>Ga0081606_1000373_pt1 | contig 19659 bp, 24 predicted proteins | sample EareggfetidaYelm_FD_71127 | JGI IMG/M metagenome (GOLD analysis project Ga0081606, IMG submission 71127) | Earthworm egg capsule microbial community from the University of Washington, USA - E. fetida Yelm (SPADES assembly) (version 2) | ecosystem: Host-associated > Annelida > Reproductive system... | reverse complement strand
TTCGTCGGCGAGTATGCCCGCAAAGATTTGCCTTGGGAAGTAACCGAAGAAGGGAAAGCCATTAGTTACGAATTGGCTTTTTACAGAGAATTGCCTTACTCTGTGCGCGTGTATGAAGAATAACAACCGCCGCCTGTGGATTGGGGCGCATCTCAATTTCCGTCGTTGCCCCTCCCCTATTTTCAAATCCTAAAATCCTAATCTGGAAATCGGCATCTTACACATTAAACCTAAAGTGCATAATATCGCCGTCGGACACCACATAATCTTTGCCTTCCACCGCCATTTTTCCCGCTTCGCGGCAAGCGACTTCGGTTTTGTATTTTTGATAATCGCAGAGTTTGATGACTTCGGCGCGAATAAATCCCTTTTCAAAATCGGAATGGATGACTCCCGCGGCTTGCGGCGCCTTCCAACCGCGGTGAATAGTCCACGCGCGTACTTCCTTTTCGCCCGCCGTGAAATAGGTAATTAGGTTCAGCAAATGATAAGCGGCTTTTATCAGGCGGTTCAATCCCGAATCGGTCAGCCCGTATTCTTTCAAAAATTCTTTCTTGTCTTCCTCGCTGTCCAGTTCGGCAATTTGCGCTTCGATGGCCGCGCAAATGACCACTGTTTCGGCATTTTCATCCGCCGTTAATTTCTTCAGTTCTTCGACATATTTATTGGAGGTTTTTAGCGAGGCTTCGTCCACATTGGCCACATATATCACGGGCTTTTCGGTGAGGAGTTGCAAATCTTCCGCGAGCTTTTTTTCTTCAGGGCTAATCTCTATCGAGCGCACGTTCTTCCCTGCCATCAAGGTCTCTTTATATTGTTGCAAAACGGCCAACTCTTTCTTGGCTGCCGCATCTCCGCTTCTGGCCGCGCGTTCCGTTTTGCTGATTTTCTTTTCTACCGAATCCAAATCGCGAAGTTGCAATTCGGCGTCGATAATTCCTTTGTCGGCGGCGGGGTTCACGCGGCCGTCCACGTGAATGATGTGGTCGTTGTCAAAACAGCGCACCACGTGAGCAATGGCGTCCACCTCCCGAATGTGCGCCAAAAATTGATTGCCCAAACCTTCGCCCTTGCTTGCCCCTTTCACCAAGCCCGCAATGTCCACAAATTCGAAAGTAGTCGGGAGAATGCGTTGCGGATGCACCAACTCCGCCAATAATTGCAGGCGCTCGTCGGGCACCGTGATCATTCCCACATTAGGCTCGATGGTACAAAAAGGAAAATTTGCCGCTTCGGCTTTATTCTTCGACAGCGAATTAAACAACGTGGACTTGCCCACATTGGGCAACCCTACAATACCGCACTTTAAACTCATAATAGATTAAGATAAAAAAAAAAACAACACGCCGAACAGAGTATGTTGTTTTCAGTCCCACTTCAATTCTGAACCCGAATCAGCCGCATCAGAATCTTTGTCAAAACTTTGCGAGTCGTGTACGCGCTCCGAGGCGGGCGATAAATCGGCCGCCACCTTCACGACTTTGTTGAGCGCCGCGACAAATTTTTCAAAATCTTCTTTGTAAAGAAAAATTTTGTGCTTTTCAAACTGCGCTCCCTCCCCTTCTCTCTTGAAAGTTTTTTTGCTCTCCGTGATAGTCACGTAATGATCATTTGAGCGCGTTGATTTTACGTCAAAGAAGTAGGTGCGCTTTCCTGCGTTCACTCTTTCGGAGAAAACTTCTTCTTTGTCTTGCGATTTATTATCTTCCACGGCAACGGGTTTAAGTTATCAATTATTGAGACGTTGTTTACTAAATTCAAAAAAAACATTTCCTATTTTAGCCCGAAGTAAAAGAGAATTCTGCATTTTTGCAAAAAAAAATGAAACTAGACTTCACTCAAATCAGAAAAGCGGGGGGACTTGAGCTCCTTGCCCGTCAGTTGGTGGACGGATTTATGATTGGTCTCCACAAGTCGCCCTATCACGGTTTCTCGGTGGAATTTGCAGAACACCGCCTCTTCAACGAAGGACAAAGCACGCGCCATATTGACTGGAAAGTGTATGCGCGTACCGACCGACTCTACACCAAACAATACGAAGAAGAGACCAATCTTCGGTGTCTGCTCGTGCTCGACGCCTCCTCCTCGATGTTCTACCCCAAAGAACAGCCGAAAATGGAGTTCAGCATTTACGCGGCGTCGGCTTTGGCGTGGCTGCTTCACAAACAGCGCGACGCCGTGGGCATTTGTCTGTTTTCAAACGTCATCGAAGAAATGACTTCGATCAAATCGTCGGCTTCGCACCTCAATAAAATTTTTGCGAGGCTGGAAAATCAGCTCAATGCGGCATCCCAACCCAAAACCACCTCGATAGCTCCCGTACTTCACGAAGTGGCCGAAAAAATTCATGCGCGTTCCCTGGTCATTCTCTTCACCGATATGTTTGAGGGAAATGAAAATCACCTCGAACTCCTTAAAGCCCTCCAACATTTGAAACACAATAAACACGAAGTGCTCATTTTTCAAATCACCCATCAGTCCACCGAACTTCATTTCGATTTTGAAGAGCGACCTTACGAATTTATCGACATGGAAACGAATGAAAAAATCACGCTCCATCCCCGCGACGTCAAAGATTCTTTGCAAGAAAAATTGGCGTCCCGCCGCCGCGAATTGGTCTCTCGTTGTCAGCAACTAAAGATCGATTTGGCAGAAGCCGACTCCGGGGGAGATTTTCAAGAAGTGTTGCAGGCTTATTTAATTAAACGCGCCCGATTGAACTGACTACTTTAACTCCTTGCTTTTCTTCAGCAAAAATTCCAATCCCTGCGAGGTAAAATAGACGTCGCTTCGTTGCGAGGATTGCATAGTCCACTCATTTTCTTTGCGCCATGCTTTTATGCTGGCCAATTCGTTAAGTCCTGCAAAAAGCTGAATGGTAATGTCGGGCGAACCTGTCGGGGCTTCGTCCTGATACTTCGCAGCTCGCACATTCTCAAGTTGCGACAAATAGCTCGTCGCTTTGGTCGAGTCAGCCATCTCTTTTCCCAAAATCCATTTCTTGTCCGCCTTTTCCAACACAAATCCCGAATCAAGCGGATAATGAACATCTACCTTGGTGATTTCGCTTCTGTTCACTTTCAAAAAAGTTTTGTCGCGCCAGTCGTTATAGACTTTATTAAATACAGGCTCCAAAAAACCCTGCACGGTATAAACCTTGGCGTCGTCGGAGTTTCGCAGGTAAGTAAACACATTTCCCGCGCCAAACTGTTGCCCTTGCGAAGGCAAAAATCCGATGCCGCCCACGCGAAAGTCAGCCACTACAGAGCTTCCTTTCAGCAACTTCACCTGCGTACTCGTGTCGCTCACTTGGTATTCCTTCCACTTGCTTTTGCTTTTGGAAACCAATTGCAACGGCTTGGCGGGAAACGAAGCCAATAAAGAAGACACGGCGCCGTGGTCTGTGGAGGAGGTTTTGTCTTTTTCCTTCACCGTCCATTTCTGCCCCTCGCGCAACAGCCTTATTTCTTCAAAGTTGTTTTCTTTGGGATAGATTTTAATTTCCGTTACGGCGGCGGTATCTACTTGCACCAAGGCTTCGGGCAAATTGGTGTCGCGCGAGCCTCGTAAAAATTTGAGCGAAAAATAAATCGCGGCCAAGGCTGCCAAGGCCAAGAGAAGGATTTTATTATTAATTTTTTTCATAATTCTGACTCATCCATTTTAAACGCTTCATTTTATTTTGTTGGTAACGGAAGAGGCCGTAGCCCACCGCCAACAACACGGGAAGGAGGAAATTCGCATATTTCAAAATCGACTTGGTGGAATCCTCCATCTGTTTAATCGGTCGCGAACTGGCCCCCTTGGTTCTAAGGGCAATAAGTCCCGTATCGTCCGAGAGCCAATCCACCGAGTTCACCAATAAATTCAAATTGTCGGGTTGGAGTCGTTGCCTTTCTTGTGCCGCGCCGTTCACCGCAAAATCCCCGTCGGCGATGATGACCATCCTCGCCGCGTTTTGTCCCGCCAGCTTCCCTTGAAAAGCGCCGCCCACCACCAAACGTTGCTGACTAAAATCGGCCGTCGTCCATTGCTTTTGGTAATTGAGATATTGCGGGGCTTCCATGGCGCCCGATTTTTCGGAAGTGAAGGCAAGCGGAATAAATTTTTTGGTCGAATCCCCTTCATACTTCATCGTGCTGGCAAACTTCAGCGACACCGACTCCAAGCCCTGCACCGCCGGGTGATTGGCAAACTTGCTTATGATTGGCAAGTAAGGGAAAGGCACTTGCTGTTGCAACATGCCAAAAGCCATCTGCTGTTGCACATTGATGGCGCCGCACTTGGAATCTACCACAAAGTCGTGGTTTACCGTCAAGCCCTTTCCTTTGAGCCACTCCTCCAAGCCCGTGTTTACGGCCGTTCCCGCCGCCGTTTGAAAATTGGCGTCCACTGAATTTAGCCCTAAAAAAATTCTTCCGTCGCGTTGCAAAAAGGCGTCCAGTTTCTGCAACTGAACGGGAGTGAATCTTTCTTTTGGCGCGGTTATCACCAATGTTTTCACGTCTGCGGGAATATCCGTAGTGTCCGTCAGCGGGACTTCTTTTACGACGTATAAATTCTCCAGACTATTTTTCACTTCCGCCAATTCGTCTATCGGAGGTTCGGCGTGTCCCGAAGCTATGCCGACGGTAGGCTTCGCGTCTGCCGACAATTTTTTGATGGCCGTGGAGAGCGCATATTCCATGGCCGCCCCCGGGCGCACAAAGGGGATCACTTCGGTTTTTCCGCGATAGGAAAGTTGCGCCCCTAAAAAAGCGCGTTGTTGGGTCATTTGATCTTTTTCGCGCACATTCACGGTCACGGGTTGAATGCCCGCCTGTATGGCCGTCTGATCATCGCCTTCTTTGGCAGAAGGGTCCACGAAAGTGTAGGCCACATTGCCGCCCGAACGATTGCTGTATTCTACGAGCAAATCTTGAAAATCTTGCCGCGTACGCGCAATATCAGGCGGCACTTTTTGCGAAAAATAAGCTTTCACAGTCACCGCGTCGTCGAGGTGACTAAGTATGTCGCGCGTGGCCGGACTCAAGGTATATTCTTTGTCTTCCGTGAAATCGAAACGCAGGTGAAATTCATTTCCCACTAAATTGACGGCCAGAATAATTAATACTACAAGCCCTGCGCTAATCGTCAGTTTATTTCCCATATCAGTTGAGGTTTCTTTTAGTTAATGATAATTCCGACAAGAGCAATCCCACGGCAATGAGGGAGGCAAAATAGAGGAGGTCGCGGGTGTCGAGAATTCCGCGTATGATGCTCTCAAAATGCGCCGAGACGCTGAGGGAATGAAATACTTTTCCCCCGATGCCCGATACATTGTCCGCCAATATGCCGAAGATGAGATGAAAAAAGAGGCCTATAAATAAGGCGCTGAGAAAGGCTACTATTTGATTGTTGGTGATGCTGCTCGCGTAAAGTCCGATGCTGATGTAGGAACCGCTCACGAGCAATAAGCCAAAGTAGCCGCAAATCACTTCGCCTTGGTCTAAGTTTCCTATCTTTGCCAGCGTAATGACATAAGGAAGCGTGAAAAGCAAGGTGATAAAAATCAATCCCAAGGCGGCCAAAAATTTCCCCAGCACTACTTGTCGGTCGCTAATGGGTTTTGTGAGCAGCCATTCAATAGTTCCCGTTTTCCGTTCTTCTGCCAGCAGGCGCATGGTGATGGCGGGCGCAAAGAAAAAGAGCGTCCAATAGGCAATGTTAAAGAAGGGCTGCAGGGTGGCTTGACCGATGAGAAAAATATCGGAGCCAAACATCCAGGTGAAAAATCCGCTGAAGCCTAAAAACAGCGTCAGCAAAATGTAGGCCATGAGAGAGTCGAAATAGGAATTCAGTTCTCGCCAGGCAATAATGCAAACAGCACGCATAATTATTAATTCAAGGTTACATTTCTAAACACATCTTCCAATCCTTTTTCCAACGGGGTCATTTCGGTGAGCGTCCATCCTTTGTCCACGCACAATTTGAAAATCGCTTTTCGGCTTTGTTGCCCCATTTTGCTCTGCACTTCAAAACGATTGGGCGCCGATTCGTATTGTACTTTTTCCACGGAGGCGATTTCTTTCAGTCCCGCTTCAATGTCAGAGGCGACGCCGTCTTCAATCTTCACGCGTACGGCCTCTTGTCCCGAAGCTTGGCGGCGCAAGACGTCGGCGGTGCCGTCGGCTACAATTTTTCCTTTATTAATAATGAGAATTCTGTCGCACGTGGCTTCCACCTCGGGCAAAATGTGCGTACTCAAAATCACCGTCTTTTCTCTCCCCAACTCGCGAATAAGTTTTCGGATTTCTACGATTTGATTCGGGTCAAGTCCTGTGGTAGGTTCGTCCATCACCAAAATTTTAGGGTCATGAATGAGCGCTTGAGCCAATCCCACGCGCTGTTTATAGCCCTTCGAGAGTTCGGCGATTTTTTTGTGTTTCTCTTCGTTAAGCCCGCAACGGTTCACCATAAAACGAACGCGCTCGCCCACCCGACTTTTCTCCACTCCCTGCAACGCCGCGCAAAAACACAAGTACTCAATGACGGGCATATCGGTATAAAGCGGATTGCTCTCTTGCAAATAGCCGATGTTTCTTTTGATTTCGTCGGCGGAGTCGGCTATTGATTTTCCGCCGATTAAAATTTTCCCCTCCCCCACGGCCAAGTAGCCTGTAATCATTTTCATGGTGGTGGTTTTTCCGGCGCCGTTGGGGCCCAAGAACCCCAATATCTCACCCGTCTTCACTTCAAAAGAAATGCTGTCCACAGCCCGCTGCGGACCGTAACGCTTGGAAAGGTTTTCGATAAGTATGTCCATGTTTAAAAAATATGTGCGCAAAAGTAAAACATGGAAAGTGTTTTGTCAATATTCCGTGGAAAAAATTATCGGCTTTTTTTTCAAAATATTTTTTGGACGCTCCTCCCGATTAAAAAAACGCCCCTTATCCAAGACGCAGAGGCTTCCCCTTCGGACGTCCGCCTCAACGGATTTTGGATAATTATATGTCTGTCTGCCCCAAGATTAGTCAAGCCGAAAATTTGCGGTCGCTGTCTGTATAATCTTTAAAGTTTAGCCAGCTGATTAGCTCTTGTCTGTTTGGCCAACGAAACCTCATAAAGAAAGTCATCAATTTTTTCATCGTTCATGTATCGCGGTATAAAATCAATCGATGCCCCCCCGTGGGATGAGATTGAAATAGTGCGTTGACGAGTAAGCAGCCAAATAATAAAAATTATCGAGGCCAGAAGAAACCCGCCGACGCGCGTAGTGTCCTCGCTTACTAGATACCCGCAGACACCGCAAAAAACACAAACGCCTATAAGAATTAAAAGCCAGAGCTTGCCCTTGTATTTCAGCTCTATTGAACTAATGTCCTCCAAAAAAATGCCTGTTGCGAATGATTGCTTCCCCCAAAAGCCGGGTTCATTCAATTGAACGCGATGGGTTGTCAAAATGACTTGGCCTTCACTTAAGGAGGCAAAAAATAGGTTTTTTTCGTCAGGCAAAAGTTTCATGTCTGTTTGATTTTTGTTTTATGCCTACTCTAGTCAGTTTTCGGCTGCCCTGTTTATAGTTTTCAGTTCGTTCAATGCTCGTTTGTTCAAATCGCAATGCCTCCGTAACATGCCAATAACCCGTAAAGATACGCAATATGCGTTTTTCACAAAACTGCTGAATAGTCCGCCTCCACAGATTTTGGATAAAGGGACACGGGACGCTCGCCATTAATCATTAACCATTACTTCCGCAGCCTCCACTCCGCGGGAAAAAGATTATTGCTTCGGTTTCCCAAATTTTTTATCCAACCAAGCGGAATGTTTTGATGCGTGATAAGCGCGTAACCTACGGGAGCATCGACCGTCAAGTTTTCTCGGCGCAAATAGTTCAGCGCCTGTGCTTCGTCCGTTTCCACGCGATGGAAATTGTCGAGGTTCAAATCGGCGCAAAGCGCAAAAGCAGGCGCGGGAATGATTTTATCTTTTTTTACGGAACAAACGTTCATCCCGAATTCAGCCACATAAACCGCATGCTGCAAAATTTGAAGTTCCTCCGACCATTGGCTGCCGAATATTTTAATGGCAGTCCCTCCGAAATTGTTTTCGTCGCCGGCCAACCGCGGCACAGACCTTATCAACGAATGATATTCATTGGGAATAACCCAAGAGCTCAAGCGCTCCCGCAAATCCTTGGGGATTGCGGCGCTTTTGTTTGCTTTTGGACCGCGACTCGGCGACCAAGCATTTTTGTTTGTTTCCTCCGCCTTCTTGAGAACCGCCATAAAAAAACCCTCCCCCCGCAGACGATGGGGATAGAACCGATAGCCGACGGCCGATTTCAATTTCACCTCTTCTATATTCCAACCGCAGGGAAGGGAAATGCTTTGTGCGCCAAACTCTTCGCAAAACCAAGCGATATTTTCTTCGTTTTCTTCGGGCGCAAAAGTGCAAGTGGAATAAATTAAATGTCCTCCTGTTTTCAGCGCAGGCCAGCAATCCTTCAAAATTCTTCGTTGCCTTCGGGCGCAAAGCGACGCTTGCTTTGGCGACCATTCTTTTCGAGCCGAAGGGTCTTTTCGAAACAGTCCTTCGCCTGAACAAGGAGCGTCTATAACGACCACATCGAACATTCCTTTCAAAGAGGCAAACCGCGAAGGGTCGCTGTGAGTAATCACCGCATCGGGGCGTCCCCACTTCAGCACATTTTCGCGCAACACCGAAAGGCGGGAGTGAACCACTTCGTTGCTCACCAACAACGAGCCTTGCGGAAGCAACGAAAGCAAGTGCGTGGACTTCCCGCCCGGCGCCGCGCATAAATCAAGCGCTAAAACAGGCGAGCGGACAATGGCTTGAATGGCTTTTTCCAAAAACATGGAAGAAGCCTCCTGCACATAATAAGCGCCCGCATGCCATAGCGGGTCATGGGCAAAATGGGGACGGCTTTCCAAATAAAAACCATTTTCGCACCAAGGCACACGGTCGGCGTAAGAGCGCCGAAATTTTTTGAAAGGGTTCAGGCGGACGGAAGTTTCCACGGGATAAGTTTGGGCAAACGCCTCATAGTCGTTTAGCTGTTGCCTCATTCGTTTTTCAAATTCCATAATTTTCTTAAATGTACAATTTTTGGCTCTACTTATTGCGCACGAAAAAAACTCCTCGTCCGAGCGGCGGGTTTTTCGCTGTTGCGGCAGTCCGTCTGTCAAAGGCAGTTGGCAAGCAAATTACAAAGGCAAAAGAGAAGTTTATTGTATGAGCGCATTACATTTCGGGCATCTGCCAATGAGGCGACTTTTAAAAATAATTTATATATTTGTACCATGGAAACCATCACTGACAACACATCCAAAAAAGCAGACCCAAAAGACAAATTTTGCTATGCTAACGATCCGCTTGGATTGGAGCGCTTTATTGTGGAAGAAAGTCACCATGATTTAGTGGCAAGTTTAACAGGTTACTATACAGTCGTAGCCGGGTGGATAGAGAAAACGGATCCGGCCAAAGCGGAAGAATTTATGAAGCGCTCCGACGAAGTTTTTCAATCTGAATATACAGGCGTTCGCAAGACTTATCCTGAGCGCGAAATTATCATCAAAGCGCTCTCCAAAGAATTTAAACAATTAGTAGCCTTTGCCAACGACTGGAAAGCAAAGAATAAAAAAAACTTGTAACGAACGATGCCTGCAAACGAACACGAACTAACAGAAAAGGAAAGAGACGATATTTATACCCGAAAAATTTATCGAGGATATTTCAAAAGTTCAGTAACAGACTTATCTCCTTCCTTCCATTTATTAGCAGGGCAGCCCGGGGCAGGCAAAACAGCGCTTCGGGACCACATTAAAGACGAAATGAAGGAAAGCCCCCCTATCGTCATTAATACGGACGACCTTCGCGAGTTCCATCCGCACTATAATGAATTACTCCAATCCTCTATTCTTGCCACAGTCATCGCAACTCCAAAGTTAGTTAATGCGGACTCTGGTTATTGGTTTAAGCGACTCTTGAACGATGCTCTTTCGATGCGCCGCTCAATCATATTGGACACTACATTAGGCGGCGCCACGGACAGCTTTTCAAAGACCATTGAAAATGTCCGTAATCTCGGCTATTCCTTGCATCTTAATGTGCTGGCCGTTCGCAAAGAAGTCAGCACATTGGGCATCTATTTGCGCTTCCTAAAACAGATTGAAAATAAAGGCTTCGGGCGCATGGTGAGCATAAAAGATACTCATGACATTAATTACAAAAATTTAGCTCCGAATATAACGTACCTTTTATCCCTGCCGCAGGCACAATATTTCAATTCAGTTTCAGTTTTCAAAAAAAGTGTTTTTGAGCAATCGGGCGTAATCGTCAATAACAGCGTGGAATCCATTTTTTCAACCCCAAGTACGGGGGCTGTTGAAAATTTAAGTCTCGTCATTGAAACCGAGCGAAATCGGAATTTCACTCCCGTTGAACGCGCCTATTATCAAAATAAAATGGCAGAAGTCGAAAGGCTGATACAACAACTTCGACCTGAATTAATAACTGATTTTCAAAATGACACTAAAGCGCTCAACCGACTGATTTTCCCCCGCTGATAAAAACAGGCGGCCATTTTACCTATCCATAAAAAAGAATAAAAAGCCGCCTTTGCGCCTTAAGCCCGCCGTTTTTTTAACCACGCTCTATTTCAAACTTGAGAAGTCAAAATCGGTTTCTAAAAACTTAGTTGAAAATTTTCCCGAGCGAAATACGGGATTGTCCATGAGTTTCAGATGAAAAGGAATGGTGGTTTTAACTCCTTCCACATAAAATTCGCTGAGGGCGCGTTTCATGCGCGTAATGACTTCGTCGCGCGATTGTCCCGATACGATAAGTTTTCCGATCATGGAGTCGTAGTGGGAGGGGATGGTATAACCCGAATACACATGACTGTCGACGCGTACGCCGTGTCCGCCGGGCTTGTGCATGGAAGTAATTTTTCCGGGGGAGGGACGAAAGCCATTCGCCGGATCCTCGGCATTGATGCGACATTCCATGGCGTAAAGCGTGGGATAAAAGTTGGCGCCCGAAATGGGCACTCCCGCGGCAATTTTGATTTGCTCTTTTATCAAATCATAATTGGTAGTCTCCTCCGTCACGGGATGCTCCACTTGAATGCGCGTATTCATTTCCATGAAATAAAAATCTCCGTGCTTGTCCACCAAAAACTCAATCGTTCCTGCGCCCTCATAAGAAATTGACTTCGCCGCTTTCACGGCTGCTTCGCCCATGCGTTCGCGCAATTCCTGGTTCATAAAAGGAGAGGGCGCTTCTTCTACCAACTTTTGATGGCGGCGCTGAATAGAGCAGTCGCGCTCCGACAAATGACAAGCCTTTCCGTATTGGTCGCCCATTATTTGAATTTCAATGTGGCGCGGTTCTTCGATATATTTTTCCAAATACAATCCGTTGTTTCCAAAAGAAGCCGCGGCTTCCATTTGCGCATCGTCCCACGCTTTGGGGAACTCGCTTTCGTTGTTGATGATGCGCATTCCTTTTCCGCCGCCGCCCGCCGTGGCTTTGATGATGACGGGGTACTTGATTTCTTTCGCCAGCGCAATGCCTTCTTCGGGCGAAGAAAGCAATCCCTCCGAACCGGGGATGCAAGGGACGCCTGCTTTTTTCATCGTGTCTTTGGCCACCGACTTATCGCCCATGGAGCGAATCATTTCAGGCGCGGGGCCGATAAATTTTATTCCGTATTCATGACATACCGAAGAGAACTCTGCATTCTCTGAAAGAAAACCGTACCCCGGATGAATGGCGTCGGCATTGGTAATTTCGGCGGCGGAAATAATGCGCGGAATATTGAGGTAGGAATCTTTGCTCGGCGGGGCGCCAATGCACACGGCTTCATCGGCCAGTCGCACGTGCAGACTTTCGCGGTCTGCCGTAGAGAATACGGCTACGGTCGGAATGTCCATTTCTTTGCAGGTGCGAATAATGCGCAACGCAATCTCGCCTCTGTTGGCAACTAATATTTTTTTAAACACTGAACTAAGGGTTTGTCTGAATTAATCCGGCTCCACTATAAAGAGAACTTGGTCGAACTCCACGGGCATTGAGTTCTCTGCCATCACTTTTATTATCGTTCCCGATACTTCCGACTCTATTTCATTGAAAAGTTTCATGGCTTCAATGATTCCCACCACGGTTCCTTTTTTGATTTTATCGCCCGCCGACACAAACGGCGGCGCATCCGGTTTGCCAGAACGATAGAAAGTGCCGATCATCGGCGATTTTATTTCAATGGCGTTGTCGGGCGGCAGAGGTTCGGGGCGGGTTTCCGCGGCCGGGGCCGCAAGGACGGGCGCTGCCGTCGGCGCGGGCGCCAGAGCGTCTCTCAACACGGCATGATCAGGCGCGCGCTTGACATGCAATTTTATTTCACTCGTTTCAATATCCACTTCATTAAGCCCGGTTTGAGCAATGAAATCAATCAAGTCTCTGATTTCTGACGTCTTCATGTCGGATTTGTGTAGGTTTTTTGAAACGGTTTTTCGAGTGGCCATGGCAATGAATTTTTTGAATGATACTTATTTTACGCGTTCCATATATTCGCCCGTGTCCGTTTTTATTTTCACTTTATCCCCGGTGTTGACGAAGAGAGGGACTTTTATTTCGGTTCCGTTGTCGATGGTGGCGGGTTTCAATGTGCGGGTAGCGGTGTCGCCCGCAAGCCCCGGTTCCGTGTAAGTGATTTCAAAGACGACATGTTGCGGAGCTTGCGCCGTAATGGGGGAAGTGCCGTTTTCAAAAGCAATGAGAAGCGTCACGCCTTCTTTTATATAGTGAACGGAATCGCCCAGCAATATTTTGTCGATGTACACTTGATCGAAGGTAACATTGTCCATGCACACCAGACTGTCGCCGTCCTCATAGAGGTATTGGTATTCTTTGGTTTCTACGCGCAGTTGATCTACTTCGTCGCCGGGGCGAAAGCGGTTTTCGACTACTTTTCCGTTGCGCACGTTGCGCATTTTCAGTTGGTAGAACGCACGCAAGTTGCCGGGGGTACGGTGAAGAAGTTCTTCCACCTGCACCACTTCACCGTTGTATCGAATGAAGTTGCCCTTTGTTAAATTTGAAACAGTAGCCATTGTATAAGAAGTTAAATGTAGTGAATTTTTCTTGGTTAATTGTGGATTGTTTAGCTGTTGTAAGTCCATTTCAGATAAAGCGCCCCCCAGGTGAAGCCGCCGCCGAATGCCGCAAATACAATCTTGTCGCCCTTTTTCAGTTGTTTTTCAAAATCCCAAAGCAAAAGGGGAATCGTGCCCGCCGTAGTGTTTCCGTATTTTTCAATATTCATCAAGACCTTTTCATCGGGCACGCCTATCCTGTGAGCCGTGGCGTCGATAATTCTTTTATTGGCTTGGTGCGCAATGAGGTAGGCGATGTCCTCTCCTTTCAAATTATTGCGCCGCATAATTTCTTCGGAAACATTGGCCATATTGGTGACGGCAAACTTAAATACGGCAGACCCCTCCTGATGTATATAGTGGTATCGGTTTGCCACCGTTTCTTCGGTTGCGGGCATTGCGCTTCCGCCCCCTTTCATGTGGAGGTATTGAAACCCCGAACCGTCGGAACGAAGTACGCTGTCGATAAGTCCGTCGTCTTCTGCGGTCGGTTCGAGCAATACGCAAGCGGCGCCGTCGCCGAAGATGATGCAGGTGGCGCGGTCGGTGTAGTCCACGATAGACGACATGCGATCGCCGCCAATCACGACTACTTTTTTGCAACGCCCGGATTCGATGTAAGCCGCGCCGGTGTGAAGAGCAAATAAAAACCCGGAGCAAGCGGCGGCCATGTCGTAACTGAAGGCATTGACGGCGCCTATGGCATTCGCTACTAAATTGCTTGCCGCAGGGAAAATATTGTCAGGGGTAACGGTGGCAAAAATGACGGCGTCGATTTCTTTCGGGTCGGTTTGGGTTTTGGCGAGCAATTCTTTCGCCGCTTCAATAGCCATGACCGAGACGCCCAAATTTTCGCCTTTTAATATGCGTCTCTCGCGTATGCCTGTGCGCGTCACAATCCATTCGTCCGAAGTTTCCACCATCTTCTCCAACTCGTTATTGGTCAGAACATAGTCGGGCACGTAGCCGCCTACGCCGGTTATGGCCGCTCTTATTTTTGACATAGCAATTTTTTAAAAACAGGAATTAGCATGGCATGCGTCCGGGTGTTGAACCGGGCATTATTCCTCTTTTTCCATGACCACGTTGCCGCGGTAATACAACTTTCCTTCATGCCAAAAGGCGCGGTGAGGCAAGTGATGTTCGCCCGTGGCGGGGCACACCGTCATTTCCTGGGCAAAGGCTTTGTAATGGGTTCTTCTTTTATCCCTGCGCGTTTTCGACGTCTTTCGTTTCGGATTTGGCATAATTAGAAATTTTAATTGATTATGATTGGTTATTCTTTAACTTCTTCAGAGCTTCCCAGCGAGGATCAATCTCCTTTTTTTCGCCCGAAAGATAGACAAATTCGTCCGTATCTCCCCTCTCAAAGCGCGGATGCAGACGCTTGGCCGGCATCGCCAAAATGATGAACTCATAAATATATTGTCCGAGGTCGAGCTTTTCCCTGTTGGGGCTGATGATGACTACGTCTTCGCTCACTTCTTTTTCTTCCGAACCGTATTTGAAAATCACTTTCTTGTCGATGTGAAAAGGCTGTTGAAAAACTTCCAATGAGCGGTCGCACACGAGGGGCGTCTCTCCGTGAATTGAAAACTGGACATCGATAAAAGCATCGTGCTTATCGAGGATTGCCTCCGCTTCAAAATTTCCCGCGGTCAAAATTTGTTGCCCGTAATGGACAAAGAAAGACTCGCCTGCCGAAAAACGGTACTCGTGTTTTTGCTTGCTCAGCCGCGCAATAGGAATCTTGAAGTCCTCCATTTTACTTTTTCAAAATGAGGGGCAAATTTAACAGGTTTTGGGATATTTTCAATTAATGGCTAATGATTAATGGAGTCTCTGATAGGAGTCGGGGGAAACCGGGGGGCATGTGGGACGCGACGGGCTTCGGGACGCGGGGGCGGCGGAGCAAGGCGGGCATTAACCATATAATCCCAAACTCTTCAGAAATTAGGTAACGTTTTTTGAATTGCCTTAATTTTGCCTTTGGAAAAAATTCCGAGATTCAAGTAATAAACGCAACTTTTAGGAGGGCAAAAAGAGGCCGTTATTGATACTATTTTTCAGAGAAAAATCCCTTCCGATTGGTTATTTTCTTTCCTTGGGGCTTGCAGGATGCCTGCCACAGTCGCCCTATTCGCAAGCGCCCCGCAACCACCATGAGTTTAGGCTACCCCTTTCCGCTTACGCCTGCCGCCTCCGCCGACTGCCTCACATTCTCCCTAATCTTTGCATATTCTTTTTGAGCTATGAGATGCCTGTCCGCCATCCACGAGCCGCCGACGGCCGCCACGATTTCATACGCCAGATATTGATGAAGATTGGAAATTGTAATCCCGCCCATGGGCATAAATTTTACCCCGGTATGCGAATAAGGGCCTTGTAATGCTTTAATCAACGCGGTTCCTCCGCCTAAATCGCAAGGAAAAAGTTTAACCGTTCGACACCCCATCGCCAACGCCTTTTCCAATTCAGAGGAAGTAATGACGCCCGGAATAAAGGGAAAAGATTTTTTGAAAGCCGCCCTCGTCACCGCGGCATTTAAACCGGGCGCCACGCCAAACAACGCCCCGGCGTCCACGGCTTCGTTCATTTGTTCAACCGACAAAATTGTTCCGGCGCCGACCTTCATTTCAGGAAAATTTTTTCGCACCATTTCAATGGCTTTAGCGGCAATAGCGGTTCTAAAGGTAATCTCCATGACGTCCAAACCGCCCTGCAGTATGGCTTCAGCCACCGACAACGCCTCCTCCTCCTTTTCAAAAGTAACGGCAGGCATTAACTTATGCGGAAATAAATTTTTCATTCGGGTTCGCGCTTCTAATTTTCTATGGCTTCTTTAACTTTTTTAATTAAAGCCTCTGCCGCTTTTTCTATGACCCGTTTGCCGTTTTCCGTATCCGCCTCCGACGGGTTGCCGTTGACGCCTCCCGAATGCTTGTCCAGCGCATGCCGAGACCTGATTTTATGCCAAGGCTTCCGTACTGAAAAATCTTTTGCTCTCTCCATGTGAGCTGTAGTTCCCAGCGCCAATGCCACCTCCGTCTCGCCTTTATCCGCATGGTGAACGCCGGGTATGCCGCAATCGCTCCACCAATTCCAACACGCGCCCTTAAAAGTCGGATACTGCTCCCATACCTTATAGAAAGCCAGCTCGCACGGAATTTTGTTGGCGCCATGCCCGGTAATAAATATTGCTTTTAAAAACCCTTTTTTGCAAAGGCACAGACAAATATCTGCCACCACGCTCATAAACGAGGAGGCTGTAATGCCTAACGTGCCGGGGTATTCGGCCATTTCATCGGCAAAGCCATATTGAACGGTCGGGGCAAGAATGGCGCCTGTTTCTTCTGCCGCCCTTCTTGAAAAGTAAGCGGCCGAATCTGTATCGACGCTTACCGCCAAGTGCGTCCCATGCGCTTCCGTCAGCCCCAACGGAATAATGACAGGCAACCGCCTGTCCAGCTGATCTATTTCATCCGACGTCATGTTAATCCACTCTTTCATGGTTAAAAATTTATGGTTTTAAAATATTTTATTAATGTTTAAAATAAATAACTGTTAATTTTAATTCTATTAAATAAAATCATCGACAACGATATGATTTCAACTGTCATATGCCAAAAATAAGAAAGTCGCAAGCCGCGCCCAATGGATAAAACTACGGCATTGATGGATTATGTTATTCCTTTCGTTTATGAGTTAATCATTAACCCTTACGCAAGGGTTAATCGCTTGAGACTGCTTAGGTTTTGCCCCCGCGCGGCAATTGGAACGCGGTATGTTAAAACTCACCCCGCCCAATTCTCCCTGTCTAAACTGCGGTATTGAATAGCCTCTGCCAGATGTTCGATTTTAATTTCCGATGAAGCGGATAAGTCGGCAATGGTGCGCGACACTTTCAAAATTCTGTCATAAGCACGCGCGGAAAGTCCTAAACGCTCCATCGCCATTTTGAGCAAGGAACGGCCTGCTTCGTTTATCTGGCAAATGCTTTTCACCATATTCGAGGGCATCATGGCATTGCAGTGAATGTCGGCTTGCTCTTTGAAGCGTTGTGTTTGAATGTCTCGCGCCACCACTACCCGCCGGCGTATCTCTTCGCTCGTTTCGTTTTTTCTTACGGCGGTCATTTGGTCGAAATTCACAGGCACTACTTCCACATGCAAATCTATTCTGTCCAACAAAGGGCCGCTGATTTTATTCAAATAGCGTTGCACCACTCCCGGCGCACAAACACATTGTTTTTCGGGATGATTAAAGTAGCCGCACGGACAAGGGTTCATGCTGGCCACCAACATAAAATTCGCAGGGTAGTCGATGGAAATTTTTGCCCGCGAAATGGTGACTCGCCTTTCTTCCATGGGCTGCCGCATCACCTCCAACACCGAGCGTTTAAATTCAGGCAATTCATCTAAAAACAATACGCCGTTATGCGCCAACGAGATCTCTCCCGGTTGCGGATAGCCTCCCCCGCCCACTAAAGCCACGTCGGAGATGGTGTGGTGCGGAGAGCGAAAAGGACGCGAGTAAAGCAGGGAGGCATTGGCTCCCAACTTGCCCGCCACGGAATGGATCTTTGTGGTCTCCAGCGCTTCGTTCAAAGAGAGCGGCGGAAGAATGGCGGAAAGCCGTTTGGCCAACATCGTCTTGCCTGCGCCGGGCGGTCCGATCATAATCACATTATGCCCGCCGGCCGCGGCAATTTCCATCGCCCGTTTTATGTTTTCCTGCCCCTGCACATCTTTGAAATCGGCTTCGTATTCGCTCACCCGCGCGCTGAAAATTTCTCTTGTGTTCACGCTCAGCGGCTCGATTTTCAACTGCCCTTCCAAAAAGGCAATGGCTTCTTTCAAATGGCGGATGCCTATCACCTCAATGTTATTTACAATCGCTCCCTCTTTTGCATTGGAAAAAGGCAAGGCCAGTATTTTGAAGCCCTCTTTCCTCGATTGAATGGCAATGGGCAATACCCCTTTGATGGGACGCACTTCTCCGTCAAGCGCCAACTCTCCCATGATGACCATGCGCTCAATTTCAGGCGCGGAAATTTGTCCCGAAGCTTTTAAAACAGTTAAGGCAATGGGCAAGTCATAAGCCGAACCTTCTTTGCGAATGTCGGCGGGCGCGAGGTTGACTACGACCTTGTTGCGCGGAAAAAAATAGCCTAAACTCTTGAGCGCCGACTCCACCCGGTGCTCGCTTTCTTTAATGGCGCTGTCGGGCAGGCCGGTGAGATGAAAATGCTGCCCCTGACTGACGTCCACCTCCACCGTAATGGTTCTTGCATCCACTCCGTAAACCGCGCTCCCAAAGGTTTTGGCCACCATAACACATTACGAAGAATGTTTTCTTGCATCCAAATAGTAAGTTTCGATAAGCAAGATAAGGATGTGAATTATTTTAATATGCACTTCTTGAATGCGGTCGGCAAAGCCTTCATGCGGAACGCGGACTTCTTCATCAGCCATGGCGGCTAATTCTCCGCCGCTGTTTCCGGTAAGCGCCACCACCTTCATTCCTTGTGCGCGCGCTGTTTTTGCGGCCTGAATTATATTTGCCGAATGCCCGCTGGTGCTGATGGCAAACAGCACGTCCCCTTTCCTTCCGTGCGCTTCAATGAAACGAGAAAACACAAATTCAAAACCATAGTCGTTTCCCACGCAGGAAAGATGACTGGGGTCGCTCACGCACAACGCGGGAATGGCTTTTCTGTTTTCACGATAACGCCCCGTAAGTTCTTCGGCAAAGTGCATGGCATCGCAATGAGAGCCTCCATTCCCGCAGGAAATGATCTTGCCTCCGTGTTGCAAAGATTCCACCATCGCTTTTGCCGCATTGGCGATTTGTTCAGGACCGGCGGTCATAAATTTTTGAAGAACTTGCGAAGCCTCGGCGAGTTCGTTTGTTATAAGTTTATTGTCAATCATCGTTTACTCGGGTTTTCATAATCAAATAATTTGGCGCGGGCTTCATTTAAGTCGGCCGTCAGCTTGCCAATCAATCGGCGGTTGTTCCAATTGTCGCGAATATGCAAAAATATAACCGCCAATAATAATAAAGTCATAAAAGCAACAGCGTATTTCATGAAAAAAATAAAGCTGCTGTCTCGATTTTTTTCTAAGTAAAGGCAAAAATAAAAAAGACTTATATGCAACAAGCAGAAAATAATGTAGATAAAAATTTTAAAGGCTCCCATTTTTTTTACCCAAAGGTACAATTGTATTGAAAAATATTGCCATTAAAATTAAAAAAAATCCTTCAAGCCCATTTTTTCCCTATTTAAAGGGACACGTGAGGCGCCGGGGAACGCTTGCGACACGGGCATCCCAGGGGGAACGCAGGCCTGTGGGTTTTATCATCCATTAACCATTTGCCGCTAGTCTTTGCAAATCATCATGCGCCTCACTTGTTGGGAGTCGGTGACGGTGAGCGTGTAAATCCCCGGCGCCAAGCGGCCTATAGACAACAGAACCTCCCGGCTATTGACGGCTTGGCTCAA
>Ga0081606_1000372_pt1 | contig 19732 bp, 17 predicted proteins | sample EareggfetidaYelm_FD_71127 | JGI IMG/M metagenome (GOLD analysis project Ga0081606, IMG submission 71127) | Earthworm egg capsule microbial community from the University of Washington, USA - E. fetida Yelm (SPADES assembly) (version 2) | ecosystem: Host-associated > Annelida > Reproductive system... | reverse complement strand
GACGACAAGCCGCTCACGGTGGCACTGCACGAGATTCACGAGGAGAAGCTTCGGCTTCGACCGATCGGCGAATGAGCTCGGGTGCCTCGGTGAACCCCGAGGGCGGGTCTGCGCAGCACGCGGACAACACCGGGTTTCAGCGGTGCCGGGAAAACGACACCGGCGGGCCTACGCGACACGCGGGCGGCACCTGCCCTGAGCGGACGGCTTCTGGTCGCGATCACCTCGTGTTCTCGGGTCGGGATGGCTCCGGCCCCCGACTGCGGATTGTTGTGGGTGTCACCGGCGGAATCGCGGCATACAAGGCTGTCTTTCTCGTGCGCGGGTTTGTGCTCGACGGACACGATGTGCACGTTGTGCCGACGGCGGCCGCGCTTCGATTCGTGGGACTGCCGACATGGGAGGCAATCTCCCGCAATCCGGTGAACATCGACCCCTTCGACGATGTCGCTGAGGTGCGACACGTTGCACTCGGGCAGAGCGCCGACCTCATCGTCATTGCCCCCGCAACCGCGAACTCGCTCGCGAAACTCGCCATCGGGCTTGCCGATGATCTGCTCGGCACAACGGTGCTCGCGAGCGAGGCACCACTGGTCATCGCACCCGCCATGCACCGCGAAATGTGGGAAAACGCGGCGACGCAGGCAAACATTGCAACGCTGCGCGCCCGCGGACACACGATCGTTGGCCCCGGTGACGGACAGCTGACCGGCGGCGACCGCGGTGTTGGTCGGATGTCGGAGCCGACAGAAATCGCGGCAGCGGCGCTCGCGGTGGTTGCGGCCTCGACCGGTGTGCGTACGAGGGCGGCTGACCTGGTTGGTCAGCGCATCGTCATCACGGCTGGCGGCACTCGCGAGCCGCTCGACCCGGTGCGGTTTTTGGGCAATCGGTCGAGCGGTCGGCAGGGTGTCGCACTCGCGGAGGCGGCGATTGAACGTGGTGGCGAGGTCGTGTTTATAGCGGCGAACCTGGAGGTTCCGGAGCCGGATGGATGCGACATCCGCCGGGTCTCAACGGCCGCAGAGCTGCGTGAGGCTACCCTGGCTGTGGCGGGAACCGCGAGCACTGTCATTATGGCGGCAGCGGTCGCCGATTATCGTCCCGCCACCGTGAGCGAGACAAAGATCAAAAAACAGGGGGATGCCTCGCTGACGCTGACGTTCGTGGCGAACCCAGATATTCTTGCGGAACTTGGGCACAGCTCGCACCCGGGCACCGTGCTCGTGGGCTTTGCCGCAGAAACTGAACCTGAAGATGCCGAGTTGCTGCGGGTGGCGAGGGCGAAGCGGGAAGCGAAGGGTGCTGACATCCTGGTTGTTAATCGGGTCGGGTGGGACGCCGGATTTGGGGACGCGGACAACGAGGTCATTGTGCTCGGCGCCGCGGGCAGGGTACTTATGAGTACGAGTGGATCGAAAATGTCGGTGGCTCATGCCATCCTCGATGCAGTGCTCGCCCACGACACTCCCACCTGAAAGTTGATGCAGAACACCCATGAGTGATCTTCGCCTGTTTACCTCCGAGTCCGTGACCGAGGGACATCCCGACAAGATCTGTGATCAGGTCTCCGATGCGATCCTCGACGCCATGCTTGCGGAAGACCCGTACAGCCGTGTCGCGGTCGAGACGCTTGTCACGACGGGGCTTGTGCATGTGGCGGGTGAGGTCACAACCTCGGGGTATGTGGAAATTCCATCGATCGTGCGGGAGACGGTCACGGCGATCGGGTATGACTCATCGGATGTCTGGTTCGACGGTCGTTCCTGCGGAGTGTCGGTGTCGATCGGTGGGCAATCGCCCGATATCGCACAGGGAGTTGACGACGCGTTTGAAACGCGCGAGGGCACGAGTCGTGACGTGCTTGATCGGCAGGGGGCGGGCGACCAGGGCATCATGTTTGGCTTTGCAACGCGAGAAACCCCCGAGTTCATGCCGCTGCCGGTTTGGGTTGCGCACCGGCTTGCCGAACGGCTCGCAGAGGTGCGCAAACAGGGTGAACTCGACTATTTGCGACCCGATGGTAAAACCCAGGTGACGGTCGGTTACCAGGGGCATACGCCTCGCACGATCGAAGCGGTTGTGCTGTCAACGCAGCACTCTCCGGAAGTTTCGACCGAGCGCCTGCGGGCCGAGATCACTCAGCTTGTCATCGCGCCGGTGCTTGATCGGGTTGAGCTTACTCGTCCCAACATGCAGCTCTTTATCAATCCCACCGGTCGGTTTGAGATCGGCGGACCGCAGGGTGACGCGGGGCTCACGGGTCGCAAAATTATTATCGACACGTACGGGGGGGCATCGCGGCACGGTGGCGGAGCGTTCAGCGGAAAAGATCCCTCGAAGGTCGACCGATCTGCCGCGTACGCCCTGCGGTGGGTAGCGAAAAACGTCGTTGCGGCGGGCCTGGCAGACCGGCTCGAAATCCAGGTCGCGTACGCGATTGGAAAGGCTGCTCCGGTGGGGCTGTATGTGGAGAGCTTCGGCACCGGAACGGTGCCAGACGAGACGATTATTCGGGCCATCCGGGAGGTGTTTGACCTGCGCCCGGCCGCGATCATTCGCGACCTTGACCTGCTCCGACCGATCTATCGACAGACTGCAGCATACGGGCACTTTGGGCGGGAGCTGCCCGACTTTAGCTGGGAGCGGCTCGACCGTCTTGACGATCTGCGTGCCGCTGCGCGGGTGTGAGCGGTGGTGGTCGTTGAATGAGCAGCGGTGCGCCGGGAGTGGGCGGCGAGAATGTTGGCCGCGTTCGTGTGTCTGTAGGGCACCGTGATGCGCCCACTGTGGGCCCTGGTGGGATACCGGTGGGCCCTGATGGGATACCGGTGGGCCCTGATGTGCTTCCTGCTGGCGCCTGCGGGTCAGTGGAGCACAAGCACACGCTAACCGCGGCGGAGCGCACGAGGTCGGAGCATTGCGGGTCGCCAGGGCACGGGGGCACGGTTGTGCGGGTTCTTATTGATTCCCCCCTGCCACAGCTCGATCAGTTGTTTGACTATGCGATTCCGGAGCGGTTGAGCGAGATGATACGGGTCGGGGTGCGGGTGCGGGTGCCGTTGCGTTCTGGTGGCCGGATTGCGAACGCCTGGGTTATCGAGGTCGTGACGGAGAGTGCGTTTGTGGGGAAACTGAGTGAACTGGACGATGTTGTGTCAGCGGTTCCGGTGCTGACACGGGAGGTGTGGCGGCTTGTGCGAGCCGCCGCCGACCGAGCCGCGGGAAACGCGAGCGATATTCTGCGACTGGCGATCCCGACACGATACGTGCGGGCTGAGAAAGCCTGGGTGGCGGCGGAGACTGGTTCGCTCACGGCCGCACAGCCCGGAGCCGATGCGGGTCGCTCGGTTCCGTTCGCCGCAGTAGACAGTGCGCGCTCGCTTGACGGGGGTGTCTCGACCGGAACATCGGGTGGGATCCCGGCAGTTGTCATTGCAGGATATGAACCGGGACGGGTGGAACGAGGGATTGACAGCGGCGAACGTCTCGCACTGACTGCCGCCCCACAGCCACGACACCTGCCCACCGGAGGCTGGGTAGCGGCGTGGGCGAGCACCCTTGCCCACGCCGCGGCGTACACCGTGGCTCAGGGTAAATCGAGCATCCTCGTTGTTCCCGACTATCGGGACCAGGAGCAACTCGAACACGCCCTCGCCGCCCTCGTCCACACCGGAGTTATCCACCCGGACCGTATTCTGCGCACTGACGCTCGTCAGCCGGGTGGCACTCGGTTCCGCGACCACCTCCGCGCCACCACCGGCCGAGCGCACATCATCATCGGAAACCGGTCGGTAGTCTACGCGCCGGCCGACCGGCTCGGGCTTATCGCGCTGTGGGACGATGGCGACCCTCTTCACGCCGAACCACTCGCACCCTACGTTCACGCACGTGACGCCGCCCTTATCCGACAGGAACAGTCCGGTGCCGCCCTGATATTTCTCAACCACAGCGGCAGTGTTGAGCTGGAACGTCTGTGTGAGATTGGCTGGGTTCACCGCGTTCCCCTGGTCCGACCGCTGCACCCGCGTGTCATTGTGACCGAGAACCAGGAGACACCGGAACCCGGCTCCGCTCGTATCCCGTCGCTGGCCTGGCGGCACGCGCAAGACGCCGTGAAGGAAGGACCCGTGCTCGTGCAGGTTGCCAGGCCCGGCCATACGCTCCTCTACGTCTGTGGTGGATGTCGACAAATAGCACGCTGTGGCACCTGCCACAGCGCCCTCATGACCCCCCGCAGCAGACCGGAACCTGTTACGGCTGCTGCCTCGAGCGTTCGCGAAGGGATGAGCCGAACCACGGCTCGCCACCGCGTGAACACCCCCGTTCTGCCCGAGCCGCCACACGGTGGAACGGGTATCCAGATGCCCCGGCCCGGTCCGGAAAAAAGTGGGCCGCCGCCGCACGGTGGAACAGGTTCGCGTGGAACAGGTCCGCACTGCCCCCTGTGCGGGCCGCTGTCACAGTCGTGGTGCTGCCCCGAGTGTGACAGCACGCAGCTCCGAGCCGCGACGATTGGAGCGACCCGCACGGCCGAAGAACTCGGCCGTGCCTTCCCCCGCACCCTCATCGTTCTCGCCGACGGCGAGCATTCGATCCTCACTGTCCCCGCAAAACCCGCTCTTGTTATCGCGACCCGAGGTGCCGAACCGGTTGCTGAGGGCGGATATCGGGCGATCCTGCTCCTCGACGGCGATCGGATGCTGCTGCGCGAATCCCTCCGTGTTGCAGAAGACTGCCTGCGGTGGTGGTCGAACGCTGCCGCGCTCGCTGCACCACAGGCACCGGTGTTTCTTGTCGGCGTCGGTGGACAACTCGCCTCGACGTTGGCAGGGTGGCGGCAGTCCCGGTGGGCATCGGTGGAGTTCGCGGCTCGCCGCGAACTCAGCTTCCCTCCCGCCGTACGGGTTGCAACGTTGACGGCACCGCCATCAACGCTCGCCGCAGTCATCGCCGCCGTGCAGGCAGAAGTGCCGAAGGTCGACGCGCTCGCAACGATACCGGTTGCGCAGGAACTCAGCCGGGTCATCCTGCGCTTTGACTATGCACAGGGAGCGAGCGTCGCTCGTGCCCTGCGCGCCGAGAAAATCCGCCTCGCCACCGCGCGTCGACGTCCTGTTGCGGGGCGATCGCCGTCACCACTACCGAAACTGCGGGTTTGTTTCGATGACCTGACCGCGCTGTGAGATGACGAGGTGTCCGACCCGCTGAAGAATTCAGGTTGTATTCCCGGTGGTGAGTGTGCTCATCAACGCGGAGGCGGCAGCGACTTATTGGTGCGGTTCGGTGATCGGATGACTCAATCCACCACCACAATGATCAGTGACAACGTCAACGGCAGCGATCAGTGACAGCGTTAGTGACAATGATCGGCGACAATGGACTGTGCGCCTCGTCTTTGCCGGAACCCCCGCCGCGGCGGTGCCGAGCCTCCAGCGCCTGCACGGCCTCGGCTTCGAGATTGTTGCGGTTATTACCCGCCCGGATGCCCCGCTCGGACGCCGTCGCATCCTCACCCCCTCGCCCGTGGCACAGATGGCCGAGAAACTCGGACTCAGAGTTATCCGTGCCGCTCGCCTCGATGCGGAGACCACCACCCTCATCGCGACACACCGCCCCGACCTCGGAGTCATTGTGGCCTACGGTGGCCTGGTCGGCGACCCCCTGCTGAGGGTGCCGACGCACGGGTGGATCAACCTGCACTTTTCACTGCTGCCCGCGTGGCGTGGGGCTGCCCCGGTGCAGCACTCGCTTATTGCCGGTGGGTGCGGGGTGGGGACATCCGTTTTTCGGCTCGTGTCGCAACTCGACGCCGGAGACCTGTATGCCTCACAGCCCCACGCGCTCGCCGGTCACGAAACCGCCGGTGATGTTGTGGATGCCCTCGCCCGATCGGGTGCCAGTCTTCTTGCCGACGTGGTCACCTCGATACGCGCGGGCACTGCCCACACCACTGTGCAGGTTGGTGAGCCGACCTTCGCGCCCAAACTTACCCTCGACGATGCTCGCCTCGACTGGACGCACCCGGCCCCCACCGTCCTTGCCCGCTTTCGCGGGGTCACTCCCGAACCCGGTGCCTGGACGACGGTTGATGGTGTGCGACTGAAGATTCGTGCCCTGGCTCTGGACACTGCAGATGCCACGGCACTACCCGCCGCTCCGGGCTCCCTCACGGTCCCGCCGCCTGTTGTTCCGGGAATCTGTGCCACAGCACCGTCTACACCGCTGGCCCCCGGTGAATTTGCTCTTCGCAATCGTCGACTTGTTATCGGCACGGCGACTGTCCCGCTCGTGCTACTGCGCGTGCAACCCGAAGGACGTGTCGAGATGGATGCTTCCGCCTGGTGGCGTGGATTCAGCGCCCCAACTCGCCGGATCGTGGCGCGCTCTGAAACTGTCAGAGACTGTTGACATGTGGTCTGGGGAAGGGGGTGCTCCATGGCGACTATCGATTTTGCACGGTTCAACGTAGCTTTATTTCTCTGGTGTTTCACGACCAGTAGTGCATAAATATCTTCCGGGTGTAACCCGCCGTTGTCCCAGTGCCACTGCCCTCTGAAGAGCCAGTAGGCACGTCCCTCAACCTGTGCAACCTTCCAAGGAAATCGCTCTGTTTGGGCGACCAATTGGTCGAACTCCTCACCGCGTATCTTCCAGAGACGGTAGACCTGTCTACCGATCGCCAGTGTGACCTAACCCTTAGTGCGAAACACCCCGGGTTGGTGGTTGAGTTTCACATTATCGACCCGTCGAAGCACCTTAAAATCTCCTAATGAGCAACCAGGGAACGAACTAATAATAGCTCATGTCCGACACTCTCGACGTCGTATTGAAACACCTGATTGACCATCCCGCCCTCACGAAACAACACGAAACCAATACGGCTCGTTCTCGGTCGGTGGCACCCAACACTTACTTCGTCGAAACGTAACCCGCCCAGATAGGCTTTCCCCATGCCCCCGCGAATCAACCCGAGCATCCTGTCGGCTGACTTTGCGAACTTTGAGCGTGAGTTGGGGCGGATCGCGAGCGCCGATCTCGTGCACGTTGACGTCATGGATAACCATTTTGTGCCGAACCTTACGTTCGGACTGCCGATGGTGCAGCGGTTGCAGCAGGTCAGCCCCATCCCGCTTGACGTGCACCTCATGATCGACGACGCCGACCGGTGGGCCCCCGGTTACGCCGAGGCGGGCGCGTACTCGGTCACCTTCCACGCCGAAGCGGCGGCTGATCCGGTTGGTATTGCCCGCCGCCTGCGTGAGATTGGCTCCCGTGCGGGCATCGCACTGAAACCGGGCACGGATGTCACACCCTACCTTGAGCTGCTGCCAAACTTCGATCAGGTCCTCGTCATGACGGTCGAACCGGGGTTTGGAGGGCAGTCCTTTATGCCCGAGATGATGGACAAGCTCCGCACCCTCGCTAGGGCTGTGCATCTGCGTGGACTTGATGTGTGGCTGCAGGTTGACGGGGGCATTTCACTCGACACCATCGGCATCGCCGCCGAGGCCGGTGCCAACACTTTTGTTGCCGGATCTGCCGTTTTTGGTGCGGATGTCCCGGCCGAGCAGATTGCGGCACTGCGGGACACTGCGGCGGCGGCGGGTCATTCGCACCGGTAATCTTGACGGGTGAAGACTTTTGACGGGCTTTTTGCTGAATTGAGCGAGATCGCTCGCCGTCGCCCCGAGGGTTCTGGCACCGTGCGGGCGCTCGATGCAGGTGTGCACGCGATCGGCAAGAAGATCGTGGAGGAAGCGGCCGAGGTGTGGATGGCGGCCGAACACGAGGGTGATGAAAAAACCGCTGAGGAAATTTCGCAGTTGCTTTACCACCTGCAGGTGCTCATACTCGCACAGGGACTCACCCTCGAAGATGTTTACCGACATCTCTGAGTCGATACTTATCTGACATCCGCCCGTGACAAACTCGAAAGCTGCCTTATGCTCCGAATAGCTGTGCCGAATAAGGGATCGCTTGCCGATACCGCCGCGCAAATGCTCAGCGAGGCGGGGTACCACGGGCGCCGTGATCCGCGCGATCTCATTGTCGCGGACAGCCGCAACGGGGTGGAGTTCTTCTACCTGCGGCCGCGGGATATCGCAACCTATGTTGGATCGGGGGTGCTTGATGTCGGTATCACCGGGCGGGATCTGCTGTTGGATTCGGGAGCGAGAGCCGTTGAGGTCGAACCGCTCGGGTTCGGGCAGTCAACGTTCCGGTTCGCGGCGCCGAGCGGGGCATTTACAATTCTCTCCGACCTTGACGGTGCGCGTGTGGCCACGAGCTATCCCGGGCTGGTGCGCACGTTTCTTGCGACCCACGGTGTGACCGTGCACCTCGTGCACCTCGACGGTGCGGTCGAGTCTGCCGTGCGGCTCGGAGTCGCCGATGCGGTCGCTGATGTCGTGTCAACCGGTGCGACGCTGCGCCAGGCGGGACTGGAGATTTTCGGTCCGATCATCCTCGAGTCTGAGGCGGTGATCATCGGGGCGGCCGCCGAGAACGCGAACCGGCCCGGCATTGATACGCTCCTGCGTCGCTTGCAGGGTGTGCTTGTGGCCCGGCAGTGGGTGATGCTCGATTACGACATTCCCGTCACAGACCTTGAACGAGCAACTCTTGTTGCCCCCGGGTTCGAGTCACCAACGGTGTCACCGCTGCACGATCCGGAGTGGGTTGCGGTGCGAGTCATGATTCGCGCTGACACCATGAACCAGGTCATGGACCAACTGTACGCGCTTGGTGCCCGTGCCATCCTCGTGAGTCAAATCCACGCTGCCAGGCTGTGAGCGACCGGATGCCCCTCACTGTCCGTATCATTCCGTGCCTAGATGTTGATCGGGGCCGAGTGGTCAAGGGTGTCAATTTTCGCAAACTGCGGGATGCCGGTGACCCCGTGGAGCTTGCCGAGCAGTACGGCACACAGGGTGCCGACGAGCTTACGTTTCTCGACGTCACGGCGACCGTGGATGACCGGTCGACGACGTACGACATGGTGCAGCGGGTCGCTGAACAGGTGTTTATTCCGCTCACGGTGGGCGGTGGCATCCGCTCGCCCGAGGATGTTGCCCGGTTGCTCAGTCACGGTGCCGACAAAGTGGGAGTCAACAGCGCCGCGATTGCGCGTCCGGAGTTACTCAGCGAGATAGCTGACCGGTTCGGTGCGCAGGTGCTTGTGCTCTCGCTCGATGTGAAGCGAGCGCCGCACACGCCGTCGGGGTTTGTCGTCACGACCCACGGTGGGCGTACCGAGACACAGCTTGACGCGCTTGCCTGGGCACGTGAGGCAATTGAGCGTGGCGTGGGGGAGTTGCTGGTTAACTCGATTGATGCCGACGGCACGAAGGCCGGGTATGACCTTGAGCTCACCTCGCTCATGCACGAGTTGTCGACCGTCCCGGTTATTGCCTCTGGGGGTGCGGGGGCGCTTGCTGACTTTGCCCCCGTCATCGCGGCGGGTGCCGACGCGGTGCTCGCGGCATCCGTGTTTCACAACGGTGAGTTGACCATTCGTGAGGTGAAGGCCGCACTCGCGGCGGAGGGTGTGGTGGTGCGGTGAGTGCGCACAACGAGACGGAGCAGGATGTCGCGGTGCGGAGCGCGATGGCACCCGGCAGGGTGTCTGACAATATCGGTGTGGATGTCGCAGCCGCACTTGACCGCGCCCGCTTTAACACCGACGGGCTGTTGCCCGCGGTTATCCAGCAGCACGATACGGGCGAGGTGCTCATGCTCGGCTGGATGGACCGTGAGGCGATGCAGCGCACCCTCACACAGGGGCGAGTGACGTTCTGGTCCCGCTCGCGTCAGCAGTATTGGCGCAAGGGTGACACAACGGGCAATGCGCAGTGGGTGCGTTCGGCAGCGCTTGACTGCGACGGTGACACGCTGTTGGTTCGAGTGGTACAGGTGGGTGTGGCCTGTCATACCGGCACGCGCACATGCTTCGACGGCGACGAGTTGACAGTCGTTGCCGACGCAGCACCGGGTGAGAGTGTTCGTGGTGTTGCAGCATCGAGCGATGTGCCTCGTGACACCGCGGTCGAGGCCGGGTTTGTTCGCTCCGCCGGGTTCGGTCAGCGCACGGAGAAGGGAGCGGCCCGTGGCATCCACAACTCGTGAAGACTTTCTCGCACACCTGGTCGGTCGTCGGGTGGTACCGGTCGTGCGCGAGTGCTTTGCCGACGGCGAATCGCCGGTTGGTATCTACCGGAAACTCGCGGCCGATCGACCCGGTTCGTTTTTGCTGGAATCGGCCGAACAGGGGGGCATGTGGTCGCGTTACTCGTTTGTTGGTGTCGCCAGCTACGGGGTGCTCACGCAGCGCGGCGATGAGGTCGAGTGGCTCGATTATGGGCTGTCGGCGCAGCAGGCATTCGGCACGGATGTCTCGGCGCTCGCCCCGCTCGCGGCCGTTGATGCGCTGTACCAACGGTGGCAGACAGCGAGTGTCCCGAACGGCCCGCCGCTGTCCGGTGGGCTCGTGGGATTCATTGGCTGGGAGGCTGTGCGGCAGCTTGAGCATCTTCCGAATCGCCCCCCGTGTGATTTCGACATCCCCGGGCAGGCCCTGGCGTTCGTCGCGGACCTCGTTGTCGTTGATCACCGCACGGGAACTGTGCAGCTTGTGGCAGTCATGCTCAACACCGATGCTGTTGACGCCGAGGCGCTCTGGCTCGCGGCGCAGGAGCGCCTCGATCGAATGCAGCGCTTGCTCGCCCAGCCCGCTGAAGCGTGGTTGGCCGAGGTGGATTTTGCCGCGCCATCCACCCCCCGTTGCCTCACCGCGAAAAATGATTTTCTCACCGCGGTCGTGCGTTCGAAAGAGCACATTGTGGCCGGGGATATCTTCCAGGTTGTTATCTCGCAGCGGTTTGAACAGGATGTCACGGCGCATCCACTCGAGGTGTATCGGGTGCTGCGCAACCTCAACCCCAGCCCGTACATGTACTACTTTCACCTTGAGGATGTCGCGCACCGGCCATTTTGGATTGTCGGGTCATCGCCCGAAGCGCTCGTGAAAGTACAGTCGGGGCGGGCGTACACCCGCCCGATCGCGGGATCAAAACCCCGTGGTGGCACCCCCGAGGCTGACGCGGAGCTTGAGGCCGAACTTGCGAACGATGTGAAAGAACAGTCCGAGCACCTCATGCTCGTGGACCTGAGCCGCAATGATCTCTCCCGGGTGTGTGAGGCCGGGTCGGTGGAGGTGACGGAGTTCATGCGGGTGGAGCGATACAGCCACATTATGCACCTCGTGTCTTCGGTGGAGGGTAACCTCACCGCTGGGCGCAGTGCGATTGATGTGCTCCGCGCGACCTTCCCGGCGGGCACGCTGTCGGGGGCCCCCAAGCCTCGGGCACTGGAAATCATCGACGATCTGGAACCGACGCAGCGCGGTGTGTACGGCGGCGTTGTCGGCTACTTCGGATTCGATGGCGACGCTGACCTGGCGATCGCGATCCGCACGGCCGTCATTGCAGACGGGGTCGCCCGTGTGCAGGCGGGTGCGGGACTGGTTGCCGACTCTGATCCGGAGACCGAGTACGAGGAATCCCGGAATAAGGCGGCGGCACCGCTGCGTGCGGTCGCCATCGCCAATGCTCTGCGGAGGTTGCGGTGATTGGTGTGTGTTGTGGGTGTGTGGTGTTGTGGGGGTTGCAGTGACCGGTGCTCGGCTCAGATTTATGACCCTTTCCGGCTGCCTTGTGGCGGCACTGTTGGTGTTGCTCGCGTGGAGTCAAAGCTGGTACCAACTTGTTCTTGCGCCAGGGTCGGGTGCTACCGGTGCACCGCTTTCGATTTCCGGAGATATTGCTTCGCCCGCGCTCGCCGCTTTTGCGCTCGCCGCGCTTGCGCTTGTGGCGGCACTGGCACTGGCTGGTCCGGGCATCCGAATGGTGCTCGGTGTGCTTGCCGTGCTGCTCGGTGGCTGCGTGCTCCTCGCCGCGGCAACGACCCTCAGCAACCCGGTGACCGCGGTCTCTTCGGCGGTGACGAAGGCGACCGGGGTGGCCGGGGATGCCTCGATGGCTGCGCTCATCGGATCGCTCACCCAGACCGGGTGGCCGATCGTGTCGTTCATCGGCGGAGTGTTGCTTCTGGCCGCGGGAGTCGTGGTGTTGATCACCGGAGGAAGATGGCCGGGTGGCTCACGGCGTTACAGTCCGGTGAGGATGGCCCCGGTGGACGGACCGGACCAGATCGGGGAATCTGTTGACTCGATGCGGCCCATCGGAGCAAACCGGTCGGGTGGTGCTGCGGTTCTGATCGAAGCTAGTGATGGGGTTACCGAACTCGACGGGAGCCACGAATCATCCAGTGACGCAATCAGCGACTGGGACAGCCTGACACACGGCACTGATCCGACCGTCCGGAACTAAGCGTGCCAACCCCGTCCGCTCCGAACCCTGCGCGAGGTTCGTGCTACGGGGAGCGTTTTTCAGACGAGGCCTGCCCGGGGTATCCGGATTGAGCGAGGTTCGTGCTACGGGGAGGGTTTGTCCCACGGTGCTTCCGCCTAAACTGGGTGGATGTCTCGGGAACTGCGTTTCACCAAGGGCCAGGGAACCGGGAATGATTTTATTGTCTACTCCGACCCCGAGGGGGCATTCAATCTGTCTGCAGAGGCCATCGCCGCAATCTGTGACCGACAGTTTGGTGTGGGAGCAGACGGGGTCATCCGGGCCATCCGTTCGTCGCGTCTCGATGTGGGTGCGGCGGTGCTGGCCGAGGATGCCTCGGCAGAGTGGTTCATGGACTACCGCAACGCCGACGGTAGTGTCGCAGAAATGTGCGGCAACGGCATTCGTGTCTATCTGCGATACCTGTTAGAACAGGGCCTGTTGACCGCGGGTGTTGGGGATGTCGTGGCAATCGGCACCCGTGTCGGCGTTCGCCGGGTGACGGTGCACGAGGGTGGGTTCGAGGTCGATCTCGGCGTGTGGCGGCTGAATGACGGTGAACCACTCGTGCGAGCGCGAGGTCTGCCGGTTGCCCGACCTGGCCTTGCGTTGAACCTCGGCAATCCGCACGTCGTCGTTGCGCTCGCCGACGAGGAAGAACTGGCGGGGGTCGATCTGACTCGGGTGCCGATCCTTGATCCAGAAGCACCGGATGGCGCGAACATCGAGTTCGTTGTCCCCGCAGAGCCGCTCGTCGACTCGGGGTACGGGCGAATTCGGATGCGGGTGCACGAACGTGGATCAGGAGAAACTCTCTCGTGTGGTACCGGTGCTGCCGCTGCCGCGCTCGCGGTGCGGACCTGGGCTGGTATTGCCGCCCCCAAGATCTGGAAAGTGCAGGTTCCCGGTGGAGTGCTCGGCGTACGGATGTGGTCCGAGGTCGATGGTGAGCACGTGTCGTTGCGTGGCCCGGCGGAACTCGTGTTCGACGGGGTTGTGGGCATTTAACGGGGCTGTAGGCGTTGAAACATCTTCTTTCTAGCGTTTAGACACTGTCTTCCTAGCGTTTAGACACTGTCTTTCTAGATTGTCGCAAGGTGGCTTCTAGATTGTCGCAAGGTGGCGTGTTTAGGGTCGTAAGCGGCCCGGCCACCCGGACAGGGGTGCGTGCGGTCATTCCTAGTGGGTGCACAGTTCAGCCCTGTCGAGTGGAGCATATCGGTGGCACATGTCGAGACTCGTTTGCCCGTCGCTACGCACGAGCTGTCGGAGTCGCCGACCTCGGGTGCTGCGTTTGCTTCTGTACCCGTTGGTACGCACGAGTTCTTGGAGTCGTCATCTCCGGATGTTGCGCACACTCGTGTGCCCGTTCGCGCGCGCGAGCTGTTGGGGCGATTGAACGCGGCGCAACTTGTTATTGTGTTGTGTGTTTTTGCCTGGGGGGCGTACCAGTGTTTTTGGAATCTTGCCGCAGCAAATATCGGTCCAGACGAGCCCGTCTATCTGAAGGCTGGTCTTGAGTATATCCGTGGTGATTTTTCCTACAATCGCGAGCACCCGCCCACGGTGAAATTCCTGCTGGGTATAGCCCAATTATTTTTGGGTGATGGGCAGATTGCCGGTCGAGTGCTGACCGCTTTGGCAACGTACTCCGTTGGAGTTATTCTGTGGTTCTGGCTTAGGAGGGAGATCGGGTGGGCAGGAGCCATTGCTGCTGCCGGGTTCTGGTTGATACTGCCGCACGGTTTCTACGGTGATGTCCGGTTAGACAGGATTACTCTCCTTGAACCATTCATGGTTCTCTTTGTGGTTGCTGCGATGGCATTAGCATGGCGGTGGTGGCGAACAGGAAGTCTTTGGTATGCAGCAGCGGCAGGTCTTTTATTTGCATTGTCGGTGACATCTAAGGTGACCGCAATCGTCATGATTCCGGTATTTATTCTGTTACTGGTCATCCGGCGCCCGTGGAAAAAATCGGTGTGTGCGGCCGTGTTGTTCATGATTATTGGGTGTGCTGCTGCAGTCGCTCTATACGCACCGATGGATATTCAATCGGCACTCACTTACATGCTGGATTATCAGTCAGCGCACAATGGAAATGGGCATCTTGTCTCGATTGCCGGGATGGTCACTCGTTATCCACCGTGGTGGGCGAACCTGTGGTTTCTTGCTGCGGGGATGGGGACTATTGCACTTATTGTCGTCGGAGGACTCACCGCCGTTTCATTCCTGTCGAGGCACCGCGTTCTCACCGTATGCCTCGCCGTGGCTTTGGGTCTGCTGGTGGTGTTCTATCTTGTGATATCTCGTGTAGCCCTGCCGCACTATTACTACGCCTGGGTGTGGTTACTGTGTGCTCTGGCGGGTATTGGTGTATCCGTGCTTCTCACCGGGCGAGACGGTGCTACGAAACTCGTGAACAGAAGACGAAAATCGATTCAGACATTGACGCTTGCCGCGGTCATATTATTTTCGTTGATCAGCGGCATGACGGCGTCTGTTCGAGTGTGGAATGAGCGGCCAGCGGGGGCCGCCCTTGTTAGCGCAAGACTGGCCGACGCGGGCCTGTCGAAGGGCCTAATTTATGTGGAGGGGCTTGCCGGTTGGGAGTTTGTCCCGTACCTTGGACTGCGTATCGCCTCGTCACTGCAGGATGCGTCGATTGTCGGGCTTATAATTGGCCTGGGTCCAACCGATAGTGCTCCGCCTTCACCCGAGCTCGTACAAGTGCTCACAAATAACCCGGATATTTTTGAGGCCGTCAAAATCGATCGCATCTGCTTGTTTATTATCCGCGATAAATCCCGGGCGTTGAGCCTTCTTGCCCGGGTGCACAATTAGTGAGTATCTCGACAATTAATTCTCTATTGCTGCTGTGAGGGCGTGAGCTTTCGAGGACGGGCGCACGATCCACACGGAGTGTTTCCTCTTTCATCGCCGGGCAGATCTCTTCCGGGTGGGTGCACGACCCCCACGATGTCCCGGGGTGGGGGTTAGACGCTCCCGGGCGCAGACTGTGGACTCGCGGTGGTTCTCTCGGGGAGAGCCATCCCGGAGGCACTCCCGGGCGCAGACTGTGGCCTCCGACCGAGCACTTCTGGTACAAGCTTGGTATCGGAACGCTCGTGAGCGCAGAGCGTGTTCATGCGCTCGGCGTGGGGCCCGGTGAGGAACACGGCACGGCAGTGCCCACGACCCGCAGTATTCGGTACCCTTTGTTCTGTCTGGGTCGGCTCACGGTTAGCCCGAGCTCTTCTGCCAGCCAGCGTTGAAGAGAGTCCGCACCCAGCTGTTTTGCCACGACGAACCACGCGGCCGAGTCGGTGGTCACAGTGGTGCCAGTGCCAGTGCCAGTTCCAGTTCCAGTTCCAGTTCCAGTTCCAGTTCCAGTTCCAGTTCCAGCGTCGGAGTGGCTGAGTAGTCGTGGTAGCCAGCGGCGGAGCATCCCGTGCAGTTCGATCTTCCCGACTCGGATCGGGGGGTTCGACCAGATCGTTGCGAAGCGGACCTCATCGGGCACGTCCTCGGGTCGGGCCGCGCGCACGTTTGTGAGTTCGAGTCGCGCTGCGTTGCGACGCGTAAGGTCGAGTGCACGTTCGTTGGTGTCAATGGCCCACACCGTGGCATCCGGGGACCTCATCGCGAGAGTCAGTGCGATCGGACCCCATCCGCAACCGAGATCGAGCAGATTGCCCGTTGTCGGTGGGGGCGGCACACTCTCGAGCAGGATGCGCGTGCCGTGATCGAGTCGGTCGCTGCTGAACACTCCTGCGCTCGTTATGAGCTCCACATCGCGGTCGGCCAGATGTACTCGGATGCCCCGCAGTGCGGCATCGCTGCGCGGGGTTGCCGAGAAATAGTGGTCAGTGCCCATGCTTCAACGGTAACGCGGTATGTGCTGGTTGCTGATTCACAGTGCACACGAGCGGGATGACCGCGCGGGGTGCGGGAGTGTGGGGGCACGTGAGCACGGTGAACATTGAGCGTTCGTTGAGAGAGGTGCCACGAACCGTTAACCTGCGCGCAACCAATGGGTCGCTAGTTAGATACATGGGCTGGGTACCGTCGGAGGCGGCACGGATGGATTAGCCGTCGTGCCCTCCGGCGCTCGGAGGGCCAAAACATCCGGTTTGCCGCTACAGGAGGAAATGTGACCACATCACCCACCCGTGCTATCGGTTTTTTGGGGGCGACCGCAGCACTCGTATTGGCCCTTGCGGCCTGCTCGAACCAGTCCAACGCATCCAGTTCCAATTCTTCGGTTGACGCAAAAACAGCAACATCCGTCGCAGATTTTGGTGGCATGGATGGCTTGATCGCTGCGGCGAAAAAAGAGGGAACTCTCAACATCATTGCAACCCCTGGTGACTGGGCAAATTACCAGGAAATTTTTGATGGTTTCACAGCAAAGTATGGAATCAAGATTAACTCGACGCAGGACAACGCGAGTAGCCAGGAAGAGATTGACGCCGCCAAAAACCTTAAGGGTCAGGACACAGCACCCGACACCTTTGATATTGGTGCCTCGGTGACGATGGCAAACACCGATCACTTCGCGCCCTACAAGCCGACCGGCTGGGCCGATATCCCTGCTGATCAGAAAGAAAGCACGGGTCTGTGGAAGGTTGGATACTACGGTGTTATGGCCGTTGGGTATGACGCGAACAAGATAAAGACACCCCCCACAACTTTTTCTGATTTGCTCACCCCGGCGTTCAAGGGAGCTGTCGCGATCAACGGTAACCCGACGCAGGCAGCCGCCGGTGCGGGTGCCGTCGCGTACGCAGCACTGCAAAACGGTGGCACGCTCGCTGACATCACGCCGGGAATTAACTGGTTCAAGCAGCTCAAAGCAGTCGGAAACTGGAATGCCGCCGATGGTAAGGCCAACACGATTGCTTCCGGCGAGGCTCCTGTTTTGTTTGACTGGTCGTTCAACCAGAAGAGCTATTCGGAATCAGAAGTCATTAAGAGTGGTGGTGTGAACTGGAAATACGTTGTTCTGCCCGGCCCGGCGTATGTCGGCTTCTACTACCAGGCGATCAATAAGGATGCCCCCCACCCGGCAGCCGTTCGTCTCTGGGAAGAGTACCTGTACACCGACGCTGCCCAGAACGCATGGCTCAAGGGCGGTGCCTACCCGGTCCGGGTTGAGGCAATGGACAAGGCTGGCACGCTCGACAAGGGCAACTACCCAGGAAAGCTCAGCTCGACCTCCACGTTCACCGGCACGCAGGCGGCAGACGCTGGCACGCTGCTGAACTCTATGTGGGCAAACGCAGTCGGATAGTGACGAACATTTCTGCCACCACGGAGTTTGCTCCAACGGTAACGACCCAACGCGCAGAAGGCGATGACCATCGTCGCCTTCTGCGCGAGCGTTGGGCAAAACTGCCGTATGCCTTGGGTCTTACGCCGTTCGCCGCCTATGTTCTCCTGTTCCTTGCAATCCCGACAGTTGTGGCTGTGGGAACGGGGTTCTTCGATGACTCCGGTGAATTCACCTGGAGCAATCTGACGGGCCTTGTAGAGCCGACCATCCTGCGTGCCTTCGGGGGATCGCTCGTGCTGTCTGGTGTCACAGCGCTCGTCGGAGCAGTGTCTGGTGCGATTCTGTGTTTTGCCCTGATCGGTTCCCGCCCGGGGGGAGTGATTCGGTCACTGATGAATTCTGCCTGCAGCGTACTCGCACAGTTTGGTGGAGTCATGCTCGCGTTTGCCTTTATTGCTACCGTTGGAGCACAGGGGCTGATTACCGTTACTCTGCGTCAAAACTTCAATATCAACCTCTACGAACACGGTGCCTGGCTCTACACGATCACGGGGCTCATGTTGCCGTACCTGTATTTCCAGATTCCGCTCATGGTCATCACCTTCTTGCCCGCTTTAGACGGGCTCAAGCCGCAGTGGTTTGAGGCTAATGCCACACTGGGCGGTGGCCGGTGGACATATTGGCTGCGCCTGGGGGGCCCGATCCTTATGCCCTCGTTTCTGGGGAGCCTATTGCTGCTGTTCGCCAACGCATTCTCCTCGTTTGCCACCGCCGCTGCACTGGTGGGCCAGGCTAATCCCATTGTTGCGCTGCAAATTCGACAGGCAATGGTGAGTGAAACCGTCCTGGGGCGAGCGAACCTCGCCGGTGCTATGGCTCTCGGAATGCTTGTCATCATGATCATCGTCATGCTCGGATATTCGGTGCTGACGTCCCGGACAGCCAGGTGGCAACGATGAGGGTGCGGGCGGGAAGCATCCCACGTTTTGGCCCAAGTCCGGTTACTCGCACCGTTATCTGGATCATATTTAGCATCTTTTTCTTGGTACCGATCCTGTCTATGGTGGAATTCACGATCCGCACCGCAAAAGCTGGCAGCTACAGCCTTGATCGGTGGGCGAGCGTTGCCGCCGGTACATCAGCGCGACAAGAGCGGTTATACGACGGTCTCAATAACTCCATAATTTTGGCAATTGTAACCATTCTTCTTATTCTTGTTGTGTTACTTCCAACAATGGTCGTTGTGGAGTTGAATTTCCCTCGGTTGCGACGAGTGCTAGAGGCAACGTGTTTACTGCCGCTTATGATCCCGGCAATTGTCATGGTTGTCGGACTTGCCCCGGTTTACTCGAGTGTGAGTCGGATCTTCGGATCCGGTTCATGGACGCTTGCCTTTGCCTACGGGATTACGGCGTTGCCGTATGCCTACCGAGCCATTCAGAGCAGTCTCAATTCAATTGACACGGTTGTTTTGAGTGAGACCGCCCGGTCACTCGGCGCGGGATGGTGGAGTGTATTCATGCGAGTGCTCGTTCCTAATCTTCGGCGCGGGATTCTGGCTGCGATCGGGCTCACTGCAGCTGTTGTCTTCGGTGAGTTCACGATTGCATCACTTTTGAGCCGGATCAACCTGCAAACGTCGATACTTTTGGTTTCGCAGGCCAACCCATTTGCGGCAGTCATCTTTGCGCTGCTCGCGCTCGCACTTGCATTCCTCCTGCTGTTCCTGGTTGACCGGCTGCTCGCAGGTCGTCGCTCAGGCTCCTCGAAAGGTTGATCATGATGGTTACACTCCCCTCACCCGCCGTTGTTCGATCGGGCACTCAGCACGACCGTGGTTCGGGATCAACCGTTGAGTTGCGCAGCATTGTTCGCGACTTCGGTGGCGGTGCTGGGCTCGCAGACTTTAGCCTGCGTGCTGAGCCCGGAGAGCTCATTGCGCTGCTCGGTCCGAGCGGCTGCGGCAAGACGACGGCGTTGCGCGCTCTTGCCGGATTGGAGCGAGTGGATTCTGGAACCGTTCTCATTGATGGCGCTGATGTGAGTAACC
>Ga0081606_1000371_pt1 | contig 19825 bp, 21 predicted proteins | sample EareggfetidaYelm_FD_71127 | JGI IMG/M metagenome (GOLD analysis project Ga0081606, IMG submission 71127) | Earthworm egg capsule microbial community from the University of Washington, USA - E. fetida Yelm (SPADES assembly) (version 2) | ecosystem: Host-associated > Annelida > Reproductive system... | reverse complement strand
CGCAGATCTTCGACTTCGGCGAGTCCGAGGGCGCCTACTTCCTGGCCATGGAGTACATCGACGGGCCCAGCCTGCGCACCCTCATCAAGCGCGCCGCGACGCACGGACTCGCCCCGCCGCTCGCCGTGTGCGCGCGGCTCATCTCGCACGCTTGCGAGGGGCTGGCCTTCGCCCACGACTTCGCGGACCCCGACACGGGCGAGCCCCTGGGCCTCGTCCACCGCGACATCAGCCCCGACAACATCCTCCTGTCCCGGCAGGGAGAGGTGAAGGTGGTGGACTTCGGCATCGCCAAGGCCGCCGGGCAGAGCCACCGCACGGAGACGGGCGCCCTCAAGGGCAAGCTGCCGTACATGTCGCCCGAGCAGGTGCGCTCGGGACCCCTGGATCAGCGCGTGGACGTGTACGCGCTCGGCGTGGTGCTCTACGAGCTGCTGACGGCCCGCAAGCCGTTCATCGCGGGCTCGGACGCCGAGCTGATGCAGGCCATTCTCCGTCAGCAACCCGTGCCCGCGGAGCAGTTGCGACCGGACATCCCCGAGTCCCTGCGGGACATCCTCGACCGCGCGCTCGCCAAGGATCGCGACCAGCGCTACCCGGACTGCGCCACCTTCCAGGCCGACCTGGAGGAATTCATCCTCTCGGTGGGCCGGCCCGTGACGACCCAGTACGTGGCCCAGTTCATCACCCACACGCTCTCGGGCACCGAGTGCCCCACGCCCACGCCCCACTCCGGCTCGGTGCGCAGCAGGCCCAGCCATCCGTCCACGCCCTCGCGGCCGTCCGCGCCTTCCCTGCCGGGCACGGAGCCCTCCCGGGCCGCCTCGCGCCGACCCGGGGTCGATCCCGACGACGAGACCCAGCCCAGCCCGGAAGAGGCGCCCAGGACCCAGACCACGCCGCCCCCCGTGGCGTCGACCCGGCCCCCAAGACGTTGGGGACTGCCACTGGTGGGAGGCGCGCTGCTGCTCTCGGCCGGAGCGATCGTCGGCTGGCGGGCGAGCCTCCCGGAGGAGTCCCCGCCCCAGGCGCCGCTCGCGGCTCCGGCCCTCGCGGCGCGTCTCGAGCAGCCGCCGCCCATCCCCGCCCCGGCGCCTCGGACTGAAACCGTCGAGACGCCCGTGGAAGAGGCTCCCAGCGAAGACACCCGGGCCGCGAGCCCCGAGCGGGCTCCCAGCGCGAAGCCCAAACGCGCCGTGGCCTCGCGCCCCGTGCTCAAGGGCTCGCTCGAGCTGCGCATCTTCCCCTACGCCACCGTCTTCGTGGATGGCCGGCGCCTCGGGGAGACGCCCATGGGCCCCGCGCTGCTGCCCGCCGGGCATCACACCGTGAAGCTCGTCAACGCGACGCTCTCCAAGGTGGTGACACGCACCATCGAGGTCAAACCCGAGCAGTCCACGGTGCTCAAGGTCAACCTCCAGGAGGAGTGACCATGCTCGAGCTGCGCGTCTGCATCGATGTCGAGGACCTCGAAAGGGCCCTCGCCTTCTACACCACGGCCCTGAGCTACGACGCGCTCGCCGACTCCTGAGCCGAGCCACCGAGCCCCACCCCGTGAATCCCCTCGGGGCCCCGGCGCGGAGCCATGGAAGACTGCGCGCATGCTGTCCGTTCTCTCGCGCCCCTCGCTCCCGCTGCTGTTGACGCTCCTGCTGTCCCTCTCCGCCGGGGCCGCGCCCACTCGCAAGACACCTCGCTTCCCGGACCGCGAGCCCGACGCGGCCCGCGTGGAACGCGTGCTCCAATCCCTGTCGCTCCGGGAGAAGGTGGGGCAGTTGCTCCTGGCCTATCCCCAGGTGGGCAAGGACACCCGCGTGGAGGTGGGCGGCGTGCTGTTCGTGGGCGGCACCCTGCGCAAGCTCAACGCGGCCCGGGAGCGCATCCACTCGTCGCGCGAGCGCGCCCGGGTTCCCCCCTTCTTCGCGGTGGACATCGAGGGCGGAGGCTTCAACCGGCTCCAGCGCCACGCCGCGCTCCAGAAGCTGCCCTCCGCTCAGGAGCTGGCCGCCATGGAGGACGCCGAGGTGGAGGCCTGGGGCGGACGCGTGGGCAAGGCCATGCTCGAGATGGGGCTCAACATGAACCTGGCGCCGGTGTTCGACGTGGCGCCCTCGGGGCACATGTTCCGCAACGGGCGCGCCTTCTCCGGGGACCCCGTGCTCGTCCAACGCAAGGCCACCGCTTTCGCCCGGGGCCTGGCGCGCGCCGGAGTGGCCGCCATTGGCAAGCACTTCCCGGGCTATGGAGACCTGGACGCGGACTCGGACCATGTGCGCGCGCTCGCGGACTGGAGCCAGGAGCGCGTGCGCCGGGAGGCCTCGGCGTTCCGGGCCGCGGATCGCTTCCTCGGGGGCGTGATGATGTCGAACATCGTCTACACGGAGTTCGGCCCGGCCCCCGCCATCCTGGAGCCCTCGCTCGTGGCGCTCGCGCACGAGGGCGGCGGCATCACGGTGACGGACGACGTGGCCATCGCCGCGCTCGCCGAGCACCTGGGCACCGCCCGCGAGGAAGTCGTGCGGCGCGCCTTCCTCGCGGGCAATGATCTCATCCTCACCACCGAGCCCCCGGACTGGTCCGGCGGCCTGGACTACTTCGGCATCCTCACCACGCTGGCCCAGTCGGATCCGAAACACCTGGAGCAACTGGACGCGGCGGTGCGGCGGGTGCTGCGGCTCAAGGACCGCATGGGATTGCTGGACGGCTGGACGGAGTAGTCACTCCGCTCGGGAAAGAATCCGAACGAGGCCGGGTGGGGGGATCGAGCCCGGCCTCGATGCGGAGCGCACACCTACGGCAGGGGCGTGCGGCTGGCTTGGATGGCGGTCAGGAGCGCTTCGCGCAGGTGCTGCGCCTGCTGGACCTGGAGGAACTGGCCCTCGCCCGCCAGGGCGATGCTGCGCAGCATGGGGCTGTTCGAGCCCAGGCTGACGATGGACGTGCGCAGCTTCTGGTTTCCGGGGAGGTCCGCGCGCAGGTCCGTGTGCGCCAGGAAGAAGGCCACGTCATCCATGAAGTTCTTGTTCGTGCGCGCCAACCCCGTGGGCCAGTTGTAGTCCGTGTAGTCGCAGGCCTCCTTCGTGGTGCCGAACAGGTGGCAGTAATTGACGCCGCCGGGATTGGGGTTCGTCTCGGGGTTGGAGGCATCGAAGGTGAGCGGCAGACCGCTCGGGTGGAGTGCCCCGTTCGCCTTGAGGATGTCCATCATCTTGGTGATGGGCACCGTGTTGTCCTTGTAGGGACGGCCATCGGTCAGCACGACGACGGAGCTGGCCTGCGTGCTGGAGCACATCAGCCGCTCATTGTGGTTCGTGGACTCCCAGGGCTGGCCGGGCAGGTACATCGTACCGACGACCTTGGGCTCCTTGAGCCACTCGTCACTCGCCATGCCCCAGAAGAGGCCTTCCTGGATCGTGTCCGGATTGTCATAGGTACCGCCGTTGCAGCAGCCCGGCCAGCCGAAGGCGCCCGGGTTCAAGGGTTGCTTGAACCAGTTGCTCCAAAGGTTGTCTTTCCTCTGCGAGGACATGTAGCCGCCCAGACCAAACAAGGCCTCGCCGATGGGGCGCTCTGGAGTACGAAACTTCGTCTGGTTGACGGCCGTCTTCAGCGAGAGCTTGTCGGCGGCATCGAATGTGAAACCCGGAGTGGCCTTGTCACAGTCGGGCAGCGGCCGGGAGAGGACTTCCGGCGGATCATACCACCCATGATCGACACCGAAGGAGGCCACGCCCAGGCGCGCTCGCGGTGACGAGTCGATGAGGTCCTTGAGCGCCTTGCGGGCGATCACGAACTTGGGCGGACGCAGATTGAGCACGCCTCCCTTGACGACCCACTTGCGCAGGGCCTCGGGGGGCAGGGGCGGCTCGTCCGCGGCACGCGTGGGGCCTCCCAACGAAACAGACGTCTTGGCGGATACCAGGGGTCCGCGCCACCAGCCCTTGATGGCCAGACACGACTGGCACTCCTCCATGACCGGCGAGTAGAAATACTCCGACCCCCAGCCCACGACCTGGTAGCAGATATTGGTCACCGACGATTCGCTCGTCAGGGTCGTGAAGTTCAAGAGCGCGTACGGATTCTCCGATTCAGCCAGCGCGAGGCGTCGGCCCCGCGAGTGATAGAACTGCGTCGCGTCGAAGAACTGGGAGGTCAGGCCATCGGCGTCGTAGGGGATGGAGCCGTTCTTCGAGGGATCCGCGCTGTCCTTGTTATACCAGCTCATCGCCGCGACGAGCGCCGGGTCCGTGCAGCCCGTGTTGATGAAGCGTCCGGCGGGCCCGTCTCCGCCCAGGTCTCCCGGACGGGAGCTCGCCGGGGGATAGAAGCCCGGAGTGAAGGCCTCGGGCAGGTACTCGGGGAAGTCCTGCATGGACTCACTGCTGTCCATCAGGACGAGGATGTTGGGGGGCATCTCCTGCGCCAGGCTGGCCGCGGGGAACCATCCCGCCGCGATCAGGCCCAGAACCGAGGACATCCTCTTCGAATGAGAACCACCGTGCATGGGTTCGTCTCCTGAATGCCTTACGCGCGACGTCGGGGGACGTCGTCACCACTTCCACCACGGCCGGGATTCGCCGCGGACGGAAGACCAGTACAGGCATTGTCCAGGAAACGCAGTGAGCCGCCTCACAGAAATGGAGTGAGGCGCTTCACTCGGAGTCAGCGCTTCTCGAGTTCCTCGGGGTGGAAGACGCGCGAGGCCACACGGTCGAGGACTTCATCCCCCCACACGACACTCGCCGCGCCCAGGCGCTTCATGTCCCGGGCGAAGGCCTTGCCCTCGGGGACCACGGTGTAGGTCCGGCTGAGATAGAGCCCGCGGTTCTCCCGCTCGTAGTCCACCTCGCCGCCGCCCGTGTCGGTGCCCTCGCGCGCCTCGGCCTGGAAGCCCTCGAGCACGCCCGGCTTGGGCGGCTCGCTGAACTTGTACACGAGCGCGCTGCACTCCAGCGCCCGCTGCTCCTCGTGGTACTCGAAGTACACTTGGGAGCCGCCCGCGGCGATGCCGCCAAAGCCCTGGGCGTTGAGCCCCGGGCTGAGCACGGCGCCCTGCGAGCGCACATACCAGCGCACCAGCTCCCCGGCGGTCTCACGCGTCAGGGGACCACCACTCGGGGGCGGTGGCGGCCCGAGCCCCACCGCGGACATCAACCACTGAAGCATGGTGCGCGCGCTCCTCGGAAAGGACTACTTGGCGGCGCGGGCCTGATCGAAGGGCAGGCGCTGCGGCAGGTAGGCGTCGGCGAGCGAGTGCGCGCCGTTGATGCCCGAGCCGAAGTCGAAGCGGCGGATGACGGCGCCCTTGCCACCGTCGCGCGCCCACTCGTCCACGCCCTTGCCGTTGCCCTGGCCGAACCAGGTGGGGACGATGTCCTTGTTGTTCACGTAGTGCACGTACTGGGGGCCGTCCGGGAAGTGGGCCGCGGCGCCGCCGAAGGTCTCCACCTTCAGGCCGCTCATCTTCTTCTCCACCTCCGCCTTGCTCAGCCCGTCTTCGATGCGCAGCCGCTTGGCCACGTCATTGAGCGCGCGGCTGGTGATGAGCGCGCCCTGGCTGTGGGCCACCAGGTGCACGTCCCGGCCCGCCTTGAGCTCGTTGTAGACGGTGTCCGCGAGCGTATCCACGGCCGGGTTCTTGCCCTTGTCCAGCTTGTCCGTCACGCACTGCGCCAGGTCGGACACGATGCCCTCGGTGGCGTTGTGGATGCCCACGACCTTGGCGCCCGTGCGGTCGGCGATCTGCTGCATGCTCCCGAACTGGGTGTCCTTGTCGTTCTGGATGCCGTTGACGTAGACGAACGTCTCGGTGGGGTTGGGGTTGTTGCGCGGGGTGACGCCCGGCACCTGGCTCAGCGGCGTGCCCGCGGGGTACGTCTGGCCGCCCGCGCCCACCATCACGCCGTCATAGACCTTGTCCGACTTGCCGAAGAGCTTGTTCACCGCACCGCGCACCTTCGACGTGGCGCTCTCGAAGCCGTCCGTGATGACGTTGCCCTTGCGAGCGGCGCTCGCCGGCGCGCTCTGCTGGGGCGCCACGGTCTGCGCGGTCTTCTCCACGGGAGAGGAGGTCCCCGTGCGCACGGTATTCGGGGAAGAATTACGGATGGTGGTCATGGGGGGCTCCGCGAGGTCGGGAATCGGGAAAAGGAAATCTTCAGGAGGATTGTCGCACGAAGTGGGATGGAGTTGCGTCCACCCCCCCGATTCGCCCTGGGTGAGGGGCGTTTCACGCGGGGCGGTCGTTGAAGCCGCGATTTCGGGAGGGCTAGTCTCGAGACATGAGCCTGGTGGACCGCTTCAGCTTCTTCGACCCCGAGGTGATGCAGGACCCCTATCCTTATTACGCGGAGATGCGTGAGCGGGCGCCCCTGCTGTGGAACGACCCCCTCCAGGCCTTCATCGTCACGCGCTACGAGGACGTGGCCCATGTCCTCAAGAACCCCCCCCTGTTCTCCTCCGCGAGCCTCCGGTTGGGTGGCCAGCCCATCGACGTGGTCGGCACCATCCTGGGGCGCCCCTCCGTGCCCGCGCTCGTCAACACAGACCCCCCCCTGCACACGCGCATGCGCTCCATCGTGAGCCGCGTCTTCACGCCCAAGCAGATCTCCGCGCTCGAGCCGCGCGTGCGCGAGCTGTCCCGGAGACTCGTCGCGGAGATGACCACCCAGGAGGAGTTCGACTTCATGGAGGGGCTGGCCACGCCCCTGCCCGTCATCATCATCGCGGAGATGCTCGGCATCGAGCCCGCGCGCCGCCGCGACTTCAAGCGCTGGAGCGACACGCTCATCTCCCTCGCCTCCGCGGCCGGTCCCGGTCCGGATGCCCAACGCGATGGCCAGGAGATGCACGCGTACATGACGCGCATCGCCGAGGAGCGCCGGCTCGCGCCCCAGGAGGACCTCATCTCCCTGCTCGTCCAGGGCGGCGAGGGCCAGACGCTCTCCTCCGAGGAAATCAACGCCTTCGCCCTGCTGCTCATGCTCGCCGGCAATGAGACCACCACCAACCTGCTCGGCAACGCGGTGCACGCGCTGCTGCGCAGCCCCGAGCAGTTCGAGTGGCTCACGAAGAATCCCTCGGCATGCGGCGCCGCCATCGAGGAGGCGCTGCGCTATGAGTCTCCCGTGGTGTCCGTGATGCGCCGCACCACGCGCGAGGTGGAGCTGAGCGGCGGCAAGGTGCCCGCCGACACCATGCTGATACTGGTGCTGTCCTCGGCCAACCGCGACCCCCGCAAGTTCCCGGAACCGGACCGCTTCGACATCCAGCGCGACGCCCAGGGGGTGATGTCCTTCGGCCACGGCATCCACTTCTGCCTCGGCGCGCCCCTGGCCCGCCTCGAGGCCCCCACCGCCCTCGGGGAGCTGATCGAGCGCGCCCCCCGGCTGCGTTTCGCCCCGCGCCAGCCCGCCCGGCCCGAATACCCTCCCTCGTTCGGCGTCCGCGCCATCAAGTCGCTCTGGCTCCGGCGGGAGTAGTCCCGAAGCGGCCTCACTTCGAGGACAGCACCTCGATGCGCGTCACCGGATTGCCCTGCGTATACAGGTTCGCGGAGGTCTTCACGCGCATCCCCTTCTCGAGGCTCTTGAGTGTCGCGGGGCGGCCCTCGCGCAACACCTGCACGTCGCGGGCGAGCGTCAACGTGTTGGAGCCGCCCCCTTCCTCGTCGAGCACGAGCTGCTGCGAGGACACCGAGCGCACCCGGCCCGTGTGCAGGATATTGGCCAGGGCGAAACCCGACGCGGTGTCACTGGCCCCCGAGGCGCCGCGCGTGTTCCCGCTCCCGCTCCCGCCCGTGTCCGAGGGGGGGGAGCCCACGCCCGGAGCCTCCCGGGGAGCCTCGGCGTTGGGATTGCCCACGGCCGAGGAGCCCTCGGTGCCACCGCCGCCCACGCCTTGCGTGGACGATGTGTTCTGGGGCGGTGGCTGGGACGTGGAGGAGGACTGACCCGATTGGGCCTGGGCGAGCTGTGTGCGCATTCGCGCGAGCTGCTGCTGGAGCTGGGCCACCTGGGTGCGCAACCGCGCCACCTCCAGGCGCTGCTGGGCCTCGGTCATCTGCGCCGACGACTGCGTGCCGGTGTCCTGCCCCGTCCCCTGCGGCTGGGTCTCGGCCGTGCCACTGCTCACGGACCCGTCCGTCGTCCCCGACACCCGCGAGCCCTGGGAGATGTCCTCCCCCGAGGCGCCTCCCGGGTAGGCGGGCGGAGGCGTGGACTGCGCCCGGCCCTGCTCCGCGCCTAGCACGAGGACCATTCCCGCCGCCGCGACCCCCACGCCCATCCAGGTGTGTCTTCTCATGAGACCTCGCTCCTTCCCGTTGTTCGAGGGGACCGCGCGCCGGGAACTACCGTCGAGACCCGCGGGACAGCACGACGATGTCGCGCGCGAGCTCCTCACCATCGACGTACGCGAACGACGTGCGCACCTGCGCCCCCTCGGAGAGCTGCTTCACCGGAATGCGGTTGCGCACGGAGCCTCGGAACACCCGGGTTTGATCGTCGATCCGCAGCCGGGACACCGTCCCATCCGTGCTGTCCACGACCTCGACGTACTTGGGGGTGACGTCGCGCACCCGCCCGTCGAACTCCACGGTGATGGCCGGAATGGGCGCGGCGTTATCGCTTGGCGCCGGAGCGGCGGTGCCCGTGTTCGGCGCCGTGCCCGCGCCGCCCGTGCCGCGCAGGGCGGATACCTCGCGCTCCAGGGCCTCCACGCGCTGGTTCAGGTTGTTGGCCTGCCCGGCGCTCGGGGTGGCGCTACCGGCCGGGGTCCCCGTGTCCACCGGAGCCTCCGGGGCACCACGATAGGTGGGGCCGGAGCCAGAGACGCCCGTGCCCGAGCCGCCCGTGCCGAAGGACGTGTTTCCCTGTGCGGCGGGATCCTGCAACGGAATCCCATTGAGCCCTGGGATGCCCGGGAAGAGGGCACCGCCCGCGGGTTGACCCGTCGTCCCAAAGGCCGAGGTCGTCCCCGCCGAGTCCTGCCCCTGCTCGATACTGGCCGCTCCCGAGGGCCCCGCTGCGGGCTGCTGCGTCTGGGGCGCTCGCACGCCCACTCCCGTGGCCGGCTGCGCCAGGGCCAGCGGGGCGGTCCCCACCAAGGCCAGCGCCATCCACATGGCTCCGCGCATGTCTTTCTCCTGGTGATGAGTCCTATGCTGGGCAAAGGTGGACTCGTTCCCGGCGAGACACACCCCGGGGGGGAACCCAGGCCCGCCTGCCCGGCCGCCCTCGGACCCGGCGGCCCAGGGTTTGACGCCAGGGACCGGAATGAATGAGAAAAGACGCTGAAACTCGGGACGGGTTCATGTCACTCCGGCGCGTGGCCCACCTCTTCGCCGTCCGAATGACCCTCGCGGGGGACGCTTCCCAGGAGCGCGACGGCGAGCGCCACCTGCTCGTGCGCGCGCGGGGAGGTGACGCGGCCGCGTTCCGGACCCTCTTCGAGCGGCATGCGCCCGCCGTGTGGCGCTTCTCGCGGGACCTGTTCCAGGACGAGGCCGCCGCGGACGAGGCCACCCAGGAGACCTTCGTCCGGGCGCACGGGAAGCTCGCGAGCCTGCGCGATGACACGCGCTTCGCCTCATGGCTGTTGGGCATCGCGCGCCACGTCCACCTGGAATCGCTCCGGGGCCGGACGGCGCACCTGGACGTGGCCTCCGAGGAGAACGAGTCCCTGTTGGAGGCCGCGCTGCCCTCGCCCACTCCCGAGGCGCTGCTGCTGGACCGCGAGTTGGAAGGACTGCTCGCCGAGGCCCTGGGGAGTTTGCGCGAGGAGCGCCGGTCGGCGCTGCTGCTGAGAATCGACCATGGGCTGGCCTACGAGGACATCGCCCAGGTCATGGGCTGGTCCCTGCCCAAGGTGAAGAACGAAATCCACCGGGCCCGGTTGCAGTTGCGCGAGCGGCTCGCCGGGCATGTGGGAAGTACTGGAGGTCGGCCATGAGTCCCCCGTGCCGTGAATCGGACCTGGACGCGCTGCTCGCCCAGGAATTGTCCGAGGCGGAAGCCCTGCGCGTGAGCGAGCACGCCACCCACTGTGACACCTGCCGCCGCGCGCTGGAGTGGTTGCGCCTGGAGCGCGGGTGGATGGCCCAACGGGCGCGGCGGCAACCCTCGCGGCGGGCGCTGGACTATGGAGCGCTGGAGGCCCGGCTGCGTCCCGCCCCGGAGCGCCGGAGCCCCTGGGAGTGGCGGGGCCTGGGACTCGGAGCGGTGGCGGCGGGGCTCGTCCTGGTGATGCTCAGCGGCGGGCCCCCGGCGCGCTCCCCCTCCTTCAGCGAGGAGCCCTGGGGAGAAGGGCTCATGTCCATGGCACGGGTGGAGGTGTGCCTGGACCCGAGCCTCGAGGCGGCGGCGCGCATGGAGGCCCAGGTGGGGGCATGCCTGGTGGCCTCGCCCTCCCGGCCTCCCCGGTGAGGACCCGAGCGGGGCCTACGGGCTCTGCTTCAGGGCCTGTTCCACCGCGGCCTTGGCCTGCACGAGCCCGTAGCCGAAGACGTTGTTGCGGCCGGTCTCGTCCTGGACGCCCAGGGGCTTGGCCGACTTCCGGAGGATCTCGACCACCTGCTTGTTGGTGAGCGAGGGGCGGGCGCTCCACACGAGCGCGGCGACGCCGGCCGCGTGGGGAGTGGCCATGGAGGTGCCGGTGCTCAGCGCGTAGTCACTGCCCCGGATGCCCACGCGCACCTTCGAGCCCATCAGACCCTTGAAGGTGGGCACGAGCGTGGTGGAGATGGCCGTCACGGGAGGCCAGGTGGCCGCCGAGCCCAGCGTGAAGGCCAGCGTCGCGTCGTCCTTGGGATCGTTGTTGCCCACGATGACGGCGCGCGCGCCCTGGGAGCGCACGTTCCTCACCTTGTCGTTGAACTTGATGTCGCCGCCTCGGTCCACGTAGGCGACGAAGCCCTCGCAGGTGGCGGCGGCGTCCGCCGTGCACGAGCGCAGCCCATCCCCCAGCCCGCAGTCGACGAGCGTGCCCTCGTACTCCTCGAAGGGCACGAAGTCGAAGGAGGACGAGTTGTAGAAGGTGTCCCCGGCCGACAGGCTCGCGTACGGCGAGCGGCCCTGGGGATAGGTGGAGTAGATGTTCACGCCGGGGCCCACGAAGTCCAGGTAGTCACCGCCCTGGGAGAACTCGGGGTGCTTGAGCTCGCTGTCCACCGCGCCCACGGCCACCACGGAGTCGTAGGCACCCGGATAGACGCGAGACGTCTCGGTGGCGGTCGCCCCCCCGTTGCCACTGGCGGCGAAGGACAGCATTCCCTCCTCGAAGGACTGCTGGAAGAGGGCTTCCTCGGTGGTGTCCTTATGGGGAGAGCCGAGCGACAACGAGGCGATGTGCGCGTGCACTTCCTCATGGCACCACTTGAGCGCGGCGATGACGTCCGTGGTCCGGCCGCCGCCCGAGGTGTCGAGCACGCGCGCCACGTACAGCTCCACGCCAGGAGCCACGCCCACCATGCCCTCCGGGCTCAGGCTGGCGTCGTTGGGGTTCACCGAGCCGTGCAGGCCGAGCTGCGCCACGATGGTGCCCGCCACGTGGGTGCCGTGTCCGCCGCCCCAGTTGCCGTCCGCGTCCTTGTCCTCGGGATTGTCATCCCCGTCGATGAAGTCCTTGCCCTTGATGTAGGCGGCCATCAGCTCGGGGTGGCGCACGTCCATGCCACTGTCGATGACGCACACGCGGACGCCCGAGCCGTTGGGCGCTCCGGGCTTGAGCACGCCCTGGTTTTCCGGATCCCAGACCTCCTGGGCCTGCGTCATCTTCACGCCGTAGGTGTACTCGGAGGTGCTGCCCAGCGGGCTGGGCGTGGTGGCCGTCGGCGTCACGAACGCTCCGCTGGCCATGTCCATCGCGCGCACCACGCGGTCCGGAGACACGGAGAGCACCTCGGGATCGGCCGCGAGCCGGGCCTGGGCCTCGGGAGTGAGCGACAGCGCCAGGGTGTCCAGCTCGGGCCAGTGATACTTCACGCGCGCGCCCAGGGACTTCACCTTGTCCTCGCGCTGGCGGAGCGCGGCGGCGGTGCGCATGCCCGTCTGGGGACGGAAACGAACGATGACCGGCTGCGCCTCCTCGGCGGCGGTGTCCGTGCCGCTCGACGCGAGGGGCGCGAGGTCCAGACGCGCGGAGGCCCGGTTCGCCAGGGCCCTCGGGTCCTCGGACGCATCCCGCACGACGAGGTCCGGGCACAGCGGCTGTTCCTGCTGAACGGTTTCCTTCGGGGGATCCTGCACACACGCGCTCACGCCCAACAGGCTCAGCAGCACCAGTCGTCTCACGAGACGTCTCCTTGTACCCCGTCCAAGGGGGATGACAGCCGCCCGGGACGGGACCCTGGCGGAGGACGGAGCGCTGACGAACCCACGGCCTCGCGGCGCTCATTCCCGGGTATCCACGTTAGGCTGTCCGCCTGCCGGGGGATAGGCGCCCGGAAGCGATTGCCCGCGACGGCGTCCATGAGCCAGTCCCCCCAATCCCCTCGTGCCGACTCCACGTCCTGCTGGCGAGGGACGCGCCCATCGGAGTCATCTTCCGGCGGGGCTCCTCGCGATGGACCCAGCTCATCCGCTGGGACGTCATCCAGGACACGTTCGAACCCGGCCAATGGTTCAAGGGTCGCCTCTACGAGGAGCGCGCGGACCTGTCTCCCGATGGGAGGTACCTCCACGCCGCTCGCCACTCCAGACTGGGCCCGCGCGTGGTGAGCGGCGTCACGCCGGATCGATACCGAACAGCCGCTCCACGTGGCGCGAGTAGTCGGCGAGCTGCCGCTCGATGTCCTCGGGGCTCCAGCCCAACAGGGGCGCGATGTCGGCGGCGACCACCCGGGCGGCGGCACGGCCCAGGTCTCGCGTCTCGAAGGCCACCTTGAGCCGGCGCACGAGCAGGTCATCCAGCGTGTGGACGAACTCGTGGGTGACGCCGTGGAGAGCCTCGGCGCGCACATAGGGCAGGCCGGGAGCGAGCGGTTCGGCGAGCGCGGGCCGCTCGCGGGTGAGTTCCCAGACGAAGCGCCAGCGGCGACCATAGGCACGCACCAGGTGACGCGCGACGTCCTCGCGGCCCACCTCGGCCCTCGCGGCGGCCACCTCGCCGTCGAACGAGGAGAACTCGCCACCGGGCAGGGGCAGGGAGCCGGTGAGGGCCTTCTGGTGGGGCACGGCCAGAGCCTTCTCGATGGCGTTCACCATGTCGCTGGCCATGACGCGGTAGGTGGTGAGCTTGCCGCCGGAGATGGCGAGCACCCCCGAGGGGCTGGAGTGGATGGCGTGCTCGCGGCTGGCGCTGTTGGCGTCGCCCGAGCCCGAGTAGGCGCTGGCCACGAGCGGACGGATGCCGGCCCAGGCGCTGACGACGTCCTCGCGCACGAGCCGGGCGCCGGGGAAGAAGCCATTGGCCGAGGCGAGCAGGTAGTCCACGTCGGACACGCTGGCGCGCACCTCGGAGGGGTGGGCGTGGGTGACGGTTTCCGTGGTGCCGATGAGGGTGTGGTGCTCGGCGGGGAGGATGAACATCACGCGGCCGTCCACGCCGGAGAGCACCGTGAGGGCGGTGTCATCGGGGGTGGGCAGGCGCGCGCGGGGCACGGCGATGTGCACGCCCTTGGAGCCACGCACCGCGGGGGCGTCGTCCTTCGCGTCGAGCTTGCGGATCTCATCGCTCCAGGGCCCGGTGGCGCTGACGATCGCGCGGGCGCGCACGGTGAGCTCCTGGCCGGTGAGCGCGTCGAGCACCGTGGCGCCCTTCGCCCGGCCCGCCTCGATGACGAGCCCGCGCACGGAGGCGTGGTTGAGGAGGGTGGCACCCGCCTCGGAGGCGGAGAGCGCGTTGGCGAGCGTGAGCCGGGCGTCATCGGTGGCGGCGTCGTAGTAGCGGGCACCGCCGGTGAGCCCCTCGGTGCGCAGGCCGGGAATCTCCTCGCGCACGCGCTGGGCGCTGAGCGCGCGAGAGCCGCGCACGTTGCGGAAGAGCGCCAGGGCGTCATAGAGCTTGAGGCCCACGGCGAGCTTCCAGCGAGGCAGGCGGGCGCCCTTGTAGGTGGGCCACACGAAGGCGAGCGGCCGGACGAGGTGGGGAGCGAGCCGCAGCAGCCGGTAGCGCTCGATGCTGGACTCGAAGACGAGGCCCAGGTGTCCGTGCTCCAGGTAGCGCACGCCGCCGTGCACGAGGCGCGAGGAGCGGCTGGAGGTGCCCGAGGCGAAGTCCTCGCGCTCGACAAGGGCCACGCGCAAGCCACGCAGGGCGGCGTCGCGGGCGATGCCGCAGCCGGTGATGCCGCCGCCGATGACGAGGACATCGAAGGTCTGGGACGACAGGGCGAGCAGGCGCTCGGCGCGCGAGGCCGGCTTCTGGGGAGCGGGCAGGAAGGCGAGGGCCTGGGAACCGCGAGCGGAGGAGGCGGGAGCCAGGGCGGTGATGGGAGCGGCGGAGTCGGAACGCACGACGGGAGTCTAACGGCGAGTCGGAGCCAGTGGCAGTGAGAACGGAACGCGGCGCGTCACGCCCCGAGCATTGAGAGGCCGGAGAATGTTGACCGGTGGCTGTCGAGGGGTGCTGGGAACGCCCGCCATGCATACCTCCCCATCAGGGAGCCCGAGAGTGGGGAGGTGGTGCGTGAAGACAGTGACGTACGAGCGCAGCGGGAGGACGAATACGGGAGCCCAGGCGGTGAGGCTCGAGCGCCTGAGGCACCTGCGCGTGCTGGAACAGGGCGAGACGGTGGTGGAGCGGGAGTTGAGTTACGAGGAGCGCGAGCACCTGGGCCCGCTGGTGGAGGAGGCCGAGCGACAACCGGCCCCGGCCGTGGTGGTGCCCACCCCGGGAGGCCCGGACACACTGGCGGTGACCCTGGCCTTCGAGGACGAGGAGTCCCCTCGGGTGAGGGTGGCGGTGCGCCCGGGACGGCCAGCCCGGGACATGGGCACGCCCTACGACACGCTCATGGAGGAGCTGGACACGCTGTTGACGAAGGAACTGCATGCGCGCTCGCCGCGGCACGCCCACGCGGTATTGCCCCACGAGTTGCGACAGGAAGAGTAGTCCCGCGACGGGTCGTCACCTCGGGACGGGGGAGGCCTCCTCCGTCCGGGGCCGGGCGGGCGGCGCGAGCGGAAGCGACACGGTGAACGTGGCCCCCTGACCGGGCTGGCTCCGCACACGGATGTCCCCGCCGAGCGAGTCGACGATCTGCTTGCAGATCCACAGACCGAGTCCGAAGCCGCCGTAATGGCGCTCGGAGACGGCCCGCTCGAAGCGTTGGAAGACGCGGGCCTGGTCCTCGGGACCGATGCCGATGCCGTGGTCCCGCACGGTGAGGTGGGCGACGGCACCTTCCTGGTGGACGGCGAGCTCCACGGGGTGGGAGGCCGCCGTATTTGATGGCGTTGGAGAGGAGGTTGGTGACGACCTGCTCGAGCCGCAGCCTGTCCCAGTGCCCGACGAGGGGAGGGCTGTCCGCGAGGTGGAGGGTGCAACCAGCGCCCACGGCATCGGCCTCGGCGCGAGCGACGACATCCCGGAGGAGCGCGGCGAAGTCCACGGTCTCGGGTTCGAGCGCGAGCCGATCCGCGCGGATGCGCGAGACGTCGAGCAGGGTATTGACGAGCTGGTGGAGCCGTTCAGCGGGCCGGCGGGTAGCCTCGATGCGCTGGCGGGCCGGGTGGGGACGGCCCTGCGCATCGGCCTCGGGGAGCGAGCGCCACAACAACTGGAGCTGGAGCTGGAGCGAGGTCAGGGGCGTCTTGAGCTCGTGCGAGGCGACGGAGAGGAAGTCGTCGCGACTCTGCAGGGCCTTCTGGAGATCCGCGGTGAGGGCCTCCATTTCGCGGCGGGCGAGCACCTGTTCGGTGACCTCCGCGCAGACGCCCATGGTGCCGAGAATGTCGCCCTCGACGCCGAGCCAGGGCTGCCAAGTGAGATCGAAGTACTTCACCTCGGGCTGGCCGGTGCCGGAGAAGTCGGCGCGCAGGGGGACCTCATGGCCCACGAAAGGAGTGCCGGTGCGGAAGACCTCGTCGAGCAGGTGGAGATCCAACCCGGAGACGGTGTCGCGCACGGCATGACCGGGACGCAGGTGCTCGCCCACGAGGGTGCGGCACAGCGGGTTGACGAGCTCGACGATGTGCTCGGAGCCGAGGGTGAGACAGATGGCGACGGGGGCCTGGAGGAAGAGGGTTTCCAGCCGTTTGCGTTGGGCCTCGACCTGCAGGTGGGCATCGTGCTCACGGGCGAGGAGCTGGGCGCGCGCCTGCTCCTCGCGGAAGCGGGCGGAGATGTCGCGGAAGACGATGAGGCTGCCGCCTGGACCGCCCGGGAACTCCGCGAGCGGGGTGGCGACATGCTCGATGGAAAGTTCGGCGCCGGAGCGTGAGCGCAGGAGGACGAAGTGGCCTCCGGAGCTGGAGCCCGCCTCGGGCGCATGGGTGGAGGGGTCCACGAGCGGCAGGACGCGCGCGAGGGGCTGGCCCAGGGCCTCCGAGGCGGACCAACCGGTGAGGGAAACGGCCACGGGGTTGATGAAGCGCACGAGGCCCTGGGAGTCGGTGGAGATGATGGCCTCCCCGATGGTGCGCAGGGTGAGGGAAAGCAGATGACGCTCGTGCTGGGCGGCCTGGAGGGAGGTGCGCACATGGCGTGCGGCCCAGGAGATGGGCACGGCGAGGCCGGCGAAGAGCACTCCGGAGACGAGGGCGGACAGGGAGGTCGGTTCGCGGGAGAAGACGAGGGGAAGGACGAGCGATGCGGCGGTGGCGAGGAGCGCGGGTCCGAGCCCGCCCCACCAGGCCGAGCCGAGAACGGCGGCGAGGAGGACGAAGGACGGAGAGGATGCGAGCCCACGCGGGAGGGAGGAATCGACGAGGAAGGCCAGGCCGGTGACGAACAGGGCAAGGCCCCCCTGGAGGGCGGCGGGGCCGAGGCGCGATGGACGGTGGTGACGGGAAGAGAGGACCATGGCGCGAGCCCGACCAGAAGGGCGGAGAGCACAAGCCCGCGAAGGCGGACAGCGACGCCCCGGGTAGAGCGCGAAGAGTCTACCCGCCTGCCCGAGCACTCGACCAGGGAGGAAGCCTGGAATGAGGGAAGCCGAGGGTCCAGGGCGTGTTGCGGGGAGGGCGGCGCCATGCGAGAGAAGAGGCCATGAGGAGAGTGCGGTTCACGGTCCACCGGACGGTGGGCGAGGCAAGGCTCCAAGAAGGGTTGTTGTCGGGCTCGGGGCTCTCGGTCGAGGTGAGAGGCGAGGCGCTGGCACCGCTGGGTGGGGAGATTCCGAACACGGAAACGTGGGTGGAGTTGTGGCTTCCGGAGGAGGAGGTGGCGCGAGCGAGGGAATTGCTGGCGGAACTGGAGGCGGATGGGGAGAAGGCCAGGAGGACGGTGGGCTGTCCGCGCTGTCGGGAGGAGAATCCAGGCAATTTCGAGCTGTGTTGGAGCTGTGGGGAGGATTTACCGGAAGTGCCGAGACCCTGCCTGCGAGCGGTGTCCTGAGGACACGCTCCCGAGGCGGATGACCTGGGATCGAGATCGCGTGTTGAACGAGCCGTCCGCCGAAGAAGCCCGAGCGAAGCGATTCCCCTGGAATCGAAGCGTGAAGAAGGCGCTGCTCGTGTGCTTGGTGGCCCTGGTGCTGCATCTGCTGTTGTTGCTGCTCCCGAGGAACATGCCGGAGCAGGAGTTGTCGATCGCTCGGGCGATTCCGGACTCGGCCAAGCGAGTGACGCTGCTCAAGCCACTCAAGGAGCACCCGAAAGCGACGGGAGCGAACCTGCGGGAAGCGGCGGAATTGCTGCGCGAGGGCTCTCCCATGGACGCCTACGAGCTGACGAGGGCCGCCGAGAGCAAGGAGCCAGGTTCGGTGGAGACACAGCTGTTGCTGGCGCGGATCTGCCATGGACAGCGGATGAAGCGGTGCGAGGAGGAGTCGCTCAAACGAGCGGAAGAACTCGCGCCGGAGGATCCCCGGCCGTCGCTGCTACGAGCGGACTTCCACGAGCGGGATGGGGACGTGGACGGAGCGTTGATGGCGGTGGAAGAGGCGTACCGGAAGGCGCCGGGACGAGAAGGCGTCGCGGTGAGGTACGCGAGGCTACTGAGCGCCACCTCACGAGGTGAGGCGGCGATGAGGGTGCTCGAGACCCAGGCGCCGCTCCTCGGAAAGCCACGCCTGTGGGTGGAGCAGGGGCTGGTCCGGGTGGCACAGGGACGGCTGGAAGAGGGTCGACGGCTTTTCGCCCGAGCGGTGGAAGAGGATCCGAAACTGGCCCCGGCGTACTACCACCTGGGCCTCACGGCGTTCCGCCTGGGGGACATCGAGTCAGCGGAGGAGGCGTTACGGGAGGCGGATCGCCTGGACATGACGAGCATGCGGGCCTTGTCCGCGCTGTGCGCGATTCAACGGCAGACGGGCCGCGTGAACGACATGATGGTGACGCGGATGGACCTCGAGCGCCGCTTTCCCGAGAAGCTTGGCGCCGTGCAGAGCGCCTGCGGCACGCGCTGACGAGACCGTTTCCGGTCACTCGGGGATGCCGCGGATCCGCCGGAGCAACCGCGCTGCGGACTTCACCTCGTTGTCGACGACTCCACTCGCGATCTCGGTCCGGACAACGGCTTGGAGAAAGGCGACGGCCTCTTCCTCCCGATGCTGTTCGACCAACAAATCACCGAGGGCCATGCGCGCCTGGGTGAGCAGGACCAGATCCTCGGCCTGGACCGCGGCGTCGATGGCATCACTCAAGGCGGATTCAGCGAGCTCAGGCCGACCCCGCTGGAGGAGTTCACGAGCGCGCTGGAGATGACGAAACGCATCCATGGAAGACTCTCTGGCTACGGGAGGGAGGACAACGCGCCCGGAGGCGGGTTATCCCAAGGAACATGGACGACGAGTCGCGAATCGTGGAGCTGGAACTGCGCTACATGCAGCAGCAGGAGCTGCTGCAAGAGCTGAGCGACGTGCTGTACGAGCAGCGGCGTGAACTGGACGGGCTGCGCGCCGAGCTGGAGCTCTTGAAGAAGAAGCTCGCGGATGAACCCGGCCTGGTGGACGCACGCCAGCAGGAGCGCCCCCCTCATTACTGAGGAGAGGGACGTTCCCGCGCACGTGGACTAGAAACGCCAGCCCACCCGCAGACCGATGTGGGGGGAGGGGTCGAGATAGCCGATTTCGAGACCGACGCTGGCCGACCGCCCCTGGTAGCCAAAACCAAAGGCGGCATGAGCGCGCAGGGCCTTCCCAGTGAAGAGGATCCAGGGACCCACGAGCGCCTCGATATAGATGGGGGTGTTCCTGGGAGTGATGCGCAGGTCGAAGTCGAGTGGAATGCCCAGGGAGTTGGGGGTGGTGGTGAGCAACGCACCGAAACGAGCTCCCACGGAGAGCGGTCCCACGAAGACCAGGTCCACGGAGCCCATGAGATCGAAGAAGGCGCCATTGTCGAACTGGTAGTCAGCCCCCAGCGTGAGACGGAAATCCGTCCTCGCCTCGGACTGCGCGGGCGTGAGGCATACGGCGAGCGCGAGGAGACCACCGACAACGGGGCGAAGCAGCGGGTTCATGAGTGAGGCGCTCCAGGCTGAATGGATGAAATGCCAATCAATCAAGCCTGGAGAGGCACTGCCAGTGCGAAGATGAAAAGCACATCACGCCCCCGGCCGTATTGTCGCGAGACAAACGTGGCCAGTTGGCGGAGCCAATCCCGAGGGGAGCCCGCAAAGGAGAAGGCCCCGAGCGACCACCGTGAGGTGGAGGCTCGGGGCCTTCAAGCAAGAAAAAATCCGGCAGCGACCTACTCTCCCGCGCGGTTTCCCGCGGAGTACC
>Ga0081606_1000370_pt1 | contig 19835 bp, 8 predicted proteins | sample EareggfetidaYelm_FD_71127 | JGI IMG/M metagenome (GOLD analysis project Ga0081606, IMG submission 71127) | Earthworm egg capsule microbial community from the University of Washington, USA - E. fetida Yelm (SPADES assembly) (version 2) | ecosystem: Host-associated > Annelida > Reproductive system... | reverse complement strand
GGTAATCGTTCCGTCGGCTTTTAAGCCTTTCCCGCCGGTACCTGAACTTGCCGTGGTTACGGTTCCGCCGTTAATCGTAATATTCGTATCGGATGAAAATGCCGCCGATGCATACGAATCGGTTGTTCCGGCTGCATTCGTGTATAATGCGCCGTTTCCGGCACTCATAACGGTAATGTTTCCGGCATTCACAATAATTTCTCCGTCTGCGGACAATCCTTTTGCGCCTTTTGCAGCAGCAGTAGCCTGGATTGTAGTCGTTCCGTTGTTTGCGATGATATTGCCTCCGGTTTTTACCCCGGTAGGATAAGAAGGGTCAAATCCGCTGCCAGAAGCAGTAAGTACAGGCGCTCCTGAGATATTGATCGTTGTAGTTCCGCCATCAAAAGTGACCTGTCCATCGGCTTTGATCCCTTTTCCGGAAGTCCCTGAATTTGTAATTTCAATTTGTGCCGTTCCGGAAATCGCCACATTGGCATCAGCGGAAATCCCTTTGCCGTCAGCACCGGTATTGTTAATCGCAAATGTGCCTCCGGAGATATTTACATTGGTATCCGAAGTAAATGCGGCCGTAGAAAAACTATCGGCAACTCCGGTTTCATTGGTGTAAGTTCCGCCATTCCCGGCAGTGTTTACATTGAAGTTTCCACCTGAAATATTGATTTCGCCATCGGCAGAAAACACTTTTCCGCCATCGGCTGCAGCCAAAGATTGTATGTTGAATGTTCCGCCACTGATGATAATCTGGCCGTCGCTTTTAATTGCGCTTGCATACGAAGGATCAAATCCGCTGCCCGAAGCCGTAAGCACGGTTACACCCGAAATGCTGATTGTTATTGTCCCGTTTGAAATACTGATGTTTTCTTTGGCACTGATCGCTTTAGATTGTGCACCGGAAACGTTTAAATTGATCGCCCCGCCGATAATAGCAATCGTTCCGGTGCCAGTTTTGATCGCTTTAACGTCATTGGCCGTTGCGGTAATATTGATCGTTCCGCCGCTGATGTTGATGGTACCGTTTCCGGCATCAATTCCGTCTCCGGCAGCAGCAGTTGCAGTCGCCGTTCCTCCGGAAATAGAAAAACCTTCTGTATGAAACGCATCCGAAGCTGCAGCAGTAACCGTAGTTGTTCCGTTATTGATCGTGATTGTTGACGAAGTGTTGATTCCGTGTTTTTTGACACCAGTAATGGCGAGAGATCCGGAATTGCCGATGACAATCGGGCCGTCAGTTGTAACGGTACCGTTTTTCGTGCTGGCCGCTCCGTCTGATACCGTATTTGTTGTTCCGGAAGCCAATAAAATGTTGGTCGTTTTTCCGCCTGAAACCGTTATCGCAGCACCTGAAGGATTGGTTAAGGTGAGGTTGTTTAAAACCAGGTTGACCTCTTTATCTGTGGTGATAGTCAGCGTTCCATTTGCGGAAGCGCCTAGAATATTGTATTCTAAATGATCAATTCCCGAAGTTGCAGCGACCACGACATTTCCGGCAGTTGCCGTAATATTTACGCCCGACGTTGCATACGGATTGATGATGGTCGCGTTATCGGTTCCATTATAAATAATGTAAATTTTATCAAGATTGACCGCAGTTGTTGTAAAAGTCAGGCTGTCGATCAATGATTTCTGGAGGTCTAAAGTGTACTCAGCATCTGAAAGCTTGAATTTTGCATAGGTATTGTCTAATTTGATGCTGTCTACCGCGTTCAATTCTTTGGCATATATCGTATTGCCGGAATTGTGGACCTGTATTTTTTGTTGGCCGAAAGACAAGTTTACCAACAAAGAAAGTAGCGTGATGAAGTATATTTTTCTCATTTTTTACTGAATTTGATGGTTAAACCGTTTGCCTGAACGAGGTATAATCCTTTGGCGAGTCCAGAAACATCGATGTCCTGATTGGGTTGGAATGCGCCTTCAAGGATCAATTGCCCGGTTAAGGAATAAATTTTGGTTTTTAAAATGTCATTGGTATCCGATTTAATCCTGATGATTTCCGCACCCGGATTTGGATACAATACCAAGTGATTCTGGTTTTCCCCAAAAGTGGTTGTTGCCAAAGTGTTTGAAAAAGTTACTTTTCTGATGATGCTCACCGGAATGGTCGTTGGCGCAGTCGTGCCATCGGTTTTGACATACAAATTGTCAGATTCAAAATAGAGTTTGCCCACCGTTGCCACATTAAAACCCTGAACGGTTCCGTCATAATAGGTAACGTTTACAGCGGTTTGTGCAAACGAAAATGTACTGGCTAAAAGCAGCAGCATTGTAAAAGTTTGAAGTTTTCTCATAATGTTCATTTTAAAAAGTAAATGAAACGTTTTTTGAGGCCACTTAAAAAAGATTGAGGTAAATGGTAATTATCTGTAGGTAAGTGAAATGTTTTGTGATTCGATTGACGGTTGCCGATAGAAGTTTGGGAGTCACAAAAAAAAACCGGCAACATCTGAAAACAGGCGTTACCGGAGAAGTATGAATTTGGTATTGATAATTAAGGCGTTGTAGCCAGCGTCAATTCAATCGATTTTAAATCATTCAAAAATGTAAGACTGAGGCGAGACGACCAGTGTTCCGTTAGCATCTACAACGCCACTGATTTCTCTTTTGAGGTCGCCGCCAATAAAAATTTTGGCTGTCATCGTTTGCCCAGGTACGGCACCGGTAACCCCGGAAGTGAAAGATACGGAAGGAACATTACTTTGAGCCGTAAACTCCTTTGAGTAAGGCAAAGCGGCATACGTTTCATTTGTTCCGCCGCCGGTAGCAGATATGTAAATGATACTGAAGTTGCCGGTAGCGGTTCCGGTGACAGTATATTTCACATTGCGGCTTGAGGGAGTTGGAGCAGGAGTACCTGACGAATCGTCATCGCTACTACAGGAAATAAAAGCTGCGAAAATAAATAACAGTGTTGTGGCTCTAAGGAAGGTTTTTAAATTTTTCATAACAATTTTTTTTAATTTAGAAATTCTTTTTTATCTAAAGTTAAAAAAACAGTTTGTATTAAAAATCCTACTATCGGCAGATGACGGTTTACAAACAACCAAAGACCTTAAAAACACGATGAATAGCGTCAGGCAGTTTATGGTTTTAACTACGATGGGTGTAGTTGAAAAGCAGTGTTTGATAACAAACGGCTGGCTTTAAAAAATACCAGCAAACCCTTAAAACAAAAAAATCCGGAATCACCGGATTTTTATTTATGCAGTCTTTCGACTTTCAATTGTTTATTGCTTTACTAATTTTTGAAAATACTTCCCTTTTTCGTTTTCGATCTTTAAAAGATAAATGCCTTTTTGTAAACTGCTTAAATCAAGAGATTGATTGTACAAATGGGCAAATTTAGCTTGGCGGATCGTTCGTCCATTTACATCAGATACCGTAATTACGGCATTTTCTATGGATTTGTTTAATTGAAGATTAAAAATACCACTTGACGGATTTGGATACAAAGCAATTTCAATATCGGAAAATTCATTAACGCCCAAGGAAGTTACCGTAAAATCTGCCGTACTGGCAACCAAACCACAACCCACTTCAACTGTGATTTCGCCGGTTGTAGCACCTTGAGGAACAATTACAGTAAGGCTGGTGCTCGTTGCTGCGGTGATTACAGCCGGTGTTCCGTTAAAACTCACAACATTGTAAGAAGGCGTGGTGTTAAAGTTGATTCCGCTAATCGTGATTGCAGTGCCAACATTGCCACTCATCGGATGGAACGAAGCAATATAAGGTTCGGCTTTTACAAGGGACGAAGCTACAAAACCGGGTAATCCAAGTGTCGAGGCTTTTCCTGACAGATTTACACCATTCGCTGCATAATTGCTGCCGAAACCGCTAACATTCGGCTCGTTGATCACGCCAAGAAACGGGCTGTTTTCCCTGGCAAGATAAATCTTGTTGTCGGGACCCAACTGCAATGCGCCGAGTGCCTGGGTATTTGCTTCAAGTGCAACGGCAGAATTTGCAATGAGTTCGGGTGTTGCCAATGTAATATCAAACTGGACAATTTTGTTTTGCCCGCGATGGTCGGCGGCATAAACGAAATTGCTGTTCGGGCTGAATTCAATGCCGTACGTACCATGTCCGCCAAAGGAATAATTGACAACTCTTTGATTGCTCACGATTCCGGTTGCCGCATTAAAATCATACAAATGAAAATTATTATCAAAATTGGCCATTGCGATTTTTGTTTCATCAGGAGAAACTTTCATATAACCATAAAATCCGGAAGCAACCGTAAATTCAGAGACAATCGGCGTCATTGTAATGCCGGAAGGCGTGATGCGGTAGTTGTTGAATCGCCTTTCACCAGCACCGTATGTAATCAGCCAGATATCTGTTTGATTTGATGCTTGTAATCCGGCTACTTTTTCTGAATTTTCATTGGAAATTAAAATATTTTTAGCTGTAGGAAGCACGGCACCGTTGCCATTGTCCAAAGTCATATCTACAATACTGTAATAATAGGGGCCGGGTGTAATCACAAAATACTGATTTGGGTTTCCCGGGAAAGGCACCACAAAGGCCGCCTGTGTATTGCTGCTGTGTGATAAAAGCCCGTTTCCGTTTTCCATAGGTAGGTGGTTGCGGTTGTAAATGATACTGCCATTCGTGTAAAACAATAAATTGCCATTGGAATCACTCATTGTTGCGACGCCTTCTGTCTGGCTCATCGCGCTATTAGTCAAAGCAACCGGGCCGTCGCTGTCAAACCTGATGGCTGCCTGTGAGCCGAAATACCAGTATTTTGAATTGCTATTTGAAATGCTATTACAATTCGTTGCAGCCAATACCGTAAAAACGCTGCTGCTGGTTGCAGTGCTGCTTCCCACGGTCACCCGTACTGCGCCAGTCGCTGCATTTTCAGGAACGATTACCGTAAGGACAGTTGTTGTTGCTGCGGTTACAGTAGCCGTTACACCATTAAAAGTAACATTATTATCCAAAAGAGTGCTGCTGAAATTACTGCCATTGACGGTAACTGTTGCGCCTGTTAAACCCGAAGTAGGGGAAAAAGAGGCAATCGCCGGGGCAGCAACCGCGTTATAATTTTTGATATTTTCGATCAGTGAATGGCTGTATGCCGGAGCAGCAAGTAACATGGCGCCCGCAATTAAAAGAAGGTGTTGTGTAATTTTTTTCATGACAAATGATTTGCTTTAGTTGAACAACTATAACAGTTGTGTTTTAATGCTAAATTGCTAATAATCATTGTTTTAAAAATCAGTAGATTCCTGTTTTATAAATACTCGGGGAAAACCCTTTGTTTTTGGGATTTTGAATACAGTTACCGGGATAAATTCGGGCAGTTTATTTTAGTGTGGAAATTATTTACATTAACACTATATTTACAAATGATAAAATCGGCAATGAAAATTCAGCGATCATCATTTTAATACCACCATATTTAGATTGAATTTGAAAATGACATTCCAGCACATCGCAAACGGCTTTTTTCGCTTCGTTGCCTCACAAATTTTTTTGTGCTGCTGGCTGTTGCCCAATGTTTTCGGTCAATCGCTATTAAAAGGGTCTTTATCGGGAAAAGCTTATGAATTGGTATATTCCGATCCGGATGAAGCGATTAAAATTGGGGAGCACCTCCTGAAAAATAGCCATACCAATACGGAAAAAACAGATTTCAATTTATTGATCGCAAAGAGTTACCTGGCTAAAGGAAATTACAACAACGCATTACAGTATGTTTTTGAAGCGGGAAAAAGTGACAAATCGGCTGCCGATTCTACGAAAATTGCAATTCTCATACTAAAATCGGAATTGCTCAAAGGGTTGTATTTAGACGGTCAGGCCAAGCAATACAGCGATGATGCGGTTGAAATTATAAACCGTTTAAAACCTTCAGTGCATCGTGAAAAGCTGCGTACCAATGTTTTATTGGCGCAATTGCGATTTAAGATTGACCGGCAAGACAACGACAAAGCATTAAATTTGCTTTATACAGGAGAAAAATCCTTAAAAAAAACCTTGCTAGCAGATGCCGGTTTGCAACAAAATTTCAATATCATAAAAGGACAGGTATTTAATCGCTTGAGCCAACAGGATTCTGCAAAATATTTCCTTCAAAAAGCACTTTCACAGGCAAATCAATCTAAAAGCAAGAATGCAATTCAAAGAATTACGATCTTTAATGAACTTGGCCGCTGGTATTTTCAAAACAAACAATATCAAAAAGCAACCGAATTGTTATTGGAATCAAGAAATCTGGCAAAAAAATTAAATAACCAGGCGTTGCTAAAAAGCATCAGCCGGAATTTGGCAGTAAATTATCTCGGACTCAACGACAAAGCCAATTACAAGTTCTACAACAATGAATTCCTGAACCTGAACAATGAGCTCGAAGAAAGCGAACAGGAATCGGTGAATACGGCGTTTAACCTGATCAGTAAAGAGCAGGAAACGACTTTCGAACAGCAGTTGCAAAAGCGCGAGTCATATTTTTACAATACGCTGATCGCAGTCTCCGCCATCACGATAGTTCTTTTTCTATTTTGGATGAAGAGCCGTATGCGGAAAAAAAGGCTTCGGGAAATTATCAATTACTTAGAAATCAGCAGGAATATTTTTACAAAACCTGTTGTTGAAAAGAAAGAATCCAACAAGAAAAGCTTGATCCCGATAGAAACCGAACAGGCCATCCTAGCCAAGCTAAAACGTTTCGAAGCTTCTACAAAATATACAAACAATGAAATGTCACTGGCTGTTTTAGCGGCACAATTTGATACGAATACAAAATACCTGTCTGAGATTATCAACAAGCAATATGGTGATAATTTTAATGCATACATCAATAAACTGCGTATTGATTACATCATTCAAAAGCTCAAAACCGATCCGAATTTTATTCATTACAAAATCAGTTATCTCGCTGAACATTGCGGCTTTTCATCGCACAGCGGATTTGCTACGGTTTTTAAATCGATCACGGGAATTGCGCCCGTAACATTCATAGACTTGCTTAAAGAAGAAATGGAAACTGAAAAAGAAACTGTTGTATAGGCTTATGTTTAAATGGATTGCATATTTTTTATTCTTTGTCCTGACAGTTGTCGGCAGTAAAACCTTTGCCCAAAACAAAAAAAAGATTGACAGCCTGATCAAGGCAAGCACGTTTAAAGTATATGAAAATCCAGACCAGGCGATTGTCACCGGAAGAGCGATTTATGAAGACCCTAAAAATGATCTACGAACCAAGATCCGCGGTTTGTTTTTGATGTCTGACGGATATTCTTCGAAACGCGATTATCAAAAATCGATCGATTACATCAACAAGGCCAACACGCTTTCTGCCCAATTGGACGATCCGATTTTACGAATTAAAATTATCAACAAAATTGGCAGCCAATACCAACAGTTAAAAATATACGACAAATCGATACAATACCTTGACCAGTCGGAACGGCTTTGTCTGGCGTATCCGGTGCGCGATTCGGTGCGCCTTTTTATGGGAACCAATTACATCATCAGGGGTTTTATTTACAAGGAAAAACTCAACTGCGACATAGCGATCAGTTTTTTTGACCGCGGCATTGCTGAATATTCGAATGTGAAAACACCCGCAATAAGTGCGAACCTGAGCATTGCATTTTACAACAAAGGCAATTGTTATTTTTTGTTGTTGGATAATGAAGCGGCCAAAGCGAGTTTCTTTGAGTCGATTCGCTTTGCTAAAAAGATTAAAGCCAATAGTTTACAGGCTTTTGCACAAAAAGGGCTCGCTGAGGTGTATACGCAGGAGGGCAAATATGCCGAAGCGATTGCGGTACTCGAAGAAGCGTTGCACGAATCCAAAGATGTAGGGGATCTGGTGCTGAACCAAGGGGTTTACAAAGGTTTGTCAGAGAATTACCTTGCGGTAAGCCAATGGGAAAACTACCAGAAATTCCATGCAAAATACCTGCAAACCCAATTACAGATCAAAGGTTCCGAGCGCCAATCGGTTAGCCAGTCCTTACATCAGGCAAAGAAAACCCAAAATGAGCAATTGGAAGAAATCCTTCCAAAATACAATTATGGCATTTTTGCACTCGTTTGTTTTACGATTTTGATCCTCGCTTTTTTTATTTTCAGTGAAATAAAAACCAAAAAATCCATTATCAGGCTGCAACAATCCATCGCAAATCTGCAAAAAATCAAGTAAAAATACTTTTCTGAAAATAATCGTTATTTATTTTTTAACAAGCTGTTTTTCAGTAATTTGATTCTATTTTTAGCCTATCGAAATTCGGTAAATAGCAAAGACATACCTTAATAAGGATTGATTTCTATGCCTATATTTATATCGAACCACTCACTCAAAATTAAAATGACTATTAACCCAAAAGTGAAATGACTATGCAACAAAAATTACAATCAAACGCATTGGTAAATCGGCTCTTGTCATGGCTTCCTTTTTATCGATTCAAATCGGAAACCAGCAGTGCTTTATTAATAGGTAAAAACAAAATGGTTTTACTGCCGTTTTTATGCCTTGCGTTTTCTTTTGTCGGATACGGACAAATGGCAACTGAAACTTTCGAAGGCGGTTTGCCTGCAACCTGGAGGCTTTTAGGAAGCCCGTCAGCCACGATCAACTGGGGTATTTCCAATGATGGTTACCTTGGCGGAAACGCTGCGATGGTCAATCCGGCTTCAGACAATATCGGTCAGGGCAATTCGGCACAATACTTTTTGGTCACGCCTTCTGTTCCGGTTCCGGTCAAGGGTGAAATCCGCTTTTTATCGAAACGGGCCACCAACACAGGTAATGAAAACATTACATACCAACTGCGGTTGTCTACGGCAACACAACCCGACATTAATGGATTTTCGGTAATCCTCGAATCCTGGCCGGGTAATGCAATAAATACTGGAGCAGACAATGTTTATGAAGAAAAAATCATTGCCATTCCGGAAAGTATTCCGGCGAATCTCCAAATTTTCATTGCTTTTGTAGCAGTCAATAACCAAACCGGTGCTGTTGCCAGTGGTGATGCGTGGTTTGTCGACAATGTCAGGATGATTGAATCGTGTTCGAAAGTGGTTGATACCGATTTTAATGCCAATGACATTACGCCTTATACAGCCAATTTGAGTTGGACACATCCAACGGCTTCAGATTTTGAAATCCTCGTTTTGCCGCAAGGTACACTTCCAACAGGCAGCGGAACAGTAATCCAAAATAGTTATCCTGCAGCCGGTTTGGATGAAGATACGAACTATGACGTTTACATCAGAACGGTTTGCGATGCAACGACATCAAGCGGTTGGGCCGGACCTTTTTCGTTTAAAACACAAATCCTTGGTTTGTCGTGTGCGACGCCAATTGTCATTCCAATTACTGCAACGCCGTACATTTTTACAGGAAACCTCGATGCGTTTGCAGACAACCCAATCAGTTATACGACGCATGGCACGGGATGTTTGTCGGCATCTGTTACAGAAAATCATCTCGCAGGTTCGAAAGCGTTTTTTACATATACGCCAACGGCGAACGGCTTGTTGAATATCAAACAGTTCACGCTTCCGTATTCACAAGGCTCTGGCTGTTTCGGAAACGGCATCACCGGTGTTTTTGTGTATGAAAATTGTGCTGCTGTTGGTGTGAATTGTATGGCGGGTTTAAATACGGTATCGCCTGATGAACCCAAATACATTTCGAATTTGTATGTAGAAGCGGGACATACGTATACAATTGTCATTTCCTCTTCTTTTGAATCGACAGCCAGCATCTGTTTTACATTCGAATTGAATTTTTCTGCCTGTGCAGCTCCAAATGAATATACCTATAAAAACCTGTTACAAACCAGTGTTTCGTTTTCTTGGAACAATCCGGCAAATCTTGCCAATTCCTGGGAATATGTAGTGCAGCCGGCTGGAACAGGTGTACCGACTGGTTCGGGAACGGTAACGAATACTAATGTTGACAATGTGATCAATACGGGTTTAGCCGCAGGAATAGCGTATGAACTTTACGTAAGGTCCAATTGTACCGGAACGCCCGGAGCATGGGGCTTGCCTTACAATTTTACCACCCAATGCGCACCATTTAACGTGCCTTATATCACCGCTTTTACAGACCGTTCTGAAACCAATCCGGAACCATGCTGGACTGCTGTAGATGTAGACGGAGACGGAAACTCATGGCAATATGCCGCAGGATGGGACATTCCGAATTACGTGTATTTGCCTTTGAGCAGCAACCAGAATTTCAACCATGACATTCTTTCTGCTCCACAGGTTATTTTTGACAGTGCTCCAAAAAGGCTCCGTTACAAATATGAAGTGAATTACGGTGCAACGAAATATAGCATCAAATTGTCTACAACAGGAATAGGTGCCCAGAACTTCACTGTCGATATTTTACCGGAAACAGTAATCGACAATACGGAATGGCGCGAAAAAATCATCAACCTGCCAGCTGGGATTGCCGGAAATGTAAACATCGCATGGATTGTTTCTCCGGGAACAGATTCTGATGCAGGACGCATTATGTTTTCGGATGTATTTATCGAAGACAAACCTGCCTGCCCGGATCCGATTGCGCCCATTGCAGAAAACGTCACCAGGACTACCGCAGAATTGTCATGGGCCAATGGTGATGTTGAAACACAATGGCAGGTTGCGATTCAGCCGTTGGGAACCGGATTGCCAACAGGAAGCGGCGTACTCGTCAATTCCAATCCGTACACTGCGCAAAATTTGGATCCTTCAACAAGATACGAATATTATGTACGCGCTTATTGCGACGCGACACACCAAAGCCAGTGGATCGGGCCGTTTAATTTCACGACTTTATGTACGTCATTCAACACGCCGTATCGCGAAAGTTTTAATGATTCCGATTCCGATACCAAAAAATTCTGCTGGACCATCAATAATGCCAATGAAGATGCGGCACTATGGACCATGGAAGCACAATATCCGTCAATCAGGCCAAGTACTTCATGGTTTGACCCAACGACAAGCTTTGACGATTATTTGATTTCACCGGCAATCAATGCAGTTGGAACCAAAGTATTAAAATTTGATTACAGGGCCGCTTTTTCCATTTTTGCCCCAACATCGAGATTTGGTGTAGAAGTATTGATTTCTACTACAGATACAAATCCTGCAAGTTTTACAGTATTGGTTCCTTTGATGGAATTTACAAATACTGATTTTTTACAAAAAGTTGCTTATTTTGAAGGAACGGGAACAACATATATTGCTTTCCGCGTACCGCCGGAATATTCTTTGGAAGGTGGAAGTTCGATCCTGCAGCTGGACAATGTGATCATCGAAGACGCACCGGCTTGCCCAAAACCATCCGATTTGATTGCAACGAACATTTCACAAAATCAAGCATCTTTATCATGGCACGCAGGTTATCTTGAAGAAGCCTGGAGCGTAGTGGTGCAGGAAGCCGGTTTGGGAATTCCGACAGTTTCTGGCGTTTCGGTAACGGATCCTACTGATGTTCCGAATACTTTGGCACCAAATACACTTTATGAATTTTATGTAAAGGCAAATTGTACGTCTGAAAACAGCGAATGGGCTGGCCCTTTTGTGTTCAGGACACTTTGTAATGTGTTTAGTACGCCTTTTGTAGAAACATTTAACAGCAATTCGACATCAAAAGAATGCTGGAGGATTTTAAACGCCAACAGCGATGGCAACCAATGGAGTTTGCAGGTAACCGTAAACCCTTACGAAGGCGATCAAATGGCCGGGATGTTTACCGGAAGCAACGGCGCGAATGACGACTGGTTGATTTCACCAACAATCAATACAACCGGAAACCAAAGGCTGCGTTTCTATTACAAAGTGTACCACAGTGATTTTACAGAAGATTTAGAGATCAAACTTTCTACATCCGGAATTGACCTGGCGAGTTTCACGACAACTTTATACGATTCTGCCGTAGAAACCGTCCTGATCAACAACATGGAATACAAAGAAATGGTGATCAATTTGCCGGCAGGCATTACAGGCAACATCAATATCGCCTGGCATATTCCGGAAATGGAACCGAGCTGGATGGGTTACAGAGGCCAGTTGTTATTTATCGACAATGTAATCGTAGAAGACATTCCCGCTTGTGCGAATGTTTCCAATCCTGTAGTAGCCATAACCGGCATCACCGATACGACATTCGAATTGGGTTGGGAAGCCAACGGAACGGAAACATCCTGGGAAATTTCAGTGCAACCTTACGGAACTCCGGCGCCAACAGGCAATACTTTACCAGAATATTTGCAAACGGCGACAACCAATCCGTATACGGTAACCGGATTAACACCGGCAACAAAATATGAATATTACATCAGGGCGATTTGTAGTGAAACCTCGCAAAGCGAATGGGTTGGTCCTTTCACGGTAATTACAAAATGTAGTTTTGAAAACTTATGTCAATATACGATCACGCTCAGCGGCGGACCAACAGGCGGCATTGGCGGCGGTATTAACGTCATTCAAAATGGTTATGTGATCCAAACGATGGATTTCCCAACCGGGCCGTGGAACGAACCGGTACCACCAGTAGATTTCACATTGTTTTTATGTACAGGTGTGGAATTTTCATTGTACTGGGATTCGATCGGAACCGCTCCGGGACAGTTTCCGGGTGCTACAGTTACGGTTAAAAATCCGGCCGGAGAAGTGGTTTCTACAACAGATTTAGGCGATCTTCCGGCACCGAGATCAACATTTTTTACCGGAGTTTCTACTTGCGGAACGATCACTTGCCCGCAACCGACAAGCCTTAACGTGAACGAGCAATCCTCTTTTTCATGGACAGCCGGTGGAACGGAAACTTCCTGGGAGGTTTTCATACAGCCAGTCGGAAACAATACGCTTCCGCAATCGGGAACAATTGTAACGACTCCGGGTTATACTCCGGTTGCTGCCGATTTTAATTCAGATTCGGCCACAACATTTGAATATTTTGTACGTGCGATTTGCAGCGAAACCAATAAAAGTTTCTGGTCGGGGCCAAAAGTTTTCATAAGAAACGATGCGGTTTCAACAGCACTCAGAGTAGCAGTCAATGCCGATGAAAACTGTACGGTTTCAACAGCAGCTACTTTTGCAGGCGCAACAGTTTCATCAGAACCGATGTCTTGCGGTGGTATCAATGGCGGTGATGTCTGGTTTGAATTTGTCGCCACATCTAAAGTCCACATCATCGAAGTGAATGGATTTACCGGAAACTTCTACATTTCTTCGGGAGATCAGGCCTATCCAAACCTGAACATGACTTTGTATCAGGTTACCGGAAGCGGACTGACCGAAAAAGCATGTAGCAACAATAACTCGATCACTGCCATGTATTCGTCTGAATTGGTTGTAGGCGATACCTATAAAATCCGTTTGAGCCTGAATACGCTGACTGGCAATACAAGGCCGTTTAACGTATGCATTAAAACGCCATTGGATTTGTGTAAAGTCAATGCGGTCAATTACGATTTTGAAACACCGCCGATGCATCACGTAACAGGAGTTACGACCATCGGGACGCAGTATGTCGTTCCGGGATGGCGTACGAATTTGGATACCTGGGAAGCGATTTTCTTTTCAGAGGCATTAAATGCAATCAATTTCGCACCGTATTCTGGCGGGCAATGCATCCAGTTATTGTCTGATCCTGAAGAAGATTGGGATCCTGCCGATCCGAATATCAAAGGTTTGTATAAAGATTTTGATACGTCGCAAATGACGCAAATGGAGTACAGTTTTGCTCACGCCACAAGATCGGAAGGCAATATTATTCAATTGTATGCCGGGCCAAAAGCCGGACCGTTTGTATTGATCAGGGAAGAACCTGCCATAGGTTTGGCCTGGACACTCCACACCGGAAAATATGATATTCCGGCCGGACAAAACGAAACGCGTTTCATCTTCAGAACCAAAGAAAACAAAATCGGGAATCTTTTAGATGCGGCTAATTTCTATGCGAACAATAAAATTGAAACCGCTCCGGTAACATTGGCTTGTGACCAAAGGGCTACGGTTTTAACCGCCGAAGGCATCGGAAACTGGACGGCTTCAGAGAGCAATCCGGCAGCGACCGTTATCGAAAGCCCGGCGAGCAAAGTGACTACAATCTCAGGATTTACAGCGCCTGGCGTGTATACTTACCATTGGAAAACCAGCTATTGCGATTATGAAATCACAGTGACTTATGAAGGTTTTGCTGATGTACCGACAGTTCAAACTCCAATTGCGTATTGTTTGAATGCTACCGCGACGCCTTTAACAGCAACGCCAACAGCAAATTATACGCTTGCTTGGTTTACAGAAGAAACCGGCGGAACCGGAACGACGACAGCACCCACGCCATCAACAGCGGCTACAGGAACGACCATTTATTATGTGGCCAATGTGAATGCAGCGGGTTGTGCAGGCATCAGAGTGCCGATTTCAGTGATCGTAAATGACAGACTTACTCAGGAAGTAGGTTTTAATTATGATGCGTTGCAATATTGTAAATTGGCTGCCAATCCGATCATTAATTTGAATACCGGATTTGTAACCGGCGGACAATTTTCGGTTACTCCGGCTGGTTTGGATTTGAATACGACAACCGGTGCCATTACTCTTGCGAATAGTGACGCAGGCGAATATACAATCGTTTACCGTGTCAATGCGACGGATTGCGCCGATGCCAATACGCATCCGGTCACTTTAACGGTCAACGCAGCGGCCAATGCGGTTATAGGATTTACTTATGCCACGCCAATCTGTGAAAACAGTACCAATGTGTTGCCAATCATCCCAACCGGATTTACAACCGGAGGAACATTCAGCTCGACGACTTTAACCGTTAACGGAACTACTGGCGCCATCGATATGACAACGGCCACTGCAGGATTGCATACCATTGTTTACAACGTAGCTGCAAATGTAGCGGGTTGTGTGAATTCAGGAACACAAAATTTCGATATTCAGATCAATGCGACGATCGTTCCCGTTACCGGATTTATGTTTGCACCGAATTACTGTGCAACAGCAACCAATCCGTTGCCAACATTGGCTCCAGGTTTTGCTACCGGAGGAATATTTGCGTCAAGCACCGGTTTAATTATCGATGCTACGACGGGTGAAATCAACCTGGCAGCGAGCCCGACTGGAACGCATCAAATTACGTATACCATTTTACCATCAGGTTGTAATGCAGGCGGATCAACTCCTGCAACGGTAACTATTGGCACAACCGTAAATGCGGTGGTTCAGTTTACCTACAACAATGTGTGCAGCATTTCGGGAACCAATCCGTTGCCTTCATTAGCAACCGGATTTACAACCGGAGGAACATTCAACGCCACACCAACCGGATTGCAAATCAATACGGCAACCGGCGAAATTACGTTGGCTGGAAGTACTCCGGGAACCTATGACATTACTTATAATGTGAATGCAAACGGTTGTATTTCAGGAGGAACACATCTATCAAGCATTACGATCAGTGCTGCGGCAACACCGGAAGTATCGTTTAGTTATTCGGCTGTTTGTTTTACAGCAGGAATCAATCCGTTGCCGCAATTGGCAGCCGGATTTGTATCGGGCGGCGTATTCAGCTCACCAACAGTTACGGTAAATCCAGCAACCGGTTTGGTCGATTTGGCTACAGCTATCGTAGGAACGCATCAGATCACATATACTTTGACTGCCAATCCAACAGCTTGTGTAAACGGCGCGACGGTAAATGCCAACCTAAGCATCACAGCTGCAATTACTGCGGTAACTGGATTTACGTATGCAGATTCTTATTGTTTGGGCAACGCCAATGCGACGCCAACATTGGCAACAGGATTTACGACTGGCGGTGTGTTTACCGCTACGACCGGACTGGTCATTGATCCGGCATCGGGAACTTTGAATATTTCGGCAAGTACGCTAGGAAACCACAGGGTAACTTATACCGTTGGTTCTGCTAATTGTTTGGTTGGAAATACCGGATTTTTTGATCTGGCGATTACCGAAGGCGATTTTGATATCAATGTCACTAAAGGTTGCGATGGCAATAATTTAACCCTAAAAGCAACACCGATAGATGGTTCGTTTGATCCGGCTACAGCCAATTACGTTTGGAAAGATGCGACTGGCGTGGTAGGAAACAACTCAGAAACCTTCAATGCGACGGCGTATGCTCAGGAACATCCAACTGCGGTTTTCCCTGTGACCTTTACCGTAACGGTAACTTCGGGAAGTTGTTCTAATGAAGAATCGATTACCATTGACGGCATCACTTGTCTGAACATTCCAAGAGGAATTTCTCCAAATGGCGATGGCGATAACGATACGTTTGATCTTTCGGGAATGGGTGTTTCTTATATCACGATTTTCAACCGCTACGGAACCGAAGTGTTCAGCTTCAACGGAAATTATTCAAACCAATGGCACGGCCAGTCGAAAGACGGAAAAGACCTGCCAACGGCGACTTATTTCTACAGCATCAATAAGCAAGATGGAACTGCGGTAACCGGCTGGGTTTATATTAACAGATAACAATCATAAAAAACAGGCTGTGGTTAAAAAGCAGCCTGTTATTTAAAAACAAAGCAATATATAACATATGAAAAAAATATATTTTACACTCGCCTTTGCATTTATGGTTGTATGCAAAATGGCCGCGCAGCAAGATCCACATTACACCCAATACATGTACAATATGAACGTGATGAATCCCGCGTATGCCGGTTCGAAAGAAGGTTTATCGGGCGGATTGTTGTACCGTTCGCAATGGGTCGACATTAAAGGCGCACCAAAAACGGCAACGCTTTCATTGCATAGCCCGGTTGGAAAAAATGTAGGTTTGGGATTGTCTGCGGTTTCTGATAAGATCGGGCCGGTGGAAGAGAATAATGTGTATGGGGATTTTTCTTATACATTGAATTTAGGTGGCGAACACCGTTTGGCACTCGGAATTAAAGCAGGCGCGACTTTCCAGAATATTGGCTTGTTCAGTGACATCGGAAATGGTTATGTCCAACATCCGAATGATGTCGCATTCAGCGAAAATACCAGCAATACCTACCTGAACTTTGGAGCCGGTTTTTTCTATTACACACAAAAGTTTTATGCGGCTTTATCGGTTCCTAATATGCTGAAAAGCAAACACCTCGATGTGACAAGAAATGGCCAGGAATATGAATTTGGCTCAGAAACCCAGCATTATTTTTTCACAGGAGGTTATGTGTTTGATTTGTCTGCGAATACGAAACTGAAACCGTCATTTATGTTGAAATCGGCATTTGACGCACCTACATCACTTGATGTTTCTGCGAATGTGTTGTTTTTTGACCGTTTCGAACTCGGCGCCACTTACCGTCTGGATGATTCGTTCGGCGGCATGGTCAATTTTGCAATCACGCCGGGACTTCGTATTGGTTATGCTTACGACCACATCATTTCAGACCTGAATGTCACCACGCCGGCTTCACACGAATTCATGTTGTTGTTTGATTTGAATTTCTCTAAAAAAGTATCCATTTCACCAAGATTCTTCTAACCAAAAAGATTTCCAAAAATGAAAAAAATATATATTGCAACAGGTTTGATTTTGTCTTTGATGACTGGTTATGCTCAGAATAAAAATACGGCAAAAGCTGATAAATTATACGAAAGTTACCAATATGTCAGCGCGATTGACGCGTATCTGAAACTCGCTGAAAGCAAACAAGCCGATGGGTATGTTTATAAACAATTGGCCGACAGTTATTACAAGATTTTCAATACTGATGAAGCAGCAAAATGGTATGCCAGAGCGGTAGGAACCGACCAGGATGCAGAAACCTATTACAATTATGCCCAGGCGTTAAGAACGCAAACCAAATATGCGGAAGCCAATAAACAAATGGATAAGTTTGCCGCTTTATCGCCAAATGACCAACGCGCGAAAGCCCATAAATCGAACCCGGATTACATTCCGAGTTTGTCTAAAAAAAGCAAATTGTTCGACATCGCCGAAACCACGATCAACAGCAAAGACCAATCGGATTTTGCCGCAGTTTTATCAAATGACAACCTGCTGTATTTTGTGAGTTCAAGAAATGGCGCCAAAAAAACGGATAAATGGGTCAAGCAACCGTATCTCGACATTTACCAATCGGTCAGGAGCGAAGACGGCAGTTTGTCTGAGCCCAAAGCGGTCAGCGAACTCAACACGCCATTCCACGACGGGCCGCTAACGATCAGCGCCGATGGCAATACAATCTTTTTTGCACGCGACAGCCACAGCGAAGGCAGTTTTGAAAAAGACAAAAAAAACCGCGTCAAAGTTGGACAGCAAGGTTTGTACAAAGCCACAAAAACCGACGGAAAATGGCATAATATTGAAGCCTTGCCATTCAACAGCACTACATATTCTGTGAGCAACCCGAGTTTGAGCAAAGATGGAAAAACTTTATATTTTGCTTCGAATATGCCGGGTGGAATTGGAGAAACCGACATTTGGAAAGTGGCTGTTGAAGCCAATGGTTACGGACAGCCGGAAAACCTCGGAACAAAAATCAACACCGCCGGACGCGAAACTTTTCCATTCATTACCGATGACAACATTTTGTATTTCGCTTCAAGCGGCCAGCAAGGTTTGGGCGGACTTGATATTTTTAAATCGGATTCAAATGGTTCGGTGAGTAACATTGGCAAACCGGTCAACAGCGAAAAAGACGATTTTGCGTTTTCATTAAATACGCAGAAAAATGTCGGTTATTTTTCATCCAACAGAAATGGGAAAGACAACATTTACAGCACCGTTCCGCTTTGTGGTGTTGAAGCGATTGCATTGGTGAAAAACAAAAAAACGGGTGCGATTTTATCCGATGTTGCCGTGTCGATTTTAGATGACAAAGGCAATGTAATAACTACCAAACAAAGCAATGCAGCCGGCGAAGTGCCGTATGCAGTAGATTGCGAAACGGCTTACACGATACAGGCGTATAAAAAAGAATTCGAAACGGCATCAACGCCAATCGCAAAAACAAAATCGGGAAAAGTTTCGGTGACACTCGAGCTTGATCCGGTTAATGTTCCGGTTACTGAAAACGAAGTCACTTTAAACAATGTCTATTTTGATTTTGACCGCAGCAACATCACGCAGCAAGGTTCAAGGGAACTGGATAAATTAATCGGCGTGATGACTGCCAATCCGAATATGGTGATTTATGTCAAAGCACATACCGATACCAATGGAAGCACGGCTTATAATGCCAAATTGTCTAATGAACGTGCGCAATCAACCGTGCAGTACATTATTTCAAAAGGCATTAGCAAAACGCGTGTTTCCGGAAAAGGATTTGGTTTTTCAGAACCAAAAATTGATTGCAAAGAAGATTGTACAGAGGATCAGGACGCACAAAACAGGCGTTCTGAATTCCTGATCGTAAAAAAATAATTAGATGTTTTGGGGATAAGGCCAAAGTGTTTTACAACGCTTTGGTTTTATTAAAAACGGAAATGGCGGTCATTTTAAATTGCAAACCGTAACTGTTTGTTTTGTTTGAAGTTATATTTTTTAATAGCTGATTTTTATGTATTCCATAAAGATTGGCTATTTAATGTTTTAAATGTTTTTGGTTACATGAAAAAGATAATTGTAATACTTTTCCTTGCATTTGCAAATGCCCTTTCAGCGCAGGCACCAAATGATTGTGTCAATGCAATCACGATTTGCGGCAATGGGATCTTTTCTTCTAACGCCAGCGGTATCGGTTCCTTGCAGGAAATTACAACCAGGTGTAATAGCGGTCCTGCCTCAGAGCACAATTCGATTTGGCTCAAAATAAACATTGTGCAAACGGGAACTTTGGGTTTCCACATCAGGCCGGTGAATCCTTCTCTTTTGGCGGATTATG
>Ga0081606_1000367_pt1 | contig 19895 bp, 18 predicted proteins | sample EareggfetidaYelm_FD_71127 | JGI IMG/M metagenome (GOLD analysis project Ga0081606, IMG submission 71127) | Earthworm egg capsule microbial community from the University of Washington, USA - E. fetida Yelm (SPADES assembly) (version 2) | ecosystem: Host-associated > Annelida > Reproductive system... | reverse complement strand
GCACCCCATCTGAAAGGTTCACCATGTCCGAATTCACACGCGCAGAAGTTGTTAGAAGCCGCAAACGTCGCCGCCGTGTTCCGGCCGCGATCATCGCCGCACTGGGGGGCTCGGCGCTGCTCTCACTCTCACTCACGGGCACTCTGTCCGGCTTCGTCGCGAGCATCGCAAACTCCACAAACACGGCCGCCACTGGCACGCTCATCATGCAGGAACAAAATTCCGGACAGACCGTCACATGTTTGAGCACGGATGGCGGGTCCATTAGTACCAACACTGCAACGTGTACCACCATCAACAAGTTTGGCGGTAGTACCACCATGGTCCCCGGAGGAACGGGAATTACCACAGATATCACGATCAGGAACACGGGTACCGTAACCGCGAACACCTTCTCCCTGACCCCCGGTGCCACATGCACTAAGTCCAACAACGGTACTTTGAATGGAACCGCGACGGACATCTGCGGCAAAATGAACATCGTCATCACAAGTGACGGCACATCGGTTTACTCGGGAACACTCTCAGACCTGGCTGGACACGCGGCATTCGCACTGTCATCGGTTACTCCTGGCACGTCAGTGCCGTTCAGATTTGTAGTGACGCTTGACTCAACCGCGGGTAATACACACCAGGGCCTTGCAGCATCCGTGCCGCTAACCTGGTCGTTCGCGAGCTAACACAGTGCCGCTGAACTCAGCGGACTATCCCGAAGAGCAGCCGCAGGTGAACATCTTGCCTGCGGCTGCTCAGGCTAATCGCGCAAGCACCCGAGGATCGTCCGCCCAACGCTTTTTGCTTGCCACTACAAGCCTGCTCCTTGTCGCCGGTATCACAGCGGCCATCGTCGTGTTCTGGGCGCAGGGCGGACGCTGGTTTATCGTTGAGACTCCCTCAATGGGGGAGGCAATGCCGGTCGGTACCCTCGTGGTCACGACACCGGCGGCCGTCACGTCGCTGAGTGTCGGGGACATCATCACGTTTCACCCGCCCCCCGACCCATCCCGAATCTACAGCCACCGAATCACCCGGATAGATTCGAACGCAGTCGTCCACACTCGTGGCGACATCAATGGCGCAGAAGATCCCTGGGGTGTGCAAGAGACGAATATTATCGGCAAAGCGACTGCGGTGCTGCCTGGTTGGGGATGGCTCGTCCGCGCGCTCCCCTACCTGGTGATCGGGTTCATACTCGTGTGGCTCCTGGTCAGCTGGTTATTCCCCCGCACCTGGCGCACACCGGCGCTATTTATCGGCTTCCCCCTGGTCGTTTCGGTCACCGCGGTCATCATCCGACCATTCGTCGGAGTGACAGTGCTTGCCACCACCACAGCCGACGGTCTTCCGACCACAACGATCGTCTCCACTGGACTGTTGCCGATCCGAGCGAAGATTAACACGGCAGGTGGTACCAGTGTGGATCTGGTCAGTGGACAGGTGGGGAGTATAACTACATCAACCCCGAGTGCTGAGTCTTTTTATCACCTCAATACGATCGTCAACCTAAGCCCCTGGGAGTGGGGAATCGCACTACTGGTGTGCGCAAGTCCACTGGTGTGGTGTCTGATCGTCGGCTTAGCATCCACCAAGATTGGCTCCGCTCGTGGAGCTTCGAGCCACAACAACAAACGGAGGCTCGCATGAGGAAATCTGTTATCCCGGGTCGCTCAACAAGGCTCGGTAAACTGTTCTCGCGACCTCAACGCGCGAGCATTCCAGTACGAATAATCCTTGTCGGCAGTGGTGCAATCATGGCAGCGGCACTGCTAATTCCCGCGGCATCCGGTGGGTACATCGCCACTGTCACGAACAGCACAAACAGGGCGGCATCCGCAACTTTTTTCACCTGCACCGCGGCCACTCTCGCAACGGGAAACAACGCCTACTTTGCCTATCGACTCAATGACTCAAGCCTTTCATTGTTCGCGGACGACTATTCGTCGAACGCGACAGACGGTACATATGTTCTCCCCATGCTGAGCACCACCACCACCTCCCCACCCTGTCCGCGCGATACCGGCAGCACCAACGCGTACACACCCAACGGACTCCTGAGTATGGCGTACTCGCCCACAGCAATCACGAGCCCAAACACCTTCACCCTCGAAATTTGGTTCAAGACGACGGTTGCCGGCGGCTATATTATGGGCTTGGCAAATACTGCCACTGGAATCTCGACCCAAAAAGACCGCCACCTCTACCTCGGAACAACGGGGAGACTCATCTTTGGTGTCCATTCGGGGTCAAATAGAACCGTGACCTCCCCTCAGCGGTACGACGATGGGGCCTGGCATCAGGCTATCGCAACGCTCTCCGCAGCAGGCATCATGAGACTCTACGTTGACGGTGTCATGGTGGGAATCTTCCCCGGTGCCACTCCCGATCTGTCATACGCCGGGTACTGGCGAATTGGGCAGGGCAACCTCAGCACATGGCCCGTCGCACCGATCAATACGTATTTCAGCGGCCAACTCCGGTACGCTGCCGCGTATCCGATCGAATTGAGCGCAGCCCAGGTAGCCGCGCACTACGTGGCCGGGAAGTAATCACAACGCAATAGGGCAACAGCCCGCACCCAGGGCCGCGCACTACGTGGCCGGGAAGTAACTGACGGAACCTTTCGCAAAAACCAGCCTCCCCCCACGCGGTGGGTAAGCCACGGCTATCGAACGCGTTCACGTTTTTCCCTCACCCGCATGTTCACCGTGATCGGTGACCCCTCGAAACCGTAAATCTCGCGCAATCGTCGCTGAATGTACCGCCGATACCCCGGATCAAGAAAACCCGTTGTAAAAAGAACAAAGGTTGGCGGGCGCGTGGCCGCCTGGGTACCAAACAGGATTCGCGGCTGCCTCCCACCACGCACCGGGTGAGGGTGTGCCTGTGTCAACTCAGTGAGGAAAGCATTGAACTTACCGGTCGGAATGCGAGTGTCCCACGAGTTCAGTGCGAGCTCCAGCGCGGGAACAAGCTTCTCTAAGTGACGTCCGGTTTTCGCAGAAATATTCACCCGCGGTGCCCAGGACACGTGTGCAAGATCCTGTTCAATTTCCCGCTCCAGGTACCGGCGACGGTCATCATCCAACAAATCCCACTTGTTATAGGCCAAAACAAGAGCGCGCCCCGATTCCAATACAAGGTCAATAATTCGCACATCCTGCTCGGAAATCGGTACCGTGACATCCAGAAGCACAACCGCAACCTCTGCCTTTTCGAGGGCTGCCTGGGTGCGCAGCGAGGCATAGAAATCAGCACCCTGCTGCAGGTGCACACGACGACGGATGCCCGCCGTGTCCACGAACCGCCACACCTTGCCCGCGAGTTCGATCTGCTCATCCACCGGATCACGCGTCGTACCCGCGAGCTCATTAACGACAACGCGCTCCTCGCGCGCGGCCTTGTTTAACAGGCTCGATTTGCCAACGTTCGGGCGCCCGAGAATCGCGACCCGGCGCGGACCGCCAACCTCATCCTTCGCGACCGCAGACACCTCGGGCAAGATCGTAAACACAGCCTCCAACAGGTCGGCGACACCGCGCCCGTGCAGCGCAGAGACCGGGTACGGTTCCCCCAGGCCAAGGCTCCATAGCGCGGCAGTCTCCGGTTCTTGTCGCGGGTCATCCACCTTGTTTGCGACGAGAAAAACGGGGCGCTGTGTGCTGCGAAGCATCCTCACCACTCGCTCGTCGGTTGCGGTCGGTCCCACCATCGCGTCCACAACAAACAGCACGATATCGGACAGGTCAATGGCGACCTCGGCCTGCGCCGCAACCGAGGCGTCAATGCCACGCGCATCGGGTTCCCATCCGCCCGTGTCAACGAGCGTAAATTTGCGATCAAGCCACTCCCCCCTGTAGGCAACCCGATCACGAGTGACACCGGGGGTGTTTTCAACAACCGCTTCGCGACGCCCAAGAATCCGGTTGACAAGGGCCGATTTGCCAACATTCGGACGCCCAACAATCGCAATAACCGGCAGCGCCGGTAGAGTGCGGATGCCCTCATTGCCCTCGGTTGATCCGGCAAGCAGGTTGAGGTCTTCCTCGTCGAGCTCATAATCCTCCAAACCCGCACGCAGGGTCTGCGCGCGCAGGTCGGCGAGACCCTCATCAAGTTCGGCAAGATGCGATGCAACCTCATCGGCTCCCGTCAGGTCGTCGTCGGTTTTGCTGCTGTCTGGGATGCCACTCACGGTGTCTCCTCTGGGTTGGAAAGTGCAGTGGTGGGGTGTGGGGCAGAAGAATCGGCGCTCTCCCGCGCGGCAATGATGACGCCGAGGACAGCCGTCACCGTCTGTTCAAAATCGAGTTCTGTCGAGTCAATGAGGTGGATTCCGTCAGCGGGTTGCTCGAGGCTGAACCGCTGCGCGTCACCCTCATCGCGCACGCGCAGGGCCGCTGCAACCGTACTCCTTACCCCTGTGGTTCCGACCGCCTCCCCGGCGCGACGCGCGATGCGAACCGGTTCCGAGGCCGCGAGCAGGATGCGCACCGGAGCATCCTGCGCAACCACCGAGGTGATATCGCGTCCCTCCACAACAATTCCGGGGCGCTGTTCTCGGACAATAAGATCACGAAAGATCTGCACGAGTCGAGCCCGAACCGACGCAACCGGTGCAACACGCGCGACGAGGGCCGTCACCTCGGGTGTACGAATGGTGTGTGAGACATCCTGCTCCCCCACTCCGACCCGTGATACGGCAGGGTCCGTGTTGACCCGGTAGTTGAAGCGATCAAAGCTGCGCAGGAGGCTATGCTCATCCGTAAAGTCCACGCCCGTGGTGCTCGCGTGCCAGGCAAACGCTCGGTACACCGCACCCGTGTCCAACACCCCGAACCCCAGCCGTGCGGCAACCTCCCGCGACACACTCGACTTACCGCTGCCGGCCAGCCCGTCAATTGCCACGACAAACGGGATGCCTCGAACCGCCGCACAACCGGCACCGGTCGCCCGGTTCGGTGCTTCGAGGTCACCGATCACCCGATCAGCACTCATCCGGCGATCCGCCAACCGCGCTTCTGCAACTCCACCCTCAGCCGCGAGGCCACACCCGGCAGCACCGACACCTCCGCGAGGCCCACCTGCCGACCGGGCGAGTGCTCTAACCGCAGATCCTCAAGGTTAATACCGATCTCACCAATCTCGGTGAGCAACCGCGCCAATTGGCCGGGCTCGTCATGCACCATCACAATGACAGTCGTGAAGCGTTTATCTGTGCCGTGCTTTCCCGGCAAGCGGGCAACCCCCAGGTTGCCGACAGAGAGTTCTTCTGCCAACCGCCGTCGCACTCCGGGTGAATCTGAGGGGTGAAGCGTTCCGATCACGCGATCCAGATCCTCCCGGTATGCCAGAAGGATCTCCCGCACCGGCTCTGCGTTCGCACCGAGGATCTGCACCCACAGGTCCGGGTCGCTCGCCGCGATGCGGGTAACGTCCCGAACCCCCGGCCCGGCCAGACCCAGTGTGGAGGTCGGAGCATCCATAAGCCGCTGTGCGAACACACTCGCCACAATCTGCGGCACGTGCGACATAAGAGCGACAGCACGATCATGTTCCGCCGGAGACATTTCCACGAGGGTTGCGCCCAGATCGAGAATGAGGTCTTCGATGTCAGCCGTATCGCGACGGCGGATGCCCCCGTGCGGGGTAAGCACCCACGGTCGCCCCTCGAACAGATCGGCTCGCGCCGCGAGCGGCCCGCCCTTTTCTCGTCCGGCAAGAGGATGAGACCCAATGTACCGGGCGGTGTCGGCACCACTTGCGGTGACCGCGTCGAGAATCGCGTGCTTGACGCTCGCGACGTCGGTCACAATTGCCTCGGGGTAGGCCGCCAGTTCCGCGGTGATAACGGTGGCGGTCACATCGGGCGGAACCGCCACAACAATGAGGGGGGGGCGATCGGTGCCGACTGCCCTCCGGCCCGCACCGAGATCAACGGCGAGCGCAAGATGGGTGGGCGAAGCATCCGCAAGAACAACCTCGACCCCTCGCTCACGAAGACCCAGGGCAATGCTCGTACCGAGCAGGCCGGTGCCCACAATACGAACGGGGCCGGTGGTGCGCGCCTCGACCACGTCAGTTCTCCCCGTGTACGGTGCTGCGCGAGGCCTGACCGGTAGCACCCGAGACCTGACCGGTACCGTGCGAGACCTGACCGGTACCGTGCGAAGCCTGGCCGGTACCCCGCGAAGCCTGGCCGACGCCTACGGACGGCGATTCCCGGTCCGCCGCAAGCCGCACCTCTGCCGCCCGGACACTCGTGAGCAATTCTCCGAGTTCTGCCCGCGTCACCGGGCGCACCCGCCCCGTCCGAAGAGTTCCCAAATTGAGCGGGCCGAAGCTGCGCCGCACAAGATCAATGACCGGATGCCCCACCTCGCCGAGCATTCGTCGAACGATGCGATTCCGGCCGGAGTGCAGGGTGAGTTCGAGGAGTGAACTGTGTCCGGCACCGGTGCCCCGCCGTGTACCACCCTCCCGGTAACCACCATCGTGCCCGGTCACCACGCCCGCTCCATTCTGTGACAACAACCGGACGTGATCGGCTGCAATCAGGCCGTCCTCAAGGTCAACCCCCTGCCGTAACCGTTGAACAACCTGCCCGGTAACCCGGCCCTGCACCTTTGCGATGTACGTTTTTGCGACGCCAAACGAGGGATGGGCGAGGATGTGTGCAAGGTCACCATCGTTGGTGAGCAGCAGCAGTCCGCTCGTGTCCTGATCGAGACGACCGACGCTGAACACTCGCTCGCCCAACTCATCGGTGTAGCAGCGCAGATCGGGCCGCCCCTGCTCGTCACGTAGCGAACAGACAACTCCGACCGGCTTATTGAGCACGTAGTAGACCTTCTCTGTGTCTAGTTGCACAGCGATTCCGTCAACCGTCACCCGATCAGTGTCGGGGTGAACCCGGGTGCCGAGTTCGGTGACCACCTCGCCGTTCACACTGATGCGACCTGCAACAATGTAATTTTCCACCACCCGACGGCTGGCAACTCCCGCGGCGGCAAGGATTTTCTGCAGACGAATGCCGTCGGGTGCCGTCCTGGTGGGGCCGTCTGTTGCACCACTAGTCATCGGGGAACCCCGCCCGACCATCGTCCAACAGCGGTGAGATCGGTGGCAACTCGTCAAGCGAATTTATTCCCAGACTCGTCAGCAGCAACGGCGTTGTGCCGTAGCGAATGGCACCGGTTTCGCTGTCCGTGTCAACCTCCGCCACGAGCCCCCGACTGAGCAGTGTGCGAACAACCCCGTCTACGTTGACCGCCCGAATCGACGCCACCTGCGAACGAGAGATCGGTTGCTTGTAGGCGATAACCGACAGTGTCTCGAGCGCAGCCTGCGACAGCCGCGAACTCGACTGAGCGCACACGACATCGGCAACAAGTTGGTCATAAATCGGACGCACATAGTAGCGCCAGCCACCCCCCACTTCCCGCAGTTCAAAGGCCCGCTGGATGCCCCGACCCGACGTTGAGTCGGTCACCGGTTCTCCGTCGCAGTCGGCACGCAGATGTTCGATCGCCAGTCGCACCTCGGCAACGGGCCGACCAACCCCGGCGGCAATCTGAACGACGGACTGCGGTTCGTCCGCAATAAACAGGATGGCCTCCACCGCTCGGTCCAGATCGAGCGGTCGTTGTCCCGGGACATCCAGCGGTGTTGACACCGAAATCTCTGCGGCCACGGGGTCATCCGCTGTCTTACTCGTCATAATCGCCACCCAGGTTTTCTAGTTCAGCTTCTGACCACGATTCGGCCGCCCAACTGATCGTCAGTTCGCCGAGCGGTTCTACCTGCTCGAACCGAATCGCGCCGGTACGGTACAGTTCCAACACCGCAAGAAACCGTGCCACAACGACCCCCGTTGCGGTAACTCCCGCGATGATCTGTCGAAATGTAATACGCTCGCGCCGTCGCAAAATCGCGACAACATGAGCCGCCTGTTCCCGCAGTGACACGAGCGGTGCGTGGAGGTGGTCGAGGCCAATGGTGGGGATGGTGCGCGGTGCCAGCGCAAGCACCGCCACCGCTGCGAAATCCTCCGGGCTGTGCGTCCACTGCACCTCGGGTGCCCGACGGCGAAACTTCTCCTCCAACCGCACGATCCGCGGATGCCGTCGCGCTTCGTGTTCAAAGTGTTCCGCAAACCAGCGGGATGCCTCCTTGAACGCCCGATACTGCAGCAATCGCGCGAAGAGCAGATCACGCGCCTCCAGCAGAGCGACATCCTCAGCATCAACCAGTTCACCCTGCGGGAGCAAACCCGCAACCTTCAGGTCAAGCAGGGTAGCGGCAACGACGAGGAACGAGGAGGCATGGTCAAGCTCTTCCGCGGCATCCAGGCCCTTCAGGTAGTGGATGAATTCGTCTGTAACGCGCGAGAGCGCGACCTCGGTGATGTCAAGCTCGTGCTTGGTGATGAGGCTCAGGAGCAGATCAAACGGGCCCTCAAAGTTGGAGAGAGCAACGTAAAACCCCGGCTCGCAGCCCGGCTCGGGCGAGGTATCACTCCGCCCGAGCTGCGGTCCGTCGGCGAAGACATCACCTGCCCCGCTTGGAGCACTCCCGACGAGGGTGTTGTCACTCACGATGGTCACATACTTCTCACGTAGACGCCGCGGTGGCACTCGGGATACCTCAGGCCACCGCGCCGCGCACGAGCAGCTCGCGCGCGAGCTGCCGGTAGGCCTGCGCGGCATAGTGCTCGGGCGCGAACTCGGTCAGCGGGGCGGCGGCGACCGTAGCATCCGGGAACTTGACCGTGCGGGTGATGACGGTTTCTAAAACCTGGTCACCGAATGCCTCCCCGACTCGCTCGAGCACCTCGCGGGAGTGGAGAGTGCGAGCGTCGTACATGGTGGCAAGAATACCGTCGAGCTTGATGGCGGGGTTGAGTCGCTCGCGCACCTTCTCAATCGTTTCGATGAGCAGCGCCACCCCGCGCAGCGCAAAGTACTCGCACTCGAGCGGGATGAGCACACCGTGGCTCGCCGTGAGCGCGTTGACGGTGAGTAGCCCCAGCGAAGGCTGGCAATCAATGAGGATAACGTCGTAGTCGGGTGCGAGCCGACGCAGCACGCCCGCGAGGATCTGTTCCCGCGCAACCTCGGAGACAAGATGAACCTCTGCAGCCGAGAGGTCGATATTAGCCGGAATGACGTCCAATCCGGGCACCCGCGTGGTTTGCACAGCACTCGCGGGGGGTGTCTGGCGCGAGAGAAGTAGTTCGTAAATGGTGGGCACATCGTGGGTTTGCACGCCGAGTCCTGCTGAGAGGGCACCCTGCGGGTCGAAATCAACAGCCAGCACACGACGCCCGTACTCGGCAAGGGTTGCACCCAGGTTGATCGTCGTGGTGGTCTTGCCGACGCCACCCTTTTGGTTGCACACCGCGATGATCCGGGCCGGTCCGTGCGATGACAGCGGTTCGGGGGTGGGGAACACGTCGTACGCGCTGCGACCACTCTCGGTCTTTGACGCGTTGCCCGTCTGTCCTTGCACTCCTTGAGCCACGTGTCTCTCCTACCGTTCGGTGGCATCCGCACGGATGTCTCGGACATTCTATCGAGAGCGCGTCCGTTACCGCGCCCGCGGGTGCGCCATCAGGTACATCTCCCGCAGTGTGTCCGCGGTCACGAGCGTGTAAATCTGCGTTGTCGAGACGGAGGCGTGCCCGAGAAGTTCCTGGACGACCCGCACATCGGCTCCGCCCTCGAGCACATGCGTCGCAAACGAGTGCCGCAGGGTGTGGGGGGATGCCGCAACTCCAACCGTCTCGGCCGCATCACGGATGATCTCCCACGCGGTCTGTCGCGACATCCGTGCCCCGCGCGCACCGAGAAACAGCGCGGCGGTGTCACCCGGAGCTCGCCGTGCCCGCTCGGTTCCGCGCGCGATAAACACGGCCCGTGCCCGCACGAGGTACGCCTCGAGTGCTCGGCGAGCGTAGCTGCCAAGCGGCACGATCCGCTCCTTTCCACCCTTACCGAAGAGTCGGATGACCTCTTCCTCAAGCAGATCATCCACGTTGAGTGCAACCGCCTCCGAGACCCGTGCTCCGGTCGCGTACAGCAGTTCTAACAGGGCTGTGTTGCGCAGCGAGACGGGGTCATCTCCGGCAACCGCCGCGAGCAGGCGGGTGACCTCTTCGACGGGGATCGCCTTCGGCAGTCGGCGCGGTAGTTTTGGCGGGCGCACCTGACTCGCGGCATCCACAACCGTCACTCCCTCCTCGGCGAGGAACCGGTGCAACCCGCGCACCGCCGAGAGAACGCGAGCGACAGAACTCGTCGCGAGCGCAGGTTCCCGTTCCGCCCCGAGGTAGCGCACAAAGTCGGTGAGTTGTTGCTCCCCGACGGCGTCGAGTGACCAGCCAGTGCTCGATAACCAGTCCTGGTAGATTCGCAGATCGCGCCGATACGACACGAGTGTATTGCGCGCCCGCCCCCGTTCAACAGCCAGGTGGCGCAGGTAGTCCTCAACCCGATCACGACCGGTCACACGAACCTCAGCTGTGTTCTCGCGGGTAGAGCGCCGCCCTCACATCGCACCCGGTGGTCACCTCGGCCACGGCTCATCCGCTGCCCCCAGGGTACGCCAGCCTCGCGTCTGTGCCGCAGCAGCGGCCAACACGGCACAACACAGCGGGCCATTGTGAATCCGTCGAGTCAATACGGCGTCTATGCACCGGTCTAACGGCACCCATCGGGTCTGGATGTCAGCCTCTTCGGCTTCCCGCGGGAAGGTCGCGGCTGCGGCGGTGAGTCCGCGTGCCAGATAGATCCGGATCCGTTCGTTCGAGCCGCCCGGCGATGTTGCCGTATCGACCAGCACAGCCCAGTCGGATGCCACAAGATCCGCTTCCTCGGCCAGTTCCCGCTGCGCGGCCACAAGCGGTGGCTCCCCCGCAATGTCGAGCAGTCCCGCCGGAATCTCCCACAGCCGCGCCCGCACCGGGTGTCGATACTGTTTGATGAGCAGCACCCGGTTGTTCTCATCCAGTGCCAGCACACCAACGGCACCGGTGTGCGCCACGAAGTCCCGGGTGATGGCGGTGTTGCGGTACCAAAAAGTTTCGCGCTGGATGTCCCACACGGCCCCTGTAAACGCCCGCTCACTCGCCTGTACGGGCACCGTTTCCGGTTCGTCGCTCACCTCGCCCGCAGCATCCACTGCCTCACCGATGGTCCGGGTCATTCCTCGTCGCTAACGTCAAAGAGTTGGCTGGACTGATGCCGCTCCAATGCCGCCGCGACCAGTCCGCGGAAGAGTGGGTGCGGTCTATTCGGTCGACTCCGCAGCTCGGGGTGCGCTTGCGTTGCCACGTAGTAGGGGTGCACATCGCGGGGAAGCTCCACGAATTCCACGAGGTTTCGGTCGGGTGAAAGTCCTGAGAAGAACAACCCGGCCTCCGTGATCCGGTCGCGGTAGGCGTTGTTGACCTCATAGCGGTGGCGGTGTCGCTCCTGCACCACCGTTGTGCCGTAGAGCTCAGCGACAACTGATCCGGGTACCAATTCGGCCGGGTAGAGCCCCAGTCGCATGGTTCCCCCGAGGTCTCCGTCCGCAATAATGTCCACCTGTTCGGCCATCGTCGCAATAACGGGGTCGGGTGTGTCCGGATCAAATTCACTCGAGGATGCCGCGGGCAGCCCTGCCATATTTCGGGAGTACTCGATAACCATGCACTGCAGTCCTAGGCACAGACCCAGTGCCGGTATTTTATTTTCCCGTGCAAATTGGAGTGCTCCGAGTTTCCCCTCGATTCCCCGGACTCCGAACCCGCCGGGCACGCAAATACCGTCAAGATGGGCAAGCGCACGCGCCGCGCCATCCGGGGTCTCACACTCATCGGAGGCGACCCACCAAATATCGACCTTGGTGTCGTTGGCAAACCCACCGGCGCGCAGGGCTTCGCTCACCGAGAGGTAGGCGTCCGGCAGATCGATGTACTTTCCGACAAGTCCGATTTGCACCTCGTGTTTGGGCGAGTGAACGACGCTGAGCAACTCGGTCCAACCTGACCAGTCCACCTCGTCCGCCTTCTGGGCGAGCCCGAGTGCATCAATGAGGTACGCGTCAAGGCCCTGGTCGTGCAGCATCCCGGGGATGTCGTAGATGGAGCGGACATCCACCGCATTGACGACGGCGGCTTCGTCAACGTCACACATGAGCGCGATCTTGCGTTTGTTCAGGTCGGTCACGGGTCGGTCGCTGCGCAGTACGAGGGCATCTGGTTGGATTCCGATCGAGCGCAGCGCGGCAACCGAGTGTTGCGTGGGTTTGGTTTTCTGTTCGCCGGAGGCCCCCATGAAGGGAACGAGTGACACGTGCACGAAAAACACACTGCCGCGACCGAGCTCATGTCGCACCTGCCGGGCAGCTTCGATAAAAGGTTGCGACTCAATGTCACCGACCGTGCCCCCGATTTCGGTGATGATGACGTCGGGCTGTGGGGTTTCGGTTGCTTGCAGACGCATCCGGCGTTTGATTTCATCGGTGATGTGCGGGATGACCTGGACGGTGTCACCGAGGTATTCACCACGGCGCTCCTTCGCGATGACAGCGGAGTAGACCTGGCCGGTGGTGACGTTTGCGGCTTGGCTGAGGTTGATGTCGAGGAAGCGTTCGTAGTGCCCGATATCCAGATCAGTCTCGGCACCATCATCGGTGACGAAGACCTCACCGTGCTGGAACGGGTTCATTGTGCCCGGGTCAACGTTGAGGTAGGGGTCGAGTTTTTGCATGACCACGCGGAGGCCACGTGCGGTAAGCAGGCTGCCGAGGCTGGCAGCCGTGAGTCCTTTGCCGAGCGACGATACGACGCCCCCTGTGACGAAGACATGCTTCGTCACGCTCTCTCCCGAACGATTTCCGCTGCGATGATCGGCCACGGGCTTTTAGCTTAGCTCACGCGTTCGAGTCGGTGGAACGACTCCCCGCGATGGCGAGGAGTTCGCGTGCGTGTTCAAGTCCGCTCGCTGAGTCGGTGAGTCCCGACAACAGTCGCGCCATTTCTGATTCGCGGTCAGCTCCGCGCAATCGGCGGACACTCGAGGTTGTCACCGTTCCGTCGTTGCCCTTCACGATGCTGAGGTGGTTGGTGGCAAACGCCGCAACCTGTGCAAGGTGGGTCACGACAATGACCTGGGATGTCTGAGCGAGCCGAGCCAGCCGCCGCCCGATTTCAATCGCGGCACCACCACCAACCCCCGCATCGATTTCGTCAAACACAAACGTTGGCACCGGATCGGTTCCGGCAATGACAACCTCAATGGCGAGCATGACTCGAGACAGTTCGCCGCCGGAGGCGCCCCGCGCAATCGGGCGCGGATCGGCCCCGGGGTGCGGCTTTAGTAGCATCGCGACGCTATCGCGGCCGTGGCTGTGTAGATCATCGGATGCCTCCACCACCACGCTCATCTGCGCATCGGGCATCGCGAGCACGGCCAGTTCCTCGGTTACGGCCGATGCAAGATGCTCGGCGGCGGCGGCGCGAAGCTCCGTGAGCTGCGCGGCAAGGTCGCTGAGTTGCGCAAACTGTGTCGCAACGGAGGTGGTGAGGTGCGCGATGCGGTCATCGTCGCTGTCCAGTTCGAGGAGGCGCCGGCCGCCGACATCCCGAAATTCCAGTACCTCGTTGAGGGTGCCGTACCGGCGGGTCACGGCCGATAGTTCTGCCCGTCGATTCTGCACGGTGTCGAGTTCTTGTGTGCCGTCTGCCTCATTGTTGGTGAGGTAGCTCGCAAGGTCGGTTGCGGCATCAGCAACGAGGTACCGGGCGGTTGTGAGAGATTCAGCAATCGGGGCGAGCGCGGCGTCGTGCCCGCTCACCCGTTCTAGGTGGCGGCGGGATGCTTCCAGCAGCCCCAGCGCGTCGGGTGCAGCATCGGCCACCGACTGGCTAGAGAGCAGATCGTGCGCCTGCGCGGCGGCGAGTCGGAGCTCTTCCCGGCTTTCCAGCCGGATGGCACGGTCGCGTAGCTCAGTGTCTTCTCCCGGTTGTGGATCAAGCCGCTCAATCTCGTCGAGTGCGAGTCGGAGTTCGGTCGCTTCACGAGTGCGCTCGTCATGCACCTCTGTCAACCGCGCGAGTTCATCGGCGGCCGCACGCCATCCGGCGTATGCCCGTTCATACTCGGCACGCACACGCTGGAGGGGCGGCCCCCCAAACCGGTCCAGTACCTCGCGCTGAGCGGCACTGGATCGAAGCCGCTGTTGATTGGCTTGGCCGTGCACGACAACAAGGTCGTCACCGATTTCGGCGAGCACACCAAGGGGAACTGTGCGACCGCCCGCAACCGCACGGCTGCGACCCTCCGCCATGAGTGCACGCCCGAGGATCAATTCGTCATCCTCAAACTCACCGCCAGCTTCTTGCACCCGGGTCGAAATCCGGTCGGCGCGGTCACCGGCAGAAAGCCGCCACCGTCCATCCACCCACGCCTGTCCGGCCCCCGCACGCACAACTCCGGCATCGCCACGCGCCCCGAGTAACAGTCCAATCGCGGTGATAACCATCGTCTTACCGGCTCCGGTTTCGCCGGTAACGGCCGTGAATCCAGGGCCGAGCGGCAGCGTTGCCTCGGCGATGACACCAAGATCGCGGATACCAATATCTTCAATCACGGGGCACTCTCTCAATCACGATCGACCGGCCCTCGCCAGCCCGACACCGACAATTGAAACTTGTTGACCAGTCGGTCGGTGAATGGTGCTCGATGCAGTCGCGCCAGTCGAACCGGGACATCTGATCGTCGCACCACCACGCGCGCACCCGGCGGCAGGTCAAAGGTTCGCCGACCGTCGCACCACATCACCGCGGATGCCTCGGTGCGCTCCAGTATTTCCACCGCGAGTGAGGACTCCGGGCCGACCACGAGTGGCCGGGCAAACAGTGCGTGTGCGCTGAGCGGCACGAGCAACAGTGCATCCACGCTCGGCCACACCACGGGGCCACCGGCCGAAAAGGAGTAGGCGGTGGATCCTGTGGGGGTGGACATGACAACCCCGTCGCATCCGAAGCTCGACAGCGGACGCCGATCAACCTCAATGACGACCTCGAGCATCCGTTCCCGCTCGGCTTTCTCGACCGTCACTTCGTTGAGCGCCCAGCTCTCGAATACAACCTCCGAGTCCACTTTGGCACGCACCCAGAGTGTCATCCGTTCCTCGACGGTGTAGTCGCGGGCAAGCACCCGCTCAACGGTTGTGTTGAGGTCTTCGCGTTCGGCTTCCGCGAGGAAGCCGACGTGACCGAGATTCACACCGAGCAGCGGTGCGGGCAATCCGCGCGTCAGCTCCGCCGCGCCGAGGATAGTGCCGTCGCCACCAAGCACAATCGTCAGCTCGATGTCTTCGGCCGTGACCTCTCCCAGCCGACGGGCAGCATCCGCGAGATCGGGTTCCGTGGCGACGAGCGCATCCCACTGATCATCAGCAATAACCGGGATGTCTCCGGCCCCGCGCAACTGCGCACACACCGCCGCCGTGGCATCCAGCGCCGTTTGGCGGCGCGTGTGAGCGACGATGAGGAAGTGGCGGGGGCCTGTCACCTCGGGGTGCCTCCTAGTCGAGTGGGCGGTAGCGTGCCATACCCGGACACCCTTCCGGTTCTATTCTGTCGGAGATCCCGCCTCACAGTGTCAGTCGGCACGGCAAGCTGCACTGTGGGCCGCGGTGCCGAACTGTGGAGGACGGGTGTGGCGATGATCGATACCCGACCGATCACTCCCCCCGCGAGAGGGGCACCTGTGTGTATGTCACGCACGACCAAGAAGAGGCCAGATCACTCCCCCCGCGAGAGGGGCACCTGGCCCGTGAGCGATTCGACCCGGGACATCCACTCGTTTGGTGCCACGCCACCGAATCGTGCCAGGTGCACGAAATACTCATGGTTCCCGTGTTCGCCCACGATCGATGACGCGCAGACTCCCACCGTGTTCAGGCCCAGATCATAAGCTGCCCGCAGAACACTCATAACGGCAGTGGCCCGCAGCGTCGGGTCTCGCACGATCCCCTCACGCACCCCGCCTCGCCCCACCTCGAATTGAGGTTTGATGAGCAGCACAAAGTCAGCGGCCGCCGTGGCTGTCGCGCAGAGGGCAGGCAGTACTGTGGTCAGCGAGATGAACGAGAGGTCCGCGGTGACAAGCGAGGGGCGCTCGGCCTCGCCCGTCAGGGCAGCGAGGCGTTCAGCGGTGAGCTCGCGCACGTTGCAGCCCTCCACAACGACAAGGCCAGCTGTGCTACGCAACCGTGGTGAAAACTGACCGTGGCCGACATCCACCGCGAGCACTCTCCGACTGCCTCGCTCGCAGAGCACCTGCGAAAATCCCCCGGTGGATGCTCCGGCGTCGAGCACCACCCGTGCGCGCGGATCGACGGCAAACGCATCCAGTGCCGCGATAAGTTTGAGTGCCGCCCGACTGACCCAGTGATCGGATGCCGCGACCGCGACCGCGCTGCTCGCGGGCACGCGGTAGGAATTCTTGGTGACGGGATGTCCGTCCACCGTGACCAGGCCCGCCGCGATCAACGCGGTTGCGTGCGTGCGGGACCGTGCAAGACCCCGCTTGGCGAGTACGGCGTCGAGCCGTTGCCCTACGCGCGCCGACCCGGCTTCGTCACTGTCCAATTTTCCCTCCGGTTCAGCCTCGAGCTGACAGGGTTTCACCGGTCTGTATCTGCAGATCCGATTTTCCCTCCGGTTCAGCCTCGAAAGAGCCACCTCCGGGGGCACCCGTTCCGGGGCCGGACCAGCACTCTGGTTCAGCTTCGAAAGAGCCACCTCCGGGGGCACCCGTTCCGGGGCCGGACCAGCACTCTGGTTCAGCTTCGAAAGAGCCACCTCCTGGTTCCGCATCAACGGGTATCCCCACCGTTCTCGCTTCAGTCGCAGGAAGACCACGCACTCGTTCACTCCCGTTCATCTAGGCTGGTCGCGGGTCCGGGCGCTCCAGCTCGGCACGGAGCTGATCTGCCAAGGCCTCAAACTGTGCGGCTTGCTCCGCGAGCGGGAGCTCACTGATCGCGCGAACCGCTTCGTGGGTTGAGCTGGCCACATCGTCGTCTGGGTCACCCTCCGCACCCGCAAATTCGTCGAGCCGGCCTGGGATGTTCTCGACTGTGTGCTCATTTTCGATCATCGCTCAACGCTACTGGTTTTGTGGGTCTCGGTCGATCCGCTGACCAATCGCACCGGAATTCGGGGCGGCTGCTGCCTCGGCCGACTAACGATATAGCTCTTCCGGGACATCCATGCTGTGAATGTTCACCGACGAATCCCAGATTGCCCGGCATCCCGCCCGCAAGAGGTCGAGTTTGTTGTGCCCGCTGTTGATGATGACGACCCGCCGCCCCTCGACCCGCACTCGAGCCTGACCGACGGTGACCGTCGCATCAGCGGCGACTGTTGCCACGGGGTAGGTCTCGTGCAGTTCGGCGAGAGTGCCGAGAATGTACCGTGGCCGACTCGCCGCATCCGCCGATAGCACCTGTTTGGCGCCGTCAATCCCTGTCAAAACAAGCGCACTCACCAGTCCAGCTCGATGAGCTCCGAGGATGTCGGTGTCCAGTCGATCTCCGATCATGAGCGGAGATCTCACTCCAAACCGGCTGCACGCCTCCACAAAAATTGGTGTCTCCGGTTTTCCCGCGACCAGTGGCATCCGCTCCGCCGCCGTGTGCACCGCCGATACGAGTGTTCCGTTACCCGGAGCAATACCCCCGGCAACGGGGATCGTCCAGTCCATGTTCGTCACGATCCACGGAATTTCAGGCCGACCGGATGCTTCGTCAGAGCGCAGCGCGAACGCAGCCTCTGCCAAATCACGCCACCCCACCTCCGGCGCAAACCCCTGCACGACGGCATCTGGTTGCTCGGTGGCGGAGCGGACAATGACGTATCCGAGCCGTTCCAACTCGGTGACGATTCCCTCCCCACCGACCACAAGCACCCGCGCGGGTGCGGCAACGTGTTCGGCCAGCAACCGCATGGCGGCCTGTGGTGAGGTGACAACGTGTTCGGGCGCGACATCCAAGCCCAACTCACGCAGGTGTGCCGCGACCGTGCTGTCACTGCGGGAGGCGTTGTTGGTGATATATCCCACCGGCATTCGCACCGCCACTTTTCGTAGGCTCTCGACGGCATCCGGAATCGCCCTCGCACCCGCGTACACCACCCCATCCAGGTCAGCAAACACCGCATCCACTCCGGACAGCGGCGTTCCAGCAACGGATGCCCCGCCCAGCAGCTTATCTCCGTGCCGCGCTGCCCTCAGCGCGCCGTCAGCATCAGATACATCACCACTATTGCCGTCTCCATGCCGAATTGTTCCCAGGTCTTGTCTCGAGGCTCGGTCGGTTTGTCTCCGACTACCGACACTGAGCTCGCTCTTTGCCCTCTTGGCGTCGGCACTACCACCATCCTCACCACCACTGACAGCATCACCCTCGACATCACCACCACTGACACCCTCAACACCCTCAACACCACCATCACCACCAACACCACCATCACCACCAACACCACCATCACCACCATCACCACCAACACTGTCAACACCGCCGACGCCCCCGACACCGTCATCACCTATCTCGACAATGACAACAACATCATCGGCCTTCGACTCAAGCGCTTCCTCCGCGCGCTCGGCTCGTTCGAGCCATGTCGAGGCCTCACTGGTTCTTCCGAGTTCGGTGAGCACCTCTGCGTAGGCTCGAAACAAATCCGGACTGTAGGAAAAGGCTCGGTCTGGATCAAGCTGCGGAATTTCCAGCTCAGACAGTGCCAGCACTGTCTGTCCGAGATCGAGTCGAGCGCCCGACAACGCGATTGCAAGCGCTACCTGCACCTCCCGCGAAAGCGTGCTCCGATCTACGGCACGCCCCGTCTCCAGTGCCCGATCGGGTCGCTGAATGCCTCGTTCGCTGTCAACCAACAGCGCAATCTGGTCGTTGCGCCCAGAAATCCGTCGAAACGTTCTAAACTCTCGAACCGCGAGACCAAAATCTCCCGTCGCATAGGCCGTAATTCCGAGCGTCTCGCGCACCACCGCTATACGGCCCGCTCGCCTCGCCGCAGCCAGTGCGTGCCGGTGTGCCAGGTGTGGATCCGTTTCCAGAGCTAGGGATGCCGCGACCAGGTGCCGCGCGACCCAATCAGCGTTCTCTTTCGTCAGGGGTTTTAGTTCAGCGCGCGCGCCTCGATCAAGATCTCTCGGTTGGATGTCATCGAGAATGATCGGGTCCTCGTGGCGCGTCGACAATTCTCTGCCCAGAGGCGCTCTTCCGCGCTCAGTGATCGAACGGTTCTCATTCGTTCCGCGCTCACCTGATCGAGTCCCAACCGATCGAGTCCCACCCGATCGACGCTCACCTAATCGAGTCCCACCCGATCCACTCCCACCCGATCGAGCGTTAACCGGTCGTTCTACCCGGCGGTCACCGTAACGTTTTCCTGTCCCGCTACCCGTCCGACCGGCCGGAGTTTCTGACCGGTCACGCGAACTACTCCCCCTGCCCCGATCATTCGAGACACCCTGATCATTCGAGATACCCTCCGTGCGAGCAACAAAACCCGCAGGGCGATGACCGGGTTGTCCGTTCCGCCGGTTAGGTGTTGCACTGGTCGGGTCATCTTGGCCCTGAGCCTCTTGCCGCGATTCGGTCACAAACTTCCCTTACCTGTGTCATGAGATGCGTCTCTACCGTAGACCACGCCGGTCACTCACATAAAAGACACTCCCCAGTAGTTCTCAATGAACCACTGTGCAACGCCAAAAACGCGACGGCACAACGACGAAAGGCCACCCTTTCGGGTGGCCTTTCGGAAAAATGTCCGGCGGTGTCCTACTCTCCCACAGAGTCTCCCCTGCAGTACCATCGGC
>Ga0081606_1000366_pt1 | contig 19998 bp, 18 predicted proteins | sample EareggfetidaYelm_FD_71127 | JGI IMG/M metagenome (GOLD analysis project Ga0081606, IMG submission 71127) | Earthworm egg capsule microbial community from the University of Washington, USA - E. fetida Yelm (SPADES assembly) (version 2) | ecosystem: Host-associated > Annelida > Reproductive system... | reverse complement strand
AAGCTACCCCCCAAGCTACCCCCCAAGCTACCCCCCAAGTCACCCCGCAAGTGACTTCCCAAGTCACCCCGCAAGTGGGTAGCGTCAATCACCAATCACTAAGCATTAAGCATTAGCATCGGGTATTTTTGTATTTTTGCAAGATGAATATTTTGATAATTGGAAACGGAGGTCGCGAACATGCCTTGGCATGGAAAATTAGGCAAAGTCCGCTTTGCGACTCCTTATATATAGCCCCCGGCAACGGAGGCACTGCAGGATTGGCTGAAAATTTGCCGATTCGCGTCGATGACTTCAAAGGAATTGAACAATGTTGCAGAGAAAAGAAAATTGATTTGGCAGTGATAGGTCCCGAGGGGCCGTTGGTGCAGGGGCTTCGCGATTTTTTGGAAGCCTCGTTGAAAATTAAAATCATCGGGCCCGGGAAAGCGGGAGCGCAACTGGAAGGAAGCAAAGATTTCTCGAAGCAGTTTATGAAACGCCACCATATTCCCACGGCGGCGCACAAAACATTTCACGACTACGAACTGCGGGAAGCCGAGGAATATTTGCAAAAAAGCAAAATGCCTGTCGTGTTGAAAGCCGACGGGTTGGCGGCCGGCAAAGGAGTCATCATTGCGCAGACAAGAGAAGAGGCGCAAAAGGCAGTGCGCGATATTTTGGCAGAAAAGAAATTTGGCGAGGCCGGAAAAAAAGTGTTGGCGGAAGAATTTTTGTCGGGCATAGAGTTGTCCGTTTTTGTATTGACCGACGGAAAAAATTATGTGTTGCTTCCCGAAGCAAAAGATTACAAACGCATGGGCGAAAACGATACGGGGCTTAATACGGGCGGCATGGGTTCGGCGTCGCCGGTGCCTTTTGCCACGCCTGATTTTATGGAGAAGGTAGAGAAAAAAATTGTGCAGCCCGTGATGAATGGTTTGCAAAAAGAAAAGATTGACTATAAAGGATTTTTATTTATCGGGTTAATGAAAGTGAACGGGGAGCCGTATGTGATTGAGTTTAATGTGCGGATGGGCGACCCCGAAACGCAGTCGGTGATGATGCGGCTGGAAAACGATTTGGCGGCGTTGCTTGACGCGGCCGCGAGCGGGACGCTTCATTTGCAAAAAATAAAACACCATGCGCAAACAGCCTTAACGGTGGTGATGGCGGCGGAAGGCTATCCTGAAGATTATGAAAAAGGAAAAGTGATTTCGGGATTAGACGCCGTTTCGGGCGCGACTGTTTTTCACGCGGGAACGCAGGAAAAGAACGGAACGCTGGTCACTTCAGGCGGACGAGTGCTGGCCGTCACGGCCACAGGCGCATCCATCGACGAGGCGCGAAAAAAAGCATACGAAGCGACGGCTCAAGTGAAATGGGAAGGGGCTTATTTTCGCAGAGATATTGGAATGGATTTACTATCTTTAGCGCCCAATGGAAACTGAAAAAGAATTAAAGAAATCTTGCGGCGCTTCCAAGCCCGGTTCAAGTTGCGGCAGCGGAGGGTGCAGCGGAGGCTGTTCAAGCGGGAGTTGCAATAAAATGAATGTATTCGACTGGCTTTCGGATATGGACTTGTCCGTCGACGAAAAGTTCGACGTGATGGAGGTGAGATTCAAAAACGGGCGTAAAGATTTTTACAGAAATTCAGATAAGCTGACCTTGCTCACGGGCGACGCCGTAGTGGTGGAAACGACCGGCGGCGGACATCACGTGGGACACGTTTCGTTGCAAGGAGAATTAGTGAGATTGCAAATGCGCAAACTCAATGCGGAAAACAACAGCGACATAAAAAAAGTGTTCCGCATGGCCACGCCGCGCGATTTAGAAAGATTCAACGAAGCGGTTCGCCGCGAAATGACCGTGCTTCACCGCTCGCGGGAAATTATTCAACAGTTTAAATTGCAAATGAAATTGTCGGACGTGGAGTTCCAAGGCGACAATACGAAAGCGGTTTTTTATTATTCAGCCGATGACAGAGTCGATTTTCGCGAGTTGATAAAAGCGCTGGCCGCCGAGTTTAAAGTGCGGGTCGAGATGCGGCAAATAAACCTGCGGCAAGAAGCCGGGCGCTTGGGCGGAATTGGCGTTTGCGGGCGCGAACTTTGTTGCTCCACCTGGCTGACCAATTTTAAAAATGTCTCTACAAGCGTGGCGCGCTATCAAAATCTTTCTATCAACCCGGTGAAATTGAACGGGCAATGCGGCCGCCTGAAGTGTTGCCTCAACTATGAATTGGAAACCTATATGGAAGCCTTGAAGGATATTCCTCAAGTGGATGCGCCGTTGCGCACGGAGAGAGGGAATGCCGTCTTGCAGAAGACGGACATTTTCAGAAAAATTATGTGGTTTAGTTTTGACAGGGAGAGTACTTGGCACGCCATTTCAACGGAGCGCGTATCGGAAATTTTGGACTTGAATAAGTCGGGAAAAACGCCCGCTACCCTGGAGCTTGACGCCTTAGTCGAAAAGGAAAGCGTCTCGGTGCTCAACTCCGATTTGGAACGCTTGGATAAAAAGTACCAAAAGAAAAAGAAGCCCAAAAATAAAAATAAATATCGCCGTCCTTTTCCCAAAAAAGGAGGCAATAACAATCCGTCATGATGCGAGCCGCGTTTTTCTCTGTGTTAGTTGCTTTGTTTTCTTGCGATCAAAAAAGGATTATTGAGGAGTATAAAAACATTCCCAATAATTCGTGGGCGGTCGGCGACACCATTCGGTTTCCGCTCTCTATTATTGCGCCCGACACAGTTAATTTTTACTGCAATATCCGCAATAATTTAGATTACCCTTTTTCGCGGATTTTCATTCACTACACGCTTTGCGATTCATCGGGACGCATATTGGGGAAAGCCATGAAGGAGCGTTATTTATTCGACGCGAAAACAGGAGAACCCTTGGGGCAAAGCGGCGTCGGGGACGTATTTGACCATCAACTTTTTTTGCAAAAAATGAGAGTCGCTAAAGGCAGCTACCAACTCAAAATTGCGCACAAAATGCGAAGCGATGCGCTGTCTGGAATTTTGGACGTCGGCGTACGCGTGGAGAAGGGAGGGAAATAATGATTAATGATTGGCGGTTGCTAGTTGGTGTTAATACAAGTCTCGGGGCGTACTCAAAATGGGTTAGCCATTGCGGACATTGATTGGCACGGAATTTCAGTAAGTCTTGTATTCTGATCCAGTTAATAATATTTTGCGCCTTTGCGAGAGCTTTCCTTCATCAAGGGGTTTTGGACTTTTGGCCGGTCTTCCCTTTGGCAAAATCATAATAACAGATCCGCATGCTCCTCAATGTTTTGCATATCTTTTGGACAGGGAATTGCGCGGTCATGGCACTCTTATTTTTTTGGACAATTTCCCCCGCCGCCGCCGTTTGAAAATGGAGGTCAGAATTTTGGGATGCACCCCTTTCAGGTCTCTCCTGCTGATGGTCTATGGCAAAGGTTCCTCTTCAAGAGCGGAGTCTGTTGCAGGTTCAGTTGTTTTTGCTTCTTGGGGAAAGAATTTTTTTTGAAAAATCAGAATTATTGACACGCCGATGAAAATAGAGCTGTCGGCAATGTTGAATACAGGACTGAAGAATAGAAACCCTTTTCCGCCAATGAGAGGCAATGCATTAGGCAGTTGAACATCAAAAAGGGGAAAGAAAAGCATATCAATCACTTGTCCGTGAAACCACGGCGTGGGCGAATCGGGAGGGGCATTATTGAGCCATACGCCATAGAAAGCGCTGTCGATGACATTGCCGATGGCGCCGCCCAAAATTAAACCCAGACTGACTAAAAAACCGACATGGAGATTTTTCCTGAAAGAATGAAGCATATAATAAATAATGCCAATCATGGCGACGATGCGAAAGAGCGTGAGCGCCAATTTTCCAAACTCATTGTCCCACTTCAAGCCAAAGGCCATGCCCGGATTGAGCAAATAGTGAAGCCGAAACCAGTCCCCGAAAATTTTCAATTCATGTTCGCCAAAGATATTGCCGGGCCATGATTGATAATTATGATAAACCCACAACTTGAGCGATTGGTCAATGAGGATGACGGCCAGCGAAATTAAAAAATACTTGCAAATTTTCATCGTGCGGTTTCAATTTTTACTTTTAAAATAAAATCCTCCATATCAATTTCATCCCCCTCTGCGGCGGGAGTCATGTCAATGCTGAGGGCTTGGGTTTCGGCGGCAATATACGCGCCGTGAAATTGCAAAACGTCTTTCATTTCATCGTTGTTTTCAATCGTGATTTTTATTTTGTCCAACACTTCCATGTTCTTGTCCTTGCGCAAATTTTGGATGCGGTTTACAAAATCGCGCGCCTTGCCTTCGCGTTTCAGGTCCTCGGTGAGCGTGATGTCGAGCGCCGCCGTTATTTCGTTGTCGAGGGCAACTGCCCACCCGGGAATATCTTCCGAGAAAATAATCGCGTCGTCGGTCTTCAAATCAAAGCCGCCTTTGGCAAAAGTTTTCATTTTCTCCAACTGCGCAATTTCTTCTTGCGATAAAGACTGAATAACGGCCGCGACCTCCTTCATGCGCCGACCGTATTGTTTGCCGAGCGTCTGAAAATTGGGCTTCGCTTTCTTAATCAAAAGCCCCGAAGCGTCGTCTATGTATTGCAATTCCTTCACGTTCACTTCCAGCTTGATGATGTCTTCCACGGTTTTAATTCTCTTCTCAAAATTTTTATCCGAGGCCGGCAACAAAATTTTTTGCAACGGCGTTCTCACTTTTATTTTGTGGTTCTTGCGAATGGAATGAATGAGCGAACAAATGCGTTGGGCATAATCCATGGCACATTCCAGTTCTTCGTCGCAACGTTTTTTATCTTCTTCCGCCAACAGCGTCAAATGTATCGTCTCATATTGCAAAGGCGTCTTTCCTTTTTTGGCTTTCTCGCGAATATTGTCCGTCAAATTTTTGTATAGCCAATCGCTCACAAAAGGCGCCGTCGGCGACATGAGTTGAGCCGTGGTCAGCAAACATTCAAAGAGTGTTTCATAAGCCGCGCGTTTGTCTTTTGAAAGTTCGCCGCGCAAGGCGGGTTGCCAAAATCTTTTTCGGTTTAAGCGAATGTACCAATTTGAAAGTTGGTCATTCACAAAATCCTGAATGAGTCGCGCCGCTTCTGTCAGTTCATAATTATTGTAAGCCTTGGTTACCTGGCGAATCAGTTTTTGTTCTTTAGAAATAATCCAGCGGTCGGCGAGGGGGAGTTCGTCGAATGGAATCGCGTCGTTTTCGTCTTTCACGAAGCCGTCAATGTTGGCGTAGAGCGCAAAGAAAGAATAGGTATTATAAAGCGTTCCGAAGAAACGTCTTTTAATTTCTTCAATTCCGGCCTTATTATATTTCAAATTTTCCCACGGCGGCGCATTCTCAATTAAAAACCAACGCACTGCGTCGGCGCCGTATTCATCCAGGGCTTGAAAAGGATCCACTGCGTTCCCTTTGCGCTTCGACATTTTATTCCCGTCTTTGTCGAGCACGAGGCCGTTGGAAATCACGTTTTTAAAAGCCACGCCGCCGTTCCCGTTTTTTGCGTTCACCGATTTTATTTCCTCGCTGCACTCGTTCAGCATTACCGCCAGGGCATGAAGCGTGAAGAACCATCCGCGCGTTTGATCCACCCCTTCGGCAATGAAATCGGCCGGATACGATTTTTCAAAAACGGCTTTATTCTCAAAAGGAAAATGCCATTGCGCATAAGGCATCGCGCCCGAATCGAACCAAACATCAATCAAATCAGTCTCGCGATACATGGGCTTGCCGGAGGGGCTTACCAAAATTATTTCATCCACATAAGGGCGATGCAAATCCAATTCTTTAGCGGCGTCGAAATTTTTTGCGACTCCGGCCTCTTGCGCCTTCTTGGCTTCTGCGCGAAGTTCGGCAATGGAGCCAATGCACTTTTCTTCTTGTCCGTCGGCGGTGCGCCAGATGGGGAGCGGCGTGCCCCAATAGCGCGAGCGCGACAAATTCCAATCCACTAAATTTTCCAGCCAATTTCCGAAGCGCCCCGCGCCCGTAGACTCCGGCTTCCAATTAATGGTCTTGTTTTGTTCCGCCATTTTTTCTTTGAGCGCCGTGGTGCGGATAAACCACGAGTCGAGCGGATAGTAAAGCACAGGCATGTCCGTGCGCCACGAGTGAGGGTAGGAGTGTTCAAACTTCTCTGCTCTGAACGCTTTATTTTCTTCTTTCAAAATAATGGAGATGATAACGTCCGTGCTCTTATAGTCGGGATGGCTTTCGTCGTCTTGCGGATAATTTTTTACATAAAAGTCATTTTCGGAAAGCGGCTTATGCGTTTTGATTTTATATTTCTCAACGCCTTCTTTTAAAAATTTTCCGATTTGAGGAATAAACTTTCCTTGCTTGTCCACCGTGGGCACTTCGCTATTCCCGACTCTTGCCGTGAGCGGCGGGATTCCGTTTTGTTTGGAGAAAATAAAATCGTCGGCGCCAAAAGTGGGAGAAGAGTGTACAATGCCTGTTCCGTCCTGCGTAGTTACGAAATCGGCGGCGCCCACCGCAAAGGCTTTGTCGGCGTCGTAGAGCGGTTGCGCGTATGGCATGAGCTGTTCGTATTTCAATCCGACTAATTGTTGCCCCGAAAATTCTTGCGCCGTTTCAAAGGGAATAAGTTTATCGCCGCTTTTATATTCTTCCAGCTTCAAGCCCTCTTGTTTTTTGGAAAAATAGGCGCTTGCCAAATCCTTTGCGAGAATTACGCTCACGGGCAAGAACGTATAGGGATTGTATGTATTCACTTGAACATACAGAATTTTGGCGCCTACTGCCAGGGCTGTATTCGAGGGCAATGTCCATGGCGTGGTGGTCCAAGCGAGAAAATAGACGGGAAATTTTGTGCGGGAAAACAAAAACTCCGACTGCGCATTTCTAATGACCTTGAACTGCCCGACGACCGAAGTGTCTTTCACCGTTTTATAGCACCCGGGCTGATTAAGTTCATGTGAGCTCAAACCCGTTCCGTCCGAAGGCGAATAGGGCTGAATGGTATAGCCTTTATATAAGAGTCCTTTATTATAGAGTTGTTGCAAAATCCACCAAAGCGTTTCAATGTAATCGTTGGTATAAGTGATGTAAGGGTTTTCCAGATCCACCCAATAGCCCATTTTGCGGGTGAGCTTATCCCATTGGTCTTTATAAAGCATCACCGTTTCGCGGCACTTGGCGTTATAGTCGGCGATGGAAATTTTTTTTCCTATATCTTCTTTGGTAATGCCTAATTGTTTTTCCACTTGCAGTTCCACGGGAAGTCCGTGCGTGTCCCAGCCCCCTTTGCGTTTCACTTGATAGCCTTGCAGGGTTTTAAAACGACAAACAATGTCTTTCACCGTGCGGGCCATTACGTGGTGGATACCGGGGGTTCCGTTGGCGGAGGGGGGACCTTCGTAGAAAGTAAATGACTTTCCTTCGCGAAGCGCTACTGATTTTTCAAAAATTTTCTCCGACTCCCAAAAGTCCAATATGTCATTTGCCACTTGCGCATAATCAATGCTCTTAAATTCAGGGTACTTGTTCACGGCTTAAAAAATTAGGGCGCAAGTTACAGTTTTTTATGATTTGTGAATTCCGCCGATGGATGTGGCGCATTTCAAATTTTTCTAATTAGGGTTTGCTAAATAACTCGCACAGCAAAGGAAACTTCCTTTTCTTGGGGCTTGGAGGATGTCTGGGGCGCGGTTCGGGGACTACCCGTGCTCAACCGGGGTTAGCGTTGCCCGATTGGCATTCACCGCATCGTTCTCAATCAACCCGTCGCGCAATCGAATAATGCGTTGCGAATAGTGAGCAATATCATCTTCGTGCGTCACCATAATAATAGTATTGCCTTTGTCGTGAAGCATTTGAAATAAATTCATAATGTCATACGATGTTTTGGTGTCCAAATTTCCTGTGGGTTCGTCCGCCAAAATGATGGAGGGGTTATTTACCAATGCCCGCGCAATGGCCACCCGCTGTCTTTGCCCGCCCGACAATTCATTGGGTTTGTGATGATGCCTGTCGCCGAGCGAAACGCTCACCAAGGCCGCCATGGCTATTTCTTCGCGCTCCCTTCGCGTACAACCTGCATATATCAACGGCAACGCCACATTCTCCAATGCGCTGGCGCGCGGCAACAGATTAAACGTTTGGAACACAAAACCTATTTCTTTATTGCGCACCACCGCCAACTCATTCTCCGTCATTTCGCTTACTAATTGATTGTTAAGAATATACGTTCCCGAAGAGGGGCTGTCCAAGCAACCTATAATATTCATCAACGTGGATTTGCCCGAACCCGACGGTCCCATAAATGCCACGTATTCGCCCTTTCCGATGGAAATGGAAATATCCTGCAACGCATTCACGATGTTATCGCCCATTTTATAGACCTTGGCAATATTTTTTGACTCGATGATTTTTTGTGTCATGTAAAATAATTATATCCTTTTACTTCAAAGTATTCCTTTAGGTTTCGCCGCGTCCCGCGCAGGGGAGGAGAATGTTGAATTTGGCGAAAAAACCCGAACTTCATGCAATTCTGTTTGTTTAACTGTTAGAAAGCGGCAACAAAGGCTTAAATTTACAAAAAATATTTTCAAATGAATGTGCAGGAGCGAATAGAGGTCTTTTCTCAATTAGGGCAAAAATTGAAAAACTTGTCCCGTGACGACTTCAACCGTTTGACTGAAACCGCCTATCTCCAAAATCCCTGGTTCACGCCGCCCAACACGGCATCGGCTATTTCAGGCATAATTCCATGGTTGCAGAAAGAAACGCTAAACGAGTGGTGCGCCCGCTACGCATTTAACAGCGCCCCTAAAAAAGTGGGCGTAGTGATGGCGGGAAATATTCCGTTGGTGGGTTTTCACGATTTTTTATGCGTCCTCATTTCCGGCCATCAGCTGGTGATGAAGCCGAGTTCAAACGACTCCGTTTTGTTAAAAAAAATTCTTTCGCTCCTCGATGAAATCTCGCCGGCCCTGGCAAGCCGCGCGGTACAGACCGAGCGCATGAACGGCGCGGAGGCCATCATTGTCACGGGGAACGACAATACCGCCGTTCATTTTGAGTTTTATTTCAAAAACATTCCCCGTCTCATTCGCAAAAATCGTTCCTCGGCAGCCGTGGTTATGGGCGAAGAACCGTCGGAAGAATGGCGGCTCCTCGGCATTGATATTTTCACCTACTTCGGACTGGGGTGTCGCAATGTTTCTAAGTTGTTTATTCCTGAAAAACATAATATTAAAAAATCGGCCGAAGCGTGGGCGGATTTCGCAGGCATAATTCAGCATCATAAATACGCCAACAACCACGACTATCAAAGGGCTATTTTATTGCTTAACAATATTCCCTTTCACGACAATGGTCATGTGTTGCTTATCGAAAGTCCGCAACTCGCTTCTCCCATTTCAACGCTTCATTATGAAACCTATTCGTCGATGGAGGATTTGAATAAAAAAATAGAAAGCCATAAAGGCCGGCTTCAGTGCTTAGTTTCAGCCAAAGGATGGTATCCCCAAAGCATTCCCTTCGGCGAGGTCACCGTGTCATCGTCTTGGTAATCGGGAATCACGGTATCGAGCAAGGTTCCTGAAGTCCCTGTTTTTTTTGGAGGCTCCGTTCCCTTCGCCGGCGCGGGAACGGATTGCAGGCGCTTCTGTTTTTCCATTTCTCTCAACAACTCTTCAAACGCGGCGTCGGAAGCAACGGGCCCTTGCGGCTCTGCTCTTTCGGGTCTCTTGTCGCCGCTTTTCAAAAACTTGGAGATAATGCCAAAGATTATTATGGCTAACCAAATCCAATTGCCAATGTCTGCTTTCATGGCTGTAAAAGTAGCGAGATTATGTCAGAAAAGAAATTGCCGACTGTTTCTTTTTTTTGAAACGCCAAGAAATATTTCCGACGGACGGAAAAAAAGAATTAGCCTTTGCGCGGAAATTTATTTAAGCGAGACAAGGCGCTTAACAGCCTTTGCAAAACCTCGGTGTATTTTGCGGTAACTGGCGTCCGCCCAAGGGAGTCATCAATAGTCCCTGTTTTCAAATCCTAAAATCCTGGTCTAATGGGGGGATAGGCAACAATTTACGCGCTTGGGATCAGAAATTGCTGAATACTAATCTTTTCCGCACAATGAAAATGTCCTTCGGGACATCTTTTTTTCCCGTGCAGTCCGCAAGGGCGACAAGGCAGTTCTTCTTTTGCCTCCGCGCAATGCGAGACATCGGAGAGCGGGCCGAAACCAAAGGAAGGCAACGTACTGCAAAAAATGGCGGTAACGGGCGCGTTCATGGCCGAAGCAATATGCAGGGGCGCCGAGTCGTTGACGTAATTCATTTGCGCCCCCTTCATCAAGGCGGCCGACTCAAGGAGGGAAAGTTTTCCTGCGGCATTGACCGCCCGCGCGGGAAAATGAGCCGCTATTCGCGAACAAAAATCCGCCTCATTCGGCGCGCCCAACAAATAGACTTGATGATGAACAACCAATTTTTCAATCAACTCAACCCACTTGTGAAAAGCCCATTGCTTGGTAAACCAAACCGACGTCGGCGCCACGCATACATAAGAAGAATTTTTCAAATGCTTTACATTTTCAAAATCATGCGGCGAAGGATAAAGCGCCGGGCGCGCGGCTTTTCCCGTCGTAAAACTTGCTATTAATTTTTGGTTTCTTTCCGTTTCATGCACTCCTTTTTGCCGATGCTCCACCTTTAGGGAAAACAAAAAAGAGAGCGGATTTTTATCAAACCCTATGGTTGTTTTGGCGCCGGAGAAAGCCGTGAGCAAACCGCTCGCGGCGAAGCGTTGCACATTGACCGCGGCATCGTATTTTGCGCGGCGCACTTCGCCGAGGAGACGCCGCAAATCGCGAAACTTTTTTTTCTTATCCCAAACCAAAAGTTTATCTATATGCGGATGACCTTCCAACAATTTCTCGTTGCCTTTTCGCAACAAGAAATGAACCGCGCTTTCAGGATGCTGTTGCTTAATTTTTTCTGCGAGGGCGGTCGCCAAAATGACGTCGCCCAAAAAAGCGGTTTGTATGATTAAACATTTCATCGCCGTACTCGGTTTATTTTAGGAAAGCGCGCTTGTTTTTATGGCTTGTCTTTGTCCCGATCGAACTTTGGCTTCTCCGCTTCCTTCACTTTGTCTCCGTCTTTGAGGCGCTTCGACACGGCCAAGAACGGGCCGGTAATTATTTTCGCCGAATCGCCGAGGCCGCTCAATATTTCAATATTGTCATAATCGCTGATGCCCGTTTTCACTTCTTTCATTTTCGCCGCTCCGTTTTCAAAAGTGAAGAGAACCACCAAGTCCTTTTTCTCCGGTCCTTTGGGCTTCGACAAATCGGTTACTTTCGGTTTATCTTCGTTGCCGAAATCGCCGCCTTTATCCTTCCCTTTGCCCTTGTTCATTGCGCGGGCGTCGGGGGAGCGCGTGGTCACCGCCGAGAGCGGCACCGACAACACATTGGCTTTGGTCGTCGTCACAATTTCTACGGTGGTGGTGAGACCGGGACGGAAAGGATAGCGATTGCCGGCCTTTATTAAATCGGCATAAGACGTGCGCAAAATTTTTGCACGCACTTCAAACTCGGTGATGGCGTCGCTCGTGACTTTGTCGCGCGCCGTGTTGGCAATGTTGGTAACCAGTCCTTTGAACTTTCGGCCGGCGTAGGCGTCCACATCGATAATCACGGAGTCTCCAAGGTGAATTCTCACAATATCATTTTCATTTACGTTCACGCGCACTTCCATGTGGCGCAAGTCTGCGATGCGAAGGAGTTCCGTTCCCGTCATCGTGGCGGCGCCCACCACGCGCTCTCCCTTCAGCACGGAAAGTTTTGAAACAATGCCATTCATCGGCGCGACTACCGTGGTTTTATTCACATTGGCACGCGACTCGCGTACGCTGGCCTCCGTAGAGTTCACCACAAACCGCGCCGCCTCCAACGCTTGTACAGAGGAAGCAACGTCGTTTTGCGCCACCAAATAATTTTGCTGCGCCAGTTGCCAATCGGCTTCCGAAATCACTTTTGCTTTCCACAGTCCGTCTTGTCTTTTATAGTCTTGTTCCGCTTTGGTCAAGTTGGCTTTCGAGCGCTCCAACGCCGCCTTCGCCGCCTCTACATTCGCGACTTGCTGACTGCGCGAGGCTTCCGTTCTTTCCAACTGACTCAGCCAAACATCGGGACGAATTTTCACCAACGCCTGCCCCATTTTCACCGAGTCGCCGTCTTGTACGTCGAGGCTGATAATTTCACCCGAAACTTCAGGCGCAAGTTTCACTTCTGTAACGGGTTGCACGGTTCCGGAGGCGCTCACTTTTTCGGTAATCGTGGTTCGCTTGGCGCCGCCCAATTCCACTTCTATGCTGTCGTCGCCAATCCAGCCCTTCGATTTGGCCGTGGCCATAAAGAGAATGAACAGCAATACCGCTCCCGAGAGGTAGTATAAAATTTTATTGGATTTCTTCTTCGCCATGCGTTTATGATTTAAAATTTAACTTCTCGTCCTTGGTAAAAGTCTAATATTTTTTTGCGCAAAATAAAATTATACTTTGCTCTTGTCAGGTCGGTTTTGGCCTGAAATAAATTGCTCTGCGAAACTTGCAATTCCAAGGCGCTCAATCCGCCCAGTTCATAGCGCTGATTGTCCATGCGGTAGGCTTCTTCGCGTGCCGTCACTTGCTTCTGCGCCGCGCCGTAACTTTTGGAGGCCGCGGCGGCGTCGTTGTATGCCGTTTCAATGGTTTGCCGCAAGGCGTTCTCCGTTTCCATTTTTGAAATTTCCGCCAACCGCTGATTGACTGCCGCTTGCTGCAAGTTCCCGCGATTTTGCAAGCCGTTAAAAAGCGGAATGTTTAATTGCAGATTCAGGCTTTTATATAAGTTGTCTTTCAGTTGCTCCTGTTGCGTATAGCTGCCCGCCACCGTTTTATATTCAGGTTGATAGGCATAAAACTTTACCCCGTTGGCGTCCTCTCCGGAAGGGCGGTCGCTCAACGAAAAATTGCCTGTCGGCGCCGTGCGCGGCGTATTGGAAACGCTCGAATAGTTGGTTTGCATATTGCCGCTGAGCACGAGACGCGGAAACAAGGCGCCGCGATAAGCCATCGCCGAGAGCCGCGCCGCCTCTACTTTAACTTCCGCGCTTTTCACGTCGGGCATCAACTGCTTGGCGGTTTCGTAAATTTCTTTAACCGACTGCGTCAAGGTCAAATCTTCGATTGTAATGTTGGGCACTTCAATTTCTACCACAGAATCCGCCGGCAACTGCATGGCTTGTTTTAACTGAAGAACCGATAATTTATAGGCATTCTCTTGATTAATAACCGTCAATTCATTACTGGCTACCGTGGCTTCCTGCGTGAGCTGATTGCCTTTCGACATCGAACCGGCATCGACCAATTTCGTGGTGCGCTCTAATTGCGATTGACTCCCCGTGAGCAAATAGTTGGCGTTGTCGAGCAACTCCTTATTAAATAGGACGGTGGCATACAAGGTAACCACATTGGTAATCACGTCGTTCTTGGCTTTTTCCAAATCCAAATCCGCCGCGACCTTGCTCTTTTGATTTTGGCGATAAGTATTCACTGTGCGAAAGCCGCTGAAGAGCGTGAGTTGTCCGCTTCCCCCCAAATTTATGGTGTTGGAATTTCTGTCAATAAAAGAGTTTGTTACCGGGTTAATGGCGCGCCCGTAGTTTTGCCCATAACTTCCGGCGGCGTTCACGGTCGGCAGAAAGGCCGCCTTGGCTTGAAGCAAGTTGATGTCTGCGCTCTCTACTCCGTAGTATCCGCGCTTCACTTTCAAATTATTCTCCAGCGCGGCAGAAATACATTTCTCCAGCGTCCACAAAGGAGCGTTTTGAGCGCGACCGACAAAAACGCTTGCGCTGAAAAAGAGCCACAACAGGGTCTTTCTCATATTCAATCTCAATAACTTTAGCGTGGTTTTTTCTTGGTGTAAACCTGTTATTTTTTCGCCAATCATTGCCTTTTATATTTTCCTAAAAAATTAAACTAAAATTTAAAAATTCGCCATTCTTGCTGAAAAATGAAGAATCCAACCCAAGCATCCCAAAAAACGGCATTGAACGCGGAAGATACATGACTATTGCTTTACTCACTTGTGCACGGCTTAATAACGGTAAAAGTACAAATTTGATGCGACTTGCAAAATTTATATAAAACTAAAGACAATGTATCAATGGTTAATGGTTAATGCCTCTTCGCGGAGGCGGGACATCCCGACGGGAGGAACCGGGGGATTGTGGGTTTAATCATTAATCATTAGCCCTTATTTTTTATCTTTGAGCAAGTAAATCAAAGATACCCATGAAAACCTTAAAAATTATTGTAATTGCAGGGGTTGTTTTAATCCTTGCCTTGCTGTTATTCCTCGCCTTTCGTCCGTCCTCCGTTCACATGGAGCGTTCGATTGTAATTAATGCCGCGGCGGAAAGAATTTTCCCTTACCTGAACTCGGCGCGAATGTTCAAATCGTGGTCGCCGTTTTCAGAAATTGACACTTCAGCCGTCTATTCATTTGAAGGGCCTGCCGAAGGAGTGGGCAGTAAAATGACGTGGACGGGCAATAAAGACGTAGGCAAAGGTTCGCAATGGATTGTTCTATCAGAGCCAAACAAGACGGTCAAAAACGGACTCGCCTTTGAAGAGATGTCCGGATCATACGCCGCAACTTTTATCCTAACTCCCGAAGGAACCGGCACCAAACTTTCATGGACATTCGACTGCGACGCCTCCAATCTGTCGTTCAGCGGAAAAATGTGCGCCAAAATCGGAGGGCTTTTTGTCGAAAGCAAACTCGGCCCCACGTATGAAAAGGGATTGAACACACTGAAGAATAGACTGGAAAATTAATGATTAATGGTTAATGATTAATGCCTCTTCGCGGAGGCGGGACATAGGGAGACGCGGGGGGAACGCGGGATTGTGTGGGTTTTATCATTAATCATTACGGGTTGCGTGTATTGCGTATTGAGTGGATGAAGCGTAAAGCAGGCCGGCGTGAAGCCCTGCGGTATCGGTTCGGGTGCCGATGTGAAAAATAAATTTTGCAAAAGCGGCTGTTTAAATCTTAAACCATCCCTTTTGCTTCTTCTTCCTGTACAGTAAATCATAAAACACTCCTGCCTGTATGTAATGTTGCCTGACCTGAAAATACATTTCCGGAGGGTTTTGCAAATCCTCTACATATTGCCAACCCCAATACCATCCTGCTTTGACTTCCAGACGCCTTGTTATGGGATAAGTAAGATTAGTTACCATCCCGTATTCTTCCGTATGATAGGCAGGAGGGGGCAAAGCAAAACGAAATTGAGTATCTGTATGCCAATAGGTGCGCCAATTAACCCCGGTTTCCACCCCCAGTCTCACCTTGGGGATGCGGTAATGGATCGTCAATGGAATTTCCGCAAAGTAATTATCTTGTGCCGCGGTTCGGTGGTTCATTCTTCCATAGACAAAAATTCTATATGCAGTGCTTCTGGAACCATCCGGTCCTCCGTATTTTTTAGTGCCATAAGGATACACGGGATTGGAGCGCACAAACTGTATGCCTATCCCGAGCGCCGTCCTCACCTCCCAATTTTTATGCAACGGCTTAGACAACGAGAAGCCGGCTTTCACGTCCGAAAATGCAAACCGATCGGTTATATCTAGGCTGGAACGATAGGTATGCCACATTCTGTTATACATGAGAAAGCCCCCCATCCGACAAGCTATTTTTTCTTGTGCCTCGCTTACGAAAGGCACAAGAAAAAAAGCAAGAATTAATTTATTTGACATTTTTTTTAAACTAGGGCGCTATGTCCATAACGGTTTCAGCCCCGCCCAAAAATCGGGCAGCAGCCGCTATTCTTAGCCTGTATAGGCGGGCATCTCTATCTCCCGCTCCCTGGTAGCTATTGTTGTAGGCTCTAGGCGTACTTAACAAAACATAGAAATGGTCTGTTGAACAAGTCTCGCCTTGCCAATGGGGAATAGCAATAGTTCTTCTGTCTGCAGTAAAATGCATATTAATCCACTCTCCCCTTCCTGTGATGAAAATGCCATCAACGAAACCGCCCTTAATCGTAATTTCTGTGGAATGCATGCGCCATCTGCATCTCCAATTTTTAGCTTCCGTCCATGACGCATACCGCACACGATATTCAAAATATCCATTGTCACTACCCCGGCTATACATGAATTATTTGTTTAAGCCCCAAAGGTAGCTATTAATACGAGCTTTGAACATATTATTTTTTATTATTTTTTTATATAGTAAAATAGTTGCTGTTTACGCGCCGGCCGATTTCCTAGGGAGCTTTCAAATTTTCGATTGAACCCGCATTGCAACTATGGAGTTGTAAAGCCTTGTGAATGAAGGTTTTTATTTTTTTAATTCCAACTTGCGCACTACGGATTTTTGTCTGGCGCGGCAAGTTGCCCAAGCCGCAAGCGTCCCGCAATGGCATAGGGGCTTACGCAAATGGGCAGAGCGGGCAACATTAACCATTATTTTCTGTTATCCTCGCCGCGCATAATGCTTAAATAACTTTCATAGCGACTCAAGGCGATTTCTCCGCTCTCCACGGCGTTCAGAATTTCGCATTGCGGCTCATTGATGTGGAGGCAACGCGAAGCAAATTTGCAATTATTTCTGCGAATGCGCATTTCGGGGAAGTAGTCCGAGACTTCTTGGTCGGTCATTTCCAAACTCCATTCCTTTATGCCCGGCGTGTCAATGATATAAGTCTTGGCTTCCAACTCAAACATTTCCACAAAAGTAGTGGTGTGCATGCCTTTGCGGGAATAGTTCGAGACCGCGCCCACTTCTTGAATGGGCACAGGCACCAAGGCATTGAGCAACGTCGATTTTCCCACCCCGGAATGGCCGGCAATCAAGGTGGTTTTATCCCGAAGAAAAGCGGCAACTTCCGACAGATTTTCGGAGGCGGCCGAAATTAATGATGTTTTCACGCCTGTTTTTTCATAGAGTTCCTGAAGGGCTTGAACTTCCTCCCGTTCTTTTTCCGTCAGCAAATCGCTTTTGTTGAAAACAAGCCACTGCGGAATTTCAAAGGCTTCGGCGGTGGTCAGCACCCGATCGATAAATCCAAGCGACGTGCGCGGCTCTTTAGGCGTGGCTATCAACAGCAACATGTCAATATTTGCGGCCAGCACATGCGTATGTGCCGTTTTTTTGGTTGAATTTCGAACCAAATGATTTCGGCGCGGCAAAATTTCGGCGATGAATTGTTGCTTGTTTTTAGTTTCAATGGCGACCGCGTCGCCCACCGCGGCGGGATTGGTTTCTTTGCTTTCGTCCAACCGAAGTTTTCCGCGAAGACGGCAGTCGAATATGCCGACGTCGGTGCGTACCCGATACCATATGCCCGTTGATTTCATGACAATGCCGTTCATGACAAATAGGGTTGGCAGCCGTTCAGTATTTTTTCCGCAGAACCGGTATTAGAGCGAACATAGTCTATGCAGGCGCGGCTTGCTTGCGTCCATTTTTCGGGAGGGTTGCAGAGCGCGTCAAATTGCTTCTGCAAATCGTCGTAACTTTTGACGCTGAAAGCGCCGCGGAGTCGGATGAGGTCAGTCGCCTCTTGAAATTTTTTATATTTTTTATTGCCAAAAAAAACAGGCGCTCCGTAACAAGCGGCTTCCAGAATATTATGCAACCCCTTTCCGAAAGCGCCGCCGACGAAGGCATATTCTCCATAGCGATAGAGGCGGGAAAGCAACCCGATTTGATCTGCCAACAGCGCCTCTGCTTGGTCAAAAGAGGCATGAGCTTTGGAATAGCGAAGGACGTTGCGCGTGAGGGCGCTTTCTATAAACGACATAAAGTCTTCGCTGATTTCGTGCGGGGCAATAATGAATTTTAGGTTTTTATTGTTGTTAATGAACGGGATTAAAACCTCCATGTCTTTCGGATGACAACTTCCAATCACCATCGTCGGGACATTGGCTTTGAAGGCGGCGACCGGTAAAATTTCCTCTTTGTTAGCCGTCAACTTCTGTACGCGGTCGAAGCGGGTATCGCCGCTGATAGTTACCCGTTCAATTCCAATGCGTTGCAAGAGTTGCCGCGAATTTTCATTTTGCACAAAAAAATGGTCAAAACGTTTCAGCACATCCCGCATCGGCGCGCCATAGAAGCGAAAGAAAATTTGTTCAGTCCGAAAAATGGCGGCAAAGGAAATGAGAGGAATGTTGCGGCGTTTAAGAGCCTTTGTGTAATGCGGCCAAAACTCATATTTCACAAAAAAGGCAAGGGAAGGTTTTACAAGGTTTACAAATTTTTCCGCGTTGCCGACGGTATCCCATGGCAAGTAGGAAACATAGTCGGTGCCCCGATAATGTTGGCAATTCTCATAGCCTGAAGGGGAGAAGAAGGTGAGCAATATGCGGTAATTCGGGTATCGGGCGCGAACAGCCTCCAACACAGGGCGCCCTTGTTCAAATTCGCCGAGCGAGGCGCAGTGCATCCATAAAAGAGGGCGCTCATGGGTGATGCCTTTCAACTTTTCCATTACTGCCCGATGACCGCTTGTCAAGAGGAACGCTTTTTTGCAGCGAAACCAAGCGGCAATTTTTACGCCGCCTCTCAACAAGCCGATTGCTAAATCATAGAGAAACAAAATTTTTATTTTTTGCCAAAAGTAAGAAAATAATGGTTAATGGTTAATGACTATCTCGCCGACGCTCATCGCGGAGCGCTTGGGAGCTTGGGTATCACCCGTCAGCATCAGCCGCCAAGCATTAATCATTAACCACTAACCATTAGCCATTAATCATTACAGAGATACGGCGTAGCCAACCGAGATAATACCGGCGGCGGCATTGGATACTCCATTGACTTTGTCTTTCTGCAAAGCCAATATGCCATAATCAAAGCGCCCGTCGACGAAGAAGTAGTTTTTGTTGACAGGGAACATGAGACCGGCGCCCACGATAACATTAAAGTTCATAGTGTGAATGTCATTCTTAATGCTCCTCGTTTGATCGAAAGACTGAGCAGGCAGGGGAACTAGACCGCCGGGCGTCACCGCTTGCAAGGGATTGTTATTATAGAATATTCGGCTGCTTCCGCTCGTCGTATTTTGCGCGGTCAGCAAAATATTCGCGCTCATGCCGCCCTCCAAATAAAGACGGATGCCTTCGCCGAAATAGCGCTTCACCAAAACAGGAATGCTGAGGTAACCAAAAACCGATTCGTTTTTATAGTCGGCATACAAGTATCCTCCTTTATAAACGCCGGCGGCGGTCAATTGCTCATATAAGGTTTGTATGGCCGGTTCTTTTGAAACCACCGGTTGCATTCCTTTTCTGACGCCGCCCACTCCTAAATAATCAAGTTCCAACATGATTGCCCACTTGTCGGACCCCATGATGGGCGCTTCATACAGGAAACCGGCGTTGGACGACAGCACCGATTTATAGTCCCTTGAAATTTCATTATTTGTAACTGCATAAAGATTGGGGATGCTCAATCCGCCGCGTATGCCAATAAATTTTTGTGCGTTAGAGCAATACACGCTGAAGATAGCGATGAAGGAGAGACATAGGGGTTTCATATTAGTCTGGTTTTAAATGTGAGTTGCAAAAGTAAGGCATTAAAATCATTTGCAAAAAAAAGTTTAGATTTTTTTTTCTGCTGTCCAAGTTAATGGTTATCTGAATTTTTATCGTCTGTACGGGCGTATTTCAAGCTTTCTTAGTTCGGGTTTAATAATCAATAATTTATCATTTAGAATAATAGGATATGAGGCATGGAAAGGCAAAATGATTAACCCGAAACTTTTGGGGGTTTAGGCAATAGGCACGCCTAATTTTTCCAACCTCATTTTGGCAGACACATTGCATTCGGCGAGGCGGCGCTCTTGCGGGCTGTTAGGGCGTTCTTCAAGGGAGGCCGGTACAACAGCCGTTTTGGATTAGGAGTATAGGATTTGGATACGCCACAGGGGAGGCATAG
>Ga0081606_1000365_pt1 | contig 20017 bp, 22 predicted proteins | sample EareggfetidaYelm_FD_71127 | JGI IMG/M metagenome (GOLD analysis project Ga0081606, IMG submission 71127) | Earthworm egg capsule microbial community from the University of Washington, USA - E. fetida Yelm (SPADES assembly) (version 2) | ecosystem: Host-associated > Annelida > Reproductive system... | reverse complement strand
CGATGCCCTGATTGACAGCATTCAGGTCGCTGGTGCGACGGCGGTCATTCCACCCAGGCGCAATCGTGTGGTGCAGCGAAGTTATGATCGACATCTGTATAAGGAGCGCAATTTGGTCGAGCGTTTTTTTAATCGGATCAAGCAATTCCGAAGAATCGCAACTCGTTATGAAAAGCTGGCGCGTAACTACCTGTCGTTTCTCAATCTGGTTTGTACTTATATCTGGATTACTTGATTGTTAACACGCCCTTGGTAGATGTTTAGATGAATGATTTGAGCAGCAGGACGAGATACGCGGTCCACGAGCCGACGCCGAACTCGCTCTACTGCAGTAACTCGACGAATTCCTTCGCGTCGCGCAAGAACTGGCGTAGGTTCAGGGAATTGGCGTACTGCAGCGAGACTGCATAGGCCGGGAAGTCGCCAGCATGCGCGTGGGCATTCATCAGCTGATAGGCCTGAAAGAAGGCGACCAAGATGGCGTGCCAGTTGGTGGCCTCGACAGACATCTTGTTCGCCGGCCGCCACATGACTGCGAAGAACGTCGGCTTCAATGCCTTCGCTCCCGAGCCGTGCAGATTTCGGCTCAGTTCTTCGGCTGCGGTTGCGAGTTGCTTCGGGGGATGTCCGAGCACGAGCTTGAGGATGCGTGCCGCAAGAAATTTGGACTTGTCGGCGGCATTCGGACGGTAGGCGCGTGGATCGGATGTTCCAGCGAGATGCGCGGAAAACAGGGTTAGCGTGTCCTGCGCATCGACGCACCTGGGTCCGCTGGGTTGCAGGGTATCTACACACAGCGCAACTCGTCCGGCGTCGTTGGCGTAGATCTCAGCGAGCTTGTCGCAGATGGCCATCTCAAGGTCGAAAAGCATCTCAGCGACATGGTCCATCCGAGCTTCTGGAAAGTTGAGAGGCTTGATCTCAGCCACTTGCCCCAAATCGTTTACCGAGAAGTAGGTCTCGGTCGTCGGCCGTACTGGGAACCAGTCGGGCAGCTTGATGGGGGAGCTGGCATTCACCAATCGGAAGTCTTCTTTCGACAGGATTAGGAACGTCATGCGTTCGGGGGCATCTGACGCGAGAGGTTCGATGCGCCCTCGGTTCGCCTCGAACAGCTCCATCGCGTCGGCCAAGACTGCATTGGCGTCCTTGAAGCCGGGGGTTCTGAGAACCAGTGGAATGACGGCCTCCTTGTCGATCCATGTCCAGAGCTGCTGGGCGAGGGCATCGCGAGAACCTTCAGCATGACGCACCCAGAACAGGCGTATGCAGCTGTTGGTGCTCCAACGAACGGCTCGGATCAGTTGAAAGACCTGTTGCGGCGAGTACTGCATAGTCAGTTCAACTTTGGAGCTGCAGCGCCGGCGAGACGGGCGAGCAGACGCACGCCTGCGGAGACCTGCCCACCGTTGTCCCTGAGAAAGTTGGCCTGGGCGCCAGTTGTCAAGAGGCGGGCGGCGGTCATCCTGGCAGCAGCCCCGATGGGGGCTGCCCATTGCTCATAGCTGCTGAACGCGCAGGTGAAGTTCTTGGGGTGCTTTGTCGCCAGCATCCGGAGGAGGTTCGCGATCGCGGATAGCCAGGGTTCGTCGCCCCGGGCTTGCTCGCTCAAATATTCAGCCATCTGGCCGTGGAAGAACTCGTAGTGAGGGCTGCGCTTCAGCGCAGATGCAGCAAGTCGGTCTCTCGTGAAATCGGCGAACTGTTGCCCACTCAACGCCGCACCGCCCAAGCGATACCTGTTGCCGATGAGGTAGTCGCAGAAATCCACCATCAGGTTGACTGTTAGGTACGGGTGGCCGCTGGTCTCGTTATAGACCGCCGCAGCGAAGGATTCGTCGAATGGAAGTTTTTCCGTGAGCACGTACCTCAAGAGTTGCGAGAACTCGGTGTTCAGGGCGCTTTTTACGTGTTCGAACAGCGGGAAGCTGAGCTGGCGCACGAGCGGGCTGAGCTGGTTCTGAGCCGACAAGATCAGATACGCGTCGGGCCTTTGACCCATGAAGATCAGAAGGTTCCTGGTTGCGAAGTCGACCATCTGGCTCAGCAGCGGCAGGGCCACCATGACCTTCAACGCCCTGTCACTACGTGAGTACGCGTCAATCAATTCGAACAGGGACTCATACTCATCAATGATGAAAACGACGCGGCTGTCACCATAGTCAACCGCCGTCGCTGCCAACGCGCACTCTCGGACAACCCCAGCGAAGAAGTCATCTGATAGCTCGGCTGCAGCCTTGAATGCCTCGCGAACGCGGGTTGCGAAGATGTTCTGAAGCGCGGATCTCGGCACTCGGTCCATCGTCTGCGTGACCACGACCGAACCGCCGCTGCTATCCGCGAGCTCCTGCGCCGCTGTAGTCTTGCCTGATCGACGTACGCTGCACCACAGGTGAATGCCTGTGGTGCCGTCAAATTCCTGCAGAAGCAGCTTCACGCTATGCCGTTGGACCAAGAACTGACGCCGAAAGTCGGGGTCGTCGAGTGGGAAATCGCCGGCAAAGTTGTGCGTCATTACGCTTGGCGCGCCGTAGAGGTCATCGCGGATCTCTTGGGCCTCAAGGCGCGCGAATATCAACTCTGACAGGTGATGAATTTGCTGCGGCTCGGCTGCGTGTTCTTCAGTGTTGACCACGCCTTGAACAGCGTCGCGCTCGACCCAACTGGCTGTCCGATCATCCAGCGCAGCCACGACGACAGCAGCGCGTAGCGCATGTGCCGCTGTGATGGGCTGGTTCGACTGCAGCTTGCCGTGCCAAAAGCAGCTCACCAGCAAGTCCTGGCGACGATTGCCTCGCTTAGCGGTCAGCGTGATGTCAAGACGCGCTGGCAGTTGCACTGACATTCGACTCAATCGAGGCAGAAGAACGTCATCGCCATAGAACTTGTGCGCAAGGCGGTCGATTGCAAGCGAAGTGCCCACCAATGCGCGGAAAAGATCGTCACTCCTGAAGGATGAAGGGAAATCTTCGAAGAACGCCATGAGATCTACGCCGCGACAGAACCCCATTGGCGGGACCCAACTGCGTGGATTTTTGCCGATAAGGTGCCATCCGGGTACGCCGCCGAGGTCAGCTGCGCCGTATCCGCCAGCGATCCCTGCGAGCATTGAGGAAGTGAGACCCCACAGGATGCTCGCCTTGGTCGCCGAACTTACATGCTGGCGCCGCTCAAGGTAGATCGACACCGCAAGGTCAAGGAACGATTGAAGCCCGCTGATCGATTTGAGTTCTGCGACTGTCGGCGTAAGCCCTCGCTTGATCTGAAACGCATAGCCGCGGCCGAATATCTCTGTCGAATGTGCGGAAAATTGATCGGAAATCGCAGACAGTTCGGCATCGATCAAACCCGATTCAGGCAGTTCATCTAGAGCGCTATCGACGATGAACCGCAGCGCATCCCGATAGTGGAGTGCCCACTTGAAGATGTGGTTATTTGCCAAGTCTTGCAGCATCACGCTGGCGCGAGCGCTCAGTAGGTGCTCAGTCGCCGCGGGCGACACGGGACTTCTGACGGTGAACCCGTCATCCGTCTTCGGGGGGGAAGTCACATTTGCCAGGCGACTGTCCAGTTCTCCAAGCAGGTCGCGGCGACGCTGCTTGTGAAACCCTTCGATCAGACTCCGGATGTCGTGGGAGGCCAGGACCAACTCCTGCGGCCCGAGGTCTCCGATCAGCTTTGTCAAATCGGCAGAGGCCTTGTTCATCAGGTTCCCCTGGATGAGGCCGGAAACGGCTGTCAGGGTTTGCCTTGTTTGCGCGCTGACTACAGCCATGGAGCTTGGATCCTTTCCTGATTGCCGACGATAGTAGACCAATCCCTGACGCCGATGCGTTCAGTCAACGGCCACGCCCGGCGGGCGCTGCCACCTCGACGAGCTTAATTGGGGCATGCACGCAAGGCTCCCGAGGCGGTGACTCAGGAGGTTCCTGCGCCGCACGGCGCGCCTCAATCACCGCAATTGTGCCGCCGCTAGCGTGTGCCCGCTGCTGCGGTACTTCTTCGGGGCCCGTATGGATACCGGACAGGTCTGAGCGTCAGCGGGCCGCAGGCGGCAGCTTTGTGGCGACGATTTCAATGCAGTGAATGTCTCTAATGCGTCGAATCCGACGGGTTACGTCGCCTGACTTGATGGCCACGAAGAAATGCGCTGACCGGTCATTTGTGATCGGAATGTGCACTCGGATGAGCACTTGAAAGCCCTTCGCTCCTTGAGAGCATGAACGGTCGGCAGAGAAGCCGAAGTTCATGAAGGAGCGAATCCATGGCAAACGCGATCGTTACTGTTCAAGGCGGCCAGCCCGCGCTGCCCACGTTGCTGGGGCAGGGGCCGGCCCGCATCCCGACTGGCGGAAAAATCCGGCCGGGCATCATGGTCCTGACCAAGAAGGCGGCAGAGGTGCCCGGGGCCAAGACCATCTATCTGGAGGGTGTTGCTGACGGCCAGTCGTTCGAGCAGATCGAAAAGGCGCTGAAAGAGGCCTTGCCGCAGCTGAAATCCCCACTCGTCCCGCGCAACGTGCCCTGGTTCACCGTGCGGCCGCAGGACTTCCCGAATCCCGAGGTCGTGCAGCAGATCCTCGATGCCTACGGCGAGGACCGCGGCAAGGGCCGGCGGCTGTACCGCTTCCCCGTCGTGTTCCCGGCAGACCACTGGCAAAGCGTCATGCCGCACGAGTTGGCGGCCTGGGGCGCGCACGACAAGCGCTTCTGGTCGCAGTATTCGCCCGATGGCCAGACGCGCCACTGCATGTGCCATGCCCCCATTCCGATGGACCACACGGGGCGCCGGACGATCCGCATCTTCGGCGGCCGCAAGACCATGCTCCGCGAGGACAACGGTGGCATCTGCGATCCCGAATCCTGCCGCGACTACCAGGCGCGCCAGTGCAACCTGACCGGGCGCTTCCTGTTTTTCATCCCCGGCATTCGCACCATCAATGCCCTGGAGCTGCCGACCACGAGCTTCTACGCGATGAGCAACGCCATCCAGCGCTTCCAGGCCATCGGCCACATGCGCGGCGGGCGGATTTCCGGCTTCCTCGGCCGCTCGCGGGAGACCTTTTTCCTGACCAAGGTGCTGCGCGACGTGCCGCACATCGACGAGACGGGGCGGGCCGTGCGCGTGCCGCAATGGATCATCGAACTGGAGGCGCCGATCGACGTCACGGCGCTGCTGCGCGATGACGAGGACCAGGAGACGGCGATCATGCAGGCATCGCTCGCCGAGCAGGTGCTGGAAGGCGCCGCGCCGCGCGACGACGTGGGGGACGGAAGCGCAGCGGGTGCCGGGTCGCAGGCGGCGTCCGCCGTGCAGGAAGAAGCGCTCATGCGGCCGGGCCATCCCACGCTGGAGCAAGTGCTGCATTGCGTCGAGGCGATGGGCATCGACCGCGAGCGCTTTCAAAGCTACGCGGAGGGGCGCTGGGGACGGGGCTGGAAGATCAACCCGCATGGTCGCGGCCGCGCCTGGGATGAACTGGAGCGCTACGCCAACGACTTCGATGGCTACGCCGACAAGATCGACTGCGCCGTGGCGTGAAGGAGCCAGGGATGCGAATCGCACACTTTTCCGACCTTCACTACGGCGTCGCGACGCTCGAGGAGGCCGACCGATGCTTCGGCGCGGCCATCGACCGAGCCATCGCCGAGGGCGTCGAAGCGGCCGTCCTCTCGGGTGACGCCACCGACCATGGCCTGGACCTGCACGAGCCCGCCACCCGGCGGCTGTGCGCCCAGGTGCGCCGCCTGGCCGATCATTGCCCTGTGCTGATGCTGCAGGGCACCTTCTCGCACGAGCCACCCGGCACGCTGGCGGTGTTCGGCCTGCTGGGCGCTCGCCACTCCGTCCACGTGGCCGAGCGGATCGAACAGGTGGCGTTGATGGCGGGTGGCCGCTGGCTGCCCTCGGGAGGATGGCGCTTTGACGCGGTGCCATCCGGTGCGCGGGCGCTGTTCACTTGCGTGCCGACCATCAACAAGGCCGTGGTGGCCGCGAGCGTTGGCGCTACAGAGGCATCGGAGGCAGTGGGTGAGCAACTGGCCCTGCTGCTGCGGGGCTTCGCGCCGACCAACCGGCGGGCGAGGGTACAAGGTGTGCCGACGATCGCCGTGTCGCACGGAACGGTGTTCGGCAGCCTGAGTGAGCATGGCGTTCCGATGGCCGGCTTCGACCACGAGTTCAGCACCGGCGTGCTGTTCAGCGCCGAGACCCAGGCCGTGATGCTGGGCCACATTCACCGGCACCAGCTTTGGGAACAGGACGGGGCGGCGGGCCGCCAGTGCATCGCCTATGCCGGCTCCATCGGTCGGTTCCACTATGGCGAGCAGGGCGACAAAGGGTTCCTGCTCTGGGAGGTGATGCCCGAAGGCGCACGGTGCGAACTGGTGCCGACGCCGGCTCGCCGCACCATCGACATCGTCTTCGAGGGGCGGCCGGACCTGGACGCCTTGCGCGAGGCGATCGACCGGCACGGGGTCGACGGCTCCCATGTGCGGGTCCGCTGGACGGTGGCCGACGAAGATCGCCATGCCGTGGACCGCGCGACCATTGTCCGGCTGCTGGCCGGTGCCGCGCAGGTCAAGTTGGAAGGGCGGATCGTGCCTCTGGTGCGGGCGCGCGCGCCGGGCATCAGCCAGCTCGCTTCCCTGGCGGAAAAGGTGCGCGAATGGGCGAGGCTGGTCGAGGTGGATGCCGCTTGCGTGCTGGAATGCCTGGAGTCGATGCAGCAGGCGACCCCGGCTGAGATTGCCGAGCGGCTGTTGGCCAGGCGAGGCTCCAGTGAGGAGGCCATGGCGGAGGAGGACCTGTTTGAACACGAGCCGTGCGTTGTCGCGGAAATGGTCGCCTGACTTCCGAGGTGATGCAGCCGCGGCGGAATCAGGCGGTTTGCCAGATCGGCAGGCCGAGTTTCTTCAGGAGAACGACGTCCACGTCATAAGGTCCGTTGCGTTCAAAAGGTTTCATTCGTGAATCTCCTTTCCCGTTGAGGGAACCGAGCCCGGTGACCGCCTGCGGCTGCAGAGCGGTCATCGGGCGGTTGTTGGCGGTGCGAAACGGATGCGGGTTATCCTGCGTCTGCTGCGGCCGTGGGCTCGATCTGGGCCAGAGCCGCCTTGACGCGCTGCGCTGCTTCGCTGAGTGCGGCATCCTGCAGTGGGGTGTCCGGCCGCCGCCCCCACTGATCGACGGCGCAGACGAGCTGCGCTGACGCATCTTTCGCCTCGACAAGACGTGCAATGGCTGCGAGCGCGTAGGTGGCCTGGAGGCCGGCGTCGTCGGCAAGGTCCTCGTCCGCCGCTTCGCTCTGGTGAATTGCGCCGACGCGTGCCAGTTCCTCGAACACTTCGTCCGCAAAATCCGTGTAGGAGTAGGTCATGCCTTTTCTCCTGCCTTGGGGGCTGCGCTGCCCGGAAGGCTTCTGCCCCGCAGCAGGCGTACCGCGTATGAACCCGCGATGGCCTGTTCGGCATCCCGGGCGAGCGCGTCCACCTTGGTGTGGACCGTGTCCAGATCCGAGGCACAGGGGATGCACTCGATGCATGATGCGAGGGCGTTCACGCCCGCACTGACGAATTCACCTTTCAGCCAGTAGCGGCTGTACTCCGCATCGAAGGTGAGCCAAAGCGTCGCCATCTTGGGCGCCACTGCCGTCTGGTACTCCTTTTGGAGCACGTTGTTCAGCAGCCGGTCCGGTGACCAACCATGTCGCTCACCGAGGCGTTGAATCACTGTTGCATGAATGTCCATATTTTTGTCCTTGAGGTCCGTCCGCCGCTACAGGGCAGGGCGTACGGGTGGGTGATTTCCATCCCTTTCCGCATAAGCGGAAAAGGTCCTGAAAGAGGGGGTGACACGGGCACAGTGTTGGTGTCCGTTGTCGTCAAAGTCGAGTCGCCCGGCCCGGAATGAACCCTGGCCAGCGCGTGTCAGCCTTGGAGGGATGCGCCTGGCTGCTTCATCGCGCGCTCGACCGAATCGAGTACGCCGCGCATGTGGCGCTCCACCTCATTGGCGCGCCCGGGCTTGTAGCAAGGGTCATGCGCTGCGTCCTCCACGAAGGGCAGCGCCGTGTACAAGGCGTGGAGAAGCTGTTCCCTTTGCTCCATCAGGTCGCGGATGGTCTTCTCGGCATCGGCCATCGTGGCCGGGGGGACCATGTCGTTCGCGCTCATTGCGGCACGCTGCCTTGCACAACACTGCCGGCGTCGAGCATTTCGACATGGATTCGGCGCCAATTGCCGTCATCGATGCGGTCGGCCAGAACCTCCGCCAGGCGGGTGACTTTCACATTGGCGATGCGCTCGGCCATGGCTCCGGCCGCGCGCAGCTCCACCGCATAGCTCATGGTGCCGTCGTCGTAGAGGACGGCAACGCGCCCGGTGAATTTCTCGGTGGCGACGGCAAAGCTGATCTCGGGCGGTGTGTCGCTCAAGTGCTCTTCAGCGGGATCGACGATCTCGATGGCCTCAGCCTTTGCATCGACCAGCATGTTCGCGATCGTGCGCAGGCTGTCCGGTGTCCGCATGATCTCCAACTGCTCGACCAGGTTGGCCAGGTAGGGACAAGTCGGCTTGGCTGAAAGCGGGATACGGGTGATATGCCCGCCGGTCGTCATGACGTGCATCCCATGGGTCTGGCCTTGGGCATCAGTCCAGTTCTCTCGGCGAGGCGCTTCCAGCCGCTCGCCGGCGAAGTTGCGCCGGAAGTACGGTGTGACCCGGACCGTTGTGCCAATGGATGGACACTGGGTGGCGAACGCACGGTCGATGGCGGCGAAAGCGGCGCGGCCGGTCTTGACGATGATGGCCTCGTCGGTCAGCGCGACCACTCGCCCTTCGACGGGGCAAGGGTCGAAGCGCATGGCGAACACGTTGTGTGGCAACTGATCGTCGAAGAACGTGGTCGATGTGCTGCGCGTTCTTGGGAAGGGTATCGGCGACAAGGGCGCCGAGGTTTGCGCGAAGGGCTTCGCGGTTCATGGGCATTCTCCTGAAGATGGGACGCGCCCGGATGCGCCTTGACCTGGGGCGGCAAGGCACGCCCAGGCGAGCGTCAGATGGGGAAGGCGGCGAGCAGCTCGCCGAAACTGCGGTCCGCAGGCAGCATGGGAATGTCTGCAGCGCGCAGCGACACGGGAATGTCGTCAGGCGACAGGTCGCCCTTTCGCACGGCGCGATCGAACACCGCCTTGCGCTCCAGCCAGAGCAGCTCGAAGCGCGCGATGGCGTCTCAGTTCACCGGGGTGTCACCCTCCAGTGCGAAGGCGTAGGTGGTGGCCGCTGCGTCATCGGCGTCGTAGCGCACGCAGACCTCGCGGTAGCTTCCGAACTCGTGCGGGAAGGACTTGACCACCAGCGTGGCCGGGCAGTCCGACGGAATCGGGTGAAGCCGCTCCAGCATGTTCTTGAACACGCGGCATTCGCGCCGCGACTGTTCTTCGTAGTCTGGCCGGCCCACTTGGGCTGCGTTCTCTTCGGTCGGCACGGGGCCGATGTTCATGATCTCGTACGACATCGAGGTACTCCATGGAGAGCGGGAACACCCACCCCGCAGCGGGAACGTGTTCCCCGGGTTGTGGGATCCGCGTAGCGCGGGTGAGAAAGGCAGGTAACGGGCTGCGCCGCCGGCGTTTCGCCGGGTCTCCCGTCCATCGCGGAGGGGAGCGGTGCGGTCATCAGGCCGCAGTCGATTGGCATCAGTCTGCGTGCTGCCTCTTCGCGGGGCAACGGGTGGCGCGCACGCGCCACCTCCACCGCCTCGTGGTGGCGACCTTTGCGGATGAATGCCGAGCGGGCCGCGGCGTGGAGCTCGGGTCACGCCAGATCAGGCATAGCTCGCCTGACGCCCTCTTGATAAGGCCTTTGCGGGTGGGATGCTGGGGCTCTATTCCCCTGGAGCCCTTGCGATGAACCCCCTCTTGTTGACCCTGAAAGGCTTTTGCGGCATCCGCGATGGCCTCGGACTGGATGTGCTGCCCCTCGATCTGGAACGCCTTGCCGGCGACGCCGCGCTCGTGGCGCTGGCCGGTTCCAATGGCCGGGGCAAGAGCACCATCCTCGACAACCTGCATCCGTTATGTTGAGCGAATGGTGTCAACGCAGCGCTTCGGGCTTGAACTGAGAACCGGGTGTGCGAGCCTGTTCAGGCGGCCAATGACAAAGGACATCTTCCATGCAACCGCTTATGTTGACCCTCAAGGGCTTCCGTGGCATCCGCGACGGCCTGGGCTTTCCCCAACTGACTCTGGACCTGGAGCGCCTCGCGGGCGATGCGCAACTGATCGCCATCGCCGGCCCCAACGGCAGCGGCAAGACCACGGTCATGGACAACCTCACCCCCTACAACCTGCTGGCCAGCCGCGCGGCGGTCGGCGCGCTTGGGGGCTTATCCTACTACGACCACGTCTACCTGCCCGAGAGCATGAAGGACCTGGTGTGGGCCCACGAGGGCCGCAGCTACCGCTCCCAGATCGTCATCCGGCTCAATGGGCGGCGCAAGACCGAAGCCTTCCTGCATCACCTCGACGACGATGGCTCCTGGCGCCCGGTGGTGTTGGAGGACGGCACTCTGTCCGATGGTCGCATCGAGTCCTATACGGCATGCGTCGAACATATCTGCGGCAGCGCTGAAACCTTCTTCACGTCGGTATTCGCCCCGCAGGGCAAGCGGCAGCTCAACACCTACCGCAATGCCGAAATCAAGAGCCTCCTGGCCGACCTGCTCGGGCAGGAGGAAATCCAGCGGATAGGGCAGCAAGCCGGCGAGACGGCGCGCCTGCTCAAGGCCGGGCTTGCCTTGTTACGGCAAGGGCAAGCTGCCCTGGAGGCGGAATCCGACCGAATCGGTACTGCCCGGATGCGGCTAGAAGGCGCGCCCGCACGAGGCGATCAGGCCGAAGCCGCCAAGCTGTCGGCGCAGACGAACCTGGACGCAGTCCTGGAGCGGCACGCCCTTCTTGCCGCCAGGTTCGAGCAGCAGCGTGCCATCGAACTGCAGCGCCGCCAGCTACAAGTGGATCGCCAAGCCGAGACGCAAGCGAGCACACGCGCGGTGCAGGCGCTGCGCGCGCAGGAAACGGCCGAATCCCAGCGGCTCGACCGGCTGGAGCGGCGCGTGTTGGAGCGCCAGCAGCGCGATCAGGTGCGCCGGCAATCCCTCGCGCAGTCCCGGCGCCGATGCCTGTCGGAGCTGGCGCAGTCCCAGGCGGTAGCCCGTGCGGCACGACGGCTTACGCTGGCGCAGCAGGTGCACGAGGCACGCCACGGCATCGTCGTGGACTGCCGTGCGCAAGTCCAGACGCTGAACCAGGCCTGTGGAACCGTGCGCTTGGCAGAGCAGAAGCTGGCAACCATCGAGCGGGACGCCGGCAAGGCGGTGCTGCGCACCGAAGAGCTGACCCATCGCTTCAGCCTGACGTCCGAGGTGCCTTGCGCTGGAACCGATCTGCAGGGACACTGCAAGCTGCTTGGAGACGCCCGCGAAGCGAAAGCCCTGCTGCCCGATGCGCGCGCCAGAAGGTCCAGGTCCAGAGCGAACTAGCCGAAGCGCGGCGGCAATGCCAGGCGCCCGCCTCCGCGCCTCAGTGGCTGACCTGGGCCGAACACCGCGAGGCTGAGGCGAGCGAGCGGGCCGGCCGCCTGGCGGTGCTGGCGGCCAAAGCGGGCTCCTGTGCCCAGGCCGAGGCGACACTGGCCGAGGTCGAACGGGAGATGAGCACACTCGGGCTGGCGTCCGATGCGTCGCTGCCGACCGCCGAAGAGCAGGCTGAACGTGCGCAGATCGCCACGTCGCGCCGGGCGATCTCGCAGCAACTGGCGCAGGAGACGCGGCGCTCGGCAGGGGCGCTGGCCCGTATCGACCGCGCGCTCGCGCTGCTGCCGACTGGCTGCGACGAGCGGCAGGTCGCCGCCGCAGCGCAGGCGGTGAAGGATGCCCGCGACGCGCTGGGCGCATCGCAGCGCAGCCTGCTGGAGGCCGTGCGCGACGCCCAGATTGCCGAGGATCTGGGCAAGTAGGCTGCGGCCTTGGCGCGGCGGCGGGAGCACGGCGCGGTGCACTGCAAGAAGGTCGAAAGCGAGCTTGCGAACTGGAGTCTCCTGGCGCGCTGCATGAGCAACGATGGCCTGATCGCGCTGGCGATCGACGACGCCGGTCCGGCGCTGTCGTCGCTGGCCAATGACCTGCTGCTGGCATGCTACGGGTCGCGCTTCACGGTTGCCATCCACACCCTGCTGGAAACCAGCAAAGGGGATCAGCGCGAGGGCTTCGACATCGTCGTGCACGATGGCGCGACTGGCGAGTCCAAGAGCGTAGTCTTGATGAGCGGCGGGGAAAAGACCTGGATCGAAGCCAGCCTCACGCGCGCCATCGCCCTCTACCTTGCCAGGCACACAGGGCGCCGCTATACAACGCTGTTCACGGACGAGGCGAATGGCGCACTGGATATCGAGCGCAAGTGCATGTTCATGGCGATGAAGCGCGAAGTCCTGCGCCTGGGCGGCTACGAGCGCGAATACTTCGTCTCGCAGACGCCCGAACTGACCGCGATGGCCGATGCTGTGATCGACCTGGGAGTGCTGAAGAGGTAGTTCGACGCGTATTCCGTCTGTCGTGCCGCCAGTTTCAAACTATGTGTGTGACAAGCGCCAGCGTCGTGACTACCGATCCTGAAAGGCGCCGGTGGACTTTGGGGGCAGGGCGTCACTCGTTGTTGGCGGTGATCAATTTGCTGGATTATGCTGTGTTCAGCGAGTGGCAGGGTCCGCAGCTATGCCAATTTCAAAATCGAACGCTCAACGCCTCGTTGTACGGCTGCACGTTTGAACTACAAGGGCTCGCGCATCTGCCGAACTGGGTGACAGGAATGTGCTCCTCGTCATGCGAATGCTGGATGACCACACCGCAAAGCAACGAGAGTCAGGGTTCGTTCAGCCACTTCATGGGTACGAGCTTGACCCCGTCCCGCCATTCGCGCAGCCCAACTACGCCAGGGATATCGCCCCATACATCTCGGGACGCGTGGTCCAGCACGATGAGCTGCAGCTTGCCCTCGGCCTTGAGCACCACTTGCCCCATGACCTCGAATGCCTTGCGAACGGCATCGATGTCTTCATCCCGAAAGAGCGGCTCCTCGATATCTTCATCCGGGCGCGTCACGACGCGCTTCGGAAAGTACACTTGGCTGGGCTGGTCCAGCACCATGAAACCGGGCACGGGACTGCTCGGCTGGGCCAAGTAGAACTGGTGCAGAGCCAGCAGCATGGCCAGATGATAAGAAAGCCAGTTGGAGCCGCTGCCGATCTCGGACAGGTAGTCATCGCGCTCGGCGCCCCGAACCTTGATCGTCAGGTCGTTGATTTCGAGGGAGATGGGGTCATCGGCATTCTCGACATCCAAAGAGGGCAAAAGACGGCCCGCATGGGTGTTGACCGCGAGCAAAGCGCGGCGCTTGCGAGAGTCGACATCCTGCTCGCGAAGCTCCGCCTCCAATCGTTGAACGGTCTCCCGCAGTCGGCTCACCTCATCGACAAGGTCACTGTCGCTGCCTAGGCGCCGGTGCAGATCAAGGGCGGACTCGAGGGTGCCGACAAATCGCTCAGCCTTCTTCGCCGCGAACTGACGTTCACTCGCCTCCTTAGAGCGGCCGGACAAGGCGCGTTTGCGGATCTGAACGGACCGTAACCGCTCGGTCGCCTGCTCCACTTCGGCTGTCACGCGCTGCAGTTCACGATCAAATGCGGCGGGCATTTCCTTGTCGACACCAGCCTCGGCTTCGACCTCTTGCAAACGCGCTGACAGCACCTCCAGCTTGCGTCTTGCCGAGTCGGTGTGACTGCTGCACATGGGGCAATCTGTTGCGCCGTCCGTGTGTGCAACCAGCCAGTTGGATAGCTGAAGACGTCCCCGCTGAAGGCCGATCGCTGCCTCGTACTGATCGACACCGGAGCGCATGCGATTCATTTCCTCGAGCCGATGCCTCAGTGTGGTCAGTTCGCGTGACACCTCGCGCTCTTCAATGTCTAGACTGCTGAGTTCGCGCAACGCATCGGAGATCGTGGAGGTGCTGACGGACAGCGTCAGATCAGTCCGTGCGACGACTTCTTCTAGCAGTTCGATCATTTGCCCTCGGGTAGGCTGTTGCTCAGGCTTGGGCGTCAGGCCCAGCTCCTGAGCCTCGCTGAACTTGACCATCAGGTCCGCCAGCCAGCGCGCCGACACCTGTTGAGCATCCTTGAGTTCGCGCTCCTTGCGGCGGAGTTCCTGACGTGTACGCCCCAACTCGAACTGCTTTGCCATGAGGGCCGGCGTCACGGCTCCCAGCACGTAGGGAAAGATCTTGCGCAACTTCTCCCGATGCTCGTAGGTGTTGGTTTTAAAGAACAGAACGTCTGGGTTGGCCACGATGTTCTGCGGCTGAAACGTGAAGGCCGCGAGATCCCGGAAGCTCGGGCGGCCATCAAATCCTGTCGAATCGTCTCCACCGGTGAAGTCCAATTTCGATAGGCCGGCTAGGTCATCCAACAGTCGCTTCACGGCGTCGGCGCTCGTGTTCTTGACGATGCGCAAAGGAATCTCGGTGATCCTATCGGCCTCCATGAGAAACATGTCGTCAGTGCTGCGCTGAGCGCCGGGCTCACGGCGCGCCAGCAGTTTGTCGCCTTGATCGGTGGCTACGACAACTCCGAACCATTCGCAGTACTTGCGACAGGGATGGAGCACGTGCTGGAGCCAAGGCAGTAGTCAATGATGGGAATAACCGCGGACTTGCCTGTCCGTGACGCGCCGCTAATTACATTGACCTTGCCCAGATCGAACTGCAGCCGACGCGGCTTGAATTCGGGGTTCCGGGGCCACAGCACGATCGCGCGAATCTGGAAGAACATTAGAGCCTTACCTTCAGCGTTGTTGTTATCTCATGCAACGTAAGCTGTCCACACCAAGCGCCAAGCTTCTCTGCATTTGCCAAGATTTGCTTGACTTCATCGGGCAGGCCTCGCGCCCTCGTCCTTGACAAAGGCACCGCGGTCCCCGCTTCCGTGAGGTGGATCAGCCGTCCCGCCGTGGCCAACTCGACGGACTGCAAGCTCAGCACACGCCATCGCATGGCACGGTCATGGAGCTGTAGCAGCAGGTCTTGTTTGGAAACAGTCGAATCTCCGAACTTCGCGGCGAAGGCGCGAAGTCCCGAACTGATCCTGGTGCGCTGCAGCAGTTCGGCGGTCGCTTGGTGCAACACTACGGACAACGTCAAGAAGAGCACGGGCAATGGTGGCGGGTCACCCGTGGCCTGGGACTCGACGTAGCCACAGCAGAAGCGCCAAATGGCGGCTGCACCCAATGCCGGGTTCTGGACGTTTTGCGCCTCGCGTACTAGCATCGTCACGCCACCTTTTTCACCTTGAGGTGCTGTTCATAGTCTGGATGCCACCCGATCACCAAGTCATCGGCTAGGCGGTGCAAGCAGCCCGGAATGAAGTGCTCGGGTGGATCCATTGCTTGCACTGACGCGCTGACCTGCATGCAGTCGGCATACAACGCCTGCCCCTGCTGGTCCAGCGCTTTGCCAACGTGCGCGACCTTGCAGGTAAGTCGCTTGTTCTTCCAATTGCGCCTGAGGATGGAGTCGAGGTCGTCAAGCGACGTTACATCCACTTCGCCGCGCATGGCCCAGTCGGTGCGATCCGCGGCGGCCATCAGGTAGTCGCTGACGGCCTCGAGCTTGTCTTCAAACGTCATGCCGATGAGTTCGAGCTGCTGAACGAAGATCTTGGGCAGGTAACCCTGCGACTCGTCCACGCTCGGTGCCTTCGCACGGCTCAGCAGCACGGTGTCCCGATCTATCTTGCGAACGTAAGCGTCATACGCGACCTTGAATTCATCGCGTCCGATGATGGCCGGCTTACCCGTCTCCAGGAGTTCGTCCACTCGACGCTTCACGAAGCCGCACATATGATCCGCGATGTCCCGGACCTTACTTGTCGACACCGGATGGGTCCGGATGACGGCTTCGATATCAGCTTGTGGGCTACCAGAACCGCAGGTCAGCCGAAACTTCTTGATGACCCGCGCAACTAGATCCTGGTCGGCGCCGAAGACCTTCTCAACGTAAGACGCAATTTCTGAAGCGACGTCACGTCGCTGCGTGAAGCCCGGTGCCTCACCCCACAGCGCCGTACGCGCCAGAAGAATGGCAGCGCGGGCGGCGTCCAATGTCGCGGCCTCGGCGAAAGCTTGGACGAGGGTGCCTGTCACCGGCCGAGATACGTAAATCTCGAAAAGCGTGCTGTCCGGATTGCAGCCGCCTTCCGCGGCCAGTGTGACCCAATTCGACAGCGTCTTCCATAGCGACCTAGCCCGATCTGCCACCGGGTTCGCGGTGAGCGCGCTCTTGCTTTGGACCAAGTGTACTCCTAGCTGCGCATGTTCCTGGGCCACGTCGTCCAAGACCTCCATGCTGCAGGAGGTGCCCTCGGGTGCCTCAAGCAGGAGATGCAGCAGTCGGGTGTACTGGAGCCCGTAGCCGAGCGCCTGACCAGGAACCTCTGTCTTGCGTCGTGACCGCGACGCGCCCTTACCCGTTGAAGTTGCCATTCAGCCCCCGGACTTGATTGCAACATAATCTTACAGGCGTGGTGGCTTTGCTCGCGCGGGGTGTGCTGCGTCTGGGCATCGCGGTCTCTTCGCGGCGTCGGACATCGCCCTTTCGGCGGCGGCCTGGGCAGGAGGCGCCGTGATGTGTAATGCTTTATTGGTATAGGAGGTGATGCAATGGTCGATTTCGGAAAGCTTCGTACGCAGAAGAAGAAGTCAACGCCAATCGAACCCTTGGAGATTTTTCGGCGCCGGCCGAAGCCGCCTGGTATCAACGATCTGTACACCAGCCAGGCTGAGGTGCTGGATGCTTGGTTTCAGCGTCGCGCCGAGCGCGATACCGTTGTCAAGTTGCATACGGGTGGCGGCAAGACCTTGGTCGGCTTGCTGATGGCGCAGTCCACGCTGAACGAAGGCAACGAACCGGTGCTGTATTTGGCGCCAAACCGTCAGCTGGTGAGCCAAACGCTGGAGAAAGCCAGGACTCTGGGGATCGCTGCAGTGCCGTATGAGACAGGTCAGCCATTGGCCGACGACTTTGTCAACGGGAAGGCCATCATGGTGGCCACGTACAAGGCGCTTTTTCACGGCCACAGCAAGTTTGGCGTGCGCGGCGGACCACGGCCGCCGATTCGTGTGGGGGCCATTGTCTTGGACGATGCCCATGTCGCGTTCTCGGTAGTGCGCGAATCCTTCACCCTGGAGGTGAAGGCTTCAGAGGGCTCGCGCGAAAGATACGATTCCCTCGTAGGCCTGTTTCGGCGCGCCTTTCGAGATATCGATCGGCTGGGCACGTTCGACGACACGATCAGTGGGCAGAGCTACGGCGTAATCGAAGTGCCGCACTGGGCCTGGCACGAACAGATGGATGCTGTGCGCGAGCAACTGCGCGGTGACGCCGAGCAGCATGCTTTCACCTGGCCCCTGCTTCGAGACAACCTGCATCTGTGCCATGCTTTGATCAGTCGCAAGGCCTTCACCATCACGCCGATCTTGCCGTTGGTACATGCCTTCCCGACGTTCTCTGAAGCTCCGCGACGGATCTACATGTCGGCCACGATCGCCGACGACAGTCAGATCGTCCGTACCTTCGATGCTGAGCCGAAGCTTGTGGACAGCGCATTGACCTCACGATCGCTGGCCGGCGTTAGTGAGCGCATGATTTTGATTCCCGATCTCATGCCGTTCAAGTTCAATGTCCGTGAGGCGATCGACAAGTTGCTCGAATGGACAGCTGCGACTCGGAATCTGGGCGCTGTTGTCTTGGCGCCATCGAACGAGGCCGCTCGGAAGTGGGATGGCGTGGCGACGTTTGCCGAGGGGCCTCAAGCCGTTGAAGCTCAGGTTTCCGCCCTGCAGGCAAGAACCTCCAACGGTCCGGTGGTATTTGCCAGCCGATACGATGGAATCGATCTGCCGGGAGACTCCTGCAGGTTCTTGGTAATGGAGGGGTTACCGGCCGGAACGTCCGACTACGAACTCCTTCGCGCGACGACGTTCTACGGTGGCGCCACCATCAGCCGCATGCTCGCCCAACGTATTGAGCAGGGAATCGGTCGCGGTGCTCGGGGTGCTGGTGACCACTGCGTCGTCATCCTGGCTGGTGCAGATTTAGCCGGGTGGATCGCCAAAGAGGCTAATTTCAAGCTTCTTACCAGCGCGAGCCGTGCACAGTTGGATATGGGCTCTACCGTCAGCAAAGAGGTCAAGGGGCTGAAGGAGCTTGCGAGGACCGTGGCCACAAGCTTTGATCGCGATCCCGACTGGATCGAGTACCACGCTGAGACTTTGGCCGAGGGGGTGACGCTCGAGCCGCAGGAGGCCTGCCGCTTCGACGTGGCCGCTGCTGAGCGCAAGGCGTTCAACCTTTGGCACGATGGCTACCACGACAAGGCCATCGCCAGGCTGGACAAGGAATTGACGCAGAGCAAGGGCGTTGACATGCAGACGAGTGGCTGGCTACTTCAACTGGCTGCTACGATTGCGAACCAGTGGGGTCAGACCGAACGTGCCGAAGAGTTGCAACGGGATGCCTATGGGAACAACAGAAATCTGATGCGGCCCAAGGTATTGCCTCCGTATCGGGCTCTACCGAACCCAAGTCCGCAGGCAGCAGTGATCGCTCAACATCTTCGCGGGTATCGGATGCGGCGCGGGCTGATGCAACGGTTTGAGGAGGTTGTGGCCCATTTGCACGTTGGCGCCACAGCAAATCAGTTCGAGCAGACCTTCGTGGAGTTCGCCCAACTGATCGGTTTGGTTGCCGAGAGGTTCGACAACAACGGGCAGGGGCCTGATCTGTTGTGCCTGTTGCCGGACCGTGTCGGTTTGGTGATCGAAGCCAAGAGCCGCAAGAAGGAGAAAACGCACTGACAAAGGAGCAGCATGGCCAACTGACGGTGGCAGACGCTTGGTTTGCCAAGAGCTATCCTGGCTGGAGCCGTGTGCTAATCAGTGTGCACCCAACGAACAGGGCAACCAAGGCTGCGTCTGCGACGGGTTCCTACGCTCTGACATACGAGAAGCTGGCAGCGCTGGTTAGCGACGGCCGCAGCTTGCTCACCAAGCTCTGCGAATCGCAGTTGACTGATCACGACCTCAGCGCCGAATGCGCGCGCGAAGTCGATCGTTCGCCGATTCGTGCGGATCGCTTGGTACGCAACTATCTCGTGAACTTCGTCGAGGAGTGAGTCGGTCTTGAGCGATGTGGATGAGCCCGGGTTGGTTGTTGGGCAGGCGGCTTTTCATCTTCTTTCGACCGGCAGTGGTGTGCCGGGAAGGCTTGGTAGCTACTGAGCCGATGCTGAGAAGTTGTAAGCTGAATAGACGCCTGTTGAGTCCATGGAGAATGGCTGCAACCTGAAACGGTCTTCCTCACCGGGGCCGGCCAGCCGCTCCTGGCCGCTTCTGGCAATGCGCTGATCCGGGCCGGCAAGGAGGCGATCGAAGCGATCACGACCCAGGAGAAAAATCAGCAGCAGCGGCTTGAGCGCCTCGAGCAGCGCATCGCCGTGCGCCGGACCCAACGGGAGACCAGGGTGCAGGCGCTCGAGCGCCAGCGGCGCCAGTGCGAGACGGTGTTGGAAAACGAGGCATGTGTGCGCCGGGCGGTCCACCGCCTGGACCTCGCCGAATCCGTGGCGGCTGCGCATGCCGCCCGGGTGCGGGTGGCCCGTGAGCGGGTGCAGGAGCTGGACCGCTGCAACAGCGCCATAGAGCATTTTTGATTTAAGTAGAAACATATCCAGAAGATGAAAAGTAGTTGGATAATTCCTGTGGTGTAAAACAATCAAGCAGGTGCCCGATGGTATTCCAAAGTCCATCGACAGTACGCTGTTCAGCTTTCCTGAGCAGGGCTTTCAGTTTGGAAAAGAATTTTTCGATAGGGTTCAAATCTGGTGAGTAAGGCGGAAGATAACGCAA
>Ga0081606_1000363_pt1 | contig 20029 bp, 16 predicted proteins | sample EareggfetidaYelm_FD_71127 | JGI IMG/M metagenome (GOLD analysis project Ga0081606, IMG submission 71127) | Earthworm egg capsule microbial community from the University of Washington, USA - E. fetida Yelm (SPADES assembly) (version 2) | ecosystem: Host-associated > Annelida > Reproductive system... | reverse complement strand
CTCAATATTCGGTCCCAGCCACTTCCTCACATATTCCTCTGTTTGGCCTTTGCGTCGGGCGTAATCTTTCACTTGGTCGTCGGTGATTTTTCCGAGGCCGAAGTAGTGCGATTGGGGATGAGAAAAATAGTAGCCGCTTACGGAAGAGGCCGGAAGCATGGCAAATGAATCGGTGAGGATGAGGCCTGCTTCGGGGGCGCGGAGCAATTCAAAGAGGGTTTCCTTTTCGGTGTGGTCGGGGCAGGCGGGATAGCCCGGCGCAGGACGAATGCCGTTGTATTTTTCGGCAATCAATTCTTCGCTCGACAAGGTTTCATCGGATTGATACCCCCAATATTCCGTTCTTGCTTTTTTGTGAAGCAATTCGGCCGAGGCTTCGGCCAAGCGGTCGGCCAAGGCCTTCGCCATAATTTCCGCGTACTCGTCGTTTTTGTATTGTGCCAATAGTTTTTCAATTCCGGTTCCTGCGGTCACGGCAAACAATCCGAGGTAGTCTGTCTTTTGGACGGTTTGCGGAGCGATGAAATCGGCCAAACAAAAATTAGGCTGGTCTTTTGCTTTCTTGCTTTGCTGACGCAAGAAATGAAGCGTGGCGATTTTGTTTTTTAATTCATCGTTCTCATATAAATGAACGTCGTCGCCGTCGGCTTGGGCGGGGAAGAAGGCCAAGGCGGCATTGGCTTGCAATAATTGGTCGGCGATGATTTTATCAAGCATTTTTTGCGCGTCGTCGTAGAGCGATTTGGCTTCGGCGCCAACCGCGGGGTCGTTGAAAATGGCCGGGTATTTTCCTTGCAACATCCACGCTTGAAAGAAGGGCGTCCAGTCAATATAGCCTCTCAACTCTTGCAGCGGCAACGGTATTAATTTTGTTCCCGTGAATGTGGGTTTTTTGAAGCGCGTGTTTTCCCAATCCATTTTCTCTCTGTTCTTCCGCGCGTCCGCCAAAGAAATATATTCTTTGACTCCTTTATTCTTTTCGTAGTTTTCGCGCACTTGAAAATATTCTTTTTTAATTCTCTCTTTAAATGAATGGCGCGAGACTTCGCCGATAGATTCAGCCGTAACGGGCACCGACCGCGAGGCGTCCAATACGTGCACCACAGCTCCTTCGTACATCGGGTCGATTTTCACCGCGGTGTGCAAGCGCGAAGTAGTGGCGCCGCCGATCAATAAAGGGATGGTCATTTTTTCATGTTGCATTTCTTTGGCCACATGCACCATTTCATCCAGCGAAGGCGTAATCAATCCGCTGAGTCCGATGGCGTCGGCCTTTTCTTCTTTGGCTCGCGCAATGATTTTGTCGCAGGGCACCATCACTCCCAAATCGATCACCTCATAATTATTGCAGGCCAATACAAGTCCTACAATATTTTTTCCAATATCATGCACATCCCCTTTCACGGTGGCCAATAAAATTTTGGCGGCGGGCTTACTCGTGGTTCCGTTGCGGATTTTTTCTTCTTCCAAAAAAGGCATTAAATAAGCCACCGATCTTTTCATCACGCGGGCGCTCTTCACCACTTGCGGCAAAAACATTTTTCCGGCGCCAAATAAATCGCCCACCACGTTCATGCCGGCCATCAGCGGCCCTTCAATCACGTCAATGGGACTGGCGTATTTTTGCCGCGCTTCTTCCGTGTCTTGCTCGATGAAATCAACCACTCCCCTCACCAAGGCATGCGTCAAACGGGCTTCTACGCTTTCCTTCCGCCAACTGTCGTCCGCCTGTTTTTTTTGCGTGCTGCCTTTGACATTTTCGGCAAAAGTCAACAGACGTTCCGTGGCGTCGTCGCGGCGATTGAGCACGACGTCTTCCACGCGCTCCAGCAAGTCTTTGGGTATTTCATCATACACCGTGAGCATGGTCGGATTCACAATTCCAAAATCCATTCCCTTGGCAACGGCATGATAGAGAAAAACCGCGTGCATGGCTTCGCGCACAATGGGATTCCCCCTGAAACTAAAAGACACATTGCTCACCCCGCCGCTCACATGCGCGAAGGGAAGATTTTCGCGTATCCATTGAGCGGCGGCAAAAAAATCAACGGCATAATTTTGATGCTCTTCAATCCCCGTGGCGATCGGGAAAATATTGGGGTCAAAAATAATATCCTGCGGCGGGAACATAATTTTCTTAACCAGTAAATTATAGGCTCGTTCGCAAATAGAAATCCGCCGCGGCAACGTATCGGCCTGACCTGTTTCGTCGAAAGCCATGACCACTACGGCGGCGCCATAGCGTTTCACCAATTTTGCCTGACGAATAAATTCCTCCTCGCCCGCTTTCAAACTGATGGAGTTCACAATTCCTTTTCCCTGAATGCACTTGAGGCCGGCTTCAATCACTTCCCAATTGGAGGAATCAATCATCACGGGAATTTTTGAAATCTCGGGTTCCGAGGCAATCAAGTGAAGGAAGCGAGTCATCGCCGACTTTGAATCCAACATCGCTTCGTCCATATTCACATCCAACACTTGAGCGCCGCCGCGCACTTGGTCGAGGGCCACGCTCAAGGCTTCGTCGAATTTATCCTCTTTAATTAATTTTAAAAATTTGCCGGAGCCGGCCACATTAGTTCGTTCGCCGATATTTACAAAGTTGGATTCTTTGGAAATAGTGACGGCTTCGAGGCCGCTCAAACGAAGGGAGGCGAAAAGGTTCATGGTTTTTTGCGTGGTGAGTATCGCGACGCTAATTGCGCAATCGCTTCAATATGCGACGGCGTGGTGCCGCAGCATCCGCCGATGAGGTTGATTAAATTCTCTTGCAGAAATTCTTCAATTTGCTCCGCCATTTGTTCAGGCGTTTGGTCGTAGTCTCCGAGGGCATTGGGCAAGCCTGCGTTGGGATGAGCGCTCACATAAAACGGCGATTGTTCGCTTAATATTTGCAGATAGGGGCGAAGCTGTTTCGCGCCCAAAGCGCAGTTCAACCCGATGCTCAGCAAAGGCGCATGAGAAACGGAAATTAAAAACGCATCTGTGGTTTGTCCCGACAGGGTGCGTCCGCTCGCATCCGTGATAGTGCCCGACGCCATGATGGGCACGTCTATATTTCTCTCCTCGCAGACCTCTTGAATGGCAAACAAAGCCGCCTTGGCATTGAGCGTGTCAAAAATAGTTTCTGCCAAAAGAATGTCCGCGCCTCCGTCCAGCAAACCTTTTATTTGTTCGGCGTAGGCTATTCGCAAATCGTCGAAAGTTACGGCGCGGTATCCGGGGTTATTAACGTCGGGAGAAATAGAGGCCGTGCGGTTCGTAGGTCCGATGGCGCCGGCCACAAAGCGCGGTTTCTCGGGGGTTCGCTTGGTGAATTCGACGGCAGCTTCTTTGGCAATTTTTGCCGATTGAAAATTGAGTCGATAGACCGCCTCCTCCAATTTATAATCGGCTTGCGCAATGCGCGTGGAACTGAACGTATTGGTTTCCAAAATATCGGCGCCCGCCTCCAAATATTGACGGTGAATGGCCTGAATAATATCCGGACGGGTAACAGAAAGCAAATCGCAATTTCCTTTCAGCGGCGACGAATGGTTTTTGAAATCCTCTCCCCGAAAATCTTCTTCTTCCAGTTTATAGTTTTGGATCATGGTGCCCATCGCGCCGTCCAAGACTAAAATTTTTTTCTCCAACAGGGATTCTAATATTGCTCTTTCCATGTTTAAAATATTTTGGCTTAATGGAAAGACGCTCATTTCCTTCGCCCCCGGGCGAAATGGGATTTAGCACAACAGCTTAGGACTATGTTGCTAAGACGTCTTCGGGCCCATTCCCTCGGTCTTTCTCAATAAGCGGCGCAAAGTAACGAAACAAAAGCTTGAAACGAAAATTTTTTATTTAAAAGTTGCCAAATAACCCGCACGGCAAAGGAAATTTCTTTTTCCTGAAACTTGCCAGACGCCCGCGACAAGCGCCCCATTAACCTCTAATCATTAACTCAATATCGTCAATGATTTTATCAAAATCGACGACATCCGAAGGGTTTTTGTAATAGTCGCTTAACCGTTCATCGATGATTTGTTTTTGCCAAGCGGAAAGCTCGTCTGTGTTTTCTCTCCTTTTCCAAACCGACATATTTTGCTTTTAAGGATTGCCATTCCTCGATAGAAATAAACACTCCTGCGGGGTTGCCTCTGTTATCATGAATAAATTGGAGCGTCCTGGCTTATTTTATTTAGTTGCGCAACGCTTATGATTAGCAAGCTCGTGAATTCAGGAATTTTTAAAATAGCCCAACGGGATAACCCCGGTAAAAAATGAAGCCCTCGTTTTGCGGCGCTCCAATCGGAATCAAAAATCATGGCGCGGAATAAGGCGGAGCTTCTCCAATTCCTTCAAAATAATTTCCTCCCGTTCCTTCCAGTTTCCCCTTACCCAAATGAAGGGAATTTTTCGTTTGCGCAATTCTTCCAAAAACATATTCTTCACTTCCTCGCGTCGGTGGCCGAGGTCGCGCATGCCGTCGTCTGTCCACGGGCAATCAATGTCGAAAAAAAAGTAGCGGTCATACGCGGTTTGCTTTTCCAGTTCATACAGCGCCGGCGGGACAACGCCCAGATAGATGCGGCTATAAATTTGCGTGGTGATCAAATCCGTGTCGCAAAACAACAACTGATTGGCCGTTTTCTTCTTCTCCAAAATTCGCGCGGTCTGCGCCTCTCCTACTCGGATAATGTCTTCTGCCGTCAGCGTGTCATTGTTCAGTGACATTTCGCGCGCCACTTCGGGAACAAACTCCGTGCGAAAAAGTTTGGCCAGCCGAATCGCCATCGTGCTCTTTCCGACGCTTTCCGAACCATAAAAGCAAATGAGTTTCACGACTGTTCGGCGAAATATTTTTTTCTCCAAAAATAAAGCCCGTAGAGGGCAATGAAACAAAAAGCCGCATATTCAATTCCCACAAAATAAATTCCTTTCACAAAATAGAGCGCGGAAGCCGTTATGTCCACCAACAGCCAAATAATCCAGCACTCCAGTTTTTTATTCACCATGAGCGGGGTGGCCGCTATGCTGGCCGCCAACACAAAAGAGTCAGTGTAGGGGAAACTGCTCGGCAACTTAAACAAAAACGGAAGCCATTCGTGAAGACGGGAAGCCAACATTCCGCTGACCAGAGTGCCCGCGCAGGTCAAAAGCAAAAAGACAATCGTTTCCTTCTTAGTGAGCAAAGAGATTTTGAGCTGATGACGCGGGTCTGCTTCGCGGGCGCCGGGGTGCGTCCATCGCCGCCAACCCATGATGTTGGCCACAAAAAAGAAAACTTGCAAAAACATATCGGGATATAATTGCAGTTGATAAAACAAGCAAAAGAAAAGCGTGACACTGACAATTCCGACCGGCCAACTCCATATATGAGCACGCGAGGCCAACCACACCGCAAGTACGCCGGTTACTGTCCCAAAAAATTCCAAGTAACTCATGGAGTAACCCCAAACCGTGAAAAAAGCGGAGGCGTGCGAAAAGAAATTTGCCATCGGGCAAATATATGCTTTTATTCAATGACTAATAGTTGGGGAATTTCTTTTTCTTGGGGCTTGCAGGATGTCTGCGGCAACGTCCCCACGGATTTATTCAGACTGCTTAAAGGGAAAATTTGAAAGACGCCCGCGGAGATTCATTTGTAAGCCTGAAAACTTATATTTGCATCGGGAAAATCATTAATGTCTGGCAATCCTAAAATTCTAATCACAAGCCGAGAGTAATTTTTGTCATGAAAACCACCCCTTTAGCAAATCAACATCATCTCTTTTGGGAACTCCATCCCAATAGCATTGAAAACGCATTGCAACATTCTCCTAACTGGGTAATTTCCCGCGTACTGCACTATGGAACCATGGACGATATTTTGGATTTAGTTGATTTTTACGGCAAAGAAAAACTTAAATATGCCATGGATCATATGCCTTTAAGAAGGAAGGCACGCGCATTGGCTGAATTAGTTTATAAAGAATACCAAACTTAAGAGAAATGCTCCGCTTAGAAACGATTAACTCCGCCCTTCTAAAGGCAGCCACTAAGTTGGTCAGCATCCCCGCTTTTGATTCGTTTCGCATCGTGGGCGGAACGTCCGCTGCTTTGCAACTCGGACATAGACGCTCAATAGACATTGACTTATTTTCAAATGACAAAGCGGACGCGCAACACGTAATGAATGTTTTACGCCGACATTTTCCATCCGCTCAATTGGATAATGAATATGATTGGGTAACGGCCTTGATTAACGGAATTAAAGTGGACATTCACCCTGATTGGCATACGCCCTTTTCGGATCCGCCCATTGTGCAAAATGATTTACGCCTTGCCTCGCTTCGCGATGTGGCCATCTTTAAAATTAATGCAATTATCGGATGCCGTGAAAAAAAAGATTACATTGATTTATTCTATTTGTTTGAAGTCATCGACCCCGAGCAACTATTGCATGATTTTAAAAAGGCTGAACCTTTACTGTCCGATAACTCCATTTTATTTGCATTAGGGGAAACTAATGCCGCCTTTGCCAACGATTCGCCCATGCCTGAGATGCTTTGTTCGTTGGATACAGACGAAGTTATCATAAGGATGAATGACATACGGACAAACTACTTTAAAATGTTGGAAAAGCAACGAAACCTAAAAAATCCTCAAAAGGAATAAAATAAACAGGGGCTTCTAAATAACTCGCATGGCAGAAATTGTAAGCCCTAACAAACCTCAATGATGAAAATATTTGGAGCCGCCGTTACTCATCAAGTTTCAGGGTTCTTAAATGACAATCTGAAAAAAATTGTCTCTTTTGAAAAGGCCAATCAAAAAATGCGCGACGCCTTCGGAATCATTCATTTTTTTGACGGCAACGAAGAATTGGAAAGGCTTAAAAAAGCGCTCTCTGAAACTCATCAGGCAACGGAAGAACCCGACAGAGAGGAATACGGGGACTTCCAAACCAACTCTGATTTAGCCGACAAAGTCGCGTTGCATTTGGCTTCAAAAAACATTTCACCCGAAATTGTAATTGAACCCGCTTGCGGAAAAGGCAACTTCATTATTGCCTCATTGCGCAGTTTTAAAAACATTAAAAATATTTTCGGAGTCGAAATTTACAAGCCTTATGTTTGGGAAACTAAGTTCAGCATAGCCGATTTTTTTCTGGCCAACCCAAGCGCCAATAAACCCGAAATTTCAATAATTCATTGCAATGTTTTTGATTTTGACTTTAAGGGAACGGCAAAAAAACATTCCGCTAAAAATGTGCTGGTCATTGGAAACCCGCCTTGGGTAACCAACTCAAAGTTGGGCAGTCTCAATTCGACTAATCTCCCTAGAAAAACAAATTTCAAAAATCACAGCGGATTAGACGCAATGACCGGGAAGGGCAATTTTGACATTGCCGAATCTATTACGCTGATGATGATTGAGACCTTTCAAAGCATGAAAGGAAATTTATTGCTGTTGGTTAAAAACTCGGTGATTAAAAACATTGTATTCGACCAAAATAAAAACCGCTATAAAATTTCATCGGTCGAGAAACATTGCATTGACAGTAAAAAGGAGTTTAATGTTTCCGCAGAAGCCGCTCTGTTTTATTGCCGACTAAACTCGTCGCCGTCGTTTGATTGCGCCTCATTTGACTTTTACCGCCCTCAAACTTCTTTTCTTAAATTTGGCTGGCTAAACAATAAATTTGTTTCAAACATTCACGCATACGCTCATGCAAAAGAGATTGACGGCAAATGTCCTTTTGTTTGGCGGCAAGGCTTAAAACACGACTGTTCCTCGGTAATGGAGTTAGACAAAGCGGGCGAACATTATGTAAACGGGTTGAATGAAGAAGTAAAACTGGAAGAGGATTTGGTTTACGGCATTCTCAAAAGCTCCGACCTTAAAAACACAGTAATCCGCCAAACCCGAAAGTTTACGATTGTTACTCAAAAGAAAATCGGGCAGGAAACAAATTACATCAAAACAGAATATCCTAAAACCTATCAATACTTGGCGCGGCATCAAGCAAGTTTTAACGCGAGAAAATCAAGCATTTACCGCAATAAACCTTTATTTTCAATATTCGGCGTCGGAGACTATTCGTTTAAACCTTTTAAAGTAGCCATTTCGGGGTTTTACAAAACCTTTCATTTTACGCTTATTCTGCCGCAACATAACAAACCCGTAATGCTCGACGACACTTGTTATTTGATAGGTTTTGACAAAATTGAATTTGCCGTTTATTCGCTCATGCTTTTAAATTCAAATGCCGCCGTTCATTTTCTGCAATCCGTAACTTTTCCCGACGCCAAAAGGACTTTTACAAAAGATGTTTTAATGAGAATTGACCTTTTAGAGTTAGCCAAACACATTCGCAAGGCAGACCTGAAAACCGCGCTTGAAACGCTGAACGAAAAGCATAAACTCTATTTGACATTGAACTTGTGGGACAATTTTATCCATGAAATGACGCCTGCAAACAATGGACAAATAGCCCTTTTTGCATAGCCCGAAAGGAAGCGCTTGGCTTACCCGCGGCTTGGCAACAGGCGGGGAACGGCTTCGTATCGACGGAAGCGCAAAATTCAATTTCTGTTCTTTGAACACAGAGGCGCAAAGCATGCGGCAAACCATAAACCGAGTAGCAAAAACAGACAATTTTTTCTACATTTGACAGTACCTATTGAAAAATGAAATTACCGCATCCTATTCCGTATCAGGGGAGCAAGCGCAACTTGGCAGGCCAAATTATGCGATTCTACCCCGAAGGCGTCGGCAGACTTATTGAACCTTTTGCGGGTTCAGCCGCCATGACAATAGCCTCCGCTTTCTATTTCAAGGCAAACCGTTTTATCATTAACGACATCAACAAACCGCTAATCCAACTTTGGGACTGTATCATTAATAATCCGAAAGCAATCAGTAAGCGCTACCGCGACATTTGGCACGGACAACTCGGCTGCGAAGAAGCATACTATTACGAAATCCGCGATAAATTCAATGAAACCCAAAAACCCGAACTTCTTTTATTCCTTTTAGCCAAATGCGTTAAGGCGGCCGTGCGCTACAATTCGCAAGGCCGCTTCAATCAAAGCCCTGACAAAAGAAGACCGGGGCGAAATCCGCAAATGATGGGGGATGATATTTTAAGAGTTTCTCGTTTGCTTAAAGGCAAGGCAGAAATTTATTCCGCGGATTATGCCGATATGCTTGATTTAGCGGTGCCCGGCGATTTAATTTACATGGATCCGCCCTATCAAGGCACCGGAGTAAATGGCGGCTTTAATTATGCGGGGCGCATTGAGTTTGACCGCTTTGCAGTTTCGCTTTTTGAACTTAACCGCAAGAATATTCCGTATATTTTGAGCTATGACGGAAGGACAGGAAACAAAACCTTCGGCAACCCACTCCCCGACAATCTCAACCTGACTAAAATTGAAATTAATGCAGGACGTTCTTCGCAAGCCACCTTGTTGAACAGAAACGAAATAACTTATGAAGCCGTTTTTCTTTCGCCTGCGCTTGCCGCAAAAATAAACATGCGGGACGCGGGGACGTTGCCGAAGACATTCTGCAAACGCCAAGAAAAAGAAGTTTCCTTCGGGACAATGCCATTAATCGCTAACCATTAATATTTTCTCCCGAATGTATTGCGCGGCATACGCTTGAGGAATTTTTTCCTGCTCTAGCCTGTTTTTATTGGGAAAATGCTTTAGCGCGCTAAACATTTCCCTTTCTTCCGAGGTCAGCCAGAGCAACTCTTCGGCATGGCACGGACCGCCTCGCACCGCAAAGTCTATAAATCGATGAAACGTTTCCCTTTCCATCATGAGGCTCTGAGTGTTTGGAAAATAAGTTCTTAGCTGATGCAATATCAGAAACCCGTGTTCGTCTATATCTCCCCAATAGTAGATGTTTTTGCCCGACAGCCATTTTGCCTCTTTAAGAAAGCCGATGTTGAAACCGCCTCCGCTCCACACGGCCATGGAGTCGGCTGCGGGAGGCAGGGCGAGAAAGTTCATTTTGTTTTCCGCTATCACTATATTCTTGACGGGCGGATTAAACTTTTCAAAATCGGAGAGGGGAATGCTGATGTCGGAATGTCCGCAGTCTGTTTGTTGCCGATCTAAAAAGCGCATTCTTACTAAAGGCTCGTCATATTTTAAAAAGTAACGTTCCGCCAAACGCTTTTGGTTTGCCGAACGAATATGATCGGGAATAAGAAAATCCAGCAACGATTGCAGGAGCGTCGCATTGTCTTCTATAAATTTCGTGTGAATCTCTATGGGCAACTGCCGTACATAAAGGTTCGGTCTCGGCGTGCGAATAAAGTATTGGCATACTTTGATTATGTCTTCCCAATTAATTTCCTTGCTTGTTAACCATACGCAATTTTGAAATGCCCACTCTTTCAGGGAAGGGATGTTTCGAACCATGGCGTCGAAGTTTGACAAGAAATTTTTCCATTCTTTTTTCCTTCGCGTAAAGGACAGATAATCGCCCGCGGTTTCAAAGACAATCGCATCAGGCAGTTCATGACTGCCGCTGCGCCGAAAGTTTTGTCCCGCCGTTTTTATCAGATAGCCGCTTCCTGTTTGATTTTTGGAATGGCGCCAAAGGAGTTCAATTTCCTGCTGAAGCGCTTCGAATCGGTGCGTGATGTGCTCTGGTTTTACTTTGCCGATGCGCTCTATCGTTCGCGGAAAAAAGGCTTCGCCTCTAATCTCGCTTTGCAACAAAGGCTTCCACCACTTGTCTGCCTGTTTTTTGATTTCCTCCGGGCTAATCATGGTTTTTCCTGATGTTGAAAAATGCCTTTATGCCTGCTCCTCTCCAGGTCGTATTCTTCTTTTGTGAAATTGCTCACTTGCGAATGGTTGCCTTCGCGATTGCTGACAAAGTGAAAGGAGTTGACATGTCCCTCGATAATATGTATTTTTTGCAAAGGCGTAACAATCAGAAGTTGCAGATTTAGCTTCTTAAACAATTCAAGTCCGTACCGCGTGCTTTCGTCGCTTCCTCTTCCAAAAGCCTCGTCTATCGCCACAAAACGAAAACTTCGGCTTTTGCTTTCCCCGAACTGCAAGCCAAACTGATAAGCCAACGCGCTCGCCAGAATAGTATAGGCTAGTTTTTCTTTCTGCCCGCCGCTCTTTCCGCCGGAGCCTTCGTAAAATTCTTTTTCGCTGCGGTCTGTCCGATAGCGTTCGCTGGCATTGAACTCAAACCACTGCCTGACGTCGGTTACCATGGCCGTCCATTCGCGGGCGCTGTTTTCCATGCCCGCAAAACGGTCGAGTATGCGTTTTACCTGCTCATATTTTTCTTCCGTATATAACTCATTGCGGCTGCTGAAAGAATGGGTATAGCATTTCTTTAATTCTTCTCTGAAAATCCTCACTTCTCTGTTGGCGGCGGCGTCCATTCCGATGGTGATGTAAGTATCTTGAGCCGCGTTATATACAATCTCGGAAAGGTGTTGATTAATGGCGCTTATTTTCTGTTTTATGTCTTTTTCGTGTTTCTGAAGCTGGCTGTCGAATATGGCGATGCTTTTGATAACCCCCTTGTTTAGTTCGTCCTTAAAGCGATCTTCATGGCGTTTCAAATCTTCGGCGGCCAACTGTTTATATTTTTTGATGTACTCTGCGCGGGCGTCGATGCTTTCTGCTATCTCGCTGTATTCTGCTTTGGAATGTTCTTTAATTTCTCTCATTCTTCTTTCAATGGATGAACGGAGCCCCGTTTGTCTTCCGCGCAATTTTTTCAATTCTCCGTTCTCCCCTTGAAACAATTTTCGAAATTCTTCTCTTCTGTGGTCAATATTTTTCAGGGTTAAATTTCTTTCCGTCTGCTTTTCTTCTATCCGCGGATACTGCTTTTCCTTGAGATGCGGCGGCAATAGTTCTTGTTGCTGCAGGGCGCTGGCTTTCTGCTCCGCATAGCTTTGTATCTTGCTTTTTAACCCGCCGACTCTCTCATTAATTTCTCTTTCATTCTCTTTCACCGCTTCTATTTGTCGGTCTGCTTCGCTCTTATTGCGGTGAAGTTGAGCCAGTCTGTCGTTGTGGTTGAGCAATTCGTTTCGTTCTTTTTCCAGCGCATAAATTTTTTGAGTATGATAGTCCTGGTCGATGCGGGAAAAATCCTTTATGTGAAGCAAGATGTCCAGCAACTGCTTTTGTTGCTTGTTTTCCGTTTCCTTGTCTTCGACTTCCCGAAGTTTTATATTTAGCTGTTGTATTTTTTCTCCCAGCTTATCCAGCGAAGTTTGCAGGGCTTTCATTTTCTCGGTGTTGCTCCAGCCCAATACATAGTTGCGTCGGTCATCGAGGCGTCTGCGGTCGTCTTTCGTATGGCGTATTCGCCCGCTTTTTATTAAGCCTTGTTTGGTTATGCCGTAAGGCACATGCTGCAACCCGTTCACGTCGGTACAGATGCAGTCGCCAAAACTTCTGTTAATGTACTCTTCCAGCCAGACGTCAAACGGGGTATCGGGTTTGACGGTTATTTTATTGGCGAGGCTGTCCGGGTCTAATTCTCTGCTCATGCGTCCGCTGTGCTGCAAATCGGCTTCCAGATAAGTCAACTTGATGCCCCGCCCGTCGGGTCCTTTTAAAGGGTTATCATTCACGTAATGACTTACGCTTTTGTAATGATTTTTAGAAACCAATAAACTAATGCCGACGTCGTGCAATAATTTTTCTATCGCTCCTTCCCACTCGCTTTCGCTTTCGTTCACTTGCAACAGCTCTCCCGCAAAAGGCAGTTCGCCTTCTTCCAGTCGCAAGTCGGCGCATAACTGCGTACGAAACCCGACAAGCCAAGCAGGTATCTGCGTCTTTCTTTCTTTTAATGACTGAAGTTCTTGCGATTCGGTTTTATGCTCTGCCTCTTGTTTTCGCAACTCGCTGATTAGGTTATCGCGTTGCTCGCGCAGGGTTGTTTCGAGAACCGCGCATTTTTCGTTGAGCACATTCGCCCGACTGATATTCTCCTGAAAAGCGGCTTCGTTTGGCGCGCTTTTTAAGCCTGCCTGCAAGGCTAATTGGTCATAGTCGTTAAATTCTTTTTGCTTAGTTTCTTTATCCTGTTCGTGCCGCTTTATCTCCGCGGCTATTTGCTCTATCCGCTTGCCTCCGTTGTTCGCGATGTCTTGGATGATAGTTTGCCTGCGGTTTTCCAGCTCATAAAGTTCCTGCGCGGCGCCCTGCAACGCGCGTTTCTCTTTTTCTAAATCCGTTTTGGCGTGCTCTATTGCCTGCTCCAACAGCCCCAATTTCTTCCCCGCAAACCAAGCGGGCATGGCCTCCAGCATGGCTTCAATATTTTCTATTTCGGCGGTTGTCGCATCGTAGTTTTCGCAGGATTCGGTCAGCGGTTTTAATATCTGATATTGCTCTCTTGCATTCACTGCCGCGTCATGCGCTTTATTCAAATCGTCAAATCGTTTCAATAAGGCCGCAATTTGCTCTTTGACGTCGGTTCTTTCCAGCATTTGTTCGCGAACAAAGTCGGTGAGACTGCTGACCGATTTCATCGAAACGGTTTGGTAAAACAAGTCAATGGCTTTTTCGCTGTTCATGCCAAAGCGCCGCCGAAAGTGTTCGCTGTATTGCGAGAAGTTATCGTTAAACAATTCTACGCCTTTCATGCCGCGCAACCTTCTCCTAAGATCATTGACGTCCGTAAAATTGCTAAAGTGTTCTTTGACGGTTAACGGCACGGCGCCTGCAATAAGAAGTTTCTCTGCCTTTCCTTCTTTTCCTATCCAAAAGAATTGGGCTAGGCAGACGTCCTCCTGATAGCCCTCGTTGCGGAAATTTCCGATGATGACGGTGTAGGTATTGTCGTCGGGGCGCAGATAGACTTTCTTCGCCGTTTGGGTGCTTTCCGCCTTCTCTTTTTTGTATTCTCCCCTCACATAGCTTAATAAATTGCGCTCCTTGCCTTCCGCGCCGGCGGCTTTGTTGAATACAATTTTATGATGGGGAACCAGCAGACAAGTCACGGCGTCCACCAAGGTAGATTTACCCGAACCAATATCTCCGGTGAGCAGGGCGTTTTCCCCGCGGGGTTTAATTTGCCAACGCACTTTATTAAACGTTCCCCAGTTGAGCACTTCCAGCGAGTGAAGGCGGAAACCCGCTTGACCTAAGCCTAATTCTAACGGCAGTTGATGTAACATATTTTCCATCATTCAAACCTTAGTCTGCTGCCTGTTTTTCTGCCGCGTAGTTTTGCAGCCTTTTTAAGGTATCGTCGATTGCTTCGGCGGGCACAAAGCCCTTGATGATGCGATGCACTTCATAGTTCTTTTCTTTGTCGTCCAGTTTTCGCAAAAAGCCGAGCTCCGCGGTTTTATTTATCGCGGTTATAATTTTCTCCTGTTGTTTAGCTTCGTCGTGAACGGCGGGCAGAAAAACTTTTGCGCGATTAATGATTTCCTGTTCGTTAATAATGGAACGAACCGAGCCGCCTTGCGCGTCGTGTTCCAACAAAAATTTCCTTATTGTCACGCATAAGAGGGTGACAAAGAAATTAAGCTGCCTCTTTTCCGATAGCTTTGGCAAAGGCGTTTCCTCCTCCCCCTCTTTTTTGGGCGACAAAAAAGCATAGCCTTCGCCTTTGTCCAAAAACAATTCAAGCCCTAAAGGAAGATAATATTTTTTTATTTCCGCTTCATAACAGAGGAGGTTTTCCCAGACTTCTTTTTGATGTTCATACACCACGCCTTTGAGAAGCATAATAAGAGGCAATGAAAATTTATAGTCCATTGCTTATCGGTTAAAAATGATGAGGGGCGTACGCAAACGATAGGTCTTGCCATGGCTCTTGTTTTCTATCGTCAGTTCCTCCTCTTGTTCGCGGTTTATCAGATGCCTGCCCTCGTTTGAGGCCAGTTGTATGTAGCCCAATATTTCCGCCACGCCCTTAACAGGCGGATAGCAACTTACTATTTCCGACAAGGCCGCCTGCGATTTATTCCTTAACAGCGATTTGACATTATTTCTAAGCTCTTCCATATCCACGTAAAACTGTTCAAATAAAATATCCGTATCCGCTTCTGCCCGCCCGTCTTCCGTGCCGAGGTTTTCAAAAACGGCTTTCCGCGGCGGCGTAAAGAGCGGTCTGTCCATTATGAAAGACGGCTTGAAAGGAAGGTCTATTTCCATCCAGACAGCCCGCCCTTCCGATATTTCTTTATGTTCTATCAACAGACTTTCTATTTGTTCAATTTGACGAAGGATATGTCTGCTTTCGGAAAGGTTTCTTTGCTCCACAAACTTTCTGATTTGTTCTATTAATCCGTCGTTGCTGCGATTGACTTTATCGCCTGCCTCCACAAGGTTTGTCTTTATCCTGTCTACCACTTGTTCCTTTTTTACTTCCGCAATGGCCGGTATGTCATTAATCTTTTCGAGCAACGTTTCGAGTTCGTGCTGCATGTGTTCGCTCATTAAAAATTCCCAGAAAGCCAAAAAACTTTTCCCTTGATCGGTGCTCCAAAGGTAGTCTTGCTGTTCAAAAACATTGTCCAGCAAATCGGCTTTGGCAAGACTGCTTTTGATAATGGTTTGTCGGGTCTGCGCGTCGAGTTCCCTGAAATTCTCCTCCACCTGACGAAAATCGGAGAGCAATCGCCGCGCCGTTTCCTCGGCCAAGAAATAAGTCTCTTTCACTTGAGTATCGGAGAGGGGCACAAAATGACCTGCCCGAACCTGTTCAATTTCTTTGTCTATTTTGCCGCGAGCCTCCTCCAACTGCTGAATACGCTCTTCCTGATTGGAGCCGGAAGAGGCAATTTGTTTCAGCAAATGAAAAAATTGAAGCAGGCGGCTATGCGTGCCGACGAATTGCTGTTTATTAAGATCCTCTAACCATTTCAGCGCATTCTCTGCGGCGGGCGATAACTCATATACAGGCTCGTCGGCCACGGCATAATACCTCCTAAGATACCCCTGTTGCGCCCACTTTTGCAGATAGTCTAACGAAGACAGGGCATAGTCGTCAAAGCCTTTTCTTCGCAAAGCGTAGAGATAATCGCCCAACAGACTTTGCAGTTCGCTTTGAGAATAGGCGATCTTATCCTGTTGCTTAAAAGCCAAATGGCAAAACCCGACCAACAACGGGAAATGTTCCGCTCTTAGCAGTTGCAACGTTTTGTCGTTGCGATAAAGCGATAAGGCTTTTTCAAAGGTCATTTCAGCGCGTTCTTCTTTAAAGATTTTTAGTTTTTACAAACTTACGGGAATATTCTAATTCACACAATTTTAAGGGTCAAATGTTATATTCAAGACTAAATTCCTTAAGAAAACGACATTGATTCGTCATTGCTGATTTTTCTTTTACATTTGCAAAAATTAAAATATGAAGCTCATTGTCTTTTTATGCCTCTCCGCTTTTGCTTCTGCGCAGGCGCCCGAGTGGCAACAGGCGGTTGACTATAAAATGGACGTGGAACTGGATGTGACTACGCATCGCCTCAAGGGAAAGCAACTCCTCACCTATTTCAACCGTTCGCCGGACACGCTCGCTTTTGTCTATTTTCATTTGCAATTCAATGCCTTCCAACCGGGAAGCATGATGGATGTTCGTTCGCGCCACATTGCCGACCCCGATTCGCGGGTAGGTTCGCGCATTGCCTCTTTAACGCCTGACCAAATCGGTTATCAAAAAATTCTTTCCCTCCGTCAAAACGGGAAAAAGGTAAAAACCGAAATCATGGGCACCCTTATGAAGGTGTGGCTGGAGGAGCCTCTTTTGCCCAAAAAAAATACTGTGTTTGCCATCGATTTTGAGGCGCAAACGCCGTTGCAAATTCGCCGTTGCGGACGGCAGAATCGCGAGGGAATTGAATATTCTATGTCGCAATGGTATCCCAAAATAGCCGAGTACGATTATCAGGGCTGGCACGCCAATCAATATATTGCCCGCGAATTTCACAGCGTTTGGGGCGACTTCGATGTGACTATCACCCTCGATTCGCGCTATACCGTGGCGGGGACGGGAGAGTTAGTGAACGCCGATGAAATAGGGCACGGCTATTCCTCCGCAAACCCCAAGAAAAATAAATTGTCGTGGCGCTTCAAAGCCAAGAACGTCCTTGACTTTACGTGGGCGGCCGACCCCGACTATCAGCACGAAACAGCGAAAGTACCCAACGGTCCCGTCCTGCATTTCTTTTATCAAAAAAATGAAAAAACAGAAAAAACGTGGCCTCTGTTAAAAGACATAACCGTAAAAACTTTTCAATATCTAAGCAACACATTTGGCCCCTATCCTTACGACCGCTACTCCGTCATTCAAGGGGGAGACGGCGGCATGGAATATTCTATGTGTACCCTTATTTTAGGCGAGGGAACGCTTGGGGGCTTGTCGGGTTTGATGATGCATGAAGTCTCGCATGCGTGGTTTGAAATGCTGCTGGCTACGAATGAAATTTTGCGCGCCTGGATGGACGAAGGCTTTGCCGAATTTGCCGGCCAAGAAGCGTATGCCAATATCTTCCCCGGGTTCACGCCGCATCTCAATGCGTATGAATCGTATTTCAAATTAGTCAACAGCGGAAATTACGTCGCGCCCAATACGCCCTCCGATTTTTTCCCTTCCAATGCCGCCTATCGCACAGGGAGTTACGTGGCCGGCTGTCTGTTCTTATGCCAACTGCGTTACCTCATGGGGGAAGATTTTTTTAAGAAAGGCATGTTACACTATTTCGATAAGTGGAGAATGAAACACCCCGGCGACGACGACTTCATTCGTTGCCTGGAAAAAACGTCGGGCATGCAGCTTCTTTGGTTTAAAAATTTGTGGATAAACACTGCGCAAAAAATTGACTATGCCTTGGAGCCGCCCGTGGCGGAAGGCGATAAAACGCGCCTCGTCATTAAAAGGAAAGGAGACCTGCCCATGCCCGTTGAACTCACCGTCACGAAAAAAGACGGAAGCCGCGAACTGCACTACATTCCCATGAATGAAACATTTGCCGTCAAGCCCCACACGGCGCCGCGCATCGACGAACCCGTTTGGTTTTGGGTAAATCCTTCGTATGAACTCGTGTTGCCGATTGCTTACCATACCATCGCCTCGCTTGAACTCGACGCCAAGCATGAACTGGCAGACATAAACCGCCGCAATGACAAAATTGAAAATAAGTAAGATTTTGCGGGTTTGCATGCTTGTATTCCAAAATCATTTTGTATGTTTGCCGTTGGTTTTCATCACTTTTAAGACTTCCTTCTTCTATGCCTGATATTGATAATCTCAAACAAATTTCAGCCCAAATTCGTCGCGACGTGTTACGCATGGTGCACGGTTGTCAGTCGGGTCATCCCGGCGGCTCCTTGGGTTGCGCCGATTTTATCACCGCCTTGTATTTCCATGGCATGCAATACCATAAGCCTTTCGACATGAACGGCGCCGGCGAGGATTTATTCTTTCTTTCCAACGGACACATTTCGCCGGTGTGGTATTCCGCATTGGCACGCGCCGGATTTTTTGAAATAAAAGAACTGGCTACTTTCAGAAAATTAAATTCCCGGCTTCAAGGTCATCCCGCCACGCACGAACATTTGCCCGGCATTCGCGTGGCGTCGGGTTCTTTGGGGCAGGGGCTTTCGGTTTCCATCGGCGCGGCGCAGTGCAAGAAGCTGAATAAAGACGAACGATTGGTCTATGTGTTGTTGGGCGACGGGGAATTGCAAGAGGGGCAAGTGTGGGAGGCGGCCACGTATGCGCCTCACCACAAGGTGGATAATTTAATTGCCACCATTGATTTCAACGGACAGCAAATTGACGGCCCCACCGAACAAATTATGTCGCTTCGCGATTTGAAAGCCAAGTGGCTGGCCTTCGGCTGGGAGGTGATTGAAAGCCGCGGAAACGACATGGAAAATGTACTCGCCGCCATTGCCGAAGCGCAAGCCCTTGCGAGGAAGGGGAAGCCCGTTATGAACTTGATGAAAACAGCTATGGGCAGCGGCGTGGACTTCATGGAAAACTCCCACAAGTGGCACGGCTCCGCCCCCTCCGACGAACAACTGGCAAGGGCTTTGAGTCAGCTTCCCGAAACGCTTGGCGATTATCCAAACGGCTAGATTTAATTTTAAAATGAAATATACATTCACCGAAAAAAAAGATACGCGCTCCGGTTTTGGCGCCGGACTTCACGAACTGGGAAAAACCAATCCCAATGTAGTCGCCCTTTGCGCAGACCTTGTAGGCTCTCTCAAAATGGAGGCTTTTATCAAAGATTTTCCCGGACGATTCTTTCAAACGGGAATTGCCGAAGCCAATATGATGGGCATTGCCGCAGGGCTTACCATTGGCGGGAAAATTCCATTCGCCGGAACGTTTGCCGAGTTTGCCACCGGCCGCGTGTATGACCAAATCCGCCAAAGCATCGCCTACTCCGGCAAGAATGTGAAAATCGCCGCCTCCCACGCCGGACTGACCCTCGGCGAAGACGGCGCCACTCACCAAACACTGGAAGACATCGGCTTGATGAAAATGTTGCCGGGCATGACCGTGCTTGTTCCTTGCGATTATCATCAGACCAAAGCGGCCACCCTTGCCGCCGCCAAACACGAAGGCCCCGTGTATCTTCGTTTCGGACGTCCTGCTTGGCCGGTATTCACTTCGCCGCAAGAATTTACAATCGGAAAAGCAGAGACGATGATTGTGGGGAATCAGGTGACCGTCATTGCTTGCGGCCACATGGTGTGGCAAGCCATCGAAGCCGAACATGAATTGGCAAACGAAGGAATTTCCGTTGAATTAATCAATATGCCCACCGTCAAACCGCTCGACGAAGCAGCGATTATAAAATCCGCGTCGAAAACGAGATGCGTAGTCACTTGCGAAGAGCACCAAATTTTTGGAGGCTTGGGCGAAAGCGTAGCCGGCGTGTTGAGTCGCCGCCTCCCCACGCACATTGAAATGGTGGGTGTGCGCGATGTCTTTGGCGAAAGCGGAACCCCCATGGAACTCCTCAAAAAATACGGACTCTCCCCCGCCCACATTGTGGAGGCAGTTAAAAAAGTGATGGGAAGAAGGTGAGGACTAG
>Ga0081606_1000360_pt1 | contig 20259 bp, 15 predicted proteins | sample EareggfetidaYelm_FD_71127 | JGI IMG/M metagenome (GOLD analysis project Ga0081606, IMG submission 71127) | Earthworm egg capsule microbial community from the University of Washington, USA - E. fetida Yelm (SPADES assembly) (version 2) | ecosystem: Host-associated > Annelida > Reproductive system... | reverse complement strand
TCCTTGCAGCGCCCGCTCGATGACGCGCAACTCGACGACAAGTTCATGTCCCTGGTCGAACCCGTGCTGGGCCGCGCCAAGGGCACGCGCATCGGACAGGAATGCCGCGCTTTGGCAACGCTGACCGACATGCGCGCGCTCACGGCCCTGTGCGTGCCATGAATCCACATCCAGCAGTACAGTGCCCCCCTGGACAGGGCCGGAACATCAAATTTCCTGCAGAAGAAGGATGCTGGCCAGGTAACCTGGGTGTCGCATCACGTTACGAAAAGAGAGCAATCATGAAAACGGAACATTCGAAGCTGCCGGAGGCAGCATCAACCCGGCGCCAGTTCATCCATGGCGCGGCAGCGCTCGGTATCGGCATCGGCCTTGGGGGGCGCGCCAGCGCCGCAGCGCCACGCCGCGGCGGCACGCTCAAACTGGGCATGGGCGGTGGCAGCACCACGGACTCTCTTGACCCGACGCTGCTGGTGGACTGGGTGTCCTTGAATCAGGCCTACATGCTGATGAATGGCTTGGTCGAGATCAACGAAAAGATGGAAGCGGTGCCGGAACTGCTGGAGAGTTGGGAAGCCAAGCCCGGCGCGGCGGAGTGGCTGCTGAATGTGCGCAGCGGCGTCACCTTCCACAACGGCAAGACGCTGGACGCGGATGATGTGGTCTATTCGCTGAACCTGCATCGCGGCCCCGAGACGCGCTCGGCGGTCAAATCGAATCTGGCCGATGTGACCGATGTGCGCAAGAGCGGGGCGATGCAGGTCACGATCACGCTCAAGAGCGGCGATGCCGACTTGCCTTATCTGCTGTCTGACTATCACTTGCTGGTGGTGCCCGATGGTTTCCAGGATTGGGCCAAGCCGATTGGCACCGGGCCTTTCGTCTTCGGCGAGTACACGCCGGGCGTGCGCTCGCTGTTCAAGCGCAATCCGGATTACTGGCGGCCGAATGCCGCGTGGGTGGATGCGGTCGAGTTGCTTGTCATCAATGATGTCGCGGCCCGCACCAATGCCCTGATATCGGGTCAGGTGCATGCGATCAACCGCATCGATTTCAAGACCGTCGATCTGCTCAAGCGCAACCCGGCCTTGAGCATCGTGCGCTCGGTGGGCGGCCAGCATCTCACATTTCTGATGAATTGCACGACCGCCCCGTTCACCGACAACAATGTGCGCCTGGCAATCAAGTACGGCATCGACCGTCAGAAGCAGTTGAGCACCATCCTGCGAGGTTACGGCTCGCTCGGCAATGACCATCCGATTCCGCGCACCGACCGTTTCTTCGCCGCCGATCTGCCGCAGCGCGCATACGATCCGGACAAGTCGAAGTTCCATCTGAAGAAGGCTGGCTTGAGCACGCTCGATGTCGAGCTATCGAGTTCCGACGCGGCCTTTGTCGGGGCGCTCGACTCGGCGGCCTTGCTGCGGGAACAGGCTGCGGCCGGCGGCATCACGTTGTCCATCCAGCGCCAGTCTGCGGATAGCTATTGGGACAAGGTATGGATGAAAGCGCCATTTTGCATGGGCTTTTGGGCTGGACGCCCGACCGCAGGCCAGATGTTTTCCATCGCCTACAAATCCGACGCCAAGTGGAATGATGCGTACTGGAAAAATCCGCAGTTCGACACCCTGCTGCTACAGGCGCGGGCGATGCTCGATGACAACAAGCGGCGCGAGTTGTATGGCGAGATGCAACGGATGGTGAGCGACGAGGGCGGTACCATGATTCCGCTGTTTGCCGATTACATCGATGCCACATCGAACCTGCTCAAGGGTGCGATGCCGCATCCGCTGTTCAATTTCATGGGTTGTCGACTCGCTGAGCGTGTCTGGCTGGAAGGCTGATGCGCAGGCTGTTGATGCAGAGGGTGCTGCTGGGCTTGCTGACCTTGTGGCTGGTGTCGGTGCTGATCTTCGTCGGCACCGAGATGCTGCCCGGCGATGTTGCCTCGGCCATTCTCGGCCAGTCCGCCACGCCTGAAACGGTGGCGGCGCTGCGCGCTTCGCTCGGCCTCGATCAGCCAGCGCTGCAACGTTACCTGATGTGGCTGCTGCATTTCCTGCAAGGCGATTTGGGCACTTCGCTCACCAATGGCCGCTCGATTGCCGCAGACCTGATGCCGCGCCTTTACAACACGCTGTTTCTGGCCAGCTATGCGGCGCTGGTGGTGATACCGCTGTCGATACTGCTGGGCATTGCGTCGGCGATTTGGCAAAACAGCCTGTTTGATCGGGCCGCCAGTGTGCTATCGCTTGCCAGTATCTCGATGCCGGAGTTTTTCGTCGGTTATGTCCTGATCATCCTGCTGGCGGTGAAGTGGGCGCTGCTGCCCAGTCTGGCGGTGGTCTCGGACAGCATGTCCTGGAGTGAACGGCTGTACGCGACAACGCTGCCCATGCTCACCTTGCTGTTCGTCGTCACTGCGCACATGTTGCGCATGACGCGCGCATCGGTCATCGCGGTGATGGGCAGCGCCTATATCGAGATGGCCATTCTCAAGGGGCTCCCCAAGTGGCGCATCGTGGTGCAACATGCCTTGCCCAATGCGCTTGCGCCCATTATCAATGCCGTGTCGTTCAACCTGGCTTACCTGGTCGTTGGCGTCATCATGGTCGAGGTGGTGTTTGTCTATCCCGGCGTGGGGCAGTTGATGGTCGATGCGGTATCGAAACGCGATTTGCCGGTGGTGCAGGCATGCGGCTTGTTGTTCGCTGCTGCCTATATCGGTTTGAACACGCTTGCCGATGTGCTGGCGGTCTGGGTCAATCCGCGTTTGCGGCAGGCGAGATGAGTTCCATATGAAAATATTTGGCAAAACCGTGGCCGCCAGCGCTGTCATCGGCGGCCTGATTGTCGTGGCGCTGGCGGGCCTGGTCTTGCTGGCGCCGCTGGTGGCACCGCATGGCGAGACCGAAACCGTTGGCGATATCTGGCTGCTGCCGGGCGCAGGGCATCTGCTTGGCACCGACAGCATCGGGCGCGACATGCTTTCGCGGCTGTTATACGGCGGACGCACTACGCTTGGCATCGCGCTTGCGATCAGTTTGCTCTCCTTCTCCCTGGGCATCGTCAGCGGCTTTGCCGCCGTGGTGCTCGGACGCTACGTCGATCTGCTGCTCTCGCGTCTGGTCGATACGTTGATGGCGATTCCGGTGCTGATCTTCGCGCTGATGATTCTCTCGGTGCTCGGCACCTCGGTGCCGGTGTTGATCTGCACCATCGCCGTGCTGGACGCCACGCGGGTGTTCCGGCTGGCGCGGCTGGTGGCGCAAGGCATCATGGTGCAAGAGTACGTGGAAGCGGCGCGGCTGCGTGGCGAAGGGTTGGGCTGGATTATCCGGCGCGAGATTTTGCCCAACGCGGTGCCGGCCTTGCTGGCGGAATTCGGCATGCGCTTTGGCTTCACCATCCTGTTCGTCGCCGGCCTGAGCTTTCTCGGCCTGGGCATTCAGCCGCCGTATGCAGACTGGGGCGGCATGGTGCGTGACAACGCGCAGGCGATCAATTTCGGCGGTATCGCGCCACTCTTTCCGGCGCTGGCAATTGCGCTGTTGACGATAGGCATCAACCTCGTGGTGGATTGGCTGCTGTCCGTGCGGGCGCAGGGGCAGGCGGGGTCGATGGCATGAGCAACATACTCGAAATGCGCAATTTGCGGGTGCAGGCGCCCACGGGCCAGGTGTTGGTCGATGGCGTCAGTCTGACGCTGGCAGTCGGTGAGGTGCTGGGCTTGATCGGCGAATCCGGCGCGGGCAAGTCAACCATCGGCCTGGCCGCGCTGGGTTATGCGCGCGGCCAGTGCCGCATCGTGAATGGCGAAGTCTGGCTGGCGGGCGAAAACATCATGGCGGCCAGTTCTGCGCAACGTCGCGCCTTGCGCGGCAGCCGCATCGCTTACGTGGCGCAGAGTGCGGCAGCAGCGTTCAACCCCGCATTGACGATAGGCGCGCAAGTGGTGGAAGGGCCGCTACGCCACGGCTCAATGACGCGCGCGGCAGCGCTCGCATGGGCGCGCGAGCTTTACCTGGCGCTCGATCTGCCGGACCCTGACCACTTTGGCCAGCGCTATGCGCATCAAGTGTCCGGGGGGCAGTTGCAACGTGCGATGGTCGCCATGGCAATGTCGTGCAAGCCGGAGGTGCTGGTGCTCGACGAGCCGACCAGCGCCCTCGACGTGACCACGCAAATCGAAGTGCTGGTGATCTTGCGCAAGGTGGTGCGCGAGTTTGGCACTGCCGCGCTCTACATTTCGCACGATCTGGCACTGGTTGCGCAGATTGCCGACCGGGTGCTGGTGCTGCGTCACGGCAAGCAGGTAGAGGAGGGCCGCACGGAGGCGGTGCTGCATGCGCCACGCGAGGCTTATACGCAGCAACTGGTGGCCGAGCGCGCCGCCACCACTGCCCCGCAGGCGCAGGCCGGCACTGCGCCTCTGCTGACCGTCGAAAACCTCACCGCCGGCTACCACGGCAACACCATTTTGCGCGAGATCAACTTCACGCTTGGGCGCGGCGAAACCCTGGCGCTGATCGGAGAATCGGGCAGCGGCAAGAGCACCGTGGCACGCGCCATCGTCGGCTTGATCGCGCAGCAGAGCGGCCGCTTGCGCTTCGACGCCGAGCCGTTGCCGGCGCAGCTTGGCGCGCGCACACGCGAGCACAAGCGGCGCATACAGTTGGTGTATCAGTTGCCGGATGTCGCGCTCAACCCGCAGCAAAGCATCCATGAAATCATAGGCCGACCGGCGTCCTTTTATTTTGGCCTCGATGCAAAGGCTGCGCGCTCGCGGGTGCGCGAGCTGCTGCAATTGGTGGCCCTGCCGGAATCCTGCATCGACCGCCGGCCCGGGCAATTGTCGGGCGGGCAGAAGCAGCGTGTCTGTATCGCAAGGGCGTTAGCGGCCAAGCCCGACCTGATCATTTGCGATGAAGTCACGTCCGCACTCGACCCGCTGGTCGCCGAAGGCATACTGCAACTGCTGGAGTCGCTGCAAGAACGCATCGGCCTGTCATACCTGTTCATCACACACGACCTTGGCACCGTGCGCCGCATCGCCCAGCGCGTGGCGGTGATGCTGAGCGGCGAAATCATCGCCTGCGGTCAGACCGACACCATTTTCAGCGCGCCAATGCACCCTTACACCGAGCGGCTTTTGTCCTCGGTGCCAGAGATGCGCATGGGCTGGCTGGACCATGCACTGGCGCGCCAACGACCATGACACCACGCTACGACAGGAGCTACGACAGGAAACAGGCGCCATGCAAGACAAGCACGCAATCGAGAACGTCTGGATAGACTTGCAGGACGGCACCAGGCTCGCCGCCCGCATCTGGCTGCCCGCCGATGCGCACGCGCGGCCGGCGCCCGCGATTCTCGAATACATTCCCTATCGCAAACGCGACGGCACGCGCGTGCGCGATGAACCCATGCACGGTTACTTCGCCGCGCATGGCTATGCCGCCGTGCGCGTCGACATGCGCGGCTCAGGCGATTCGGATGGTTCGATGGCGGACGAATACCTGGCGCTCGAACAAGACGACGCGCTCGAAGTGATCGCCTGGATTGCGCGCCAGCCCTGGTGCAACGGCGCGCTCGGCATGATGGGCAAGTCGTGGGGCGGCTTCAATGCGCTACAGGTCGCTGCGCGCCGCCCGGCAGCGCTCAAGGCCATCATTACCGTCTGCTCCACGGACGATCGCTACGCCGACGACATCCACTTCAAGGGCGGCTGCCTGCTCAACGACAATCTCTGGTGGGGCAGCATCATGCTCGCCTATCAGGGGCGGCCGCCTGACCCGGCCCTGGTCGGCGATGGCTGGCGGCAAGCCTGGCTGCAACGGCTCGACCAGATGCCGCTGTTTCCCGCGTTATGGATGGCGCACCCGTGGCGCGACGCGTATTGGCAGCACGGCTCCGTGTGCGAGGACTGGTCGGCCATCCAGTGCCCGGTGTTTGCCGTGGGAGGTTGGGCGGATAGCTACACGAACGCCGTATTCCGCCTGCTGGCCCATCTCAAGGTGCCAACCCAAGGCTTGATCGGACCCTGGGCGCATATCTACCCGCAAGATGCCGTGCCCGGTCCGGCCATCGGCTTTCTGCAAGAGGCGCTGCAATGGTGGGACCGCTGGCTCAAGCCGGACGCCGCGCCCGCCGCTGCGCCCACTGTCTCGCCCGCCGCCTTGCGGATCTGGCTGGAGACTTCGCGCTCGCCCGCCACCACACACCTGCACAGCCCCGGACGCTGGATTGCCGAAGCCGCCTGGCCCAGCCGGAACGTGCAGATGCAGACCTGGTATCTGGGCCAGGGAACACTGGTCGCTGCGCGCCCGCAAACTGCCAGCATCACGGTCTGCACACCGCAGGGACACGGCATCGCCGCAGGCGAGTGGATGGGCACCGGCGTGCCGGGCGAATCCCCTGCCGATCAACGGCTGGATGACGGCTGGGCCACCGTGTTCGACAGTGCGCCGCTGAGCGCGCCGCTGGTCATACTCGGCATGCCGGAGTTGGAACTGGAATTGGAAAGCGACAAGCCGGTCGCCCATCTGTGCGCGCGGCTATCGGAAGTGCTGCCAGACGGTGCCGCCACCCGTTGCAGCTATGCGGTGTTCAACCTGACACAGCGCGATGGCGCCGCCACGCCAACGCCGCTCGAGCCGCAGCGCCGCTACACGGTGCGCATTGCACTGGACGCCTGCGCACATGAATGCGCGCCGGGCAGCCGCATCCGGGTAGCGCTCGCCACCACATATTGGCCCTTGGTGTGGCCAGCGCCCGAACACGCGACGCTGACCGTGCAGTCAGGGGCCAGCGCGCTGCATCTGCCTGTTCGCAAGGTCGGGCACGAGATCGCGGTGGCGCCCTTCGCCGCCCCCGAACGCGGCCCGGCCACCCCCGTCGAAGTCTTGCGCAACAGCAGCATCGAGCGCAGCGCGACATACGATCTGGCGCGTGACGAATGGACTTATGTGACCGAGAGTCTTGGCGGACTATTCGGCGAAGGCGTGCTGCGCCTGACGGAGATCGACACCAGCGTCGAACACAACTTGCGCCGCCAACTGACAGTGCGCGGCAAGGATCCCTTGTCGGCGCGCTACACGATCACCCAGAGCTACAGGATGGGTCGGCCTGGCTGGGAAATCGACATCGAAACGGCGCTTCACATGCGCGCCGACGCAACGCACTTCCACCTGGACGGGACCTTGACGGCACGCGAGAATGGCAGCGAAGTCCGCCAGCGTCGTTGGCAAGAGACATTGCCGCGGTTGTTGCTCTGAATCTCCTTGTGCGCTCATTGCGCATCCAACGGAGGCATTTATGTCTATTCCTCTGTCACTGCCCGAAAACCTGGAAACCCGGTTAAAAAACTGGTATCGATATCGCCGCGCCGCCCATCCCGGAGCACGGCTCGAAGCGGTGACGGGTCGGCCACTCTCGTTGGCGACAGTGGGCAAGGCGGCCAGTCACGCGGCCAGACGCAGGTTTATTGGACGCCCTTGCATGCAAAAACCCAAACGATCGAGTCGCTCATCGTCAACATCGGCACGGCTTCACAGCATGTCCATCTTGAATCACGACAGGTGGTCAGGTGGTTGTGATTTCTCCCATGAGAAATCCTGCGATGATCGTGATTTGTGCAAGACTCCATCATCTGCGATGAGTCTGCGCAGATAACGCAGATTCCGGCATTGCCATGATTTATGCAAAAGATCAACAGCCGCCCGCAGCAGCCTCAGCCCACGGAAACACCGGATGAAAAATACGCTCCAGCGGCGGCTGGCCGAAGGCGCGTGATTGGTGGCTGGCCATCAGTTGGGCGAATTGCCTGTCCGCCTGCGCTTGCAAAGCGGCTGAATCCGTGGCGCCGACCTGAAAATCTTCCATCACGCAGCGCCCGCCGATATAGCTGGCGCGGCAGTCGCTGCCTCGTCCGGCCAGGATCAGGTTTTTCAGCGGCTCGAAGAATGGCCCCAGGTGCGTGCCCTTCAGATCGAACACGACGATATCGGCCAGGGCGCCGGCGCTGAGCCGCCCCAGGTCGTCTCGCCCCAGCGCCTTGGCGCCGCCGAGCGTGGCGGCGTTGAACATGTCGGCGGTCCTGGTCTGTGTGCTGTCGCCTTCCAGCACGCGGGCGATATACAGGCCGATTTGCATGTTGTGCAGCAGGTCTGGCGGCCAGGTGTCGGTGCCCAGCCCGAGGTTGATGCCGGCGGCCCGGTAGCGGCCAAAGGAGTTGAGCGCTCCGCCGCTGCGCGCAAATACCGCCGGGCAGTGCACCAGGCTGACTTCCGAGGCTGTCAGGCGCTGCCAATCGTCGGCGGATGGGTCGGACACCTGCGGGTGGCCGCTGAAATAAATGCCGTGCGGAAGGATGGCGCGCGCGTTCAGCAGGCCGGTGCGTTCCAGCCAGCCTAGCGGGGTGGTGTTGCGCAGGCGCTTGACCATTTCAAATTCATACACCGATTGGCAGCAGTGCAGGCGCACCGGTGCGTTCAATTCGGCGCTGGCGGCGGCGGTGCGCTCCAGCAGGGCTGGCGTGCAGGTTTCTATCCGGTCTGGCGCCAGCAGGCCGCGAATGAGGCCGTTGCCGCTGCCGTCGAAATCGCGGCAAAAGCGCAGCGCTTCATCCAATCCGGCCAGTCCGCGTGCTTCGTCCCACAACTGGCCCAGGCTGCGGTCCCGGCGCACGTAGCTGATGCCGCTCATGTAGGCCGGGCCGATATAGGCCCGAATGCCGAGTTCGATGGCAATCTCGGCAACGTTGGCAAATTCCTGATAATGCTCGGCCCACTGGCGGTAGTACATCGAGGTGATCGGCAGCGCGGTGGTGATGCCGTTGCGGATCAATTGCGTGAATGCGTAGCGATATTTGAAGCGTTCTTCTTCTTCGGTGTAGGTTTCCCACGGGCCGCGCTCCAGATATTCTTCCGACCACATCCGACCCATTTCGAGCCGGTTGCCGTTGTCCAGGGTCAGTACCGTGGAATCGAGGTCGCCCAGCGCATCCAGATCGATGAGTCCGGGGCAGATGAGCGCATGTCCATAATCGACGGTGCGGTCGACGGCACCAGGAAAGTTGCGACCGACAAACTCGATCCGATCGCCGGAAAAAACCACTTCGCCGTTTTGCCATAGCTCATGGCCAGCGCCGTTGAAGCCAATGACATAAGAAGCCTTGAGACAGCTGCGCATGTTTGCCCGCCTTTCATTGCTGTCCTGCAAATTGGCCGGCGCGCGCCACTATCCGCCCACGGCTGATGACGGTGCGCATGGTAGGGCGATTGATCAGTGCTTCGCTTGGATTTTCTGCCGGCACCAGCACGAAATTGGCGGGGCATCCAACGTCCAGGCCGTAGTTGGCGATTCCCAGCGCCCGGGCACCGCCGGCGCTCACGATGTCGAAGGCCATGGCCAGTTCCTGATCTTTGTTCCAGCGATAGCGCAGCGCAATCAGCATCGCCCGCTCCAGCATGTCGCCGTTGCCCATGGGGCTCCAGGGGTCGCGTATGCCATCCGAGCCGGAGCAGACATTGACGCCACGGCTGCGCAGCACGGCAACCGGCGGCACGTCGATGCCTGCGTTGCCGGAGGTCATGATCGAGATGCCCAACTCGGCCAGCCGGTCGGCCAGCGGCAGCAATTGCTCGGTGGGCAGCATGCCAAGGCAGAAGGCGTGGCTGATCATGACGCGGCCAGACCGGCCGCAGGCTTTGGTGAAGTCGGCGATGCGTTCCACCTGCCACAGCCCCAGGCTGCCACGGTCGTGCAGATGGATGTCGATGCCTCGGTCGTAGCGCGTTGCCAATGCAAATATGCCTTCGAGATGCCGGATGGGGTCGCCGTCCATGCCCGCCGGGTCCAGCCCGCCGACATGCTCCACGCCCAGTTCCAGCGCTGCGCGCATCAACTCCAGGGTGCCCGGCTGAATCAGCATGCCGGCTTGGGGAAAGGCGACAAACTGCATGTCGATGACATCGCGGTAGCGTTCGCGCAGCGCCAGCATCGCGTTGACACGCTCCAGTTTCAACTCCTGGTCGATATCGATGTGACAGCGAAAATACAGCGAGCCACGCGCAATGCAATGCTCGATCAAGGGGCCGGCGCGCTCTGCCAGCGGCACGTCGATGGCCCTGAGCACGCGCCGCTCATTGGCAACCTTGTCGCTCAAGCCTGGCCCCGAGGTGTTGGAATGCCAGGCCATGCCCCACAGCGTTTTGTCGAAATGGACATGGCTTTCCACCAATCCGGGCAATAGCAACCGAGCGCCGCCATCCAGCAGGCAGGGGATATCCGCTGCGGCACTGCCGGCGGGCACGATGGCGCCTATCGTTGCCCGATGCAGCACGATATCGACGGCAGCCGCGCCCAGTGGACGCACATTGCGTATGACTTGATCGCCTGTCATGGAAATGCTCCTGTAAAAATAGCAAGGATGAGGGCTGAAGGAGGAAGGCTGAAAGATGAAGGATGAAAATTGCCCGGCAACGGTGGGTGCGGGGTTCAGCCTTCATCCTTTCGACTTCAGCCTTCAGCCTTATCAATAATGGCTCGCCCCCCAGAGCCGGGGCGGCGCGTCGAGCAGATGGCGCAGGCCGCTGCGCTCCAGCATGCGTTCGGCCTCGATCGTGACGCGCTCCAGCACTTCGGTTTCATCGACGGACAGCACGCGGTAATCTTCCATCAGGATGTTGCCATCGACGATGGTGGTGCAGACGTCGCCGGCATTGGCAAAGCAGGTGATGCGGTAGACCGGCATGTTCAGCGGCATCAGGTGCGGCTTGAACAGATCGACCAGAATGATGTCGGCTTTCTTGCCGGCTTCGAGCGAGCCGATGTCCTGCTCCATCGATAGCGCCCGGGCCGCATCGATGGTCGCCATTTCCAGCACTTTGCCATGCGGCAGCACGCCGGCATCGCGGAAGTGGCGCCGATGGTAGTGCATGCACTGCGACATGTGGCGGAACATGTCATAGCCGCGATCGGGCGCTGCGCCGTCGGAGCCGATGGCCACGTTGACGCCGGCGTCGATCAGTTCCGGCACCGGGCAGCGCCCGCGAATCGACATGATGGCGCTGGGGTTGTGCACGATGGAAGTGCCGGTTTCGCGGCACAGGGCAATGTCTTCCCCGGTCAGGTCGATGGCATGCGACATGAACGATGCGCGGCCCAGCAAACCCAGTTCCCGGTGGGCAAATGCGAGGGTGCCGGCGCGATGGCCGTCCTGCGTGAAGGTCAGCCCGCGTGCACGCGCCAACGCCATGTATTGCCCGGCCTGGCTGCGATAGATGGCTTCGAAGGCGGCGATTTCAGGGTCATAGGCCGGGCCATACACCGGCAATGTCAGCGCGATCTTGATGCGCTGGTCTGCGCTATCGTGGCATGCGTCGATGATGGCTTGGCAGACCGCATACATGGTGTCGTCATCGACCGCCCGCACGGTCGCACCATGGGCTGCATAAGTGGTGTAGTTGCGCGGTGCCGGCGGGCGCGACGGGCCGACGGCCACCACGGAGCGGGTGCCGGTTTTGGCCACCGCCGCACAGTGGCGCTGCGCATACACGGGGTCGTCCACGCGCATGATGGAGTCGCCCCCGCCCAGCAGCGACACGCCCGTGGTCACGCCGGCTTTCAAGCGCTCCAGCGCGGCCAGATGCGATTCGACTTCCCAAAAATTTTCGTCGGAGGCGCTGGTGTAAATGGTTTTGCAGGCATGCATCCAGGCCTCACCGTTGCCGCCGCCCATGGTCTTGAGCATCGCGTGGCCGGCGTGCGCATGCGCATCGATCAAGCCCGGCAATACCGCCTTGCGGCGCGCATCGAGCACGCGTGCGGCCTGGTAGCGCTGCCGCAATGCGTCCGTGGCGCCGACGGCGACGATCCGCTGGCCGTGGACGGCCAGCGCGCCATCGTCGAGCACGCGGCGCTGCGCATCCATGGTGATGATGCAGCCATGTTCGATCAATACATCGATCTGCTGTAAGTTTTGCATGATGTGTGAATGCTCAGGCCGCTGATGCGTGCGCGGTGGGAACGACCGCATGGCAGGCCACTGCGCTGCCGTCGGCGGCGGCTTTGAGCAATGGCGTTTCGCTGCGGCAGCGCTCCATGGCCAGCGGACAACGTGGATGAAAGGTGCAGCCGCCGGGCGGATCGAGCGGGCTTGGCACATCGCCGCTGGCATTGCGCACGCGACGGCGGCCATATTCCAGCCGTGGAATCGCATCCATCAGCAGTTGCGTGTAGGGATGCTGTGGCCGCTCGAACAGCATTTCGGTCGGCGCCACCTCGACCAGTCGCCCCAGGTACATGACGCCAACCCGGGTCGAGATGAAGCGCACGACCGCCAGGTTGTGGCTGATGAACAGGCTGGTCATGCCTTCCTCGCGCTGCAGGCGCTTGAGCAGATTGAGTATCTGCGCCTGCACCGAGACATCCAGCGCCGAGGTCGGCTCGTCGCAGACCAGAAACGAAGGCTCTCCCGCCAGCGCGCGCGCAATCGAAATCCGCTGCCGCTGTCCGCCAGAAAATTCGTGCGGAAACTTGCTCACATCCGCTGCCGCCAGGCCCACCCGTTGCAGCAGTTCGACCACGCGCAGATCGACCCCGGCCGCACCGCGCAAGCCCTGAAAGCGGATAGGCTCGGCGATGGTCGAGCCGACCCGCCAGCGCGCATTGAGCGAGGCATACGGGTCCTGGAAAATCATTTGCACCCGGTGCGGGCGTTGCGCACCCTGCGCATCGAACACGATGGCACCCGCCGTCGGACGGTCCAGTCCGGCGACCATGCGCGCCAAGGTGGTCTTGCCGCAGCCCGATTCGCCGACCAGGCTGAACGTGGTGCCCAGCGGAATGTCGAAACTGACGCCATCGACCGATTTAACGGTGCGCCCCTGCGCCTGGAAGTAGCGCTTGACCTCGCTGACCTTGAGATACGGCCGGTCCATATGCTCCATATCAAGCTCGCTCATCATCATTGAGAACCATCACTGTCAACGCCATGTCGTCTGCACCCATCTGCGCAATCCGCAGAGGGCGCAGATTCACGCCGATCGGGAAACAGGCTGAGCCGAATTTGTGTGCCATCTCTCTATTTGTGCGAAGGTCAATGATCAACCGGATGCCAGCAATCGACCTGACTGTTGCCGAGCGACCGGATTTCTGCCCGGCGCTCCCGGCATTGCGGGGTGACCGCCGGGCAGCGCGGATTGAAGGCGCAGCCTTGCGGCTTGGCATTCAGGCGCGGCATGGCGCCTTCGATTTGCGTCAGCCATTCGACGGCATGCTCGAGCGGCGGAATGGCGCCCATCAGACCGCGTGAATAGGGATGGCGCGGCGCCGATACGATATCTGCCACCGGCCCCTGCTCCACGATGCGGCCGGCGTACATGACGGCCACCCGGTCGGCGTTTTCTGCGATCACGCCCATATCGTGCGTCACCAGCAAAATCGCGGTGCCGCGCTCGCGGCACAACTGCTTCAACAACTCCAGCACCTGCGCTTGCACCGACACATCCAGCGCCGTGGTTGGCTCGTCGGCGACCACCAGTTTCGGCTCGGCGCACAGCGCCAGGGCAATCACGATGCGTTGGCGCATGCCGCCGGAAAACTGGTGCGGATAAGCATGCAGGCGCTCTTGCGGCGCAGGAATGCCGACGGCGCGCATCCACTCCACTGCGCGCTGCACCGCTTCTTTCGGCCCGATCTCCAGGTGGGTCGTCATGGTCTCGATCAACTGGTCACCGATTGTCAGCAAGGGGTTCAGGCTCACCAGCGGGTCTTGGAAAATCGCGCCGATCTGCTTGCCGCGAATTTTCCGCATGGCTTGCGGCCCCAAGGTGTCCAAACGCTTGCCGTCGAACAAAATGGCGCCAGACGCCACCCGCGCCGGGGCATCCAGCAGGCCGAGCACCGCCATGCCGGTGAGCGATTTGCCGGCGCCGGATTCACCGACAAAGCCGACAATCTCGCCCGCATGAATCGCAAATGAAACGTCCTCCAAAGCCTTGAGCACACCGTGGCGCGTGGGAATCTCCACATGCAGGTTCGCTACTTGCAGCAACGGCGGGCGCTGGCTATGGTGCTCGTTCATGACAACCATGTCGCTTCCTTATTTCAAGCGCGGATTGAGCACATCGCGCAGCCAGTCGCCGAACAGATTGATCGCCAGCACCAGCACCATCAGGCACACGCCGGGCATCACCGTGACCCACCACTCGCCCGCAAACAGCACCTCATTGCCCAGCCGGATCAAGGTCCCCAGCGAGGGCGAGGTCGGCGGCACGCCGAGACCCAGAAAGCTCAGCGTGGCTTCCGTCAAAATCGCCATGCCGATGGACAAGGTGGCAATCACCAAGACCGGGTTGAGCACATTCGGCAAGACATGGCAAAACAGAATCCGCCATTTCCCCAGACCGATCAGGCGCGCCGCGTTGACATAATCCTTGGACTGCTCGACCATGGTCACGCCGCGCACGGTGCGCGCATACTGCACCCAGTTCGACAATCCGATCGCTGCCACCACGACCCAAATGGCGACCTGCTCCTGGATTTCCTTGGGCAGCACGGTGCGCGCCAGGCCATCGATCAGCAAGGCCACCAAAATCGTCGGGAAACTCAGTTGCACATCGGCCACGCGCATGATGAAATTATCCAGGCGGCCACCCGCATAACCGCTGAACAGGCCGAGCGTGACGCCGATGAGCATCGACAACACCGTCGCGGTAATGGCGACGATCAGCGATACGCGCAAGCCGTACAACATCACCGACAGCAAATCGCGCCCCTGGCCGTCCGTGCCGAACCAATACATCGGCGCGCCGCCCTCCAGCCAGGCCGGCGGCATGCGCGCATCCATCAGATTCAAGGCGGCGGGGTCGAAGGGGTCTTGCGTCGCCAGCCAGGGTGCAAACAGGGCGAACATTGCGTAAAGCGCCAGCACCGCAGCGCCGATCAAGGCTTCCGGGCTGCGCAAAAAGCTGTAACTCAAATCCGAGTTGCGGGCGCGCTGCAAAAAGGCGAGTAGTGCGGTCATCTCTCTATTCCTGTGTTCCTGTGGACCGGCATCAGGAGACACGCAAGCGCGGGTCGACCAGAAAGTAAAGCAGGTCGGCGACCATATTGATCAGCACGAACATCAGCGCAATCAACATCAGATAGGCGGCAATCAGCGGCACGTCGCTAAAGGTAATCGCCTGGATGATCAGCATGCCAAGGCCGGGCCATTGAAATACCGTTTCGGTAATGATGGCAAACGCGATCATCGAGCCAAGCTGCAAACCGACCACGGTAATGATGGGAATCAAGGTGTTCTTCAAGGCGTGGTGGAAATGGATAGAGCGCTCGCGGATGCCGCGTGCCCGCGCAAACTTGATGTAATCGCTGCGCATCACCTCCAGCATTTCTGCGCGCGTCAAGCGCATGAACAGGGTGAGCTGGAACAGGGACAGCGTGATCGTCGGCATGACCAGCGACTTCCAGCCACTGGCAGTCAACAGGCCCGTGGTCCAGAAACCGACACTGACCACATCCCCTCTGCCAAACGACGGCAACCAGTGCAATTCGACGGAAAACAGCAAAATCAGCGCGATGCCGATCAAAAAGGACGGCACCGAAATCCCGATCAGCGACACCACCTGCAAGGCGCGGGCACCCCAGGCTTTGCGCCGGATACCCGCGTAAATGCCCAGCGGCAGGCCCAGACCGAGTGCCAGCAAAGCCGCGCACAGGCTCAGTTCCAGCGTGGCCGGGATGCGGCTGGCGATGACCCGCGAGACCGGCTCCAGATTGCGGTACGACACGCCAAACTCGCCTTGCAGCGCGCGCCCGAGAAAGAGCAGATATTGCACCGGCAGCGGCGCATCCAGCCCGAGCCTGGCGCGCAAGGCTTCTTTTTCGGCCTGCGTTGCGGTCTCGCCCACCAGGTTATTCACCGGGTCGCCGATGAAGTTGAAAATCGCAAAAGAAACCATCGACACCACCAACATGACCGCCAAGCCATTGGCAAGACGCTGTGCAAGAAATCGAAGCATGGGCGGGTCCAGAAAATCAGGGATGGCGGAACAAACGCGGTCTCATTTGACGGTGATCAGCCACAGGCGCATCTGATTATCCGGCGACTGGCGCAAGTCGATACCCTTCTTCGCCGCCCAGATCACCGGCTGCTGATGCAGCGGAATATGTGAAATATCGTTGCGCTCTATCGCCACCGCCTCGGTGATCAGTTGATTGCGTTTGGCAAGGTCGAGTTCACTGGCGATTTTTGGCAGGTAGGCGTCAAATCTCGGGTTGGAATACCGGCCTGAATTGAGGCCGCCAATGTTTGCCGTCTGTGTGCCCACCACATCCTTGAGAATCGCGTAGGTATCGGCCATCGGCAAACCGGCATGCCCCATCATGTACAGCGACACATCGTTGGTGTTCAGGCGCTGGTTCCATTTTGCAGCCGGTTCTATCATGGGGTTGGCCTTGATGCCGACGCGCGCGAGCATGGCCGTGATGGCAAGGCAGAGTTGCTCGTCATAGACATAACGATTGTTCGGGCACTGCAAGCCGACGGAAAAACCATTGGGATAACCGGCATCGGCCAGCAGTTTTTTCGCCGCCGCCGTATCGTAGGCAAAGGCGCGCTGGTTCAAGCTCGCCGGCGCACCGCTCAGGAACGGAGAAATCAAACTGCCCGCCGGCCAGGAAGCGCCGCGCATCACCGCCCGCTTGAGCACCTCGACATCGATGGCCTGATACAGCGCCTGCCTGACGCGCAAATCCTTGAACGGGTTCTTGCCCTTGACATCGCCATACCGCAATTCATCGCGGAACTGATCCATGCCCAGGAAGATGGTGCGCAGTTCAGGCCCCTGAACGACATCGATGGCCGCCCCCTGCTGCAAACGCTGGACATCTTGCACCGGCACGCTGACCGACACATCCACCACGCCCGACAACAAGGACGAAGTGCGCGTGGCATCCGACTTGATCGGCGTAAATACGACGTTGCTCAGATTGTGCCGCGGCTTTTTGTCCCACCAGTGCGGATTGGCAAGAAACTCCGTCCTGACATCGACTTCGCGTGATTTCACGATGAAGGGGCCGGTGCCATTGGTATGGCGGTTGGCGTAGTTCTCTTTTTTCTGCATGAGATCGCTGGCCTCGGTCGCATTGTTCGCCTCCGACCAAGACTTGCTCATCACCAGAAATTGCACCAACTCGTTCAACAGGGTCGGAAATGGGGCATGGGTTTCGATATCGACCGTGTATTGATCCACCTTGCGCACTTCCTTGATATCGCTCAGGTTGATCCGCACCAGCGAGCCGGGCGAACTCGCACGGGACCAGGTAAACACCACATCATCGGCATCAAACGCTTCGCCGTTGTGAAACTTCACCCCGCGCCGCAGATGGAAGCGCCAGACCACGGGATTGCGCATTTTCCAGGACTCGGCCAGCGCCGGCTCGATCTGCAATTTGTCGTTGAAGCGCACCAGGGACTCATACACATTGGTCACGAATGCGTTGGTAAATGAGTTGGTCGACGAATGCGGGTCCATCGACAGTGCATCCAGCCCCGCCGTCCATGTCAATGTTTTGGCAGGCAGGGCCGTGTGGACACCAATGGCCAGCATCACCCCAAGCACGAGGCGCAGGTTTGAAATTTTCATTGAAACGGCATCCTTTCGCTTTGAAAATCTGATGGAGCGGCCCTGGCGTTCGGGCGGGCAAGGTCCTACTTGACCGTGACCAGCCACAGGCGCAGTTGGTTATCCGGCGACTGGTGCAATTCAATACCTTTTTTCGCCGCCCAGATCACCGGCTGCTGATGCAGCGGAATATGCGAAATATCGTTGCGCTCTATCGTCACCGCCTCGGTGATCAACTGGTTGCGTTTGGCGGTATCGAGCTCGCTGGCGATTTTCGGCAGGTATTCGTCAAACTTCGGATTGGAATACCGGCCTGCGTTCAAGCCGCCAATGGTTGCCGTGTGCGTGCCCACGACATCCTTGAGAATCGCGTAGGCATCGGCCATCGGCAAACCGGCATGGCTCATGATGTAGAGCGACAAATCGGTCGAATTCAAGCGATCGATCCATTTTGCGATGGGCTCTATCATCAGATTGACCTTGATGCCGACACGCGAGAGCATGGTGCCAATGGCCAGGCACAACTGCTCGCTATACACCAGGCGGCTGTTCGGGCACTGCATGCCAACGGAAAAACCGTTGGGATAGCCGGCATCGGCCAGCAATTTTTTCGCCGCCGCCGGATCGTAGGCAAGGACGCGCTTGTTCAAGCTCACCGGTGCGCCATTCAAAAATGGGGAAATCATGGTAGCGGCCGGCCAGGAAGCGCCGCGCATCACCGCCCGCTTGAGCGCCTCGACATCGATGGCCTGATACATCGCCTGCCTGACGCGCAAATCCTTGAACGGGTTCTTGCCCTTGACATCGCTATACAGCAACTCATCACGGGCATGGTCCATGCCAAGAGAGATGGTGCGCAATTCCGGGCCTTGAACAACGTTGATGGCAGCCCCCGCCTGCAAGCGCTGGACATCCTGCACCGGCACATCGACCGACACATCCACCACGCCCGACAACAACGAAGAAGTGCGCGTCGCATCCGACTTGATCGGCATGAACGCCACATCGCTCAGGTTATGGCGCAGCTTTTTATCCCACCAGTTCGGGTTGGCAACGAACTCCGTCTTGATATCGACCTCGCGCGATTTCATGATGAAAGGGCCGGTGCCATTGGTATGGCGGTTGGCGAAATTTTCCTTTTTCTGCGTGATATCGCTGGCTTCGGTCGCATTGTTCGCCTCCGACCAAGATTTGCTCATGACCAGCAATTGCACCAGTTCATTCAGCAAGGTGGGAAATGGCGTTTTGGTCTCGATATCGACCGTGTACTGATCTACCTTGCGCACCTCCTTGATGTCGCTCAGGTTGCCCCGCACCAGCGAGCCGGGCGAATTCACGCGGGCCCAGGTAAACACGACATCATCGGCGCCAAACGCTTCGCCATTATGGAATTTCACGCCGCGCCGCAGATTGAAACGCCAGACCATGGGAGTGGTCATTTTCCAGGACTCGGCCAGCGCCGGTTCTATCTTCAGTTTGTCATCGAAACGCACCAGAGATTCATACACATTGGTGACAAAGGCGTTGGTAAACGTGCTGTTGGACGAATGCGGGTCCATCGATACCGCATCCATCCCCGCCGTCCACGCCAAGGTTTTGGCGCTTGCCGGCAGCGCCGCAGCAAGACTGATGACCAGCATCGCCATGATGCGCAGGTTTGAAATTCTCATTGGGCAAACTCCTTTTTCACTTTAAAAACCAAATCTCGCGGACTTGGCGACCGAATCACCGAATTGCTCAGGGCAGCGCCACCCCCCAGTGGCGCGCACCCCTGCGCAAACCCGTTCACTGTCGGCGGGCAATGAACTGATCACATGGTGACGGTCCGTTTCGGTCTTGGTGCCGATCACGCATGTGGAGTCGATACAGGCTGCCGAAGTGATTTTCTTCCAGTGTTCCTTGAGGCCCGGGGTAGCCAGCCAGTAAACACGATTTCTGAACCGTTTACAACTGCTTATCGTAAGTCGTTGAATGTAAACAAACTTTGATGCTCCGGCCCCGCCCCGGATGCCTTCGGCCTGGCAAAGCCGGTCGTGCCGCGTCCCTTGGTTTGGGAAACGCGACCGCCTTGCGCGGCGCGGGCATCGGAATGGGCCGGCGATGCGACGAGTTCGATGGGCCAGGTGCCCGGTCTTCGGGGTCCGGGGTTGACTGGATCTATGGCAACGCGGGCTTGGTACTCGCTGCCGCGCTGCTATGCCACCTTGCAAATAGCGGCACAAAATGAAATCGATGCATCCCGTGTCATGGCAAGGCGCAAATCGGATGAATGCATTTTGGTGCTGCGATGATTTGCAACGCCGCCTTGGTGCCAAAGGCACGGCCTCATGTGCTGTTATTTGTGGTGCAGGGAACTAACCGCGCAACCGGCGATAGAGCGTGCCGCGCGACACGCGCAGTTGCCGCGCCGTCTGCGAGACATTGCCGCTGTGCGCAGCGAGCGTTTCTTCGATCAGTTTGCGGCTGTGCCCGCGCAGCGTTGTTTCCGCAGCGGGCGCGGGCACGCCGCAGTCCGTGCGCTCGCAGGCTTCGGCGGTGTCTGTCTTTGCCTCCCGTTCGATGGCGCGCGGCGCTGCCTCGCCCGGCATCGCCACGGCATGTCGCCAGTTCGCACCGTCGGCGCCCT
>Ga0081606_1000359_pt1 | contig 20267 bp, 21 predicted proteins | sample EareggfetidaYelm_FD_71127 | JGI IMG/M metagenome (GOLD analysis project Ga0081606, IMG submission 71127) | Earthworm egg capsule microbial community from the University of Washington, USA - E. fetida Yelm (SPADES assembly) (version 2) | ecosystem: Host-associated > Annelida > Reproductive system... | reverse complement strand
ACATAAAGCAGTCCTTCCAAGCCTTTTTTATTCTTGTTTTTGAAATAAATGACAACTACCTTCCGGTTTTGTATCGAAGTGGAATCAAGGATTTTATAGCGGTATTCTTTTAGTGATTTATTCGAAATAGGGCTTTCGTATTTGGTTTCAAACAATTCATAACGGTTGTCATAGACAGAAAATGACTGTAATCCGAAGCCTAAAAATTCATAAATCGGTTCCTTAAAACCCGCCATTTTGGTTCCGAGTATGGTTTCTTTGAGAATCGGTTTCTGGAATTGGAACTGGGAAACTTTTTCCGTCAAAAACAAATGCTGCTTGTCTATGATCTTCTTGAATTTGTAATCGGAAGAATCGATTTTCACGATTTTATCTTTGGTAATGGCATTTACAAAAACGGTATCGATTTTTCCCGTAATCGAATCGGGATTAGCGGTAACCAGTAATTTGTTGTACGATTTGAATTGAAAATGATGCAGTTTCTTTTGCGGATTGTTCGAATTCCTTTCCTGGATGACTTTCGCAATAATAGCGTTGGCCGGATTTACATTAGAAATTTGAATTTCATTTAAAACATCCGTTTTTGGAGAAAGAGAGACTGTGAAAAAAGATTTGATTTCGGATAATGCGATGGTTTTGGTTTCGTAACCAACATAGGAAATTTTCAGTAACTGCGGTTTTATACTAAGCAGGAAGTTGAATTTTCCATCAACATCAGAAATGGTTGAGAATTTATTTTCGGTGGTAATGGTGGCAAAAGCAAGCGGTTTTTTATTCTGGGAATCCTTAACAATCCCATTAATCTGGATTTGTGCGTGCAGCGAAATCGTAAAAAAGAAAAAAAGGAGTAAGAGTCGCTTCATCAGAAAAGAATTGCACAGAGATTTTAACAAAAATAGGAATAAAAAAATCCGTCCCGAAGAATCGAAACGGATTTTAATATTGAATTAACAAAAGTTACACTTTCATGATTTCGGCTTCTTTCGTAGTCAGGTGTTCGTCCACTTTGCGGATAAAACCATCCGTCAGTTTTTGAACATCTTCTTCGGCGGTTTTGCATACGTCCTCAGAAACACCGTCTTTTTCCAGTTTTTTGATGTCTGTATTGGCATCTTTACGCGCATTTCTGATTCCGATTTTGGCGTCTTCAGCTTCAGCTTTGGCTTGTTTAACCAAATCACGTCTTCTTTCTTCGGTCAAAGCCGGAACGTTGATGATGATTACGTCCCCGTTATTCATCGGATTGAAGCCAAGATTGGCGATCATAATCGCTTTCTCAATAGCCTGAAGCATGCTTTTTTCGTAAGGCTGGATGGTAATCGTTCTCGCATCAGGGACATTTACATTAGAAACCTGTGTAAGCGGTGTTTGCGAACCGTAATAGTCAACAAATACGCTTCCCAACATTTGAGGAGAAGCTTTTCCGGCACGGATGTTTAAAAATTCTTTTTCTAAATGCGCAATCGAACCATTCATGGATTCCTTTGCACTGTCTAAAACAAATTCTATTTCTTCCATTTTTTTAATGCTTAATTATATTTTAACTACGGTTCCTATATTGTCGCCGTTGCATATTTTCAATAAATTTCCTCTCGTATTCATGTCGAAAACTACGATTGGAAGTTCGTTTTCCTGGCTTAAAGTAAAGGCAGTCGAGTCCATTACGTTTAATCCTTTTTTGATCACATCTTCAAAAGAAATGCTGTCGAATTTCACGGCATCGGCATTTTTCTCAGGATCAGAATCGTAAATTCCGTCAACTCGCGTTCCTTTCAGGATTACATCGGCATGCACTTCAACGCCACGTAAAACCGCCGCTGTATCTGTAGTGAAATAAGGATTCCCAGTTCCGGCCCCGAAGATAACGATTCTTCCTTTTTCCAAATGGCGAACAGCTCTTCTTTTAATGTAAGGCTCTGCAATCGCTTCAATTTTCAAGGCAGTCTGAAGTCTTGTCAGCATTCCTTTATCTTCCAATGCTCCTTGTAAAGCCATTCCGTTGATAACGGTAGCAAGCATTCCCATGTAATCGCCCTGAACCCGGTCCATACCATTGCTGGCTCCGGCAATTCCTCTAAAGATATTTCCACCGCCAATTACGATGGCAATCTGAATCCCCTGATCGTGAATTTCCTTTATTTCATCAGCATATTCAGCCAGGCGTTTCGGATCGATCCCATATTGCCTGTCGCCCATTAAAGCTTCGCCACTAAGTTTAAGAAGAATTCTTTTATATTTCATTACTCTAGTATATTGTTTTTTAGTTGTGTAATGCTGTCGCTGTCGCTCGAGCCATTTTATTGTTGTTGAGTTGCAAAAAGTGATGCAAATATAAACATATTCTGTTTTCAATATAATTTCAAAAACAGAAAGTAGCCAATTTAGATTTAAGACAAGGATTTTTCGAAGTCTTCTGGTGTAATTCCGTTCTCAACCGAATAATCTCCAATTTTGGTACGGCGTAAAACCGACAAGTGAGCTCCTGAATTCAGGGCATTCCCGAAGTCAAAAGCCAAGGAACGGATGTAAGTACCTTTGCTGCACACTACGCGAAAATCAATTTCAGGCAATTCGATCCGGGTGATTTCGAATTCGTAAATGGTTGTTTTTCTGAAAGCAATTTCTACTTCTTCACCGGCACGGGCATGTTCATATAGGCGTTTTCCGTTTTTTTTTATTGCAGAAAAAACAGGAGGTTTCTGGTCGATTTCGCCAAGAAACTGCTTGGTGGTTTCCTTGATTAATTCGGATGTAATATGTTCCGTTGGAAAAGTGGCATCCACTTCGGTTTCCAAATCATACGATGGAGTCGTGGCTCCAATAGTAATGGTTCCGGTATATTCTTTTGCCTGCGCCTGAATTTCGGTGATTTTTTTGGTGAATTTCCCGGTGCATACAATCAGCAAACCTGTTGCTAACGGATCTAAAGTTCCGGCATGACCGATCTTGAATTTCTTCGGAAGATCGTATTGGCGCTTTAAAATATATTTCAGTTTGTTTACTGCCTGAAAAGACGACCATTTCAGCGGTTTGTCAATTAGCAGAATCTGTCCTTCCAAATACTCTTCGGCAGTCATTAGATTGTCGTTAGTTTAAAAAAACAAAAATGGATAATGAGGATTGCAGCTCCGGCAAGAATTCGGTAATAACCAAACATCTTGAATCCGTGTTTGGATAAGTATCCGATAAATGATTTTATGGCAAGCATCGCAACAATAAATCCGACAACATTTCCAATAATCAATAAATTAATCTGCTCGTCTGACAGAACGAAACCATCTTTATAGTAATCGTAGCATTTTTTAACTGTTGCGCCAAGCATTGTTGGAACTGCAAGGAAGAATGAAAATTCGGCAGCCGTTGTACGCGATAGTTTTTGTGACATACCGCCAATGATGCTGGCACCGCTTCGGGAAACTCCGGGAATCATGGCCAAGCATTGGAATAAACCAATCTTTAAAGCGGTAAGATAGCTGATTTCACTAGTGTTCTGGATTTCTTCTTTATTCGTAAACCAATCGTCCACTTTTAGTAATAGGAATCCACCTAAAACCAAAGAAACGGCAACCGTAACCGGATTTTCCAATAAAGCATCAATCTTTTTGCTGAAAAGCAATCCGAAAACCACCGCCGGAATAAACGCGACGAATAATTTAAAATAAAAATCAAGCGTCTGGAAAAAGCGTTTGAAATATAAAACCACGACCGAAAGTATCGCGCCTAGCTGAATGACAACTGTAAATAGTTTGGTAAAATCGTCATGGGCAATCCCGAAAAACGACGAAGCGATAATCATATGGCCGGTGGAAGAAATGGGAAGAAACTCGGTTATTCCTTCTATGATAGCTAAAACGATAGCTTGAATGTAATCCATTAATTTAGATTTGTTAGATAATTAGACTTCTTAGATAGTCAGACTTTTCTAAAATGTCTAAATAGTCTAAGTTGTCTATGCAAATTTATTTGCTCTTTTTAAATATAGAATAAATCGTAATCCCGAAACCAATCAAAACTACGGTTGGCGCCAAACGGATTCTTCTCCAGCTGAAAACATCTTCGTTGAAGATTTTCGGATCATCGCTTCCGCCTCCGCTCATCAGGATAAACCCTAAAGTGATCACTGCAATTCCTATAAAAAGGGTTGTATAGTTGACTTTTTCGAAAAGAAAATCTGGTTTTTGCTCGTTATTTTTCATGCTGAATTATTTTATTTACTGTCCGAAATTAATACAAATCGTCTGTTCTCAAATTTAAGAAACGCTGAGTGGCAAAGAAAGTGCTTATCCATGAAATCACTACGCCAAGAACAAGGACGCCTCCAAGTACCGCGACTATCGCGATTTTATCTTCAAGGATGCCAAGGTTTGGGAAATTAGTTTCTATGTATGCCAGAACGCCTGTCAAAGCCAGTATTGCTAAAGCCGAACCAATCAATCCCAAATACACGCTTCTCTGAATGAACGGTTTCCTGATGAACGATTTAGTTGCGCCAACCATCTGCATGGTTTTAATAATGAATCGATTAGCGAAAATTGATAAACGCAGTGAACTGTTGATCAATAATACCGAAACAACGGCGAAAACACAGCTGATGATCAAAATCCACATACTGATATTTTTGATGTTGTCATTAACCAAAGTCACCAATTGCTTGTCGTAAACAATGTCGGCTATCATTTCATTTTTGCGTAATCTTTGTTCTATTTTGGCAATGCCTTCATTGGTGACGAAATCGGCTTTCAAGTGAATATCGAAAGAGTTTTGTAACGGATTCACGCCCAAAAACTGCATAAAATCCTCTCCGATTACTTTCATGTGCTTTTTGGCGGCAGCTTCTTTGGAAACATATTCAAAAGATTTGGCGAAATTCGCTGTTTTCAATTCGTTGTTGAAAGCGGTAATCGTAGAATCGGCAGCTTCCGTTTTGAAGAAAACCGTCATGGCGATCTCTTCTTTGAAATTATCGGATAATCGTTTGGAATTGATGACAAAAAGGCCCAAAATCCCTAACAGGAAAAGCACTAAAAAGATACTCAGCACTACCGAAAAATAAGAGGTAAGGACCCTGCGTTTTTGAAACTTTTCAAATGATGATAACATAAATTGTATTTTGATGTGGTAAAAATAATAAAGAAAATTGTTTTTCTTCTTTATAACGCGCAAACTTTTAACTTTATTATATTAAATGTAAATTTGCCACCTATTTTGGGTTTTGATTTGTTGTTTTTTAGTTTTATGGTTGAAAAGTACAACTAAAACAAGCATCATTTAAAATCCATTAACAAAAATAACATTAGAAACGAGTAATGAAATATTTCCACGAAAAAATCGAAGAAAAATGGCAGAATTATTGGGCTGAAAACCAAACATTTGCCGCATCCAATACCAGCGAAAAGCCAAAATATTATGTGCTTGACATGTTTCCTTATCCATCCGGAGCGGGATTGCACGTTGGGCATCCGCTAGGTTACATTGCTTCCGATATCGTGGCGCGTTTCAAAAGGCATAAAGGGTTTAATGTATTGCATCCGCAAGGTTATGATTCTTTCGGCCTTCCTGCTGAACAATATGCGATCCAAACCGGTCAGCATCCGGAAAAAACGACACGCGAAAACATTGCCCGTTACCGTGAGCAGTTGGACAAAATAGGTTTTTCATTTGACTGGAGCCGCGAAGTGCGTACATCAAATCCGGATTATTACAAACATACACAGTGGATTTTCATCCAATTGTTCAACTCGTGGTACAATAAAGATACGGATCAAGCAGAAGACATTTCGACTTTGGTTTCCATTTTCGAAAAAGCAGGAAATGCTACTGTACATGCGGTTTGTGATGATAATGTGGAAATCTTTTTCCCATCGGACTGGAATTCCTATTCATCGGAACAAAAACAAAAAACCTTACTGCAATATAGATTGACTTACTTGGCAGAAACCGAAGTAAACTGGTGCCCGGCACTCGGAACCGTTTTGGCGAACGACGAAATCGTAAACGGGGTTTCTGAGCGTGGTGGTTATCCGGTTATCCGAAAAAAAATGACCCAATGGTCGATGCGAATTTCCGCTTATGCCGAAAGATTATTGCAGGGATTGGAAACCATTGACTGGAGCGAATCCATTAAAGAAAGCCAAAGAAACTGGATCGGGAAATCGGTCGGAGCTTCCGTAAGCTTTAATGTGATTCCGAATGAAAAAAAGGAAGTTCATAAAATAGAAGTATTCACAACACGACCGGATACCATTTTTGGTGTAACGTTCATGACTTTGGCACCGGAACATGAACTGGTGGCCCAAATCACAACACCGGAACAAAAAGCAGCCGTTGAAGCTTATGTGGAAGCTACCGCAAAGCGTTCGGAGCGCGAAAGGATGGCTGATGTTAAAACCATTTCCGGAGTTTTCACCGGGGCTTATGCCGTGCATCCGTTTACCAAACAGCCGGTTCCGGTTTGGATTGGTGATTATGTTTTGGCAGGTTACGGAACGGGAGCTGTAATGGCGGTTCCTGCAGGAGATGAAAGGGATTATGCGTTTGCGAATCATTTCAAAGGACAAAACGGAATGCCGGAAATCAAGAATATTTTCAATAAAGATATTTCTGAAGCAGCTTATGGAGAAAAAGATGGTTTTTTGTTAGAAAATTCAGATTTCCTTAACGGCTTAGGTTATAAAGATGCCACTAAAAAAATCGTACACGAATTGGAAGCGATCCGTCATGGCAAAGGAAAAACCAATTACCGTTTGCGTGATGCTGTTTTCTCTCGTCAGCGTTACTGGGGAGAGCCATTCCCGGTATATTATGTGAATGATATGCCGCAGATGATCGATTCAAAATATTTGCCAGTTGTATTGCCGGAAGTAGAAAAATACCTTCCAACCGAAGACGGGCAGCCACCTTTAGGAAACGCAACGGACTGGGCGTGGGACAGCGTAAACAACAAAGTCGTAAACAACGATTTCATTGATAATAAAACGGTTTTTCCGTTAGAGTTAAACACCATGCCGGGCTGGGCTGGAAGTTCGTGGTATTGGATGCGTTACATGGATGCACACAACGACGCCGAATTTGCTTCAGAGGATGCCTTAAAATACTGGGAAAACGTAGATTTATACATAGGTGGAAGCGAGCACGCAACGGGCCATTTATTGTATTCGCGTTTCTGGAACAAATTCCTGAAAGACAGAGGATATGCGCCAACCGAAGAGCCGTTTAAAAAACTGATCAATCAGGGAATGATTTTGGGGATGAGTGCGTTTGTTTATAGATTTAATTTAGGTGTTAAATTAAATGTGACTTATAATGATCTGTCAACAGAAAGAATAACGATGTCAAAAATGTTTGTGGTTTCTAGCGAGAATGTCAAGTTTTCCAAAGATGAAAACAGATTTGTTGCAAGTGATGAGTTGTTTCTGAAATGCAGTAAATCTATAATTGATGAAACTAGAAATAGCCTTCCTGACAGTAAAGATGTTTCAGTTGTTTATGATAAATCAGATGTAAATTCACTTCACGTTGATTTAGCTGTAATCAACGATGTCACTAACGAATTGGATATCGAAGCATTCAAAAACCATGCATTATATTCGGATTATAAAGATGCTGAATTCATTCTCGAAGATGGAAAATATATCGTCGGCCGTGAAGTGGAAAAAATGTCGAAATCGAAATACAATGTGGTAAATCCGGATGATATCTGTAGCCAATATGGTGCCGATACTTTGCGTTTGTACGAAATGTTCCTTGGGCCGTTAGAGCAGGCAAAACCTTGGAATACTGCCGGAATTACAGGAGTTTCAGGTTTCCTTAAAAAACTTTGGCGCCTGTATTTTGATGACAACGGATTGATTGTAACCGATGAAGAGCCAACTCCAGAAATGTACAAATCACTTCACAAGACCATCAAAAAAGTAACGGAAGACATCGAGAATTTCTCATTCAACACTTCGGTTTCGCAGTTTATGATCTGTGTGAATGAATTGGCTGCGCTGAAATGCAACCATAGAAAAATATTGGAGCCATTAGCCATTGTAATTTCGCCTTACGCACCACACATTGCTGAAGAACTTTGGTCGCAGTTGGGTCACAAAGGTTCTATTTCAACTGTTGCTTTTCCAATTTACGAAGAGAAATATCTGGTAGAATCCGAAAAGGAATATCCGGTTTCGTTCAACGGGAAAATGCGTTTTACTATTAAACTTCCTTTAGATTTGACCGTTCCGCAAATTCAGGAAATCGTTATGGCGGATGAAAGAACCATCAAACAGTTGGAAGGAAGAACTCCCAATAAAGTGATCATCGTTCCCGGAAAAATTATCAATCTGGTAGGATAATTCCAAAACCAAATAAATATAGAAATCCCAAATAGTTCGCTGTTTGGGATTTTTTCTGTAACCAAATTCCAAACGATCAGACTAATCGGAAAACTTATAACCATGAAAAAACACGAAGTACACACCATTGCACAATCACTAGGATTTGGGAGCATGAAAGAAAAACTAACCGAAAAAGTGGAACTGTTCCTAAATGAAAAAGCGAATGCCGGTTATGAAATCGTAAGTGTCAATTTTACTTATTATGAAACAACCGAACTTATCGCTTTCATAACCATCTGCCGATAAATGCCAAGATGTCATTGTTTTGTCGCTGGCTTACAATTTGATGGATTTGGGTAACACTAAAAAACAAGAATTATGTTAGGATACTATTTGTTAATCGGAATCATAGCTTTGGTAAGTTTTGCCGTAAGCTCAAAATTAAAGAGTAAGTTCGAAGAATATTCACGCGTTCAGTTACGTAACGGAATGAGCGGTGCCGAAATCGCCACTAAAATGCTACACGATAACGGGATTTACGATGTTCAGGTTATTTCAACGCGAGGCCAGTTAACGGATCACTATAATCCAACGGACAAAACCGTAAATTTAAGCGAAGCAGTTTACAACCAGCGGAATGCTGCGGCTGCGGCAGTTGCGGCTCACGAATGCGGTCACGCGGTTCAACACGCCCAGGCTTACAGTATGCTGCAATTGCGTTCCCAGTTGGTGCCGATTGTGAATGTTTCCTCAACCTTATCACAGTTTTTGATCATTGGCGGATTGATACTTGGTGCTGCAGCGCATTTAGGATTCGGATTCTACATTGCCGTGGCCGGATTGGTATTAATGGCTATTGCTACGGCGTTTGCATTCATAACGCTTCCGGTTGAATATGATGCCAGTAACAGAGCTTTAGCCTGGCTCAAAAACAAGAATATGCTAAGCCAGCAGGAATATGCCGGAGCGGAAGATGCCTTAAAATGGGCGGCCCGAACTTATGTAGTTGCAGCTATCGGTGCTTTGGCTTCACTCTTATATTGGGCACTTCAGGTTTTTGGAGACAGGAGATAAAAAACAAAACCCGTTACGAAAGTAGCGGGTTTCTTTTTATAATACTAAGCTGTTTTTAACGCCCCAGTTTGCCAATGCTGTTAGTGCCGGAAGCAATTCTTCACCAGCATCCGTAAGGTAATATTCTACGTGTGGCGGCATTACTTCTATGACTTTTCTAATTACAAGTTTGTCTGATTCGAGCTGTTTTAAGTGTTGGATCAGCATTTTTTCCGTAATCGGTGGAATGGCTTTCTTTAATTCGCTGTAGCGTAATCTTCCTTCTTTCAGGTTCCAGAGAATAAGTGGTTTCCAGCGTCCGCCAACTTTTTCCAAAGCAAAACTTACCGGACAGACTGCGCCGATTGCCTTGCGGTTTTCATTGTTTGTTGATGTTTCCTTTATCGTTCTCATAACATACTTTTTGGTAGGTACTTGTACAAAAGTAAGTATAAAAATATCTTTGTACAACTAATTTAAATATCAAAAATCATGAAATACGTTTTAACAGGTTCAACAGGGAACATCACCAAACCATTGGCGGAACAATTAATTGCAGCAGGACACGATGTAACAATCATCAGCAACAGCGAATCAAGAAAAGGAGAAATCGAAAGGCTCGGAGCAAAAGCCGTTTTCGGAAATCTACTGGATGCGGCATTTTTAACGCAAGCATTCTCAGGAGCCGATGCGGTTTATTTAATGATTCCACCAACATTTACTGTTAGCGACTGGCTGGGTTTTCAAAAAGAAGTTGCCGAAAGTTTTATAACAGCAATTAAACAAAGCGAAGTAAAGAACATTGTACAGCTTAGCAGTATTGGAGCTCATATGGGAACAGGGGCGGGCCCAATCGACGGTTTGGCTTATCTCGAAAAAAGACTGGAATCATTGGAAAGAATCAATGTAGTGAAATTAAGGCCGTCTTATTTCTTTACCAATTTCTTCACGCTGATTGACATGGTAAAACATGCCGGCATTTTAGGTTCCAATATGGGAAGTGGGGACGAAAAATTAATCCTTACGCATCCTAAAGACATTGCCGATGCTGCTGCGAAAAATTTACTGGCATTAGATTTTAAGGCTCAAAGCATCCAATATGTTTCAAGTGATATTGCCACCTATTCTGAAATTGTAAGCGCATTAGGAAGCGCAATCGGCAAGCCAGAATTGCCTTGGATCGCTTTTTCGGAAGAAGACACTTTACAAGGAATGTTACAGTCCGGGCTTCCTGAAATATTCGCCAAAGGATATGTTCAAATGGGGAAATCCATTCGCGAAGGCCTGATACAGGAAGATTATTTCAATAGGAAGGAACAGCCTCATGGTCAAGTAAAGTTGGAAGATTTTGCCAAAGAATTCGCGTCAGTTTACAATAATTGATTACAGAGAAATCCGTTGCGAGAGTAGCGGATTTTTTCATTTAGTGCATTTCATCGATTGCTTTTAATAAGCTATTTCGCTCAAGCCTTGTAAATAGGGCATTTATTTAAATCTTTTCAATCCAAAAGAATAAAATTTTCGTAAGTTTGAGAAAATACCACAAAAAATGATAAGATTTTATGCAAACGAAGTGTTTCGGGAAATCGAAACGGATGTTCCGTTGAAATACAGATATGCCGTATCCAACCAAGGCAGATTAATCAGCTTTTTAGAAGAATTCAAAGATGGAAATTTGTTGAAAGGTTCCATATCGGATGGCTACAAGACCTTTCGATACCGAAAAAGGGTAGACGGAAATCCCATTACAAAAACATTGTTCATTTATAAACTCGTTGCCGAGTTTTTTATCCCAAAGGATTCTGAAGATCAGCAACATGTGCTGCATTTGGATTACGTTCGTGATAATGATACCACTAAAAATCTGAAATGGGCAACTTATGAGCAGGCACTTCTTCACCGTAGCAAAAGCCCTCACGTAATCAATTCAAAGAAAAAACTGATTGAGCACAACATAAAGGCTGACGGGCGAAAACTTACCTCTACCAATGTCATTCACCTGAAAAAATTGCTAAACAATCCGAACAATAAGACCCGTATTAAAATGCTGGCCAAGCAGTTTGGGATTAGCGAAATGCAGGTAAACCGTATCAAAAGAGGTGAGAATTGGGCCCATATTAAAGTCTAATGTCTCAATTTGGATGAGTCAAGGATTATCTTTTTTAAAGTTGATAATTGTCACATTATAACTGAATCTGCCTTTCGATTTGCTGTTCCAAGGAAATGAACGTTTCCGTTCTCGATACACCATCAATCGGCTGGATTTTCTTGTTGAGTAATTGCATGAGATGTTCATTGTCCCTGCAAATCATTTTGATAAGAATGCTCCAGTTTCCGGTTGTATAGTGGCATTCCAGAACTTCCGGGATTTTTTTGAGTTCCTTTACCGCTTCGGAATTGCTGGATGCCTTATCCAAATAAATGCCAATGAACGCCATGGTTTTATAACCCAGTACTTTGTTGTCAACCACTAATTTGGAGCTGGCAATTACACCGGCATCTTCCAGTTTCCGCAATCTTTGGTGAATAGCTGCTCCTGAAATACCGATTTTATTTGCTATCTGAAGTATTGGTTTTCTGGCGTCTTCCATCAGATCCCGCAGGATTTGCTTGTCTAAGCCGTCAATTTCTATTTGTAGTTGATTTATTTTCATTAGGTAAAATTTGTAAATCAAAAATAGGTAAATAGTTTCATTTCAAAATAAAAAAACCGAAATCGGTTGAGATTTCGGTTTACTATGATTTGTCTGGCTTTTTAATTTCCGATTAATTTGTCCGGATTGTATCCAATGTAAGGCATTTCAGTTTCATGGAAGATTACGCCAAATTCTTCAAGTTCTTTTAGGATTGGCTCATAAACTTCTTTATTGATTGGCAGTTGAACTCCCGGAGTTTTGATTTTGCCGTTCAATATCTGAATTGCCGCCATCGCAACCGGTAGGCCTACTGTTTTTGCCATTGCTGTGTAGGTTTGGTCATCGCCAATGCATACCATTTTCGAATCGATCTGCTTGCGTTCGCCATTGATTTCGTAACCTAGTTTGTGGTACATTACGATCATATCCTTGTCATTTTCCTGCAAAGTCCAGCTGTCGTTTAGGATGCGTTCGAGTATTTGGGCCGGAGTCGCATTTTTAAGCCCAACTTTTTTGTTTGGGTTGAATAAATCCAGTTCCAGTAATTTGTCCCACATGATGTCATCCTGTTCAATCCCAAGTTGCAGACGGGTTTTGATCTCTACAGAATCCGATGGCGAATAAGGTAAAAACAGATTGATAAAGTCACGATAGCTTAGTTTTTCAGAATCATCCAAAACATAAGTGTCATCGGTCATTCCCAATTGTACGAACATATTCCAGGCTTTAGAAAATCCTACACGGCGAATGGTTCCGCGGTAAACTGTCAGTGCATCATCTAAACCATAAACGCTTCTGTATTTCAACGAATCGCGGTTGGCATAGCCTTCAAATTTCCCGAAGCCTTCCACATATAAAAATTCAGTCCTTCTGAATAATTTATTGTAAGGGATGTATTTGTATTTGCCTTCCTGGATGAATTTCGCAGCACCGCCCTGTCCGGCCAAAACCACATTTCTTGGCGCCCAGGTAAATTTGTAGTTCCAAAGGTTATTGTCTGATTCCGGAGCTACCAATCCGCCGCAGAACGATTCGAACAAAATCATTTTTCCGCCTTTTTCCTCAATCTCATGAATCACTTTCATGGCACTCATGTGGTCAATTCCCGGGTCGAGCCCGATTTCATTCATGAATACCAGATTGTTTGCTTTCACTTCGGCATCTAAACTCTGCATTGCATCGGAAACATAGGAAGCGGTTACCATGTTTTTTCTGAAAGTAACACAGTCTTTTGCCACGTCAATGTGCATGTGTGCCGGAAGCATCGAGATGACGATATCTGCCTTCTGGATTTCTGCCTGACGCTGCTCTACATTATGGATGTCTAAAGCGATTGCTGTAGCATTCGGGTGATTGTTGGTTTTGCGCTGTGCCAGTTCCAGGGATAAATCGCCTATGGTTATGTGCAGGTTTTCCTGATCGGATTTGTTTAATAGGTATTGTATCAATGAAGATGCGGAACGTCCGGCACCAATGATTAGAATATTTCTCATGCGTATTTTTTTGTTACTCTAAATCCTTTTCGAGATCTTCAAGTTCTTGTTTGGCTTCTTGTTTGGTTTCGATTTTCTGCTGTTCAAATTGAACATCCTGCACCACTTCGTCTTTTATTAAAATTGTTTTTCCTAAAACGTACACCGAAGATACTGCGCAGAAAAGCAATAGGATTTTCGGAAGTTTTTTTTGGGTTTCATCTGATTTTCTCAGTAATAGCAGACAAAAAATTAAGGCAACTCCAATTGGTAAAAATGCGATGGTGTCTAAGGGTAATACCGCAAACACAATTGCTAAAACCGTAAATAGGATTGCCAGAAATAAGAGTAGTTTTCTCATGTTAGATTCCGCTTGCTGAAGTTAATGTCAATTGTCCGGTTCCTACTGGGATGCTGAATTTTAATAAAGCCGGAATTTTTTTGTCATCGGCAGTAAGCCAGATCAGATTTTTATCCGTTCCTTTTAAAGCATCTGTTTTGGCTCCGATTGATAATTTGTAACATTCTTTTTTGCCAAGATTTCCGGCAGAAACCGTTTCTTTTCCCATAAATTTTAAAGTAACCGGAATTTGCTTTTCGTCAAAAACAATCATTAGGCTTTGGGTTTGGCCGACTTTGAATTTAGACAAATCCATGGTTCTTACTTTGTATAAAAGCGAAATTACATCCTGCGTCGATCCGCCAATGGTAAAGGTTTTTTTTGTTTCAGGCCTGTTTCTTTTCTTTACGGTACTGTTAACCGTGTTTCCTTTGAAAGCGTATTTTTCTTTTTTAGTGTAACCGCCTTCGTCGATGCTTCTTTTATATAAGTTTGGCTTCAGGTTTCCCGGATTTACATACGATTCGTAAATGTCCCTGATCTTGAAAAACGAATCCCATTTGCTGTAAGTAGATAATTCACAGCTCAAATGCAGATACGTGTTTTTGGCGGTAGTAACGTTTTCTGTCGACATGGTTACCTGCGCCAATTGCGTCATGAGGCCACTCATGTTATAGGAACCGGCAAAGACCAATTTCTCTCCTGCTTTTATAGTTTGGCTGTTTGCTGTAGTAAACGAAAAGAAAACAGAACAAAGGATAAAAAGTATGTTATTTTTCATGTTGGTAAATTGTTGGTTGCAAATATAAAATTTTTAAAATGGTTCAAATGCCAAAAGAAACGTGAAATTTCTTTATTCTTTATCTGATAACGAATAAATTTGTGCTTTAGTATAATTTATAAAAATGGAAAGAAAAATAACTTCAGCTGCAGCCTTGATCGGAATGACCGCAATTATTTTAGGTGCATTTGGTGCCCACGCCCTTAAAAAATATTTATCGATAGAGCAGCTTGCCTCTTTTGAAACCGGAGTGAAATATCAGATGTATCATGCGCTTTTTTTATTGTTTTTGGGAGTGACCACTTTTTTAAGTGAAAAAGCCAAAAAAACCATTCTTCAACTCGTAATTTTTGGAGTAATTTTCTTCTCAGGTTCTATTTATCTGTTGTCCACAAAACCGTTAACCGGAATTGATTTTAAATTCATCGGACCAGTAACTCCTATAGGTGGAGCCTTATTAATAGTGGCTTGGGGCGTTTTATTTTGGAATATCATAAAAGGGAAAAGATAATATTTTAATAAAAAAAATAGTTTCTACAATATAATTTTTACCTTTGTCGCCTAACTTATAATGCAACACAAACTAATTTCTATGGAGAACTACGCTCAAATTACGAAATCGATTTCGTTAGAGAACTATGGGATTCAAAATGTTCAGGAAATCATTCACAATCCTTCCTTCGAAAAACTATACAATGATGAATTAGATCCAAGCTTAATTGGATTCGAAAAAGGACAGTTATCCAAACTCGGAGCTGTAAATGTTATGACGGGTGTTTTTACCGGTCGATCGCCGAAAGACAAATATATTGTTAAGGATTCGGTTACTGAAGACACCATTTGGTGGAATTCGGATAAGGCTGTAAACGACAATAAGCCAATTACTCAAAACACCTGGAATGCGTTAAAGGAAACTACCACAGGTCAATTATCTGGAAAGAAATTATATGTTGTTGATGCTTTTTGCGGTGCCAATGAAAATACGCGTTTGAAAGTCCGCTTCATAATGGAAGTGGCTTGGCAGGCGCATTTTGTGACCAATATGTTCATCCGCCCGACGGAAGCAGAACTGGAAAATTTTGGTGAGCCTGATTTTATCGTAATGAATGCTTCCAAAACTTCTTTCAAGGATTACGAATCCCACGGATTAAATTCTGATGTTTATATCGCTTTTAACCTTACGGAAAAAATCCAGATCATCGGAGGGACCTGGTATGGCGGTGAAATGAAAAAGGGAATGTTCGCGATGATGAACTACTATCTTCCTTTACAGGGTATTGCTTCTATGCACTGCTCTGCTAATAAAGGTAAGGATGGCGATGTTGCTGTTTTCTTCGGACTTTCCGGAACAGGAAAAACAACGTTGTCAACAGATCCGAAACGCGAATTGATTGGAGATGACGAGCACGGATGGGATAATGACGGTGTTTTCAATTTTGAAGGCGGATGTTATGCCAAAACCATAGATTTGAGTGCAGCCAACGAGCCGGACATTTACGGAGCCATAAAAAAAGATGCCTTGCTGGAAAACGTAACCGTTGATGCAAATGGAGAAATAGATTTTGCAGATACTTCTGTGACACAAAATACAAGGGTTTCCTATCCAATTTATCATATCCATAATATCGTTAAGCCGGTTTCTAAAGCTGGCCACGCTAATAAAGTAATATTCCTTACTGCTGATGCGTTTGGAGTAATGCCGCCGGTTTCCAAATTAACGCCGGAGCAGACCAAATATTATTTCCTTTCCGGATTTACCGCTAAACTCGCCGGAACGGAACGTGGAATCACTGAACCAACGCCAACCTTCTCTGCTTGTTTCGGAAAAGCATTTTTAACATTGCATCCAACGAAATATGGTGAAGAATTGGTTAAGAAGATGGAGCAAAGCCAGGCAAACGCCTATATGGTCAATACAGGATGGAACGGTACAGGAAAACGTATTTCCATAAAAGATACGCGTGCTATCATTGATGCGATCCTTGATGGTTCTATAGAAAATGCGGAAACTAAAATGGTTCCGGTTTTCAATCTGGAAGTCCCTACTTCATTGCACGATGTGAATCCGGCAATTTTGGACCCAAGGGATACTTACGAAAATGCTGCTGACTGGAATTCGAAAGCGAATAATCTGGCATCCCTTTTTATTAATAATTTCGAGCAGTATACAGATAATAATGAAGGGCAAAGCTTGGTAAAAGCAGGGCCACAATTGTAATAAACAAAACCTAACCAAAAGAAAAAGCCATTCTCAATTAAGGGAATGGCTTTTTTTATGATGGTAATTTAATTATTTTCCTTTGTTGGCTTCGGCAATGTATCGCTCTAACGCCATGGTCATGGATGGGGTTTCCGGAGTTGGAGCCAAAATGTCAATTCGCAATCCGTGTTCCAAAGCTTCTTTTTGAGTAGTGCTTCCAAAAACGGCAATACGGGTATTGTTCTGTTGGAAATCCGGGAAGTTTTTGAATAATGATTTAATTCCGGTTGGGCTAAAGAAAGCCAGAACATCATAATAAACATCGGCCAAATCAGACAAGTCGCTCATTACGGTTTTATAAAAAGTTCCTTGTGTCCAGTCAACTTTCAGGTTGTTCAATGTTTGTGGGACATCAAAATTCAACTGGTCAGAAGCTGGTAAAAGGAATTTCTCTTCCTTGTATTTTTTGATGAGTGGAGACATATCGACAAAGTCTTTCTGGCCCACATAAATTTTACGCTTTCTGTAAACAACATACTTCTGAAGGTAAAAAGCAATCGCTTCCGACTGGCAGAAATATTTTAAATCTTCAGGAACTTTATAGCGCATTTCTTCTGCGACCCTAAAGAAATGGTCAACAGAATTTCTGCTGGTTAAAATTATTGCTGTGAAGTTGTTGAGGTCAATTTTCTGAGCTCTCACATCTTTCGCGCTTACACCTTCTACATGGATAAATGAGCGAAAATCAACTTTTACCTTATGCTTTTGCTGTAAATCAAAATAAGGTGAATTCTCCACCTTTGGCTCTGGTTGTGACACCAAAATTGTTTTCACTTTCAAATTTGACATTTTAATGTACTAGATTTTTTGTAATCAAATAATATATAAAATAGTAGGGCGCTATTTCAAGTGCGCAAAGATACAAAATAAAATAAAACAACTTACCGATGATTAAATTTTGATAAATCTTCAAAGAAATAAAGTAAGAATATAAATTTATTGCTAAAATCACTGAAATAATGCAATAAATCAGAATATTTGATATAGAATTGTTATAAAACAGATAAATGTTAATAGGCAGCAACACCATCGCGATAAACGTTCTGTAACTGACTTTCTGCAAATTAAATTGTTCTGTAAATTCTTCAATGTTAAAAACGGCAGATATAATCTTATCAATCAGGAATTTAGAAAGCACAAATACGCCCAAAAAAGTAAAAATCCGCAGGAACATGATCCAGTCGGTTTTGACAACATAACCTAACGAAGCAAGCGTTATCTGAATGAAAAAAGAAAACGAAATTACCTGAACGATAAACATCAATATGGTAAAGCCGCTCATGAGGTGCGAAGTATCCTTGTAAACCTTGATGTATTTGTCGGAAACCAATATCTTGAGGAATTCACTAAAACGGCTTTCAAACGCGGTTTTAGTAACGGCTATCAAAACAAAAGAAAAAAAGAAAAGATAGGTCGCCCAGTCTTTGGGTTCTACTATTCTCGGCTGTAAAACAAGTTCTATCATAATCCCGGCAAAATTACTAATTTTTAATTGTTAAATTATTATAAAATTATTAAGATACTGCCCTGATAAAAGTTTATTTTTGCATCCAAGTTTGACGACACTTCTATGAATGACGGTATTGTAATTATTCCGACCTATAACGAAATTGAAAACATCGAAAGCATTGTCCGTGCCGTGTTTTCATTACATAAAACTTTTCACATTTTGGTTGTTGACGATAATTCTCCGGACAAAACTTCTGATAAAGTAGCTGAATTGCAAAAAGAGTTTGCCGATAAACTGTTTCTGTCCGTCCGAAAGAAAAAATCAGGCTTGGGAACTGCTTATGTTCACGGATTTAAATGGGCGCTTAAGCATCAATACGACTACATTTATGAAATGGATGCCGATTTTTCACATAATCCGGTTGATTTGGAAAGGCTGCATGATGCGTGTCATTTAAAGGGGGCGGATTTGGCTATAGGATCGCGTTATGTTACCGGTGTAAATGTCGTGAACTGGCCTTTAAGCAGGGTTTTACTCTCTTATTTTGCTTCAGTTTACGTGCGGATGATTACCGGAATGAAAATCATGGATGCCACTGCGGGCTTCATCTGCTACAGAAAAGAAGTTCTCGAAAAAATCAATCTAGACCGAATCAAATTCATCGGTTATGCATTTCAGATTGAAATGAAATACAGGGCCTACGCCAAGAAATTCAATATACAGGAAGTTCCGGTCATCTTTACCGACCGAACCAAAGGACAGTCCAAGATGAGCGGATCCATTATAAAGGAAGCGATTTTTGGAGTTCTTTCACTAAGATTCAAAAAATTCATAAACAAATTATAGAAACAAAATGAACACCGTTTTAATTAAAAATGCCAAAATTGTAAACGAAGGGACAATTTTTGAAGGTGATGTTTTAATTGAAAATGATCTGATTGTTGAAATTGCAGACAGCATTTCATTAAAAACTTCAGATTGTATTGTAATTGATGCTGAAGGAAGTTATTTAATGCCTGGCGCAATAGACGATCAGGTTCATTTTAGAGAGCCGGGATTAACGCATAAAGGAGATATAGAATCGGAATCTAGAGCTGCGGTTGCCGGAGGAATTACTTCTTTTATCGAACAGCCCAATACCGTTCCAAATGCGGTTACTCAGGAAATATTAGAAGATAAATATCAAATCGCTTCTCAAAAATCATTTGCGAATTATTCGTTTATGATGGGAGCAACAAACGATAATCTGGAAGAAGTTTTAAAAACCAATCCAAAAAATGTTGCGGGAATTAAGATTTTCTTAGGTTCTTCTACAGGGAATATGTTGGTTGACAGAGAAGAAACTTTGGAAAAAATTTTCTCAAGCACACCAATGTTAATCGCTGTGCATTGTGAAGATGAAACTACTATTAAAAATAACTTAGCTGAATTTAAAGAAAAATACGGTGACGATGTACCGGTAACAGCGCATAATTTAATAAGAAGCGCAGAGGCTTGTTATATTTCTTCTTCAAAAGCAGTGGCTTTAGCAAAAAGAACCGGAGCGAGATTGCATATTTTCCATCTTTCAACTGCGAAAGAAATGGAATTGTTTACTAATAAAATTCCGTTAGAAGATAAAAAGATTACTGCAGAGGTTTGTGTACACCATCTTTGGTTTACTGATGAAGATTATAAGACTAAAGGGAATTTCATCAAGTGGAATCCGGCCGTTAAAACTGCTGAAGATCGTGCAGAACTTTGGAAAGCTTTGAATGATGGAAGAATTGATGTTATTGCAACAGATCATGCGCCTCATACTAAAGAAGAAAAACAACAGTCTTATTTGAATGCGCCTTCCGGGGGTCCATTGGTACAGCATGCAGTTGTGGCTATGTTTGAAGCACATCATCAGGGAAAAATTAGTGTGGAGAAAATCGTGGAAAAAATGTGCCACAATCCGGCAAAAATTTTCAAAATT
>Ga0081606_1000358_pt1 | contig 20357 bp, 17 predicted proteins | sample EareggfetidaYelm_FD_71127 | JGI IMG/M metagenome (GOLD analysis project Ga0081606, IMG submission 71127) | Earthworm egg capsule microbial community from the University of Washington, USA - E. fetida Yelm (SPADES assembly) (version 2) | ecosystem: Host-associated > Annelida > Reproductive system... | reverse complement strand
GTAAAAAAAACTTCATCGAACGCCAAATGCCTGCCCTTCCCGAGGATTACGTCCCCCGCGGCAGTCCTGCGCGCACAGCGCCACGCAGCGACGTCGATCACGACACTGCGCCATCGACTGAGTACCAACTGATCGCTCGTCTCGGGCAGTGCCCCTGCTGCGGAAGGGAAAGCGCAAAGCTACTCTTATGACACAGTAAGACTAATCTTACTGAATGAAAGGGACTTCCCCGTCCCGAGCTATCCGCGGAGTGCTCATTGAGCGTTGTGGCAAACGGCATCCAAGTGCCACGATGGGAAGTTCTCCCATCAACTCACTCGGAAGGGGAAGTCCATGACCATTCTGACCATCGGCATTGATCTTGCCAAGGATGTGTTTGCCGTCCACGGCGTGGATGAGGCCGGCAACCCGGCGCTGGTGCTCCCGAGCGTGCGGCGCGCAAATTTGTTGGAGCTCATCGCGGGCCTACCGCCCTGTGTCATTGGGATGGAGGCCTGCTCCGGCGCCCATCACTGGGCCAGGTTGTTCTCTACTCACGGCCACACCGTGCGGCTGATCGCGCCCAAGTTCGTGGCACCGTATCGCCTCAGCGGTAAGCGCGGCAAGAATGACGCTGCGGACGCGGCCGCCATCTGTGAGGCGGTTCAGCGGCCCAACATGCGATTCGTGCCTGTCAAGAATCTGGAGCAACAAGCTCAACTGAGCGTGCACCGCGTGCGCCAGAGCTATATCGAACAACGCACTGCCACTATTCATGCAATCGCACGATCGCCGCAACTTCTTGCGCTCAGCCGCTTACACCGTTGGCGCAGCCACCGCCCTGAACGCATTCCCGCCAAGCATTCGGCGCGCACTCGCCATCCCGGCCGCTGTGCAGACCAGGACCATCAAGGACGTCAAGCACGTCGTGATATTGATGATGGAAAACAGGTCGTTCGACCACTACTTCGGTACGCTCAAGGGGGTGCACGGGTTTGGCGATCGAGTCACGATTCCACTTGCCAGTGGAAAGCCGGTTTGGTATCAGTCCGATGGCACCAAGGACGTGACCCCTTATCACCTCGACCCAGGCACCATGAACGCGATGCGGTTTGGTGATGTGCCGCACAACTGCCAGGACTCGCAGCTCGCGTGGCGCCAAGGCAGCATGGGCGTCTGGCCGCTGGATAAGACGACAGCAAAGCGGCCCAATTCGTGGGCGACCATGGGCTACTTCAAGCGTAGCGACATTCCGTTCCAGCTCCAGCTCGCCGAAGCTTTCACGCTCTGCGATGGCTATCACTGCTCGGTGACAGGCCCAACGATTTCGAATCGTGTGTTCCTCTTCTCTGGCTCAGGCTTCAACCCCGATCTGGCTCAGCGCGGCGTGAACTGTACGGACGCAGACTCCGAACCGAACAACATGCGAGGCTGGGTGGACTACAACCGAGGCTGGGTCGACTACTCCCAGCGGATCAGAGAGCCCGAGCCGCTGGACCCGAATGCCGATGGATATCCATACTACGGATTCAACACGAGAAACGCTGCGTTTCGATGGCCCACCATCCCTGAGGTCCTGCAGAAGGCCGGCGTAACCTGGCGCATTTGCCAGGATCCCGTGGACAACTTTGAGGGAGCCATGCACGGTTGCCTGCCGTTTCAGAGTTTCCGCGATGCACAGTCCGACCACAGCTCGCCATTGTTCAAGAATGGAATGACGCCCTGGACAGTGGAGGACATGAAGAAGGATGTGCTTGCCAACAAGCTGCCCGAGGTGGTCTGGGTCTTGCCCTCGGAGCCTGCATGCGAGCATCCCGATTCATCGAGTCCCGTGCAGGGAGGTCACTTCATCCAGCAGGTCCTGGATGCCCTGACGGCCAACTTGGAAGTGTGGAGCAAGACAGCTGTTTTCGTGAATTTTGACGAGAACGACGGCTTCTTTGACCACGTCCCTGCGCCTGCTGTGCCTTCCTACAACCCGGATGGCACGCTGGCGGGCAAGGCAACGTTGCCCTTGGATGGCGAGTACTACGATGCGACCTCGGAGCGCCGCCAGCTCGATCCCAAAGACACGGTTACGGGCACCGTGCGACCGTTCGGTCCGGATGCGCGCGTGCCCATGTTTGTGATCTCTCCGTGGAGCAAGGGCGGCTGGGTGAACTCCCAAGCTTTCGACCATACTTCGGTGGGCATGTTCCTGGAGAAGCGATTCGATATCGAGGTTCCTGCAATCAGCCCTTGGCACCGGGCGGTCTGCGGTGATCTGACCTCGGCCTTCAACTTCGCGACACCCAACGATCCTCAGTTTCCGAAACTGCCGGACACCAGTAACTACGCAGCGATCGAGGCGGACCAGAAGACCAAACCCTACCCGCCGGCGCCGACCTCCACGCAGGCGCCTCTGCAGGAGTCAGGCGCACGCCCATCGCGCGCGATTCCCTACGAGTTGCACACCAGCGCACGCGTCGCGGCGGGAGGTAACGTCGACCTCCTGTTCTCCAACACCGGCAAACAAGGCGCGGTTTTTCATGTCTATGACAAGCTGCACCTGGACCGCATTCCGCGCCGCTACACCGTGGAAGCCGGCAAGAATCTTTCAGATGTCTGGAGCATTTCCAGCGACGGTGGGACGTACGACCTGTGGGTCATGGGGCCGAATGGCTACCTGCGCCATTTCGTTGGCGACACGCGCAAGGCAGGGTCGGCCCAGCCTGAGTGCCAGGTGTGCTACGACGTGGCCAATGGCGACGTGTATCTGCATGCGCCATCCCGCACCTCGAGGGCGCTGGGTCAGACACGGCGCGCCGCGAGCCTCGCCGCAATGGCGGCCGTTTACGGGCGATCTGTCGGCCCGGTCCGTGGCTTACGCCTTGTCGGTGGTGGGCGCGTTGTTCCGCTGGCTGATCCAGCAGCGCTACGTGCTGGCCAACCCGTTCGCGGGTATCAAGGTCCGGGGCGCCTCGCGCACGGAGCCGCTGGCGGCAACACGGGTTTTTGGTGAAGGAGAGTGGGCAATCATCCAGGCCGTGGCCGAGGGCCTGGAATGGGTGCATGGATGGGAAGCCGCAGCAGCGCAGCGTCTGCGCTTCGTGCTCGACTTCGCCTATGCGACGGGCCTGCGCATCGGCGAACTGGTCGGTGCAGCCCTGGGACAGATCGAACTGGATGCCCATGGCGATCATTGGCTGCACCTTGTTGGCAAGGGCAGCAAAGCCGGCAAGGTGGCCCTGCCACCGTTGGCCAGGTCCGCCCTGGACCACTACCTGATGCAGCGCCAGTTGCCGATCACGCCGGCGCGGTGGGATCCGAGGACGCCGCTGCTCGGCAGCCTGGATCTCGAGAGCACCGCGGGCATCACGGCCACGCGGCTGTGGAGCGTCATGCGACGCTTCTTCCAGCAGGTGGCCAGTGTGATCAAGGCGGACAGTCCGGCGCTCGCGGAAAAGCTGTGCCGCGCCAGCCCACACTGGACGCGCCACACACGCCACACATGCGCTGGCGCGTGGCGCCGAGCTGACCACCGTGCGCGACAACCTGCACTTTTGCGCCATGCCTCGGTGGCGACCACCTCGATCTACCTGCACAGCGATGAGGTCAAACGGGCACGGCAGATGGATACAGCGTTCGCGGCTCGACCATAAAGTCGCTGAAAGCGGCGTTCTTCATGCCGCCAGATGTCAATAAAACGAAATTCTTAGATCAACAAGGCTTAACGCACAGAGTTTTCCGAATCTTGTGGGCACCCCGACACCGTTGGCGCAGGCCATCGCCGAGATCGGACGCATTGACAAAACCATCCACACGCTGAACTTCATCGACGATGAGGCTCGCCGGCGCAGCACGCTCGCGCAGCTCAATCTTGGCGAAGGTAGCCACGCGCTGGCGCGCGATGTTTTTCATGGGAAGCGTGGCGAGCTATTTCAGCGCTACCGCGAAGGGCAGGAAGACCAATTGAGCGCCCTCGGCCTTGTCGTCAACATGATCGTGTTGTGGAACACCATTTACATGGATGCGGTGCTGGAGCAACTGCGCCGCGAGGGATACCCGGTCAGAGACGAAGACGTGGCCAGGCTGTCGCCGTTCGGCCACGAACATATCAACATGCTCGGGCGCTACTCGTTCTTGGTGCCGGAGGCAGTTGCGCGCGGCGAACTGCGACCGCTCAACGGCGGCCGAGAACCTTAAGTCGGTTGGCTGTTCCATTGCTCCCCGGACCCCATGGCACACTGGAAAGGTCTCGGTTCTTGGTGGAACGGAGACTCTCCCACAGCGGTCCGTGTGATCATGGTCGCTGAGGGGGATCTATTGCGCAGCATCGCGCTGCTCGATCAAATCAGCCGTCGGCAGCATCGAGATTCGTGCTCATGCTCACGCAGCAGCGGCCAGCTGCGGATGGGTAAATGATCACATGATGCCCAACAGTTTGGTGTTTCCTCGGGACGATTTACGTAGAGCCTATTACTCCGCCAATTAGGAGTCAGCCTGACGTGGCCCTCCGCCGGACTGCGTCAATGTAAGCCTCACCATCCGGCGGGCGTCCACTGCGCTGGCTTTGCCAGATCATAGTGCCCAAGCACTCCATCACCTCATGATGAGCTTCATGCAAGGATCCACGGCGCGCGGCAAGAAGTTCTACCGCTTGGCGAATGCCTCGTGGCTGATCGATGCTAGTCTGTTCGCTGATAGACAGATGCATTGAAAGGTGCAAAAAAGGGTTTGGGCGGCCTGCACCTGAATCCTTCATATTGAAGACAGCCGCGACAGCCGTTTCCTCGTCAGCCAACTCAGCATGGTATTCTGGATGTTTCGCGACCCAATCGGCCGCCAAACATTCCAGTTCAGTCATTGGTAGCTTTTGCAGTTGACTACGCCAAGCGGTGCAAAAAAAGTGGCGAACGTCTGTTTGCGAAGGGCTAAACATCTCGTAACTTAATCATCTAAACAAATATCCGGCGTACACATCAGAATTAGCTTTATCGAAGCAATATCCCAATCTCTCGTCAAAGCACCACCGTATAGTCGGTCGGCTTATTCGGCAAGCAAATGCAACAGTCTGCGCACTCTTACGCCTTCTTGGAAAGTAGAAATCGTAACTCTTCCTGTAGCGCCGACAAAAGTCGTTCTGGTTCTTGCACCATTTCCGCGTCGCAGGACACACTGATCACTGCGTTATCCGCGTAGGTACTCAACATGAGGCCTAGTCCGGTGCGTCCAGTCTGAGGCACCCAACAGTGAAACTCGCAGATCCGAACACCTGCTAGGAAGCGGAACTCGGCTGGTCCCTGCAAGTTCGTCGACACCAGGGAGCCTTTACTGGTGAAGAGCCACACTCCCAGCCGCTGAAAGAAGTGCGGCATTCCCCCGAAGACCGTCATCAGCACCATAGTGGCGTAGGGATGGCAGGACTGTTTGATTGCCTTCATACGCAGACTCACGGCTCGCAATCGCTGCGCGGCATCATCCAAGTGCGTCGGCAGAGATAGGGCGGTCAGAGTGAAGTGGTTGCCCATGAGCGCGGCGTCTTGCCGCTGGCGTAGATTGTATGTGACAGCGGCGCGCAGTTGAATCTCACCTAGCCTTCCGCCTTGACCCTCCGTATGTCGTCGCAGGGCGCCGGCAATCAGCCCTAACCAGACGTCGTTGATGGTGACCCCGTGGCTTTGGGCTACTTGCTTTAACTGGTCCAAAGGCAGTGCGCGACTGCTCAGGAGGCGCTTTTTATACCCGGGTCGACCGCGGTAGTGGTGACGGGAGTCCCGCCGCAGCAGGCTAAGGCGCAGCGCCTGACCTGCCGTACCCAGCCATCGCGATAGGGTCGAGCCGAGGACTGGTGGCGGAGAGATGTGGCGGCAGTTGCCGGTTACAGGGCCTACAAGGGGTGGGTGGCCTGAGATCTGCGGCGAATCGTCGCTGAGGTGCCGCAGCATATGCACTAGGCCGTCGCCGTCTGTAATGCAATGGTGGAGCCGGACGATGAGTGCTGCCGCTCCGTCAGCGCGGGACCGCAGAAGCCGCCACTGCCACAGGGGTCGCTGCGGGTCTAGCGCCTGCGGCGCCCATTCGGCGAGGCTGGCCTCCACAGCAGCGCCGTCGATGGCCTGCGGCAGCACACGCTCCTGCAGGTGGTAGTCGGGATCCAGGCTCGGCACTGGCTCCCACCGGTAGCCCAGCAGCCCTCGCTGCACTCGCTGTGCGAAGCGTGGATATGCCAGCAGGCGCTGGGCCACAAGCTCGTGCAGCTGGGCAAGGCTCGGCGCCTGGTCCAGGAGGACCACCCAAAGAATGACCATTCGGTTATTGGGCGCGTCCATGCGCAGCCAGGTCACGTCGCGCCAACTCATAGGCTGCGGGGCGTGTGGCGGCGCTTGCCAGTGTAGGCAGGCGCTCATCCCCTGACACCTGCAGCCGAGGAGGTCGTTCGCCCTTCCACGAAGAACTGCGGGTTGCTCTGGAACCATTGCCGCGCTAGCCGATCCTCGGGGCCCTCCGGGTGACGGAAGCCAGGGGTTAGAAAGCGCAGGGTGCCACCCATGAACAGCCAAGCCATGCCGCGTCGACCGAAGTAGAAGACCGCAGCATCGCGCCAAGAGCGCCAGCGCCATAACAAGCCGCTGCCGCGCAGGGACAGATAGAGTTGGTAGTGAAGGTCCTTCATGAACGAGGCCGAGAACCAGATGAACCAACCGATGCGCCGCCACTCGCCGCCGCCCGCCGCCCGGAACAGATCCAGCACGAAATGCTTGTGCTCCAGTTCTTCGCAGACATGCCAAAGCCAGAGCCGGGTCATGCGCGGGTCAGCGCCTTCTAGCCAGGACGGGTCGCGGATCACGCGGGCGCAGAGCAGCGTAGTGATGTACTCGAACGTCACCGAGGTGGCCAACTGAGAGATGGGCGAGCCCTTCTCGCCCCCTACGATGCGCTGTTCCGCCTTGCCGCCTATCCAGTCCTTTAGTCCCTGGGCGGTCATCTGCTCGTTGTACTTGCGGTGTATGGCGCGATGAATGGACTCCTGAGCAATGAACTCGCGCCCATAGCGATGCCATTCGCTGCGCAGCGGCTCGGGCAGAGTCTCGATGGTGCGGCGCACGGTGTCGATGATCCAGCGCTCGCCCGCCGGTAGGATCAGAGACACGGAATTGAAGAACTGGCTGCGGAAGGGGCTGCCATTCCAGTCCAGCGGCATGGCGTGCTGGAGGTCCAGCTGGAAATACCGCGGTGTGAGCGGATGCTCCTGGGCCAGGGGCGAGCCCGGGTCCTCAAGCGGGCGGCCCGTCTGCCGCGCCGAGTGGACCCAACGGTCCAGACTGTCGCAGATGCGGGCCTCGTCATAGAGCTGGGGGGAGAAGCTCAGGGCTAGGGTCGCCGTCTGGTCAACCGTGGTGCACGAGAGGTAGATGGAAGGCATGCGCGTCCACAGCGAAGCCTTTTCCACCCAGCGCTCGAAGGCAGGCTCCTGGAGCCGCCCCACGTTGGACAGGGTTAGCAGCGGATCCATGGCCGCTTCGCGGGGGCTGCCGTCGGGTCGCGGCCACAGGCGCTGGCGGAACCAGCGGATCATGGCGGGCCGCCGTGCGGCCTGGATCTGGATCAGGCGCGCCTGCGCCGGCGCCAAACCCTGGCGCACCGCCTGCATGAGGCGACCCAGCTGCGCCTGGCTGTGCTCGCGTCCCACATAGGCCGAGACCAGGGAGGTGTAGTTGCCCTGGGCAGGCACGGCCTCACCGCAGGCCTCGTGAAGGTCGACGGCCCACTGCAGCGGCAGGCCCGGCAGCTCAGGCAGGCTGGCCAGCAGGTGCTGGCACAGGGCCTCGCTAAAGGCATCCGTCCATGACGCGCCGCGGCCCAGCCCGTGGGCCTGTAGCGCAGCCTCCAGTTGCGCCAGGGGCAGTGTCCATTCACGGCTCACCCAGCCGGCGTCCTGCACGGGCGGGAGGGCGGGCCGACAGCGCAGGCCCGGATCCTGCCGGTGCGCGCACAAGGCCCGACGGGCCCAGGATTGGCGCATGAAATAACCCAGCGCCCGCGGCAGGGACGCCACGATGCCCCCCGCCTTCGGTGGCGCGGCCGGTTCCGGGGGCTGCTCGCCATGCAGCAGGGCCAGCAGGCGTGCGATCCAGGCGAAGGCCGCCCGGCCGTTGGCGAAGGTGTGGTCGCAGCGGAATACCAGGGTGCGGTCCTGCACGTCCGCCAACAGCAAGGGCAGGGCATGGGCCGCCCCGGCGTCAGCCACCCCTGCGCGCAAGGCCCGGGCCTGCCGTGCCCACAAGGCCAGGGCGGCTTCCTCGGCCAGGGGCTGCCAGGACCAGCCCTCTCCCTCGGGATCGGGCAGGCGCTGCATTCTCAGAGCCGGATAACGGTGCAGGAGGGCCTCGAAGGCCCCCAGCACCTGGTCCCGATCAAAGGCCTGACGCAGCGTGCAGCGCAGCTCGATGCCCACGTCATGCCCCAGGGCCTCCATGGCCATGAAGTACGCGTCACCGGCGTCGCGGCAGCGCTGGCTGAGGGTAGCGGCGCTCATGCCTGCCTCCAGCGCGCGGCCAGGGCCAGCATCTGCTCACGTCGGCGCGGGTCCACATTGGCCTGACTCAGGTCACCGCCATGGTGGCGGATGACCATCGGGTTCATCAGCCGGAACCACAGCGGCGGCACATAGGCCACCAGCATCAGCGTCACGTAGCTGGCCGGCAGCTGCGGCGTTTGGGGCTCGGACTGCAGCAGGTGATAGGGCCTGTTGGGATTCACGTGGTGGTCCGCGTGGCGCTGCAGCTGGTAGATGAACAACGAGCAGACGAGGTGGTTGCTGTCCCAGGCGTGGGCATGGGTGAAGCGCTCGTACTCGCCATTGGACAGCTTCTTGCGCAGCATGCCGTAGTGCTCGATGTAGTTGGTCACCTCCAGCAGGATCACGCCGTAGATCGCTTGCAGCAGCAGGTAGGGCAGGATCACCGCGCCGAAGAATAGGATCAGGCCGGCGAACAGCAGCAGCGACGCGGACCAGGCCAGGAAGTTTTCGTTCTCCAGCGACCACATAGAGCGGCCCTTCTTGCGCAGGCGCTGGGCCTCGATGTGCCAGGCCGACTGGAATCCCGTGACCAGGGCTCGCACCAGGTAGTACCAGTAGTTCTCACCCATGCGCGAGCTAGTGGGATCCGGTGGGGTGCACACGGCCTTGTGATGGCCGCGCACATGCTCGGCCATGAAGTGGCCATACAGGGTGGGTGACAAGGCCCAGCGGGCCCCCCACTGTGCCAGGCGGGAGCGACGATGCAGCAGCTCATGCGAGGCGATGAAGCCCACGCCGTTAACGCTGCCCACGGCGATACCGGCGCCCAGCAGGGCCCACAGCGGCAGCTCCATCACCGACACCAGCCAGGCGCCCGACACCACGGCGGTCAGCTGCAGGGGCACGAAGAGTTCGACGGCCCAGCGGCTCCAGGCCTCGGCGCGCAGCGAGGCCTTCTGCGCCTGCGTGGGGTTGCGCCGATCCACGCCGACCAGCCAGTCACCCAACGGGATGACGAGGTAGATAAGCGCCGGCACAAGCCAGACCCAGCCGGCCTGGTGGGCGTGGGCGGCCCACAGGAAGGAGGCCCCCACGGTCATGGGTGCGGTCAGCCCGCTCATCCAGAGCAGGGCGGGAGGCGGCCAGTGGTCGGCCTGGGATTCACGCTCAGCTTGCATTTTCTTCACCATTGAAAGTCATCAGTGCCGACGGCGGAAACAGGGCCTGCATGGACGCCTCGCCAGGCGCATGCAGGCGGAGCTGCAGAGGGCGGGTCGGCGTGGCCAAGCTGGCCACCATGCCCGGCAGGCTGGGCAGGTCGACCAGCCAGTGGCGGCCCTGTCCGGTCTCGATACGCCAGGGCTGGGCCAGGGGCCCGGCCGGCACGCGCAAGCCGTCTAGAGCGCCTGACAGGCCCTGACCCTGGCACTTGGTTAGGGACTCCAACCGCGACCAGACCCGCACCGCGAGTGCCTGTTCCGCGTCCGATCCGGGCTCTGCCGGCTCACGGGGGAGACGCCGGTCCTCGCGCTCCAGCAGGTAACGGCGGAAGGCCGCGCCATGGCGCCGACCGGCCCAGCTCTCCAGGTCCACTCCCACCGGGCTGGTGGACACCGCCAAGTAGAGCCAGTCCCCGCTGTGGGAGAGGTTGTAGTGCAGGCTCGCCTGCGGGCTTGGCAGCTTGCCGAATCCGGTCTCTGCCGCCGGCAGCGGCGGCACAGGGGCGGCCACCAGAAGCCCCGCGCTGGCATAGGCGGTCAGCAGGGCCTGGACCCGCGGGTCGGCACGCCCGCTGCCTGCCGGCCGGCGACGTGGGCCCGCGCCACGTCGCAGCAGGTGCACGGCGACCCGGCCGGGTTCAAGCGGGGCTGCGCTGCACATGGGCTTTCGGGATGATGCGCAGCCGCTCCTTGAGCTGCCCCAGGGCGGCATCGATCAGGGCGGCATGCAGTCCCCGCTGCGTGCGGAAACCCGGGCGCAGGAAGCCCAGCCAACGCGGCAGGGCGTACCAGAACAGGCCCTTGCGACCGAGGAAATAGCAAGCGGTGTCGCGCCAGGTCGCGAGCTTGAATAGCTGCCCGTCCTGGCAGATGTTGAAGAAGGCCTGGGTAAAGAAGTCCGTGACGAAGAGCATGGATCCCCACAGGTAGATCAACAGCAGTCGAAGGTAGGAACCTCGGCAGGCCTGGTAGAGCTCATGCGAGAGCGCCGTATGCTCGAGCTCCTCGGCGGAATGCCACATCCACAGCGAGCGGTAGGGCTCGTCGGCTTCGGACTCGATGCGAGAATGCATCAAAGTGTGCTCGCACATAATGGTGGTGAAGTGCTCCCAAGCCACCGTCAGGGCCAGGCCGCTGCGCCAGCTGAGCCAGTGCGCCTTGCTTATGCGCCAGGCGGTGTAGCCACCCAGCCAGTAGCGCAGACCCATGGCCTCCAGTTGCTCGTTGCACTGGCGGTGCACGAAGCTGTGTGCGGCCTCCTGCCCGACGAAGTCGCGGCTGCGCTCCAGCAGGTCAGGATCGGTCACATGCTTCATCGCCGCCTTGACGCAGTCGGAGGCATAGCGCTCCGCCAAGGGCAGGCCCTGCGAGAGAGAGTTGAACCAGTGGGTCCGGAACGCATCGCCGCCGAACCACAGGCGCCGGGCCGGTGCGTGCAGATCCAGGGACAGCTTGCGCACTGGGTAGGCGCGGCCTTCTTCGTACATCTGTCTTCTCCTCAATGTCGGTCGGGGTTGACACGGCCGGTGCGGCCGTAGTGCAGGGCTCGTTGCGGCACGGTGATCGAATGCACTAGGCCCAGGCGCTTGAACAGCAGGATGGCGCCGTAGCTGATGTCCCACTCGCCGGGCCGCAGCCCCAGCCGTGCCGAGCTGGGAAAGTGGTGGTGGTTGTTGTGGAAGCCGCCGCCGGTGGAGATCAGGCCTAGCCAGCGGTGGTTCAGCGACTGATCATCACATGGCAGGGGCTTGTAGGAGCCCGGAAGGCGCGGCACGCCATGGGCGAGGGTGGCCTGCATGGAGATGATCAGCTGGCACAGGGTCACCGGCATGACATAAAGCCAGACCCAAGTTTGCAGCCCCGCGCTGCCAAGCCAGTCGGCGGCGCCCAGGCCCCAGGCCAAGGCGGCAAAGGCGGCGCTGACCAGGTAGGGGAACTGGCCGATGAAGCGCAGTTCGGGATAAGCGAGCAGGTCCTTGACGAGGCGGTAGTCCGGCTCTGCATTGCGGGGATGCACGGCCCAGCGCATCCAGGCATGTATGAAGCTGCCGCCAGCGCGGCGCAGCGGCGTGTGTGGATCCAGCGGCGTGTCCGAGTGCCGGTGGTGCTGACGGTGCATGCTAGTCCACCACAGGATGCCGCGCTCGAAGGAGGCTGTGGCCCACAGCGCGAGCACGCACTGGAAGCCGCGGCCAACCCGGAAGCTGCGATGCGAGAAATAGCGATGGTGGCCCATCTCGACCCCGACCACCAGCAGCAGGCCCAGCACCAGGGCCGCCAGCAGCAGGCCCAGTTGGAAAGGCACAAGGAAAACCGCCAGCCACAGGAACTGGTGAAGGTTCAGCACCACCAAGGTCAGCGCGCGGCGCAGGCGCGGCCAAGGCAATCGCCACAGGCCCTGAGGTAGGGCTTCATTCATAGGCTATGTCGGTCTGGCCGAAGGCCATGGCGAACTCGTATGCGGAGGCGATGACGGAGCTGATGTTGGTCACCACCCGCTCATCCGCCTCCAGCGCCGTCGAGCCGATCACGCTGTGAGGCACCTCGCGTTCGGTCAGAGCCTGGACCAGCTGATTGCGCGGCTGGTGGCCGGCCGCCAGGATCACGGTGCGGGCCGGCAGCAGCTCCACGGCCTGGGTCTTCTTGTCCAAGATGCGCACGCCCTCGGCGGTTATCTCCTGGATCTCCAACCGGTTGCGCATCACCACGCCCAGGCGCTGCAGGTCCTTGACCTGGATCCAGCGCGTGGTGCGGCCCAGGCGCATCGCGAACTTGCGGCTGCTGCGCTGCACCAGGGTCACCGGCGCTGCGCTGGAAGCCTCGGGAGGCGCGAAGGCCTGCAGGCCGCCTGGCTTGGCACGGCTGCTGAGGTAGGCCCAGGCATCTTGTTCGCGCTCGTCATGGCGCTTCTTGACGTACTTGGCCATGTCGCAAGCCACGCCGCCGCCGCCGATGATGACCACGGGCGGCAGCACCGGCAGCTGCTGGGCCAGCACATCGCTATACTGGCGCACATGGGGCAGGTCGGCGCCCGGCAGGTCTTGGGGCAGGCGCGGCGCACAGCCGGTGGCTACAACCACGTGGTCGAAGCGTAGAGCGTCGGCGAGTTGGAAGGCGCGTCCCAGAAGCACCCCCACCCCCTCGCGCCGCAGCGCTTGGCCGTAGTAGCGCACGGTGCCGGCGAACTCGCGCTTGTCCGGGATTTCACCCGCCATCAGCAGCTGGCCGCCCAGGGCCTGCGAGGACTCGAACAGGGTCACGCGCGCCCCGCGGCGGCGCAGGAACAGCGCGGCCGCCATGCCCCCGATGCCGCCGCCCACCACGGCCACGTCCACCGCATGCGCCAAGGGCGAGTAGTGCCCCTCCTCCGGACGCACCGCCTGCGGGTTGGTGCTGCAGCCCACCGGCTGGCCCGCGAAAACGTAGTCCAGGCAGTTCTGGTTGCAGGCGATGCAGGGGTTGATGCCGTCGAAGTCGTTGTGCAGGGCCTTTTCCATGAAGGCAGCATCGGCCAGGAAGGGGCGGGCCATGGCAATCATGTCGGAGCTGCCGTCCAGCAACAGGGACTCGGCCACGCGCGGGTCGTTGATGCGGTTGCTGGCGCACAGCCTCAGCGACGGGAAGCGCTCGCGCACCAGACGCGTGGCGGTGGCAAAGGCGGCCCGCGGCGCGGTCATCGCGATCGTCGGCACGTAGGACTCATGCCAGCCGATGCTGACGCTGAGCAGGTCGATGCCATAGGGCAGCAGGGCGTCAATCAGGACCAGGGCCTCCTCTGTGTCCAAACCGCCCTCGAACAGGTCCATGCTGGGGATGCGGAAGATCACCGGATAGTCCGACCCCACCCGCTCCCGGACGGCTTTAGCCACCTCTATCGCCAGGCGCATGCGGTTCTCCAGCGAGCCGCCCCAACGGTCCTCGCGCTGGTTGGTGCCGCGCGCTAGGAATTGGTGGATCAGGAAGCCCTGAGAATAGATTAGCTCAATGGCGTCGTAGCCCGCCTCGATGGCACGCTGTGCGCAATCGGCATAGGCACCGATCAGGGTCAGGATCTCCTCCTCCTCCATCTGGCGCGGCGAGAAGATACTGGAGGCCAGCTTCAGCGGCGAAGCCGAGACCAAGTACCCGTGCACGGCCTCGCGGCCGAAGTGCATGATCTGCAACGCGATGTGGCCGCCCTCGGCATGCACGGCCTCGGTCAGCAGGCGGTGCGCCGGCAGCTCGGCATCGGACTTCAGCGAGAAGCCGTCCTTGGCAAAGGCGCCGGCCACGTCGGGTGCGCAACCCGAGGTCACTATCAGGCCGACGCCATGGCGGGCGCGCAGCCGGTAGAAATGCGCCATGCGCTCGAACTGGTCTGGGAACTCCTCAAGGTTCAGGTGGATGGAACTCATCATGCTGCGGTTGCGCAGCTCCAGGCGGTTTATGCGGATGGGCTGAAAGAGACGGTGCAGTAGGGGCCGCACATCGAGGGGAAAATCGCGCAGATCAGACACTGAGACCTCCATCGACCACAATTGTCTGGCCGGTGACGTAACTGGATGCGGGGGAGCACAGGAAGCGAATGACCGAGGCCACCTCCTTGGGCTTGCCGGCGCGGCGCAGGGCGGCCTGGTGTTTCAGGGCCTCGTCAAGCATGGCCTGGCCGCGCTCGCTGCTCTTCACGCTATTTAGCATGTCCGTCTCGATGAAACCCGGCGCCACAGCGTTAACGCGCACGCCGTAGCGGCCCATTTCGCGGGCCAGGCCACGGGTCATGGCCATCAAGCCGGCCTTGGAGGCAGCGTAGTTGATCTGCCCTGGCTGGGCGCGCAGGCCGCTGACCGAGGCCACATTAACGATGCTGCCGGCTTTGCGCACCGACATGGTCGATAGAGCTGCCCGCGCGCAATGAAATGCGCCGTCCAGGTTGGTGGACAGCACCGAGCGCCATTGCTCCAAGGTCATCACTGCGGCCATGTTGTCCGCCACGATGCCGGCGTTGTTCACCAGGGTATGCACCCAATGCCCGTCCGCGCGGATCTTCTCGAACATGGCCTGAACCTCGGCCGGGTCCTCGACCAGGGCCTGCAGAGGGCGGGCGCGACCGCCGGCCTGCTCCACCAACGCGCAGGTTTCGTCGGCCGCCGCGCGGTCTCGCGCGTAATTCACGTAGATGGGCGGTCCCAGGTCGGCCAACACCACGCAGGCGGCGCGGCCGATGCCGCGGCTGCCGCCGGTCACCAGGATGGCGCGCTCCGACACGGCAGCGGGTGGGGAAGCAGAACTCGTCATGGCTTCAGGTCTCCGATGGTGCACACCGCAGGGATAGCATGCTGTAGTGCAGGGCTTCGTTCATGGCGCTGACCAGGGCTAGGTCGCCATGCAGGGGCCGCCTGCGCGCCGCACGCTGCACCGGGGGCTCGGCCGACGGGGCCAGGGACGACAGGTGGAGGGAATCGCGCTGCCCCAGTAGGGCGGCGGCCAGGGCCAGCTGCAGGGCCGAGGCCCAGGCGTCGCCCTCGCCCACCGAGGCCCGCGGGGCGAGCGCGGAGGCATCCGGATGGCGCTTGCACCAAGCCGGGAGGGCGGCGGTCTCGGCGCGCTCGTGAGCGCGCGCCGCCCCCCCCGAGGACAGCGCCAGCAACCGCGGCTCTTGCCCGGCCGCCAGGGTCTGCCAGCCCTCGGCCAGCACCTCGGCGGCGGACTCGTCATCGCCCACGCGACCTGCGCACCAGCCCTCGATCTCCGCATAGATGCGAGCACCCCGAGCACGCGCCGAGCTAAGCGATTCCAACATCAGCATGCAAGCCCCTTCGGAAGGTACCAGCAGGCCGACGTCCGCGCCGAAGAAGGCGGGATGGCGCGCCTGCAGCTGGGCACGCTGGTGTTGGGCGAAATGGTAGAGAGCGCATCGGGACAGGGCCTCGAAGCCGCCGACCAGTGCATGCGTGGCGCGCCCGCCGCGGATGTAGCGTGCTGCCCGGCTGGCCGCCTCCAGCGAGGACAGGGGTCCGGACGCCAGTACGGTGCTGGGGCCCTGCAGGCCGAAGCGGATGGCCACCTGGCCGCAGGCGATGTTGCGGGCGATCTTGGGAAAGTCCGCCGCATTGAGCTGTTCGCGCGGCTCATTCAGATGCGGGCGCAGGAACTGGTAGCAGGACGGCAGCTCTGCGCGCGCCGTGCCCAGGAAGGTGCAGGCGTCGCGTAGCAGGGCGTCATTCTCCTGGAGGCCTGCATCCTCAATGGCCAGGCCCACGGCCGAGGAGGCCAGCAGCATGGCCCGGTCAGCCATGCGCATCTGGCGCTCGGTGAAATAGCGCCGCGCCGGCAGGTCCTTCACCAGGGCGACCAGGGCCTCGTCATGCGGCCGGGCCACATTGGCAGGCCAGGCGCTGAAGCTTGCTCCTGGCGCCTGCTGCGGATCGAGCAAGGGAGCCAGGCCGACCCCATGGGGGCCCACGACGCCGATGCCGGTGATGACCACGCGTCCATCTCAATGTCCTCCCGCCTGTGCCGCTGGGGCCGCTTGTTGTGCCTGCTGCGCTTCATCCCAGCGGGTCATCACCACGCAAGAGCAGGCGCCCCCGAAGCCGAAGGACTGCGAAATGCCGTGGTCCAGACGCGCCTGCCGGGGCTCGCCAACGACCAAGTCGAAAACTAGTGCGCTCTCGTTCGCATCGGTGAAGGCCGTCGGCGTGACGGTCTGCTTCTGCAGGGTCAGCACCGTGCAGATGGCCTCCATGATCCCGGCCGCGCCCATGCAGTGGCCGATTAGCGGCTTGATGCTGTTGGCCAGGATACGCGGCGCATCGGCACCGAAGGCATGCGAGATGGCCTGCATCTCGGAATTGTCGTTGTGCCGCGTGGCCGTTCCATGGGTGTTGATGTAGTCCACCTGCCCGGCGGGCAGCTGCGCGTCCTGCAGGGCGCGGCTGATGGCCAACGCCTCACCGCGACCGTCGTCCGAGGTGGCGGTGAGGTGGTAGGCGGTGTTGCTCAAGCCGTAGCCGCGCAGTTCCACCAGAGGGCGGGCGCCGCGCGCCAGCGCCGATTCCAGGCTCTCCAGCACCAGCATGCCGCCGCCCTCGCCGATGGCGAAGCCGTCACGCGAGGCGTCGAAGGGACGAGGCCAGCTCTGCGTGATGGAGAAAAGGGAGTTGAAGCCGGCATGAATTAGCTCGGCTAGGGTGTCGCCCCCGCCGGCCAGGGCGATGTGGCATTCGCCCTGGCGGATCAGGTCTGCTGCATAGCCGATGGCATCGGTGGTCGAGGCGCAGGCCGTCGAGACCATGCTGGTCGGCCCCGTGAGGTTGTGCTTCTGGCAGAGGCGCAGCAGTTGGTGGTTCACCAGGGACACATCAGTGGCGCGATCGGCCGGCCAGTCTTCGCCGCGGTGGTAGGCCGCCGCCACGTCGATGAGGTTCTCGATGCCGGCGCACAGGGAGCCCAGTACGCAGGCCACGCGGTCTCGGCTGGCGAAGCGCGGACCGAAGCCAGCCATTCGCAACGCCTCCTCGGTCGCCCGCAGCACGAAGGCCGTGGCGCGGTCGCCTTCGGACTCGCACAGCACAGCCGCTAACTCGGGCGGGACCTGCGCGCCCAGCACGCTGCGGTAGCCGCCATGGCTGAGCCGCTCGACGGGCGCGATGCGGCTTTGCGCGGCCAGCAAGCCCGACCAGAAGGTGTCCACGCCTTCACCAAAGGGTGAGACAACACCCATGCCCGTCACAACAACGCAGCGCTTGTAGCTCATTTTCCTACTCCCACAATATGCGGAGGGGGCGCCTGCCGGCCACTGGGCTCCGGTCAGGTCCGTTCATGCCTGCTCGGCGCGCACAGCGATTAGCAGATCGATGGTGAGCACCTTGCCGTCGCCGGCATCACGGCCGTCTGCCGCAGTGGCAGAGCCATAGGCGTGCCCCCGCACCGAAAAAAATCGCTCGCCGGCTGCGGCCAGCTGCAGCTCGTAGCGCACGCGCTCGTCTGGCATTACTATGCGGTGCACCAGCGCCTTGCGTACCGAGGCCAGGACGCCCAGCCCCTGCCGGCCCTTATGCGAGCGGGCAATCCAGACCCCCCCCAACTGGGCCGCAGCCTCGATTAGGAACACGCCCGGCACGATGGCCTGGCGGGGGAAGTGACCCTGCAACACCGGATGCAGGGCCGACCAGCAGGCCTCGCCGCGGATGCTGGTGCCCTCGACCTCAGCGCTTTGCACGAAGAGGGCATCGCCGCGGTGCGGGAGGCAACTCGTTAGCGGCAGCGGTATCGACTCGACGCCAGCCAGCGGCAGGGTCTTGGCGATCACAGTTCCTCGTCTGCTTGGGCCTGGGCGATGGTGTTCACATCCACCTCCAAAATACGCTGCACGCCCGGCTCGCCGAACTGCTGCTCAATGTACTGGGCCAGGAGGCGGATGGAGTTGCTGACCCTGGGGTTGAAGTCCGTCGGGATGGGCTGGCCAATGATCTCGTGCAAAGTTGCAACGGCATCGAAGGCCTCGATGGAATCCAGGCCGATCTGCTGAACCAGCTCGGCGTCCGCAACCAGGGCCACGTCGCCTTCGATCAGCAGAATGTGGCGCAGGATGGCGGTTAGCTTGATTTCGAGGGCGGTGTTCATGCAAGTTCCTCTGTGTGTCTATAGACGTTGTCGGAAGTGAAAGGGGCGATACGCCACCCCTGGCAGGCCCGGATAGAGGCGTTTGGAGGGAATTCGGCTCAGCCCGTCGGTAGAGCTTGGCGGCGCCGCTGCGTTAGCGCGTAGCGGGTGGTCCGGCGTATGGTCTCGGCCATGTCCGGAAGTGCGATGCCCGCTGCGGCCAGCAGGGTCTGGGTCGCGGCTACGTCGAAGTTGCGCTCGTAGTCCAAGTAGGGTGCATAGCTGCGCAGTAGCAGCTTTTGCGGGCTGAACTCAAAGGCATTGCGTTCCGCCGGGCTTAGCTGGGCATCGAGTTCATCGGCCTTCAGTACTCGTGGCCGGCCAAAGCGAGTCTTTAAACCGGGCATGTCACTCATCAGCTCCAACACCAAGTCGACGACGGCGGCGACCGAAAGGCTGGACTGTAAGCCAGCCGCTAGGTGATAGGTGCGCCCCACAGCTTCGGGCAACTGAATCAGATGCAGCATGCCACGCGATACATAGTCCACCGGGATCATATCCGGGCGTGCCTTAGTGTCGGCGATTAGCACATTGGAGCGGCTGCGCATGGCCAAACCTACAAACTCATAGAAACCGAAATACTTGTGGACTTGGCCGCTTCGGGCATCACCTACTATTTGACTCGGCCGAACAATAGTGACAGGGAGTTCCGAAGCAAAGTGCTGAAGCAATAATTCAGCCTCTGACTTGGTGCGCTCATAGTGGTTCCAAAATTCACCACGAGGATTTAATGATGCCTCCTCCAAAAGGCCAGTGGCTTTGCCGCATACATAAGCTGTAGAAACGTGAAGTACGCGAAAATCTGGCGTGTCACGATTCAAACAAGCGCGAGCGAAGTCAAGAACATTGCGAGTGCCAATAACATTGAGGGCGCGCGCCTCATCCAATGTTGCCAAGAAGTCAACATTGGCCGCCATATGCACTACACGGCAGATGCAACCGACCAAGCTATCCCACACGGCCTTATCAAAACCCAGCCCCGGTTTTGTGACGTCGCCTTGGACGAGATGAATGCGCCTTTGAGCGGCTAGAAGCGCGCGCTCACTGCAGAAAATTCTGGCTAAAGCTTCACTCCGAAGAGGAGATTCCTCGAGACTTCGAACCAAGCAATAAATTCGAGCCTCTGGAGATGAATCCAAAAGAAGCTGAACAAATGACAACCCTAGGGAGCCCGTTGCTCCAGTCAAAAGATAATCCAACACTGCTCCCCTATGTCTTGTAGCAAGAATGCCGATCGGATTATTTCATGCCGACTCAATCGCGAGCTGAATCTACCCAAAGAATCCAACTCAAATTCATCTAAGCTCATCATCGAACTTGTAATGCGGAAGGCGCTGCAAAGTTCGTGCGCACCGACCCTTAGCGCGCAATCGTGTTGTCACGGCGGATCTTGGCCTGCAACTGTATGACCCCGTAAAGCAGAGCCTCTGCGGTGGGCGGACAGCCGGGCACATATACGTCTACAGGAACGATGCGATCACATCCCCGCACCACTGAATAGCTATAGTGATAGTATCCCCCTCCGTTAGCGCATGAGCCCATACTGAGCACCCAACGCGGCTCAGCCATTTGATCATAGACTTTTCGAAGCGCGGGCGCCATCTTGTTGCACAACGTGCCGGCCACTATCATCAAGTCTGATTGTCGCGGACTAGGGCGAAATAGCATGCCGAAGCGATCAATATCATAGCGGGCTGCGCCTGCGTGAATCATTTCCACAGCGCAACATGCGAGGCCGAAAGTCATCGGCCACAGTGAGCCGGTCTTTGACCAGTTAATCAACGTGTCCAACGAGGTTGAAACGAAGCCCTGCTTTAGAACGCCTTCAATACCCATAATTTATCCTCGATCCCCTCTACTATTGGGAACGCCTATGTTTCGCCCAATCGAAATCAGCTTTCAATGTACTCTAGTGTCGCGTCACCGATCATCTGTCGGTCTGCGCTGGCCATCGAAGCGCATCGCGGCGTTGCATCGCTTGCCAATACGCTCGGTATGGGCTGCGCGATGCG
>Ga0081606_1000357_pt1 | contig 20360 bp, 18 predicted proteins | sample EareggfetidaYelm_FD_71127 | JGI IMG/M metagenome (GOLD analysis project Ga0081606, IMG submission 71127) | Earthworm egg capsule microbial community from the University of Washington, USA - E. fetida Yelm (SPADES assembly) (version 2) | ecosystem: Host-associated > Annelida > Reproductive system... | reverse complement strand
CCATCTTGACGCGCGCCACGTAGTTGGGCATGACCAACTGGTTGTCCGCCGCGCGGATCGTCATCTTCCCGTACAGCGTATCCACCCGGGCGCCGCGCAGCGCCTTGGTGACGGCCTCGGGCTGCACGCTCTTGGCCAGCGTGACCCCCTGAAACAGCACCATGGCGCCGTTGTATGCCTGGCCTTCGGTGTCCGACGGCAGACGGTGGTGCCTGGCCTTGAACGCGCTGACGAAGGCTTTGGTCTGCGGTGTGTCGATGTCCGGCGTAAAGCCCACGTTGCCCGGCACATTGGCCATTGCCTTGCCCGTGGCATCGATGACGAAGTTCGATACCAGGGCGTGGCCGATCAGCGGGGTCTTGGGGATCAGGTTGAAGTCGGCCGCCTGCTTGACGAAGGCGATGCCACCGGAGACATCGGCAACCCAGATGGCATCCACGTTGGCGGCCTTGATCTGCTGGATGTAGGGCGCATAGTCCTTGGTCCCGAGCGGAGCGAAGAGCTTGAGCGAAACCTTCTTGCCTTGCGCGGTCACGGCGGCCTCGAACGACTTGGCCGAGTCCTGCCCCCAGACATAGTCGGCAGCCAGGATGGCGAAGTCGTTGCCCTCGATGCCCTTGACCCATTCGCCGATCATTGCCAGATCCATGGCGTCGGAATGGTTGGTGCGCACGAAGCGCGGATTGCAGGCGTCGGCGGTGAGCTTGTCCGCCTTGCTGATGGTGCCGATGAAGGCCGCATCCCAGCGCGCCAGATTCTGGCTGATGGCCAGCGAAATGGAGGAGGTGATGGGGCCGATCAGCAGATTGTGTCCGTCGCGGGCCAGTTTCTCGGCCACGCGCCGGCCGGCATCGGGGGTGCTCTCGTCGTCGCCTTCGGCCAGGATGATCCGGCGGCCATCGACCCCGCCCTTGGCGTTGGCTTCATCGACGGCAAACCCGATGCCACGGGCCACGTCCGCGCCCATGGTGGAAAAGCCACCCGACTTGGATGTGACCAGGCCGATCCTGATCGGCTCTTTGCCCTGCGCGCAGGCCGCCAGGGGCAGGGCTGCCAGCAGCGCGGTGCCGGCCAGCAGCGGATGAAGTTTCGTGTGTTTGAACATGCTCGTTCCTCTTTTCCAAATAGCCGCAAAGGCTCCGGTTGCCACCATCACGCAAGGGTCCGTGTCAGACCATGACGTGTTCTTCAATGTCTGCCAGACCCTCGGCGGAGTTGACGACGGCGCCCTGCGCCACCACCGAGCCCTTGGACATGGCCAGGTAGCGGTGCGCCACGCGCAGCACCAGGCCCAGGTTCTGCTCGATCAGCAGCAAGGCCGTGCCCTGATCCGCCACCCGGCGGAAGATGTCGGCCAATTGGTCCACGATGACCGGCGCCAGCCCCTGCGTCGGCTCGTCCAGCAAAATCAGGTCGGGGTTGGCCATGAGTGCCCGCCCCAGCGCCAGCATCTGCTGCTGTCCGCCCGACAAGGCCGTGCCCGGTGTGCGGGCGCGTTCCTTCAGGATCGGAAACAGCTTGTAGATCTCGGGCGCATTCCAGTGCCCCTTGCGGCCGGCGGCCGCTCCCAGGCACAGGTTTTCCTCCACCGTCAGGTTGGCGACGATGCGCCGTCCTTGTGGAACCACCGCCGTTCCGTGCCGGGCCGCGGTATGGGGCCGGGGCTTGGCGATCGGTTGGCCGCCCAGGTGGAGCTGGCCGCTTTGCATCCGGGCCAGCCCCAAAATGGTATTGACCACGGTGCTCTTGCCGACGCCGTTGCGGCCGATCAGCGCCACGCGCTCGCCGGGCTGCACCGCCAGACTCAGGCCGTGCAGGATATGGGCCGAACCGTAGAACGCATCCACGCCGGTCAGTGCCAGCAGCGCGCCCACTGGAGTGCCTTCGCCTTCGGGCGGGCGCGCGGCGCTCATGCTGCGCTTCCCAGATAGGCCTCGCGCACCCGCCGGTTGGCGCGCACGCTGGCCGGTGCGCCATCGGCGATGACCCGGCCCAGTTCGAAGACGGTGATGACGCTGCAGATGCCAAAGACCACGTCCATGTCGTGCTCCACCAGCAATACGGCGATGTCCCGGCGCGAGGCCAGGGCCTTCAGGTGCTGCGCCAGGTCCAGCGACTCCTTGACGGAAAGCCCGGCCATGGGCTCGTCGAGCATCAGCAGCTGGGGGCGTCCGACCAGGGCCAGCGCCAGGTCCAGGCGGCGCTGCTCGCCGTAGCCCAGGTTGCCGGCCAGCCTGTGGCCCAGGCTGGCGAGGTTCAATTCTTCCAGCACCGCGCGCGCATCGGCGGCAGAGTTTTCCACGCCCATCTCGTGCGACGCCAGTTCCACCTGCGCGAGGACGGTCATGCCGGCAAAGATGCTGGTCCGTTGAAAGCTGCGCGACAGCCCCCGCTGGCGGCGCTCGACGGTGCCCAGCCGACTGACATCCTCGCCGTGGAGGATGACCTTGCCCCGGGCCAGGCGGCGCCGGCCGGTGATGGCATCGATGAGCGTGGATTTTCCGGCGCCGTTGGGGCCGATCAGCCCGCGAATCTGGGCTTTCTCCAAGGTCAGCGCAACACCGTCGAGGGCCTTGGTGCCGCCGTAATGGATGGCCACATCCTCGGCTTGCAACACATAGGGCGTCATACCGATTTCCTGCGGACGCCGGGGCCACGGCGCAAGCGAATGCACAGACGCTCCAGCGCGCCGGCGATGCCGTGCGGCGAGAACACGATGACGGCAATCAGCGCGGCGCCAAAGAGGGCCATCGAGTGGGTGGCGTAGCCGCCCAGCAGGTCCTTGGACATGACGTAGACAATGGCGCCGATGATGGGGCCGGCGAGCTTCTCGAAGCCGCCGACGACCACCATCAGCAGCGTGATGGCCGAGACGCTCCAGTGCAGGTTCTCCGGCGAGACAAACCCGGTATTGAGCGCGGACAGAATGCCGGCAATGCCGGCGACCACGGCCGACAGCGCATAGACCGCCGCACGGGGTGCCGTGGTGCCGATGCCGATGAAGCGGGCGCGCTCCTCGTTGTCGCGGATCGCCTCGGTAATGGCGCCAAAGCGCGTTCTGAGGAGGAACAGCAGCAGCACCGTCGTCAGCACCATCGATACCCACGCGATCAGGAACACCGTGGCGGGCTTGAGCAGCGCGGACTGTGAATACCCGAACAGGGTTGCCGGCCAGTGGATGCCCATGCCGTCCGCGCCGCCGGTCAGGCCGCGGGCGCGAAAGGCCAGCAAATAGGCCATTTGCCCGATGGCCAGTGTCAACATGCCAAAGGCAATGCCGGGCACGCGGACGATGACCAGCCCGATCAGGAAGGCCAGCACGCCGATGGCCAACAGCACCACGGGGATGGCCGCCTCCGCCGGCATCCAATCGAGCGCCAGCACGACGCCCATGCCGTAGCCGGCCGCGCCGAAGAACAGGGCATGGCCGAAGCTCACCAGGCCGCTTTGCCGCAGCAGCACGCCAACGCCCAGGGCAAAGATGGCGTAGATGACGGCCTGCGTCAGCACTCCCAGCAGACTGCCGGAACCGGCGAGTCCGGCGATGCCGGCACCCAGCGCCAAGGCGAGCAGCGAAAGCACACCGATGCGGGCAAGTGTCATGCGAAGCTCCTGCGCTCAGGTTCGGCTGCCGGCCAGCCCGGAGGGCTTGCAGATCAGGATGGCGATCATGAAGATGAAGGGCAGCAGCACCGAGACCCCGGGCATGTACACCGCACCGATGGCCTGCACCATCCCCAGCAGCAGGGCGGCGGCAAAGGCACCGGCCAGCGAGCCCAGTCCGCCAATGACCACCACCACGAAGGAGTCGATCAGCACGTCCGAACTCATGTGCGGCGACAGGGACAGGAACGGTGCCGCCACCACACCCGCCAGGCCCGCCAGCGCGCTGCCCAGGCCCACGACGACGGCGCCGATGCGGTCGGTGTCGACGCCTTGCATGGCGGTCGTGACCGGGTCCGTGCTCGCCGCGCGCACATACAGGCCGATCTTCGACAGGCGCAGCCACAGCGTCAGGCCGACGGCGACGAGGGCCCCCACGGCGATCACGCCGATGCGATAGGCGGGTACCTCGTGGCCCAGAAGATGGACCGGAAAGTTGAGCAAATCCGGTGTGAACAGGGAGTGGTTGCCCTTGCCCCAGATGAATGCCACCAGGTCTTCCAGAATCAGCAGCAGCCCAAAGGTGACCAGCATCACAGTCAGCGGTTCGCGGTCTTGCAGCAGGCGAAAGCCATAGCGGTCCAGCAGCACGCCGACCACGGCCATGGCGGCCGGCGCGGCCAGCAGCGCCAGCCAGAAATTGCTGCGCAGCGCCACGGAGTAGCCGATGTAGGCGCCCAGCATGTAGAGCGCACCGTGCGCAAAGTTGACCACGCGGCGCAGGCCGTAGATCAGCGCCAGCCCCGAACTCATGACGATCAGCAGCGCGCCGTACACCAGGCCGTTGAACAGATGGATGCTCAGCATGGCAAGGCTTTCAGCGCGCCGCCGTCAGTGCCGGCACGGCGACGCAGGGAGCCGCTGCCGGGGTTCCTGGCCATCTCCGCGCCCAGGCAAGCAGTCCCCCACCCCGCCCCCATCGGGTTCTGCGGGTGCCAGGGCACGCCGGCATGGCCTTGTCGTCCACCTCATGGGCCTCCGTGCAGTTCTTCGCGCAACATCTCGCGCAGCTTGAATTTCTGCATCTTTCCGGACGGCGTGGACGGAATCGATGCGCGCACCACGAGACGTTCGGGGATGTACTGGGCCGCGACCTTTTGCGCGCGCAGGAATTCCACGATGGCGGGCAGGTCCACGGTCTGGCCGGCCTTGGGCACCACGACCGCGCAGGCGCGCTCGCCCAGGCGTTCATCCGGGTAGGCGACGATGGCCGCCAGGGCAATCGCAGGGTGGCGGTACAACAGGGATTCGATCTCGACCACCGGGATGTTCTCGCCGCCGCGGATGATCACGTCCTTGCTGCGGCCGGTGATGCGCACATAGCCCCGTTCATCGATGCGCGCCAGGTCGCCGGTGTCGAACCAGCCCTCGGCATCGGTGCCGTTCAGGTGGGGGCGTTCGAGGTAACCGCCAAAGTTCGAGCAGGAGCGCACGTAGAGTTTGCCGGCCTGGCCAGCCGGCAGGGGGCTGCCGTCGGTATCGACCACCTTCAGTTCCACGCCAGGCAGCGGGCAGCCGTCGGTGTTGATGGCGCGCTCGTCCTCGTCGTCGAGCCCGATCGAGGTGACCGCGCCGTTTTCCGTCATGCCCCAGGCCGACACGATCTTGCTGCCCAGCACGCGCCGCGCTTGTTCCACCAAGGGGCCAGGGATCGGGGCGCCGGCGCACAGGAAGATCTTGAGCGTCGGGACCGTCTTGCCCGATTCCTGCACATTCCTGGCCAGATCGGCGAGGAAGGGTGTGGACGCCATGGTGAAGCCCACCGCCTCGCTGCGGATCAGGTCGATGGCGCGCAGCGGCTCCCAGATGTCGAGCAGCACCACGCTCTGGCGCAGCAGGATGGGCATCATCAGCCCGTACATGAAGCCGGTCTGGTGCGCCATCGGCGAGGCCATCAGCACCACATCGCCGGCACCGAGTTTCAGGCGCCGGGCGTAGGGGATGATGTTGGCCATGAGGGTGTTGGCCGTGTGCATCACGCCCTTGGGCTCGCCGGTCGTGCCCGAGGTGTAGATCAGCTGTGTCACGTCATCGGGGCCGGGGCGGTGCCGGGTCAGGATGTCGAGCGCGTCCTGCGCCGCTTCCCAGGCCGGTGCGCTGAGCAGTTTCTCGAAACTGTTGTCGCCGGCGCCGCCGACCACGACCACATGCTGCAGGTCGGGTAGCGCGGGCCGCAAGGCGGCGACCATGGCTTCGAAGTCGAACCCGCGAAACACCTTGGGCACGATCACGACCCTGGCCTGGCCATGTTTGAGCATGAATGACAGCTCGTGCTCGCGCAAGATGTGCATCAGCGGGTTCATGACGGCGCCAATGCGCGAGCACGCCAGATAAGTGACAGTGAACTGCCACCAGTTGGGCAACTGGCAGGCCACCGTGTCGTTGCGGCGCACGCCCAGGCGGGTCAGGCCGACCGCTACGCGGTCCGCCATGGCGGCCAGTTCGCGGTAGGTCATGCGCTCGACGGCGCCACTGTGCGCCTGCACGGCGGTCAGGGCCAGTTTGTCCGGGCAGTGGGCGACACAGGCGTCGAGTTCGGTGTTGATGGTTTTGTCGTGCCACAGGCCCTGCGCCACGCTGGCGGCACGACGGGGGGCAATCAGTACGGCGTCGAATTCCATGGCCCTGGTCTCCTCGTTTTTTGCCGTATGCGTTTCAGGCGGGCACGAACTGGCGGCCGGCGCGTGTGCGGGCAATGATGGTTTTCATGATCTGGGCGGTGCCGTCGCCGATCTGGAAGCCCAGCACGTCGCGCAGGCGCTGCTCCATCCGCCCCCGGTCGTAGCCGCCATGCCCATGGCACAGCAGGCACTGGTGAATCGTGTCGTAGGCCAGCTTGGGGCCCCACCACTTGGCCATGCCGGCCTCGGCGGTGTGCGGCAGGCCCTGGTCCTTGAGCCACAGGCCCTGCAGGCACAACAGGCGCGCGCCCTCGACCTCGGTGTCGTACCGGGCCAGCGGGTGCGTCACGCCCTGGAATGCCGACAGCGGCTGACCGAACGCCTGGCGCCCGGTGATGTACTGCCAGGTCTCTTCGAGCGCCGCGCGCGCGACGGACAGGCATTGCAGGCCAATCAGCGAGCGCGAAAAGTCAAAGCCCTGCATGACCTGAACGAAGCCCTCGTTCTCGTCACCCAGACGGTGGTTCAGCGGAATGCGCACGTTCTCGAAAAAAATGGATCCGCGGCCAATGGCGCGCTGGCCATGGCAATCGAAGCGGCGGGTCGTGATGCCGGGGGTGTCCATCGGCACCAGCAGCGCGGTCACGCCGTGGGCGGCCGACCCGGGCGTGCCCGTGCGGCCGAACACCACGGCGATGTCGGCCTGGTCGGCGGCCGAGATGGAGGTCTTTTCGCCATCGACGACGTAGCAGTCGCCATCGCGGTCGATGCGCAGACGCAACCGGGCGGCGTCCGAGCCGGCGTGCGGTTCGGTCAAGGCAATCGCGCAGATGGCCTCACCCTTGGCCAGTTGGTGCAGCCAGGGCGTGGCCACCTCGGGCGCACCGTACCGGGACAGGATTTGCCCGTTCAGGGACGCCAGCAGGTTCAGGTAGGAAAAACTCAGGTCGGCGCGCGCGATCTCCTCGTGGATCACCCCCGCCGCCAGGCAACCCAGCCCCTGGCCACCCAGTCGTTCCGGCAACTCCGGGCAGATGAACCCGAGCGCGCCCATTTCCCGCAGCAGCGCGCGATCGAGCACGCGATGCTGGTCGCGCTCCAGAAAACCGGGGGCGACCCGGCCTCGGGCAAAGCGCCGGGCGTGCTCGGCCAGCGCCTGCAAGTCTTCGTCGACATAGGGGTTCGGGGGCATCGTTTTTTTCCAATGTCGCTGCGCGGCTTACTTGGCGTACTTGCGGAATTCGGGCTTGCGCTTTTCCCTGAGCGCATGGGCGCCTTCGCGCGATTCTTGCGTGTCGTAGTACAGCTTGAGCGCGTACATGCCCAGGCCGGCGATGCCGGCCTGGTGGGCGGTGTCGGCATTGAAACTGCGCTTGGCGATGGCCAGCGCCGTCGGGCTGCGCTCGCACAACTCCTCGCCGATCTTTTGCACTTCGGCGTCGAGCTCGGCGTGCGGAAAGCAGAAGTTGGCCAGGCCCATGGCGACGGCCTCGGCACCGCCGTAGCGGCGGTTCAGGTACCAGATTTCGCGGGCTTTCTTCTCGCCCACCACGCGGGCCAGGAAGGCGGTGCCGTAGCCGGGGTCCACCGAGCCCATCTTCGGGCCCACCTGGCCGAACTGCGCCTTGTCCGAGCAGATGGTCAGGTCGCAGATGGTGGCCAGCACGTTGCCACCGCCGATCGCATAGCCCTGCACGCGGGCGATCACGGGCTTGGGCACGTCGCGGATGGCGCTGTGCAGTTCTTCCATCGGCAGACCGATGGTGCCGCGCCCGTCGTAGTTGCCGCTGTGGGCCGACTGGTCGCCACCGGTGCAGAAGGCCCGGTCGCCGGCGCCGGCGAGCACGATGGCGCCCACTTCGCGGTCGTAGCCGGCCTTGTTCAACGCCGCGATGAGCTCGTCGCAGGTCTGGCCGCGAAAGGCATTCATCTTGTCGGGCCGGTTGATCGTGATCCAGGCCACGCCGTTGCGCACTGCGTACAGGATGTCTTCGAAATCCATGGTGCTCCCTTGGGGTGAATGCTTGCCGTCGAACGGGCGGGGTTCAGCCGTGCATGGTCAGGCCGCCGGAGACGCTGAGGACCTGGCCCGTGATGAAGCTGGCGTCGTCGCTGGCAAAAAAGGCAATGGCGCCGGCCAGGTCTTCGGGCCGACCCAGGCGTCCGAGCGGAATGGCGCTTTTGAAAGCCTCGATGAGCTTGGCCGGGTCACGGGCGCCTTCGGCCATGCCCGTCAGCAGGGCGGTGTCGGTCGGGCCGGGGCAGAGCACGTTGACCGTGATGCCCTGGCGGGCATGTTCGCGGGCCAGGGTCTTGGACAGTGCCACCAGACCGCCCTTGCAGGCGGAGTAGACGGCCTCGCCGGAGGAGCCGCCACGCGCCGCATCGGACGCGATGTTGACGATGCGGCCGGCGCTGCGCTGCACCATGCCGGGCAACACCGCATGGTGCATGTGCAGCGCGCCGGTCAGGTTGATGGCAATCAGTCGCTCCCACTCGGCGGGCACCGTCCTGGTGAAGGGCTTGAATATGTCCCAGCCGGCGTTGTTCACCAGCACGTCGATGCGGCCCCACCGGGCGATCGTGGCGGCGACGGCGCTGTCCACCTGGGCGCGGTCGGTGATGTCGCACTGGAACGCAATGGCGGCTCCGCCCGCGCCCTGGATGGCATGCGCCACTTTTTGGCCGGCCTGCAGGTCCATGTCAAAGACCGCCACCTGGGCGCCATCTTGCGCCAGACGCCGGCAGGCGGCACCGCCGATGCCGCCGCCGCCGCCCGTCACGATGATGGTCTTGCCGTCCAATGGCGCCATGGGCTACTCCTGATGACTGGTTGATATGCTTGCGCGAGCGCCATTCGCTTGCCGGCCATGTGCGTAAATATATTTACCTATGTTATTGATGTGACAACACTGATGCAAGAGTGCATCCGGAAGGAATCGCTATGGAAAACCCTATGGTTCAGGAAAATTCGACGCGCATGGATCTGGCCAACCGCCTCTTCTTTCGTTTGTATCAATGTGCCAACATGTTGCATAAAACGGGAACGAAGGCCGTGGAAGAAGAGGGGCTGACCACACAGCAATGGGCGGTTTTGGGCGCCTTGTCGCGGCCGAATGCCGAAGCCGGAATGGGTGTCGGAGATCTGGCGCGCTATCTGTTGGTCAGTCGCCAGAATCTCTCGGGTTTGATCAGTCGCATGGAGCGCGACGGGCACATCGCCATTGCTCCGGATGGACGCGATAGGCGGGCGCGGCTGGTCACGATGACCGAGTCCGGGCGCCATGTCTGGAACGTATTGGCGCGGCCGAAAATTCGCTCGTACTATGAGCGGGCCTTGTCTGACTTTTCGATTGGCGACATGGCCCACTCACTGCACTACCTGCTCAAGCTGCTGGAGAACATGAAAAAGCTCGATGGTGAAGAAGAAAGCAGCAGCCTCGACAACGACCCCGCCGCACAGCGCGGCGCCATCTGAACCGCCGCAGCCCCGGCAAATCGCCCTCCGGCGCCGGGCGCAGCAAGCCCGGGCCCCAACCCAAGTCATCGGGCAAAGCCGGGTTGCGGCCGATGGGCGCGCGCGCGGGCCACAGGGGTCGCCGTGGTCACAGGGGCCGCGCCCGGTGCCGAGGGGCCGCGCCCGGTGTGCTCGTCACCGATCCGGGTGGCGCACCACGCCGGACGCCGAACGCCGTGCGCAGGCGTTTTGCTGCGCGGCGCCCGGGTGCCCACGGGTGGGGCGGCAAGCATTCTGACCCAGGGGCCTATCCGGCAGCCACCGGGTCAACCGCGTCAGCGGCGTCAGCGGCCGGAAAGTCCCATCGCGCGCGCGATCACTTCTTTCATGATTTCGTTGGTGCCGCCATAGATGCGCTGCACGCGCGCGTCGGCGTAGGCGCGGGCGATCGGGTATTCCCACATGTAGCCATAGCCGCCGTGCAGTTGCACGCATTCGTCCATGACCTTGCATTGCAGGTCGGTGGTCCAGTACTTGGCCATGCTGGCGCTGGCGCTGTCGAGCTTTTGTTGCAGCAGCAGTTCGCAGCATTTGTCGACGAACACGCGCGCCACCTGCACCTCGGTCTGTAGCGCGGCCAGGGTGTAGCGCGTGTTCTGGAACGCGGCCACGGGCTGGCCGAACACCTGGCGCTGTTTGACGTAGTCCACCGTCCAGTCGATCGCGGCCTGGGCTGCGGCCACGGCGCTGATGGCGATCTGCAGGCGCTCCCAGGGCAACTGCTCCATCAGGCAGATGAAGCCGCGCCCTTGCAGCGCGGGGCCGCCCAGCAGGTTCCCGGCGGGCACGCGCACGTTGTCGAAGAACAGCTCGGCGGTGTCCTGTGCCTTCAGCCCCACCTTTTTCAGGCGCCGGCCTGCCTCGAAGCCCGGCATGCCGCGTTCGACGAGCAGCAAGCTGATGCCCTTGGCGCCGGCGGCCGGGTCGGTCTTGGCCACCACGATCACCAGGTCGGCATGCCAGCCGTTGGTGATGAAGGTTTTGCTGCCGCGGAGCAGATAGTGGCTGCCGTCCGCGCTTTGAATGGCCTGGGTCTGGATGCCTTGCAGGTCGCTGCCGGCGGCCGGCTCGCTCATCGCGATGGCGCCGATCATGGCCCCGCTGGCCATTGGCGGCAGGTATCTGGATTTTTGCTCTGCGCTGCCGTAGCGCAGGATGTAGGGCGCGACGATCTCGCTGTGCAGCCCGAAGCCGATGCCGGTGCAGCCCGCGCGGGCGATTTCTTCGATTTGCGCCACGGCGTAGAGCTGGTCGGCCCCGGCGCCGCCGTATTCCTCGGGCATGCTCATGCACAAAAAGCCGTTCGCGCCGGCCTGCTGCCAGACCTCGCGGCTTCGACCACGCTGTAGCCGTAGACCGAGAACACGCTCGGGTCTTCGTTGAACCGGGTCTTGTACTTGTTGGCCCAAAAGCGCAGCGGCTGCGAGGCTTCATCCAGATAGGGGTGCTGCACGGTCATCGCGGCGTACAGGCCGTCCATGGGCTTGCCGCCGAGTTTGTGGATCAGGTCGGTGTAAGCGGCGCCGGAGCCCAGGAAGGTGGGGTCGAAGCCGGTTTTGCGCGCCTCGCCGATGGTGCCTATGGTTTCGCGGATCACGGTGCCCAGGATCACGAGGTCGCAGCCGGCGGATTTCATCTTCGCCACCTGGGACGAGAAATCGGTGGCGCCGCGCTTGTACGTGGTCTTTTCGGTGAACTCCAGGCCCAGGGCCTTGAGGGCCGCCTCGCCGCCGCGCATCACCTCCAGGCCAAACTCGTCGTCCTGGTAGATGGTGCAGATTTTGCGGGCGTTCTTTTCCTTGATCAGCCGGGGCACTGCCAGGCGAATCTGGTCGTAGTAGGGGACGAAGAACGAATACTTGAGCCTGTGCCAGGGTTCATACATCTCGCGCGCGCCGGTCAGGGGCAGAAAGTTGATGACGTTCTTGCTGAACTGCACGGGCATTGCGGCCAGGTTCTGGGCCGTGCCGATATGCCCGATCATGATGAAGATCTTGTCCTGGTTGACCAGCTTTTGCGCCGCCAGCACCGCCCTCTTGGGGTCGTAGCCCGAGTCCTCGACTTTCAGATCGAGCTTGCGGCCGTTGACGCCGCCCTGTTCGTTGGCCTCGTCGACGCGCAGCATCATCCCCTGCCGCGCCTGCTTGCCAAAGCCGGCCAGCGGGCCGGAGAGGTCTTGTATCGAGCCCAGCGTGATGCTGTCCTTGGCCACGCCCTGGGTCTGCGCACAGGCGCCGGCCATGGCCAGGCTGGCAATGATCGATGCGGCAAAGTGATGAAGTTTCATGGTCGATTTCTCCTGCAGTGGATCAGTGGTGACGGGACGATGCCCGGGGCGGCGGGGCGGCAGCATTTTTCCTAGCGGTACATGGCCTCGATCTGCGCGGCGTATTTGCTCTGCACCAGTTTGCGCTTGAGCTTCATCGTCGGGGTCAGTTCCTCGTCCTCGGCCGAGAGCCGGGTGTCGAGCAGGAAGAACTTCTTGATCTGCTCGACGCGCGCAAACCGGGCGTTCACGCGCTCGACGTCGGCCTGTATCAGCGCCTGCACCGCGTGCGAGCGGGTCAGGCTGGCGTAGTCGGAAAAGGGCACATCGTGGTCTTGCGCGTACTTCTCGACGTTCTCCTGGTCGATCATGATGATGGCCGTCAGATAGGGGCGGGCGTCGCCGATCAGCACCGCGTCGGTAATGTAGGGGCTGAATTTGAGCTCGTTTTCCAGTTCGCTGGGGGTGATGTTCTTGCCGCCTGCGGTGATGATGATGTCCTTCATGCGGTCGGTGATGCGCAGGTAGCCGTCGGCGTCGATCTGGCCCACGTCGCCGGTGTGCAGCCAGCCGTCGGCGTCGATGGCCTCGGCGGTTTTTTCCGGCAGGTTCAGGTAGCCCTTGAAGACATTCGGGCCGCGCACCAGGAGCTCGCCGCTGGCCGCATCCACGCGCACCTCGTTGTAGTTGGCCGCTAGGCCGATGCTGCCGGGCTTGATGCGGCTGGCGGGCATGTTGGTGGCGGCGCCGCAGGTCTCGGTCTGGCCCCAGACTTCCAGCATCGGCACGCCCAGGGCCAGGTACCACTTGATCAGTTGCGGCGATATCGGCGCGGCCCCGGTGATCAGAAAGCGCGCCCGGTGGATGCCGATGAGCTTGCGCACGTTGTTCAGCACCAGCCAGCGCGCCAGCCAAAATTGCAGCTTGGGCACGGCGCCCACGCGCTGGCCTGCCAGCACCAGGTCGGCGATGCGCATGCCCACGCCGATGGCCCAGCGATAGGCCGCTTGCTGCAATCGGGTCGATTCCTGCAGCGCGATCATCACGCCGGAATAGGACTTCTCCCACACCCGGGGCACGGCGGTGAGCAAGGTGGGGGCGATCTCGCGCATGTTCTCGGGCACGGTGTCGGGGTTTTCGACAAAGTTCAGGCGCGCGCCGGTGTACAGCGAAAAATACTCGCCGCCCATGCGCTCGGCAATGTGGCACAGCGGCAAAAAGCAGACCAGTTCGTCGTCCTCGGTGCGCGCAATCCATTGGTTGTAGCCGCGCACGGTGTAGGTCAGCGCGCGGTGGGTGTGCATCGCGCCCTTGGGCTTGCCGGTGGTGCCCGAGGTGTAGACCAGGATGGCCAGGTCTTCGGGCCGGCAGTCCTGCACGCGGCGCTCCAGCGCATCCGGGTGCTGCTGGCTCCAGGCCCGGCCCAGTGCGCGCAACGCATCGAGGCCCAGCACGCCCGGGTCGTCGAGGTGGCGCAGACCGTCCATGTCGAAGACGATGATCTTGCGCAGTCCGGGCAGGTCCGCGCGCACCGCCAGCGCCTTGTCGAGCTGCTCGTCATCTTCGACGAACAGCACGCTGGTGCCCGAGTCTTGGCTCAGGTAATGCACTTGCGCCGCAGCGTCGGTGGGGTAGATGCCGTTGGCCACGCCGGCGCAACTGAGTATGGCCAGGTCGGCCAGCACCCAGTCGGTATTGGTGTTCGACAGGATCGAGGCGCAGTCCCCCGGCGCAAAGTCCAGCGCCATCAGGCCGCAGGCGATCTCGCGCACGGCCTGGGCCGCTTGGTCCCAGGTCCAACTGCGCCAGATGCCCAGGTGCTTTTGCCGCAGCCATACGCGCGGGCCGCGCTGAGCCACGCCGTTCCAGAACATCGCGGCAATGGTCTCGCCGGCCAGCACGTCGGCGCAGTGGGGCTGCAGGTGGTTCAGATTCCAGAGGTTGGACATGCCAGGCTCGCGCATGGATGGGGGGATTTGCTGGGCGCCATGGTGCGGGCTATCTCCAGGTCTTTTTCTTTTTCCAGCGCCGTTCGCCGCGCACGCCGGTGTCTTTCATGCCCAGGTAGAACTCCTTGATGTCGTCCTTCTCGCGCAGGCGCTCGCAGCGGTCTTCGGTGACGATGCGGCCGTTTTCCAGCACATAGCCGTAGTCGGACGCATCGAGCGCCATGCCGGCGTTTTGCTCCACCAGCAAGACGGTAGTGCCGCGCTCGCGGTTGATGCGCACGACGATCTCGAAGATCTCCCGGGTGAGCTTGGGCGACAGGCCCAGGCTGGGCTCGTCGAGCAGGATCAGCGCCGGGTTGGCCATCAGCGCGCGCGCCAGCGCCAGCATCTGCTGCTGCCCGCCCGAGAGCAGGCCCGCGTGCTGCGCGGCGCGCTCCCTGAGGACGGGCCAGTAGCCATACACCCGCTCCAGGTCGCGCGCCACCGCGTCGCGGTCGCTGCGGGTGTAGGCGCCCATCATCAGGTTGTCGCGCACCGACAGCAGGGCGAACACCTCGCGCCCTTCGGGCACATGCACCAGGCCCCGGCGCACGATGGCCGCCGGGTCGCGGGCGGTGATGTCGCTGCCCTGAAACCCGATGCTGCCCCGCAACGGGGCCATGATGCCCGAGATGGTCTTCAGGATGCTCGTCTTGCCCGCGCCGTTGCTGCCCAGCACCGTTGCGATCTGGCCGCGCCGCACCTGCAGGCTGATCCCGCGAATGGCCTTGATCGGGCCGTAGGCGCTCTCCACGTTCTGCAGGCTCAGCATTGGGGCCTGGTCGTCGGCGGTGCGGGCATCCGGGCGCACTGGAGTACCTGCGCCTTCGGCTGCGGTGTGAGCGCCTTCGGGCGGCCGGGCGGCGAAGGATGGAACACCTGCGCCTTCGGCTACGGTATGAGCGCCTTCGGGCGGCCGTGCGGCGAAGGATGGAACACCTGCGCCTTCGGCTGCGGTATGAGCGCCTTCGGGCGGCCGTGCGGCACTCATGCGATCGTCCTTGCGCCGGGGCTGGCCGGCGGGCGGCGCAGCGGGCCTGAAGTGTCGCTGGCCGTGTCGGCGCGGCCCAGGTAGGCCTCGATGACGCCGGGGTGCGACTGCACTTCGCGTGGGCTGCCCATGGCCAGCACCTGGCCATGGTTCATCGCCAGCACCCGGTCGGACACCCTGGAGACCAGCGCCATGTCATGCTCGACCATCAGCACGGTGATGCCCAGCGCCTGCTGTATGTCCTGGATCCAGAAGGCCATGTCGTCGGTCTCCTCCACATTCAGGCCCGACGAAGGCTCGTCGAGCAGCAGCAGGCGCGGCTCGGTGCACAGCGCGCGCGCCAGTTCCACCACCTTGCGCACGCCATAGGGCAGGCCGGCCACCAGTTGGTCGCGGCAATGCTGCAGATCGAGGAAGTCGATGACCTGCTCGACCTTCTCGCGCGCGCGCATCTCGGCTGCGCGCACGCGGCGCGTGAACAGCAAATCGGCCCACAGCCCGGTCTCGCGGCACCGGTGGCGGCCGATCAGCAGGTTGTGCAGCACGCTGGCATGCTCGAACAGTTCGATGTTCTGAAAGGTGCGCGCAATGCCCAGGCCGGCCACCATGTGCGGCTGCTGCCGCGTCAGTTGCAGCATTGCGCCGTCCGGCCCCGCATAGGCGATGCTGCCGGTGCTCGGCCGGTAGATGCGGCTGATGAGGTTGAACATCGTGGTCTTGCCCGCGCCGTTGGGGCCGATGAGCGTGAACACCTCGCCGCTGCGCACATCGAAGCTCACGTCGTTGACCGCCAGCACACCGCCAAAGCGCAGGCTGAGGTTGCGCACGCTGAGCAGCACGCCGCTGTCGTCCTGGGGGGCTGCCGGCGTGGTCATCGCAAACGCTCGGATTTCTGGAACGACCGCTGCCGCTTGAACATGCCCCGGCGGTAGAACGGAAACATCTGCAGCCAGGTGCGCAGCTTGAGCCAGCGGCCATACAGACCCATGGGCTCGAACAGCACGAAAGCGATCAGCACCGCGCCATAGACCACGGCCTGCAACCCGGGCGCCTGGCCGATGGTGGCGGGCAGCCAGTCCTTGCCCAGCGCGATCAGTTGCGGCATCGCAATCAGGAACAGGGCCCCCAGAAAGGCGCCGTGCACCGAGCCCAGCCCGCCGACCACGACCATCAGCAGCAGGTCGATCGACTGCATGATGCCGAATTGGTCCGGCGAGATGAATTGCAGCTTGTGCGCATACAGTGCGCCGCCGATGCCCGCCAGCGCCGCCGACAGCGAAAACGACAGCGTCTTGTAGTGCGCCAGGTGAATGCCCATGCTCTGCGCCGAGATCTCCGAATCGCGGATCGCGACGAAGGCCCGGCCCGTGGGCGAGCGCAGCAGGTTCAGGACGGCCAGCGTACAGACCACGGTCAGACCCAGGCACAGAAAATGGAAAGCGGTGCCGGACTCCAGGCTCAGGCCCCAGACCTGCGGCGGCGCCAGGTGCTTGCCGGCATTGCCGCCGGTGACCGACTCCCAGCGGGCAAACAGCTCTTCGACGATGAACCCGAACGACAGCGTGGCCATGCCCAGGTAGATGCCCTTGACGCGCAGCGCGGGCAAGCCCACCACCCAGCCCGCCGCAGCGGACAGCGCGGCGGCGCAGACCAGCGCCAGCGCAAACGGCCAGCCGATGCCGGTCAGCCCGGCCTGCGTGTACGCCCCCACGCCCAGAAAGGCCGCATGACCGAGCGAAAACAGGCCGGTAAAGCCGGCCAGCAGCATCAGCCCCAGGCCCACGATCGCATAGATCAGCACGAAGCTGAGCTGCGCCAGCCAGTATTCCTGCACCACCCAGGGCGCCAGCACCAGCGCCAGGCACAGCAGCCCGTACCAAAAGACATGCCCGCCATGCCGGGCCAGCCGCAGATCCTGCGCGTAGGAGGTCTTGAACAGAAAGCGCATCGTCAGACTTTCTTGCGCAACGGCTCGCCAAACAAACCATTGGGGCGCAGCATCAGCATGACGAGCACCACGATGAAAGCGGCAATGTCCTTGAAGCCCTCGGGCAGGTAAAAGCCCGACAGCGATTCGACGATGCCGATCAGCAGGCCGCCGACGATGGCCCCGGGCAGGCTGCTGAAACCGCCGACCACGGCGGCCGGAAAGGCCTTGAGCCCGATCAGCCCCATATTGGCGTGCACGAAGGTGACCGGCGCCAGCAGCAGCCCGGCCACCGCCGCCACCGCCGCCGCCAGCGCCCAGACCAGGCCATCGAGGCGCTGCACCGGAATGCCCATGTAGTACGCCGCCAGTTGGTTCTGCGCGGCGGCCTGCATCGCAACGCCCAGCTTGCTGTAGCGAAACAGCGCAAACAGCGCCGCGCACAGCAGGCCCGTGGCAACCATCACCACCAGTTGCCCGGCGCTGAGCACCAGCGTGCCGAGGCGAAAGGACAGGTCCTGGTACGGCACGGGCAGTTGGTGCGTCTCGGTGCCGATGACCGGGATCATGGTCACCAAGCCACGCAGCACGTAGCCTATGCCTATGGTCAGCATGACGATGGAAAAGGCCGGCTGGCCCAGGATGGGGCGGATCACGGCGCGCTCGAGCCCCATGCCGAACAGCCCCATGGCCGCAATGCTGGCAGGCACCGCCAGCCAGAACGGAAAGCCGGCCACCGTCATCAGCGCCAGCGCGCAGAACGCGCCGAGCATCATCAGCTCGCCCTGCGCAAAACTGACGGTTTCCGTGGCCTTGTAGATCAGCACGAAGCCGAGCGCCATCAGGCCGTAGATGCAGCCTTGGGAGATACCGCTGATCAACAATTGCACGAATTGCATGAACTGCACGGGCTACTCCCGGGCCCTCCAGGATGTTTTTACGAAGCGGTTGCTTTGCATAAATAATGGTGCCCGTGCCGGCCCCGTACCGCACTCGGGGTTAACCCTGAGTGACCTTGCGCATGGCGCTTGCTGCGCGCAGCAAGGCTTGCGCGCCACCTCAGCGCCCCCCGAAGAACGCAGGAGCCCCTCATGACAGTACTGGTACAAACCCGCCATCGTGTCACTTTGGTGACATTGCACCGCCCCGATCGACGCAACGCCGTCGACGCCGCCACCGCACAGGCGCTGCACGCCGCATTCCTGGCGTTCGAGCAGGACGACGCGGCCGATGTGGCCGTCTTGCATGGCGCGGGCGGGCATTTTTGCGCCGGCTGGGATCTGCAATCCGGCGCGCGCCTGCAGGCGCAGGGCGTCACGCCCGAGGCGCTGGCCGACACGCTGGACTTCAAAGCCGACAGCGCCAACCCGCCAGGCCCGATGGGGCCGAGCCGGCTGCAACTGAGCAAGCCCGTGATCGCGGCCATCAGCGGCGCGGCGGTGGCCGGCGGCATGGAACTGGCGCTGTGGTGCGACCTGCGGGTGATGGAAGAAGACGCCTACTTCGGCATCTTCTGCCGCCGCTTCGGGGTGCCGCTGATCGATGGCGGCACCGTGCGCCTGCCGCGCCTGATCGGCTTGTCGCAGGCGCTGGACCTGATCCTGACGGGCCGCAAGGTCGAATCGGCCGAGGCCCTGCGCATCGGCCTGTGCAACCGCGTGGTGCCTTCGGGGCAGGCGCTGGAGGCGGCGCTGGCGCTGGCGCAGGAACTGGCCGCCTTCCCGCAAGCCACCTTGCGCGCCGACCGCGCCAGCGCGCTGGCAGCGCAGGGCCTGCCTGTGCCGCAGGCCCTGCTGCAGGAATGGGCCACCGGCCGCCACTGTCTGGCCCAGGCGCTGCACGGCGCCAGCCATTTCAGCAGCGGGCAGGGGCGCCATGGCCAGTTTTGAGCGCCGGCCCTTTCCCTTCCCGCGCCCGATCGTGTCAGAGCAAAGTTCTGCGGTGCGGTTTGGCACTGGCCGCCCCCTGTTGTTGCTGTCAAATATCCATGGCAACGCGCTTCTGGACGGTATTGCCGATTCATGTCGGTGATATGATGGCGCATCAAATTTCTCACGGCTCGGAGAACGACATGACAAAGGTGGAGATGGAATTGAAATATTTCGAACGTATGGCATCATTGGCAAAAATGCCACTGAAGCCGAACACAATCAAACAAAAGAAACCGCCTGCGCCCGACATTGAGTGTTCGATTCAAGATGTTGGCCCCCTCGCCATTGAACTGGTTGCACTTGATTCTGAAAATACACAGACACGGTTGAATAATATGTTTAGGACATCCGATTGTTGGGAGGAGGCGCTCAAGATGAGGCCACTCCTGGAACAGGAACGGCTTCGTGTATCGTGCAAAAATGTTTTCTTGAGACTTGAGATCAGCAACGAAGCTGGAAATCGGAACCGGAGGGAATTGATGAGATCGATCCAAGAGGAGTTGCTCAAAAGACCAGATGATTTCGTTGGTGAATTGTATGATTCAGAGGAATTCCCGGATAATTGTCAAGGTGTAACTGTGATTCGTTATGATGATATCACGGATGGGCCGCAAATATCTGCACCATCAGTTTTCGAATATCTGCCTCCGCTGCAAATCGAAAAGATCAAAGAAAAATTAACCAAAAAGACCTATGAAACGTCGAATCCATTGGATCTGTTTGCGTATTCTATATTTGATGGAATTAATATCTATGTAGACAGGCTGGTCGAGATTGATGCGTGCGTAAACGAACATCTGGCAGATTCCCGGTTTCGACGCGTGTGGGTGTTTGACTTAGCGCTCGGAAAACTCGAAAAAACTTATCATCGGTGAAGTCGCCGACATATCAAGCGCGTCGGCTCGCTCCAAGCGTTGTCGCGCACATGGTCAAAGACGGCGCAATCCTCACCGGTCAGCCCGACTTCGCGGCCGATTTCAGCCAACAAAGAGCTGAGTTTAATGCGCTACGGTGGCCGGATAATGGTTATCAGATCACGGATATGCGCTGTCGTCGAGGCAATGACTCGCATCAGTCTGTGCCTTGATCCAACCGTCCTGCTAGTCTGTCAAGGCGATGGTTTTGTGCACGATCGTGTCATGAGGAATTCTCCTGAGCAGCGCCCGATCTCGTCGCCGATGGCGGCATGACACACCACCGCGCCAGCGCAGGCAACGAGCGCGTTCCATGCCGGCGGGCTATGCCGACTGGCCCGGGGCCAGGCCGCTGGCGTTCTGGGGGAGCAGGCCGGACTCAGCGCTGCACCAGCAGGCGCGAGACCACGGGCGGTGTGTCCCGGGTGTGGAACGCCAGTTTGCGCTCGCGCAGCGCCACGTCGTGGGCGGTGACGCGGTCGAAGCGGCGCAGGTGCTCGGTCCAGGATTCATCCTCGATCTGCTCGACATAGCGCGCGGGG
>Ga0081606_1000356_pt1 | contig 20385 bp, 10 predicted proteins | sample EareggfetidaYelm_FD_71127 | JGI IMG/M metagenome (GOLD analysis project Ga0081606, IMG submission 71127) | Earthworm egg capsule microbial community from the University of Washington, USA - E. fetida Yelm (SPADES assembly) (version 2) | ecosystem: Host-associated > Annelida > Reproductive system... | reverse complement strand
TGCTCTGGGAGGAGTACGCCCAGGCCAACGCGCTGGCCTACAAGTACACCAGCTTTTGCATCAAGTACCGCGCCTGGGTGCTGGGCCTGAAGCGCTCGATGCGACAGACCCACATCGCCGGCGACAAGCTCTTCGTCGACTTTGCCGGCGACACCGTGCCCATCGTGGACGCGGCCACCGGCGAGATCCGCCAGGCGCAGGTCTTCGTGGCTGCGCTGGGCGCTTCCAGCTACACCTATGCCTGCGCCACCATGACGCAGACGGCCGCCGACGCGGCCGCGCTCGGCTTCGAGGAGCGCCTGAGCCTGCTCGTGCAGCGCGAGATCGACTGGCGCGATGACAAGCGTCTGACGCGCCTGCTCAAGTGCGCCAGGCTCAAGGTCAGCAGCGCCAGCATCGAAGACATCCTCTGGCGCGACTCGCACAACCTGGAGCGCAACCTGGTGACCTCGTTGGCCGGCTGCGACTGGGTGCGTCATGCGCGCACGGTCCTTCTGACGGGGGCCTCCGGCACGGGTAGAACCTGGCTCAGTTGCGCGCTGGCTCGGCAGGCGGCGCGTTGCGGCTTCAGCGTGCTGTACGCACGCACCACGCGCCTGATGCAGGAACTGCGCGTGGCCCACGGTGAAGGCGGCTTCGCCCGACGCCTGGCGCAGTTCGCCCGCGTGGACGTGCTGCTGCTGGACGACTTCGCCGGCGCGCCGATGGAGTCGGGCGAGCGAGGCGATCTGCTGGAGCTGCTGGATGACCGGGTCGGTGCGAAGGCAACGCTGATCACCAGCCAGTTGACGGTCAACAAATGGCATGCCTGGCTGGACGACCCCACCGTCGCGGACGCGATCCTGGACCGCATCGTGCACTGCTCGCACCGCATTGCGCTGAAGGGGCCATCGGGTTGTGACGAACGAAGGCAATCGCGTCTCGCTACTGCTGGAGGAATCCATGACACCCAAGGTTCGCGAGGTGCTGGAGGCACTGCTTGAGGCCGACGAACAGATGTACCGCATCAGCGCGCTCAAACACGAGCCCAGGGACTTCAGCCGCAAGGAGCTCAAACGGGAGGTCGAGCGGCGCCAGTTTTTCCGCCCGCTGCACGAGTTCGCTCAGAGCTTCCTGGTCAGCGCAGGCCTTTCCAACGAGAGCGGGAAATACTACGCATCACTGGTGAAGTTCTACACCGTCTACAAGTTGCAGCGCATGCCCAAAGGGGCGACACGGCTTTATCTGTTGTGCTTCGCCTTCCATCGATTTCGGCAGATCAACGACAACCTCATCGAGGCCTTCATCCATGTGGTTGACGACTACGAAAAGCAGGCCAAGCTCGCTGCAGAGGCGGCCATGCAACAGGCGCTGCTTGATGCCGGCGAAAGCCTGCAGGCCGCCGGCGAGGTGCTGCGTCTGTTTGTCGACAAATCGATTGATGCGGACAGTTCCTTCGCCTCTGTGCGCACGAGGGCTTTTTCCCTCTTGGAGCCCGAGCGGTTTCCGGCAGTGGCCGACTACCTGCGCAACGTGGCGTTCGACAGGGTCGCGTTCCAATGGGCTCACTACACCACGCTGTCTCATGCCTTCAAGCTCAATCTGCGGCACGTGTTCTGCGAATTGGATTTCGATGGTCGGGTCGAGGATGCACCGTTGCTGGAGGCCGTAGCTTTCTTGCAAGGGCTGCTGCGCGAAGGAAAATCGCTGCGACAAACGAGTTCTGATGACATTCCGCAAGCACTGATCCCCAAGAGCCTGCGCCCATACCTGTTCGTCGAGGTCGATGCCGGCGCCGGCAACGCAAAGGCCGGGACCAAGCAACTGAATGTTGATCGCTACGAGTTCCTGGTCTATCGGCTGCTGCGCAACGCGCTCGAGGCCGGGGATCTTTTCGTGCCCCATAGCAACGAATTCCGTCGTTTTGAGGACGACCTGATCAGCGATGTGCGGTGGGCGCAGCGCGATGCCGTGCTCAGGGAAATTGGCGCACCCTTGCTCTTGGCCCCGATCGAGGAAACGCTCGGGACGTTGCGGGAGGCGCTGGAGGCCCGCTTCGCCGATGTCAACCGCCGTATTCAGGAGTCCGCCAATCAGCACATCAAGATCCAGGGCCGCGCCGACAAGCGCCGCTGGAAGCTGATTTACCCCTCGGCCGAAGAACCCGTCAACAGCCCGTTCTACAGTCAACTGCCAGGCATCGGAATCGCAGAGTTGCTGTGGTTCGTTGCCGGCAGCACCGGGTTTCTCGGCGCCTTTACCCATGTGCTCGATCGCTACGTCAAACACGCACCGGACTTCCGAGAAATCCTGGCTTGCGTGGTAGCTCTGGGAACCAACATGGGCCTCGGGAAAATGGCAGAGGTGTCAGGCTTGACCTTTTCATCGCTGCAAGGCACCGCGCGCAACTATCTCCGGCTGGAGACGCTGCGCGCGGCCAACGACGCCATCAGCAATGCCACCGCGAAGCTGCCGGCGTTTCACCTGTATGACCTCCGCGACGAAGTCCACTCCAGCAGCGACGGACAGCGCTTCGAAACCCAGATCAACACTTTCAATGCAAGGCATTCGCCCAAATACTTCGGGCTGCAGAAGGGGGTAAGCGCCTGTACGTTGGTAGCCAACCACGTGCCGATCAACGCCCGCATCATTGGCACGCACGAGCACGAGAGCCACTACGTCTTCGATCTGCTGTACAACAACACCTCCGAGATCAAGCCCGAGCGTCACTCGACGGACACGCACGGCACCAACCAGGTGAACTTTTGGACCCTGCGGGTTTTCGGCTTCGGCTTTGCGCCGCGCTACCGCGATCTGCACAAGAAGACGCAGACGCTGGTGGGTTTTGAGAATCCCAGCCAGTACGCGGACATGCTGATCAAACCGTCGCGCAAGGTCTACGACGAACTGATCGTCAAGGAGTGGCCGAACATCCAGCGCATCATGGCCTCGCTGGCGCAGAAGGATGTGACGCAGGCGACCATCGTTCGCAAGCTCAGCAGCTACCTGCGCCAGAACCAGACCAAGAAGGCGCTGTGGGAGTTGGACAATATCTGCCGCACGCTGTATGTGCTCGACTTCATCGACGATGTGGATCTGCGTCAAGCAGTACAGAAGGCGCTTAACCGCGGCGAGGCATATCACCGTTTCCGCCGTGCCGTAGCCTACGTCAATGGCGGCACGTTCCGGGTGAAAACCGAGGCCGAGCAGGAACTGTGGAACGAATGCTCACGTTTGATCGCCAATGCCGTCATCTTCTACAACACGGCTTTGCTGTCGAAGATCTATGCGCAGAAGCTGGCGAGCGGGGATCAGGCAACCATCGACATTCTGCGCGGCATTTCGCCTGTGGCGTGGCAGCACGTGAACCTGTTCGGCAGCTTCGAGTTCAACGATGCGGAGTCCAAGGTCGACATCGACGCACTCGCAGCGCAATATGCCAACGCCGCCTTCTGGCGCCAAGCGCTCAAGGAGGAGGGAGTCGAGATGCCGTTTTCCTGAAAAACCGTTCAACATCAACATGTTATGTGCTGATTTTACTTTTTTGGGGGTTGGGCAGAATTAGCCAATATCGGCCGCCCGTACCGGTAATTCTCCGGTAGGACGTTATCACCCGCGCGCAGTACGCCGCGATGCCACGCCGTGGCTGACCTGAGGGCCTTTGCCGCCCGCGCCGTTCCCAGCCGGCTATTCACTCCGTGTTCGACGCGACCCTTCGGCACCAGTCGTAATGACCGGCGCCGGCCTGTGCGCTGACTCGGCGGGGGTACGGCTGCCGATGGACGAGAAGTTCGTCCGTGCAAGGCCGCGAGGCGATGACGATGTTAGCCCGCTGCACGGCCGCTACCGACGTGGTGCCAGCGCGAGAGTTGGCGGACAAAGCTGGACAAGAGCGAGCTGATCCAGGCCACTTGGGATGAGGTCGACTTCGAGAACGCAACCTGGGGCATCCCGGAGCGGCGGATGAAGGGTCACAATCCGCACGTCGTCTACACCCCCTCGACCCCCGCGGCAAACGGCAATGAACTGTGGGTCGATGCGTCTTGGCCCGCATCAAGAAACTCCCGATGCGGGCATTGGATTTGCGCTTTCAGTCATTCATTACGAATGACTACCAATACCATTTGTGAAGCAAATCAACTACATGCCTGCTTCCAAATGACGCGTCCAACTCGCTCGGTATTCACTCTTTCGCTGTTGCTCACCTCCGCGTCGTACGCCGGGGCTCAGGAGGCGGGCGGCGCGGCTGCTCCCGCCGAAGGCAGCCTGGCGCCGGTGGTCGTGAGCGCGACCAAGCAGGGCAAGACGCTGTTCGAGACGGCCGGCAGCGTCAGCCTGATCGACGGCAAGGCGGTGGAGTCCCGCAACCTCGACGGCCTCTCGGATGTGGCGCAGCAGGTGCCCAATGTCTACTTCACCAACTTCACCGGCAGCAGCGCCTCGCTCACGATCCGCGGCCTCGGGTTTTCCGACGACGAGTCGGACAGCACGAGCACCAGCGTGCTGCTCGACGGCGTGCCCGTCAACGCCTTTGCGTTCGGCAGCATGTTCGACCTGGAGCGCATCGAGGTGCTGCGCGGACCCCAGAGCACGCTGTACGGCCAGAACAGCATGGGCGGCCTGGTCGCCATGCGCACGCGCGACCCCAGCTTCACCTTCGGCGGCGATGCCCAGTTCGACTACGGCACCGGCAACCGCCGCCGCGTCAGCGTTTCGACCGACCTGCCGCTCACGACCGACACCGCCGTTCGCCTCTCCGTGGGTGCCGAGAACGCCGATGGATTCGTGAAGAACCCAGGCCTCGGCCGTGACGACACGACAGGCTGGCAAAGCCGCTTCGCGCGGCTCAAGTTCCTGCATCGCGATGCCGGCGGCGGAGAGTGGCGCTTCGGCCTGCATCATTCGGAGCGCAAGGGCGGCGACGACTTCTTCGCGCCCATCGAGCTCGCGCGCCGGCATGAATCGAACGTCGGCGATGCCGGCGCCAACAACATCGAATACACGCTGCTGACGGGCAGCTACGACCGCCGCTTCTCCAATGGCAACCAATTGGCCGTGACGCTGGGTGGCAGCACCTCGCGCTGGAGCTACTGGACGCCGGCCTCGCTGTTCGGCGCGCCCTCGGGCTTCGATTCGAAGACGCGCCAGTTCAGCGCCGAGGCGCGTTTGTCGAGTGCACCCGCGTCCGTCGGCGGCATCGACTGGATGGCGGGCACCTATGCGTCCACCCTGAACAAGGACGCGCCGTATGTTTTCGAGATTCCCGGTTCCATGCGCAGTGCGACCACGGCAACGGTCAAGGGCAGCACGGCCGCGGTGTTCGGTGAGGTTGGTTGGCGCTTTGCGTCGCAATGGCGGGTGGCCGGCGCGTTGCGCTACGAGAACGATCGCCGCCGCATGAACTGGACCAGCGCCCAGACCGGGTCCTTCGACAGCAACGGCGACGGCGTGTCCGACACCAACTACGGCACCTTCGACCAGTTGCCGAATGTCAAGGTCCGCGACAACGTGCTGCTGCCGCGCCTGACGCTGGAGTTCCGCCCCGACGACAACCAATTCGTCTGGGCGACGGTGGCGCGCGGCTACAAGGCCTCGGGATTCAACCTGTATGCCTTCGACCCCAGGCCGGCCGGCACGCCCTATGCGCCCGAATACGGCAACTACGCCGAGCTGGGCTACAGGGTGCGCGGCGACGGCAATGCCTGGAACATCGGCGGCACCGTGTTCTATACGAAGCTGCGAGACCAGCAGGTGGTGATCGTGGGGGCCGGCGGCCAGAGCCTGGTGGCCAATGCGGGTCGCTCGCACAACCAGGGCATCGAGCTGACGGGCGCCATCCGGCCGGCGTCGAATCTCGAAATCAGCGCCTTCGCAGGCTATGTTCGCGCGGTGTACGACATCTATACCAACAACAACGTCAACTACGCCGGCCAGCAGTTCCCCAACACGCCGCGCCAGAACTTCGGCGTCGCCGTCAACTGGAAGCCCGCGCCCGGCTGGGAGGCCGGCCTGTCGGTGCGCCGCCTGGGGAGTTCGACGCTCGTCCCGGCAAACAGCGTGCCCAACCCAGCGTACACGCTGGTCGATGCACAGGTCTCGTACCGCGTGCAGCGCTGGACCTTCGGCGTGTACGCCAAGAACCTGACCGACGCCACCTACTTCACCCGCGCGCTCGACAAGTCGACCGTGGTGGCGGGTGCGCCGCGCACGGTGGGCGTGCGCGTCGGGGTCGATTTCTGAAGAAGAACCCGCAATGACCGGAACCCTTACGGCGCCGTCGCCGGTGGCCGCCTCAGGCGGGCGCCGCAGCGAGTACCTTGCGCTGGCGCTCATGTATTTCGCGCAGGGCCTGCCCGCCGGGCTGGCCTTCAACGCGCTCGGCGTGCTGATCCGCCAGGGCGGGCACACGGTGACGGACGTGGGGCTCACCGGCTTCGCCTTCCTGCCGTGGGCGCTCAAGTTCCTATGGGCCGGGCCCATCGACAACGCATGCGTGCGCTGGGGCCATGCGCGCGTCGTGGGCGTCACGCAACTGCTCGCGGTTGCACTGTGCCTGGGGCTCACGGCCTTCTCGCCCGTGGACCATCTTCACGTCGCATTGCTCGGCATCATCGTGCTCAACACCGTGTGCGCGACGCAGGGCATCGCGACCAACGCCTATGCCGTGGTGCGGCTGCAAGGGCGCGCGGCAGGCGCCGCCAACGGCATCCAGGTGGCGGGCTTCATCGCGGGCATGCTGGTGGGCGGCGGAGGCCTTCTGGTGCTATACGCGCACGTCGGCTGGGCGTATTCGATGGTGGCCATGGCGGCGCTGTTGCTCGCGCTGTACGTGCCGCTCCTGCTTGGCCGGCGCTGGCGGGAGCCCATTGCCTATCTCGTGGCACAGCCGAAAGCACGGCTGCGCGACCTGCGCCGGCACGCCGACCTCGGCTGGGCATTGCTGATCGCGCTGGTGTTCAAGTTCGCGAGCACCGCCGTCGGCACCTTGGCGCAACCCTGGCTGGTGGACCGCGGGCTGAGCCTGCCGCAGATCGGCAGCCTGCAGATGAGCAACACCGTGGCCACGGCGGCGGGCGGCCTGCTGATCGGCGTGCCGCTGGTTCGATGGCTGGGCAACTGCGGGGCGGTGCTCGCCGGCTGCATGCTGGCCACCGCGATGCTCGGCATGCCCTGGATTCTGGAGACCAGCCATACGGCGGACCTGCGCGTGCTGTACCTGGCCTTCGGCGTGCAGTCGTTGTGCGAGGGCGCGATGTACGTCGCGATCTGGGCGCTGTTCATGAACTGGGCCTCTCCCGAACGACCCGGCACCGACTACACCGCGATGCAGTGCTGCGAGAGCCTGGCGAATGCGGTGGCGGCCGGTGCGATCGGCGGCCTGGGCCAGCGCTGGGGATACGGCATGGCCTTCGGTGCGGCGTGGCTGGCCGGCGTGCTCGCGGTGGCGTTCGTCGCGCTGGGCCTGCGCAGGCTGGCCCTCCGGGAGGAAGGGCGCGCGCCATGACGCAGCCGTCTTCAGGGAATCCGAGACGGCCGCTGCGCTTCAGGGATCTGATCGCACTGGCACCCTTTGCCCTGTGGGGGGCGGCCGTGCTGGCGGTGATCTCCGCGGCGCTGTCACTCGCGCCCTTCGTCTTTCTGTATTGGATGGCGCTCGACATCTTCGCGCCGCAGCCCGACGTGGCGCACGCCGGCATGCTGGCGCTGTATGCGCTGGTCGCGATCCTGCTGCGCTGGCTCTTCATGGCCGCGAGCCACGGCATGGCGCATTGGGGCGCCTTCTCGGTCGTCTTCGGCCTGCGGTTGCGGCTGGCGCGGCAACTGACGAAGGTGTCGATGAGCTTCTTCTCCGGCCGCAGCAGCGGTGCATTGCGCAAGACAGTGATCGACGACACCGGCGCGATGGAAGGCTTTCTGGCGCACATGCTGCCCGATGCCGTGGCCGCTGCGACGGTCCCGCTGGCCGCGCTGGCGATGCTGTTCGCGATGGACTGGCGCCTGGCATTGGCCGCGCTCGCGCCGCTGCCCGTCGCGCTCGTGCTGCAGGCCCTGATGCTTCGCGACTCCCGTGAACGCATGCGCGAGTGGCAGGCGCTGCAGACGCGGATCTCGTCCCAGATCGTCGAATACCTGCGCGGCATTCCCGTCATCAAGGTCTTCGGGCTCTCGGCGCGTTCCTTCGGCGAACTGGCCGAGGCCGTGCAGGGGGCCGTGCGCTGGGTCGACCGGTACGCCGCGAGTTCGGCCGCGAGCTGGGCCGTCTTCATGGCATTGCTCACGGCCAACCTGCTGTTCGTCGCCCCGCTGGGGGCATGGCTGCATGCCAGGGGGCAGGTCGATGCGGCGACCGTCGTGCTGTTCCTGCTGGTGGCGCCGGCGGTGCTGCAGCCGCTGCTGCGGCTGACCTTCGCCTTCGGTGAGCAATCGCGCCGCGTGGAAGCGCTGGCACGCATCGACGAGGTGCTGCGTGCGCCGGCGCTGGCCGATCCGCCGCACGCCGATGTGCCGTCGCTGCAGAGTCCGCACGACGTCGTCTTCGATGGTGTGCATTTTTCCTATGAAGACGAGGCGGGCGCGGCGGAGGTGCTCTCCAACGTGAGCTTCCACGCGCCCGCGGGCGGCCTGACTGCACTGGTCGGCCCCTCGGGTTCCGGCAAGAGCACCGTGGCCCGGTTGTTGCCCCGCTTTCACGAGGTATGCGGCGGCGCGGTGCGCGTGGCGGGCCGCGACCTGTGCGAATGGCCGCTCGATGCACTGCTCTCGCGCATCGGCGTCGTCTTCCAAGAGGTGTTTCTCTTCAACGGTTCGGTGCGAGACAACCTGCTGATGGCCAGGCCTGATGCAACGCACGAAGCGCTCGTCGCCGCCGCCAAGGCCGCGCGCGCCCACGACTTCATCGAGCGCCTGCCCCAGGGCTACGACACGCCGCTCGGCGAGCGCGGTGCCCGGCTCTCCGGCGGTGAGCGCCAGCGGCTGTCGATTGCGCGCGCGCTGCTCAAGGACGCACCGATCCTGCTGCTCGACGAAGCCACCGCCCATGCGGATGCCGAGAACGAGCTGCTGATCCAGCAGGCGCTGGACGTCGCCTGCCGCGGCCGCACGGTGCTGATGATCGCGCACCGCCTGCACACCGTCCGCGAGGCCGACCACATCGTGGTGCTGGGCGGTGGCCGTGTCCAGGCGCAGGGCCGGCACGAAGACCTGATGGCAACGAGCGCGCTCTACCGCCAGCTGTGGCGGGACCACGAGAGCGCGCACGACTGGTCGCTGGGCGGGCAACACGCAGAGGCCGACGCCGAAGCCGTCGCAGCAAGAGCCCGCGCGTGATCCGCGAACTGATGCTCGCCGGCCGCGAGCTGGCCGGTTATACCGACGCGCGCCTGAAACGCGGCCTGGCGTGGTCGGTCGCCGAGGCCGTGTTCGCAGCGATACCTTTCGTGCTGATCTACCTGCTGCTGGTCGACGTGCTGCACGACGAGGTTTCTCTGCCGCGCACCGCATGGATCGCCGGTGCGATGCTGCTCTGCCTGAGCGCGCGCGTGGCCTGCGCGGCGCGCGCGATGCCGGCCATTTTCTCGGGCGCCTACGCCATGATGGGCCAGGCGCGGCTGCGCGTCGCCGATCACTTGCGCCAGTTGCCCATGGGCTGGTTCGCAAGCCAGCGCAGCGGTGGTCTTGCCGCGACGCTGGCCGCCGACCTGCAGCAGGTCGAGGACATCTGGGCGCATTTTCTCGGCGTCTTCTTCGGCGGATTGATCGTTCCGCTGCTCCTCTCGGTCTTCCTGTTGTGGCTGGACTGGCGGCTCGGCCTCCTGGTGGTGGCCACGCTGCCGTGCGCATTCGCGTTGCTGGTGCTAGGCCAGCGCGTGCTGATCGCGCAGGCGGGCAAGCTGCAGGCCGCCAATGCGCACGGACAGGCCGAGGTGCTCGACTACGTGCAGGGCATCGCGGTGATCCGTGCCTTCGAAAGTGCAGGAGGCGCAGCGCGCACTTTTTCGCGGCTGCGCGATGCATTGACCGCCATGCGCCGCCGCGCGCTCGCCATCGAACTCTGGCCCGCGCCTCTGCTGGCACTGTTCGGGTTCGCGGTGGAGACAGGCTTCGCGCTGGCGGTGTGGTTCGGTGCGCATCGGCTCGGCACGAGCTTGTCCGGCGACACGCTGCTGCTGTTCGCGGTGCTTTCGTTGCCGGTGTACCGGCAGCTGTTCGAGGTCGGCCTGTCGTTCCTGCAGTTGCGCTACGCGCAGCAGTCGATGACGCGCATCCGGGCCTTGTTGCGCGAACAGCGGTTGCCCGAGCCGGTCGTGCCGCGTGAACCCGAAGACCACGACATCGTGCTCGACAGCGTGCGCTTCGGCTATGCCGGTGCCGGCGAGCAGGCCGAGGCCGTAGTGGAGGGCATCAGTGCGACCATTGCGCAATCCAGTTTGACCGCCATCGTCGGTCACTCGGGCTCGGGAAAGACCACCCTGGTCAACCTGATCGCGAGGCTGTGGGACGTGAACGGCGGCGCCATCCGCATCGGCGGAATCGACCTGCGCGACATCGGCACCGAGCTGCTGCACCGACACATCGGCATGGTGTTCCAGGACGTGGTTCTGTTTTCGGGCAGCGTGCTCGACAACCTGCGCATCGGCAAGGCCGACGCCACACGCGACGAAGTCATCGCGGCCGCGCGGCTGGCGCAGGCGCACGACTTCATCGAACGGCTGCCGCGGGGCTACGACACGCCGTTGGGCGAGAACGGCACAAGGCTTTCGGGCGGAGAGCGCCAGCGCCTGTCGATCGCGCGCGCGCTGCTCAAGGATGCGCCGATCCTGCTGCTCGACGAAGCCACGGCCAGCATCGACGCATCGGGCGCCGCGCAGATCCAGTCGGCGCTCTCCGCGCTGGTGAGGAACCGCACGGTGGTGGTGATCGCACATCGTCTGCGCAGCGTGCGCCACGCCGACCTCATCCTCGTGCTCGAAGCAGGCCGGCTCGTGGAGCAAGGCCGGCACGACGAGTTGCTCGCGCTCGACGGCGTGTATGCGCGGCTGTGGCGTTGCCAGACAGAGGCCCGGCGCTGGCGGGTCGGGGAGTCGTTGCCCGGCTGATCGTCGTTCGGCGAGGAGCGCCGCGGCGCCCCTCGCCGCTCAAGGCGACAGCCGCGACGTGCGCCAGACGGACGAGCCGTCCTCGCGATCGAACAGGATGCGGTCTTGCAGGTCATCGGGGCGTTGCTGCCAGAACTCCATTCGGTGCGGGATCAGCCGGCAGCCCTGCCAATCCGCGGGCAGCGGCGGCGCGTCCACATCGACGACGGTGCGTGCATGAAGCAGGCGCTGCTCGATCTCTGCTCGTGCTTGAATGCGTGCGCTCTGCTTCGTCGCATGGGCCACGAGCCTGATGCTGCGCGGCAGGACCTCGAAGGCCGCGGTCGCTTCCGCATCGCCGAGCCGTTCGACCGTTCCGCTCACGCGGATCTGGCGACCGATCTCCGGCCAGGAAAAGCACAGGGCCGCCTTGGGACAACGCTTCAGGTCCTGCGACTTGGGGCTTTCGCCGTGCGTCATGAAGATGAAACCGTGGTCGACCGCCGCGAGGTCCATGACGCGCAGGGAGGGCGCGCCGTCGACATCCACCGTGGCGAGTGTCATGAGTGCGGGATCGAAGGGGCTCGTCGCGATCCAGTCGGCATGCCAACCGACAAAGGCGGCGAGCGGATCGGTGCCCAGCCGCACGGCGTCGATGCCCTCGCGGCGGAAGCGGGCGCGCAGCGCGCCGCTGGAAAGGGGCTTGTCGGGGTCGTTCACGCACACGCTTTCGTTGCGCCGGTTGATCGTTTCAGGGTGTGCACGGCCAGGCCATTGCCGAAAGTTTGGCGGTCAGCGCGCGGATCAGCGGCGCGGGCCGGTCGACCAGATAGAAATGCCCGCCCTCGTAGCAGGTCAGGTCGAAAGCGCCGCCGGTGACATCGGCCCATTGCACCGCCTCCTGTTGGCCCACTTCGGTGTCGGCGGTGCCGATGAAGGCGGAGACCGGGGCGCGCAGTGCGGGGACCAAGCCGCCCTCGTAGGTCTCGATGAGATGGAAGTCCGCACGGATGCTCGGGAGCAGGAGGGCGCGCAGCTCGGCGTTCTCGAGCACCGCGGAGGGCGTGCCGCCCAGCCGGGCGATTTCGGCCAGCACACCGTCGTCGTCACGCCGATGAATCGCCTTGCTGCGTTGCCGATGCGGAGGAGGACGGCCGGAGACGAACAGATGCTCGATGCGGATGCCGGCCGCTTCGAGCCGCTTCGCCGTCTCGTGTGCCACGGCGGCGCCCATGCTGTGGCCGAACAGGGCCAGGGGCTTTTCCCTCAGCGTCATCGCGGCTTGGGCGATGCCGTCGACGAGTGAAGCCAGACTTTCGCAAAGGGGTTCGGCGATGCGATCTTCCCGGCCCGGGTATTGCACCGCCAGCACCTCGATGGCGGCGGGCATCAGGTGGCTCCATTGCCGATAGAAGTTGGCCCCCGAGCCGGCGGGCGGGAAGCAGAGCAGCCGAAGGCGGCCGGTGGCCGGCGCAAGGGGCCGGCGGAACCAGCGGTCGGAGGGGGATGCATTCAACAGGGTCATCTGGAGAGTCAGGTCGGCTGCCGGTCGAGGATCGCCTCGGCCGGCAGCGGTGGCAGCGGTGTGCCGAGACGCAGGTGCGGAAATCCGATCAGCTGCGTGACGTGTTGCCACAGCGCGCAGACCGCCAGTTGGTACTGGCCGGCCCCGAGCGGCGAGCCTCCGGCATCGATGGCCGCGGCAAGTTGGTTGAGGGCGAACGCCACGCCGCGCGGCCACACCTTGCCGAGGATGTCCCGGTGCGTGGTGGCCGCACGATCGGCGTCGCTGGAGAGGGCGGGATGGTCCAGCCAGGGCTCCGCGGCTTCGTCGATCATGACCCGCTCGGCGGCGGAAGCGGGCAGGTGCAGGCGCGGGGTCCAGACCACCGGGCCGTGGGTGTCCACCAGCGTCAGGCTTCCGCCGGCCCCGCCGATCGTGATGCGGTGCAGGGTGTGCGAGAAATTGTCCGGATCGTCGGGGTCCATCTCGTTCTGGATCCGCAGCGTGAAAGGAATGCCGGCCACGACGCCTTCGAGCGTGCGATAGGGCGCCGGGCCCTGCACCAGTCGCGACACAGCCTCGGGCCAGGGCGAGGGCGCCACGAAAGCCCAGGGCCGCAAGCCGCCCAAGGCCTCGCCCAGGATGTCGAACAGGGTGTAGGCCACCTGGATCGAGCAGACCGCGTCGATGAACATCGGCTTGCCCTCTGCCGCCAGGCGCCTCGCGGCCGCAATGAACGAGCGCACCGGCTCCAGCGTCACGTAGTGCGTGTTCAACCGGTACTGGACCTTGTGGGTGTTGGCCGTGCGCAGGCATTCCGCCAGTTCGGCGGGCAGCAGCGGATGTTCCTGCAGCACATGGATGCCGCGCCGCATCAGGGCCTGGGCCAGCTTCGCGCCTTCTCCGCCGCCCAGGGCCGCGCCGACGACGACGCAGGCCACTTCAACGTCGTCGGGCACTTCGTCCACGGTGCGAAAGACCGGCACCCCGTAGTGTTCGGCGCACCGTTGCGTGCGCGGGCTTCCCAACCCGAGGATGCCGGCCAGTTCGAAGGGCGCGTCCGGCTGCAGGAACGCTTTCAGGTAGATGCGGCCGAACTTGGTTCCGCACACGATCGCGCGCTGCTTGGGGGACGAAGACATCACAAGGCCCCTTGTTCGAAAGCAGGTTCGTCGACGGCCCCGCCGTCCACGAGATCGATCGCGGTCACGGCCGAGGAGCTTCGCAGGCGCGTCACGGTGCGATCGGGCGCCATCACCTCGCCGGCGAAGTGCACGCCGGGAGGCACCTCGCCTTCGCAAAGGGCCAGGGCCGCGAATGCCGCCATGGCACCCGTCAACGCATAGCTGTCCGAGGCACGCAGCATCAGGCTGCGGCTCGCGGAGGCGCTCTCCACGCGGCAGACCAGCAACTGGTAGGGCGCGCGCCCCGCCAGGTCGAGCGCGGCGGACGTGCACAGCGCTTCGATGGCGGCAGCCTCGCCGCTCGCGTGCAGCAGGTTCTGGACGCGGGCGAATGCATCGCGCAGATGCTGTCCGGCGAAGACGTTGTACCAATCGCCCGCGGCCAGGCCGAGCGTGCGCGCGATGCGCGTGTTCTCCTGACTGAGGTAGGGCAGGGCCGTGACGCGGCCGGGAAAGAACTCGATGTCCGCATCGGGCCGGGCCTCAAGCGCGCGGGTCGCGATGCGGCCGCGCCAGGCGGCCAGCGGTGTGCCGTAGCCGTTGCGCAGGCTGTCGACGTAGTCGCCGGCGGCGGTGCGGGTGAACCGGTCGAGGCCGCCGGCGAACGCCGTCAGCCGCAACGGGCCGTCCAGTCCCGCGGCGAGAAAACGCGGCAGGAGCGCCGTCAGGCCCGGCATCATTCCCGCCGAGAGCAGCAGGCGCCGATCGCCGCACGGCGTGCCGGCGAGCAGTTCGTGCACGAGCTCGTCGCCGGCGGCATCGACATAGTCGGCGCCGGCCGCCAGCGAAGCACGGGCGACGCGGTCCAGCACCTGCCGGCTCGGACCCGCGGCATTCACCACGATGGCGCAACCCTCGCAGAAGCGCTGCAGCTGCGCACTGTCGGCGAGGTCGAAGGCCACGATGTCTTCTCCCTCCCGCGCCTCGCGCTGCAATCCCTCGGACCGGCGAGCGCCCAGCCGCAACCCCCGCATACCCGCCAGGCGCAGATGCTGCGCAACGGCGCGCCCGACCATGCCCGACGCGCCGACGATGCCGATGCGCGTCATGCCGGTGCGACCGCGCGGGCCGACTCAAGCAGGCGTGCGACGCCGGCCGCATGGGGCCCCTTCAGGCAGCTGAAATGGCTGCCGGGGATGCGTTCCACGGTCACCTCGCCCAGGCACTGTTCACGCCAGAACGCTTCGACGTCGCTGTCCAGCCACGGGAGCGCCGGGGTGGGGTCCTCCGGCAGCAGCAGGCGGATGTCGCCGGCGAACGGTGCGGGCCGGAACCGCGCATACGCTGCAAGGCTTTGCCGGAACAACGAGAGGTGCGCGCGCGCATAGCCCAGCGCGTCGATGCCTTCGCGATCGCCCGCCATGCCTGCTGCGATGGTCGCCAGCCGCTGCTCGGCCGAGAGCGACCGCAGCCGCTGCAACGCGGGCGCGTCATCGCGCACCGCCCTCCGGTCCCATGTCGTGCGCATCGTGTCCTCGGCCGGATAGCCGGCGCGGGCCGGGTCGATGCCGATGAACCGGCAGAACGCGTACTCGAGCGCCAGTTCGTCCTGCATGTCGCCGGTGGTGCCGCAGCCGCCGATCACGGTGACGGCCACCGGCGGTGCGCCGCGCTCGGCCAGCCGCGCGGCGATGGCCACTGTCAGCAGGCCGCTCATGCCGTAGCCGACGAGTTGCGCGGGCGGCCTCTCGGCCAACAGCTGGACGTACTCGTCCGCGATGTCGTCGACCAACGCAGCCGGATCGCGTTCCAGATAGACCGCCACCTTGGTGACGGCGAGGCCGGACAACGGAACCTGCGTCTTCAGTTCTCGGATCAGATCGAGATAGGGCGCCATGGTGCCGCCGAGCTCGTGCACCAGCACACAGGCCGGACCTGTCTCGACCTCGCCGAGCGGGGTCACGGGCGATGCCGGCGGGGCTTCCGCAGGAGCTGTCTCGGTCGTCTGGCCGGCTTGGCGCAAGAAGTCCGCCAGTTCCGCAATGGTGGGATGACGCAGGATCTGCCGCATCGTCTGGCTGAACTGCAGGCTCTTCGCTTCCGCGAAGCGCTCGTGCAGCCGGCTGGCCAGTTGGGAGACCAGGAGGCTGTCGCCGCCGATCTGGAAGAAGCTGTCGCGGCGCCCGATGCGCGCGACCGCGAGCACCTCCGACCAGAGTTCGCCCAAGCGCTGCTCCAGGGGGTCGAGCAGCACCGCGTCCGTTGCGTGCGCTGTGGTCGCACCCATGCCCAGCCAGGCGCGCATGGTTTTGCGATCGACCTTGCCGTTGTCGGTGAGCGGCAAGGCGTCGACCACCTCCAGGCGCTGCGGCAGCATGTAGGGCGGCAGCCGGGCCGCCAATTGCGCCTGCAACGCCGCCTCGTCGATCGTCGCCGTGCCCGCCTTGAAGCGCACCGCGAACACGCGCTGGCCCACGGCATGCAGCGGATCGTCGCGACGCGGCAGCACGATCGGATCAGCACCCGCCGCCTGTGCGAGCAGGCGCGTCCAGTCGGCTTCGCTGTGGAAGAAGCGATCTCCGCCGGCATGTGCGTCCTCGCTCACCATGAATTCCATCGACGCCATGGTCCAGGCGATTTCCTCGACGGTCTCCACGATCACCAGCCGGCCGCCGGGCCGCAGCAATCCCCCGAGGCCGCGCAGCAGGCCGGGCAGGTCGCGGGCGTTGTGCAGCACGTTGCTGGCGACGATCACGTCGAGGCTTTGCGGGCGCAAGCCTTGCTCCCGCAGCCCCTCGTTGATGTCGAACAGGCCGAAGCGCACCAAGGGCCACGCGGCGAAGACATCCGCCGCCCGGTTCAGGAAGAAGCGCGAGACATCGGTGAAGAGGTAGTCGACATCGAGATCGGCCAGCGCCGGGATCAGCGCGGCGCTCGTGCCGCCGACGCCGGCGCCGATCTCCAGCACGCGCAGCGGCTGCGTGCCCGTTCGCGCCGCGCCGCGGACGAGCGCCGTCACCGCCTCGTTCACGCGTTGCCCGACCAGCGTCTCCGCATAGACCGCCTGCGCAAACGCCGTGTCGCCGTTCGGGAAGAACACGTCGGTCGGTGCGATCTCCCCGCGCAGCAAGGCGCCGGTTTCACGCGCCGCGATGGCGAGGTGGCGCTGCAGGGTGTCCTGGTACCCGGCTTCGACGCGAAGGCGTTCGACATCGGCCCAAGCCGCGGCGAGCATTGGCTCGTCGACGGCCCGGGGGCATGCATGGCGTCCGTCATGTGCGACAAGGAGTCCGGCGCCGGTCAGGAGCGCCAGCCAGCGGCGCAGCAGCGCGCGATGGGCAGGCGCGACCCGCAGCGCGGCCGTGATCGCGTCGGTATCGCCCCAGTCGCCTTGCGCCGGGAGATTGCCCGCCTGCTGCAGGGCATGGTGAAAGCCGAGCCGGGCGACGGTGTTGAGCGCCTCCGTGAAGGACAGCGCGCGCGTGCTGGCCGCGGCGTCGACGGGCAATGCCGGCGCATCGAAGGGCGGCGGCGGAACGGCCGCCGGGCCGGGCTGGACGAAGGCCGCCAGACGGCGGTCCATGGGCGTGTCGCCCTCGACCAGCGCGGCCGCGGCGGCGATGCCGGGGCAGTCCTGCAAGGCCGCTTCGATCTCGGCGAGCTCGATGCGGTAGCCCCGGATCTTCACTTGCGAATCTTCCCGGCCGAGGAACTCGATGAGCCCGCCGGGACGGTACCGCCCAAGATCGCCGGTGCGATAGAGGCGCGCGCCGCTGCGCGGATGGTGGATGAAGCGCTCGGCCGTGCGCGCCGTATCGCCGAGGTACCCGAGGGCCAAGCCGATGCCGCCGATGTAGAGCTCGCCCGTCACCCAGTCCGGGCAGTCGGCCAGCGATGCGTCGAGGACGTGCAAGCTTTGGTTCGCCAGCGGCTTGCCATAGGGGATGCTGGGCCAGTCGGGCAGCGCCTTGTCGATGGGGTGGACGATCGACCAGATCGACGCCTCGGTGGCGCCGCCCAGGCTGTACAGCCGCAGATGCGGCAGCCGCGCCTGCAGGTGCGGCGGCAGCGCCGGAGGGATCCAGTCGCCGCTCAGCATGGCGCGCGAAAGCGTCGGCAGCCGCAGGGACGTATCGGCTTCGAGCACATGCAGCAGCATCTGCATCTGTGCCGGCACCGAGTTCCAGAGCGTCACGCCGTGGCGGGCGATGACTTCGCACCAGTGCGACGGATCGTCGCGCTGCGAGGCCTCCGGCAGCACCAGCGCACCGCCGACGGCGAGCGGTCCGAAGATGTCGTACACGGAGAGGTCGAAGCCCAGGCTCGCCAGCCCGAAGACGCGGTCGTCCGGGCCCACGGCCAGGCGCCGGTTGATGTCGGCGACCGTGTTCAGCGCCGCGCCGTGGGCGATCATCACGCCCTTCGGATGGCCGGTCGAACCCGAGGTGTAGATGACGTAGGCGAGCGCGTCGGGTGTGGTTCCAGGGGTCGCCTGCGGCCGTGCACGCGACAGCGCGGCGGGGTCCAGCACCCGCAGTCCGTCCGGCCAGGTCGCCTCCGGCTGGGCGAGCACGATGCGAACCTCGGCGTCGCGCAGGATGCGGTCTCGCCGCAGCGCCGGCTGGCGCAGATCGAGCGGCAGGTACGCCGCACCGGCCAGATGCACGCCGAGCACGGCCGCCACCTGCAGCCAGCCGGTGGGGAGTGCGACGGCGATCCGTTCGCCCGGCTCGACGCCGGTTTCGCGCAGGGCCCGTGCGATACCGCCGGCCGCCGCCGCCAGTGCGCCGTACGAGATCGTGGTCTCGCCGTCGATGACTGCCGGGCGTTCGGGCGTTGCGGCCGCTTGCGCGAAGAAGCCTTCATGGAGCAGGCCGGTGGGCGCGGGAACTGCGGTTGCGTTGGCGGCGAGCCGGTCCTCGCGCTGGGCCGGAGGCAGGGGAAGCGGCTCCTCGAGTGTCCAGGCCGTGTCGTCGGCGGCAAGGTGCGCGAGCAGATCGCCCATCGCGGTGAACATGTCTTGCGCCATGCCGGCCGGGAGGACGCCGTCGCGGATGTCCCACTGCAGCACCAGCGTGTCCTCGCGCTCGATCGCCTGGCAGTCGAGCCAGACCTGCGGTGTCAGGCTCAGGCCGTAGACCGGCGTCCCCAGTTCGATCGCGGATTCGTTCAGGCCGATCGTGCTGGTGAAGACCACCGGCATCAGCGCCGCGGCCTGGCCGCGCTGGCGCGCCAGTTCGCGCACCACTTCCACGCCCGAGAAAAGGCGATGGTCCATGTCCTGCCAGAGCTGCGACTGGATCGCCCGCGCCTCGTCCGCGAAATGGCGGCCGGCAACGGTCTCGACCGCCAGCAGCCCGACGCTCGTGAAGTCGCCGACCAGTTCCTGCACGTCGGCATGCAGCGGCTGGCGGTTCAGCAGCGTCAGGTTGAGCAGGAAGCGGTCGCCGCGCGACCAGCGCGCGACGATGGCCGCATAGGCGGCGAGCACGGCGATCGAGGGCGTCAGGTCGTGGCGTCCGGCGCGCTTCTTGAAGCCGGTCCAGGCGTCGCGTTCCAGCGTCAGCCCGATGCGGCTGAAGCGGCCCGTGCTGGATTCGGCCTGCGCGAGCAACGGGAGGTCGGGCGCGGAAGGAAGCGTCGCGAGCCGCTGCATCCAATGGTCGCGGTCACGCCGGTATTGCACCGAGGCGCGCTGCCGTCGCTCGGCCAGCACGTAGTCGCGGAACGACAGGCCGATCGGCACCGACTCGCGTGCCGGCTCCCGATAGAGGGCGGCAAGTTCGCTCAGCAGCATCTGCACGCTCATGTAGTCGGCAATGAGGAAATCGATTGCGACGTGAACGAGGGCGTGGTCCGCCCCTTGCGTGACGGAGACGGCGAACAGCGGCCACACCTCGGGCACGAAGGCGCCGTGCGCCATGTTTTCGCGCCTTTCGGCCACGGCGTCGTCGAAGGCCTTGGCCGGCGCGGCGCGCAGGTCGCGCACCGCGAGGGCGTAGTGCGGCGCCTCCGGCATGACCTGCTGGAAGCCTTCGGCCCGAACCGTCGCCCGCAGCATGTCGTGGTGTGCCACGAGCCGGTTCCAGGCCGCTTCGAGACGCGCAGAATCGAGCTCTGGCAAGCGAAGCTCGGCATAGACCTGGCAGCCGACGCCGCCGTAGGCAAAGACATCCTGGCGGCCGAGCAGATAGGCCGACTGCACGTCGGTCAGCGGGAAGGGCTCGTGCCGCTCCTGCGGCGCGGGCTGGATGACGGCGGCTTCGGCTTGCCGCCGCAGGTGTTCGATCACCGAGTCGCGGTGGTCGCGCACCGCAGCGCGGCGCTCGTCGTTCATGACGCCGCGTGGGGCGCGAAAGCGCAGTTCCCCGGCTTCCTCCCAGATCTGCACGCCGAGTGCTTCGAGTTGTGTGACGAGTTCGGTTGCGCTCATAGGACGCCTTCTTCCAGGAGTTCTGTCGATGGGTTTGCGGTGCGAGCCTCGATGACGCCGACAAGGCCGGCGATGGTGGGCTCCGAAAAGATCTGCCTCAGCGACAGGGCGAGGCCGAGTTCGCGTCCGACGCGGGCGACCATCTCCGTCGCGATGAGGCTGTCGCCGCCGAGCGCAAGGAAGGAGTCGTGTCGGCCGACGGTGTCCAGGCCGAGGAGCTCGGCCCAGATGGCGGCGATGGTGGTTTCGACGGGGCCGCTGGGGGCGTCG
>Ga0081606_1000355_pt1 | contig 20450 bp, 19 predicted proteins | sample EareggfetidaYelm_FD_71127 | JGI IMG/M metagenome (GOLD analysis project Ga0081606, IMG submission 71127) | Earthworm egg capsule microbial community from the University of Washington, USA - E. fetida Yelm (SPADES assembly) (version 2) | ecosystem: Host-associated > Annelida > Reproductive system... | reverse complement strand
AAGAAGTAGAGAAATTCTTCGGAAAAAAACCATCAAAAGGCGTAAATCCTGATGAAGTAGTAGCGATTGGTGCTGCGATCCAAGGTGGTGTACTTTCTGGTGACGTAAAAGATGTATTGTTGTTAGACGTTACGCCTTTGTCACTTGGAATTGAAACTATGGGTGGTGTTTTGACGAAATTGATCGAATCAAACACAACAATCCCAACTAAAAAATCGCAGGTATTCTCTACCGCAGCAGATTCTCAGCCAAGTGTTGAAATCCACGTGTTGCAGGGAGAAAGAGCTTTGGCTGTTGACAATAAAACGATTGGTCGTTTCCACTTGGATGGTATTCCACCAGCGCCAAGAGGTGTTCCGCAAATTGAAGTTACTTTTGACATAGATGCCAATGGTATCATCAAAGTTTCTGCAACTGATAAAGGAACCGGAAAATCTCATGACATCCGTATCGAAGCGTCTTCAGGATTGACTGCAGAAGAAATCGAAAGAATGAAAAAAGATGCCGAAGCTAACGCTGACGCGGATAAAATCGCAAAAGAGCGTATCGACAAATTGAACGAAGCCGACAGCATGATTTTCCAAACGGAAAGCCAGTTGAAAGAATTGGGTGATAAATTATCTGCCGATCACAAAACAGCGATCGAATATGCTTTGACCGAATTGAAAATGGCGCACCAAAACCAAGATTTGGAAGCGATTCAGAAAGGTCTTGACAATGTGAACGGAGCTTGGAAAACCGCTACTGAAGCAATGTATGCTCAAGGCGAACAAGGTCAGCCACAAGGTGAGGCACAACCGCAAGGTGATGCGCAAGGCGACAATGTTCAGGATGTAGATTACGAAGAAGTGAAATAATTAACAATGAATAATTGATAATTAATAATAACCCGCGGAGTGATTCGCGGGTTTTTTTTATTGGAATTTTTTAAGTTGCGAATAACATGAATTTCCATAAATCAGTTCGTGAAAATTCGTGTCTTTAAAAATAGGACGATTCGCATTCTTATTGCAATCTCTATCAAACGATTGAAGTAAGTAAAGAAAAAAAACCGAAAATGTAACTTTCGGGTTTTTTAAAAACTTTATTGTAAATGAGGAGAATAGCAGATCAATAAACAGAAATTAACTGGTAACTGCACAATTCTTTATTATTTTTTCCGTCAGTTTTTATGAAAGTTGCTGCGCAGCCTTGTGGAATAAGTACCGTACTATTGCCGCTAAGCCATAAATTCCAGCCTCTGGTTTCATCTTCAGGATCCCATTGATATAATGTGATGTCATTTTTTTCGGCACGAATAACAAGCATTTCACCGCAATTGATTGTAGAATTTATCCTTTCTATACGATTGTAACTGTCTACTCCTGATTCTACGAGTACCAGTTTTTTACTTCCGGTGGAAATACCTTCGACCCACACAGCGCTAGGATAGTAATTGATTGCTTGTACACCTTCAATATTTGTATATTGTATCACTCCTTGAGTTTCACTAAGGATAATATTGTCAAAACTGTTATTTCTTACATTTAGTGTATTATTTTTACCGATTCCAATAATGAACCTTTCTTTTTTCAATATCAATAATGTATCGCCCTCATACGGATTACTTTCTATATCTGAAGAAACGGTTACATAATTACGTTCTATATTTACCAGGGATTCTTCTGCAGCAATACATGCACCTAAATGACATACTGCAGAATAAGGCCTTCCGCCACAACCAGCTGCATTGGCAAAACGATTGTTTAAAATATTAATTCCTGTTGACCCTTTTATTGAAATTCCAAAATCAACATCTTCGATCCAGCCGTCCTGAATCGTAATATTTTGTGCGTTAATAATTTCAAAGCCATATTGTGTGCCTGTTGAACCCGCACCGCCAGTAGCGCAGTTCAAAAAGAGTGTCCCCAAATTGTTATTGAGCGGAGTGTTTGAAGTAGCAGTTATACAAATGTTTGTACCATAATCCATACCTGTATCGATGTCGGAGGTTACATACGGAATTTGAAACTGGCAATTTATAAATACATTTACATTACTTTGTCCTTCCATTCTCAGACAGTTTCGTAGTTTGCCATCGCAAACATCTTGTTTGCTGTTTTTTAATCTTTCAACCCAAACGTGTTCAAAAAGCAGGTATTGATTGCCTAACCTTCCATCAGCACATTCGTCATTGCCGCCTTCAAGCCAAATCCCATGTTTTAATGCTGCAAGAATTTTAATTTTTCTAAAAGTACTATTCCACAGTCCGCCAACTCTGTCTCTATCAGGTTTTGCTTTTATATGAAAAGCACCGGTATTTCTCTGTATTGGTGCAAGCCCTTGACAGTCAATTGTAAGGTTTTCTATGATGACATTTTCTACAGGCCCGTTATCAATTTCAAACATATAATCATATACATCTGATAACTTTTCATGCCATGCGTTGAGTGTAGTGCCGGTATCGCCTTTTATATGGGTACCACTTATAATTTTAATAGGTTTATCGATTGAATACATACCGTCGGGAAAATATAAGGTCAGGTCTCCAGGCCATTCACTATTTCCTCTTATACCAAACTTGTTCGCGCAATCTATTGCGTCTTGTATTAAGATTGAATTACCAGTTAGCCCATAACCTCTTTTTACGCCAAAATATAATATATTTATATAACCGGAATATTCACGCAGCCAAGCTCCTGTTGTACTTGTTTTGATTGCAATACCTTCATTAAGCAATAATGAGGGAAATAGAGGGTCAAATTTAAAAACTCCTTCGCCGCCATCGCCAGTGTTATAATAACCTTTAACATATCTCAAATCACCAGAAGACATGCCTGTTTCATTTTGTAAATCAAGAATTGTATTTAATTCAATCATAAGTAATGGTTTTAAATTAATGTATTAAGTTTATATAAATGTCAAAATGATAAGACAATATAATTATAAAAATTAAGAAGAGAATATTATTCTGTTTTAATAAACTATTTCGATACATTTATTTTTTTCGTAAATTCGATTTCTTCAAAATGAAAAATTATGAAAAAAATAATGCTATTGCTTGCCGTGACATTGATTGCAAACACCGGCTACAGCCAAAAATCTAAAAAAGCTACTGCAAAAGCTTCAACTGCAGGGCGAATAACACTTGCAAAATCCGGCACGATGACTGCCGAATTGTTCAAATCCAAAACCGATTACAAGTTGTATGTGCTGGTCAACAACAAAGAAAAAGATACACTTTCATTAAAAACTTTTCCGGCAACGACTACTAAGGAAAATCTCCCGGTCAATTTTACAATAACACCCTTTACTTCAAAAGGAACGGCTTTGTACAATTTATCATGGACTGAAAAAAGCGTGACCGAAATTCCGGATAAAAAAGAAGACAGGACTGCAACAGTAACCGAAATATGGAATACAGCCACTAAAACCCAATTGCATTCCAATATTCAGGTGGCGACAAAAATTACCGAGATACTCTGGCTCGACAAAGGCAAAAATGCTTCACAAACGAGCGAGAAAATGCGCAATGAGGGTTTTGTCCTTACACAGAATGCAGAAGGCGATATAATCCTCAAGAACAAAACCCAGGAAAACAAATTGGTTTACAATGCTGCCGATAATAAATACGATGCTGTTAAATCGGCTGCTCCGGCAGCGCCGGTTTCAAAACCTGCTGCAACAAAAAAAAGAAGATAAAAAAGTCCCGATTTGGGACTTTTTTATTTTAAAGATGGGCCGCAAAAAAGGCGCTGAGTTTCGAATAAATTTCCTGCGAATCTGTAGCCGAAAAATTCCCGTGGCCGGCATTGTAAATGTTGAGCTCGTTAGTTATGCCAAAACTGTCAAGCCTGGCTTTGAGCCTCGTGCCTTGCGATGTCGGAATCAGCGGATCGGCATTTCCCATGAATTGGATCGTTGGTGCAGATTGCGCACTAATATGCGTAACAGGGCTCACTTCGGATAAAAATGCAGTTGTGAATTCGGTTCCCAGGTTTTCAAAATAGTCCTGAACCAGTGGATTTTCTGTATACGCCGGATCGTTAAAATCTGTTGGCCCTACAATATTGCAAACTGCTTTTACATGGCGATCCGGGTCAAACGCATACGCGTACAGCATCGATAAATGACCGCCGGCGCTAATTCCGAGAAAAGCATAATCCTCTGAAACCGCATAATCCGAATTGGCAATATGAGCCACTACAGCTTTTAAATCATTCATTTGTTTCGGATAGGCCGGACTTTCAGTAGTGGCTAAACGGTAGCCAACATTCACAAGGGCGTAATTGGGAAACAATGTTTTGGAAACGGCAACCGCCGCATTCATGTCTTCTTTAGACCCGCCTGACCATCCACCGCCATGAACCAGGAATAAAACTTTAGTCGAATGGTCATTTTTGCGCTCAGGCAAATAAATATCGGCTACCTGCTGCGGATCGGAGCCATAAGAAACATTCAGTAATGTTTGCGCCTGAAGGATTTTTGCCTCGCTGAAATTCCCATCATCGTTGTCATTGCAGCTCCACAATGCCACGGCTAAAAATAAAATCAAATACTTTTTCATAGTCTTACATTTTTGATTGCTAACGTTAATTTCGTGATTTGTGTGTGTAATTGCTACCAATTTAACTTTTTAAAAAAATGCTTGTCCCTCGATTGTTCGCTAAAAGCAGAAAATTTCTTTCGACAGTAATCTTTTAAAGCATGTGGTTTCACGTACTGAAGCCGATCATTCCGGATTTTTTTCAGGTTAATTTTTTTAACTGGAATTTTGTGGCACTTTTTTCGAAATGAAAAAAGTGCCACAAAAAGTGTGGCATTTTTTTCGAAATGAAAAAGTTGCCACAAAAAGTGTGGCACTTTTTTTAAAATGAAAAAGTTGCCACACTTTTAATTTGCCTGAGAAACTTCATTGATCTAAAAAATAACTGCATAAAAAAACCGGACGTTTACATCCGGTTTATCAATTGATTTGTCTGTTGAATTTTAGTCAGTAACCTTGATCTCAAACATTTTGTCCCAGTATTTTCCGGTCACGAATATGGTTTTTGTCTTCGGATTGTAAGCGATTCCGTTTAAAACCTCGGCATTGGCAGACGTTACTTTTTTGCGCAGATCAGCCAGGTTTAAAACGGCTTCCACTGAACCTGTTGCCGGGTCAATTACCGCAATCGCATCTTTCTGCCAGATGTTTCCGTAAATTTTCCCATTGATCCATTCGAGTTCGTTGATCGCTTTGATCTTATTGCTTCCGGAATATACATTAATATAATCGCCGATTTTTTGCGTCGCCGGATCCATCAGCCATATTTTTTCCGTTCCGTCTGATTCATAAATCGTTTTGCCGTCATTGGTCATGCCCCAACCTTCAATTGCTTTGCTGTAATTAAAGGTTTTTTCGAGTTTCAAAGTATTGGCATCATAAATAAATCCGGTATTGTCCTGCCAGGTCAATTGAAATATTTTCCCGTTTACAACCGTGATTCCCTCTCCAAAAAACTGCGGCTGCAAATCAACCTGTTTGTAAACCTGGCCGGTTTTGTGGTTGAGCTTCCTGAAATACGAAGTCCCTTTTTGCCCGGTACTTTCAATTAAGGTGTCGCGGTAAAATTCAAGGCCTTCGGTAAATGCTTTCGGATCGTGCGGATAGGTATTTACAACCGTATAATTTAATAATTTCGGCTGTACGGCAGAAACCACCTCCACACGGCCGGTGACTTCCTCGCCAGTCGTTTCCCCGTCGAAATAGATCAGTGCTTTGAGGTTTTGATAGCCTAGTTTTTTACCATTCAGGTCAAATGAAATGCTTTCGGTTCCTTTTTTGGAAGTTACATTCTGATCGTTCAAATAATAAACAATACTGTCGATTTTTTTATTTTGTGCATTTAAAATAGCCACGGAAACTTTTTCGCCGACCACATAATGGTCTTTAAATCTCGATTCGTCAAAGCTGAAATATTTTTCTTCATTTTTTTTTGAATGGTCGCAACCCACCATCGCAACGCCTAATAGAATGACTGATAATAGTTTATATTTTTTCATGCTTATTTTTTTTTGGATTTTAATGCTAAAGCCAACGAATATCGCGTTTGCCCTTGCGAAAATACAAAAAGATTGTATATTTGCAACGGCAAGTCCTACACGACCAGCTCCCGTAGAATCCTCCAGGATGGGAACATAGCAAAGGTATATGGTTGTAGCGGTGCGATGTAGGTCGCTTGCCATTTTTTTCTTTTTTATAATGGTCTTCCTTTGGGAAGATTTTTTTATTTTTACTACGTCCGTTTGCTTCGCCCGGGATCAGGAGCCGGGAACCTGCTATCCGCTCTATCTTTTGCCCTGCGGGACAAAAGGATGCCGCTGCTATCAGGGCTAAACCGTAAATAATGCTATTTTAACTTAACCAAAATCAATTACTATGAAATCAATTCTTTTTACGCTGTTGTTCATTTCAGCCGTTTCATCTGCCCAAACCGATGCCAAAACGCAATATGCCGCTTTTTCAGCCGAGTTCGAAGCATACCGTTCAAACCCTGAAGTTTCTTCAGAAAACAGTACGGTCAAACCCGCGCCCTGCGGACAATACAATCTTAAATTTATGGTTACAGGAAAAGGGTTTGATGAAAAAGTAACTGTTCCGCCGGCGCGCAAATTATGTGTCGACCTGAACCGTTTCGATAAAAGCAAAAACCCGAACCCGGCATCCGAATGGGAGTATGAGATCAAGCCGGTAGGCAACAAATATTACGTGATCCGCGCTGATAAAAAAGGAACTGAAGGTTTACAGGAATTTTATTATTACGAGCGCAAAGCAAAATAAGCCAATTCCGCAATTAGCGCATTAAAAAAAATACATGAAAGTAATCCTTATCACCGGCGGTTCGTCCGGAATCGGAAAATCTATCGGTGAATTCCTGCACCATAAAGGTTTTGTTGTTTATGGCACGAGCCGCAACCCTGAGAAAATAACGAATTCGGTTTTTCCATTGATCGCGCTTGATGTGCGAAACGTGGAAAGCATCAGGCATGCGGTTGCAAAAGTCATTTCAGTTTCAGGAAGAATTGACGTAGTGATCAACAATGCCGGTGTAGGCATTATCGGCCCGGTAGAGGAAATCCCGACCGAGGAAATCCGCAACAATTTTGAAACCAATCTTTTTGGCCCGATAGAAGTGATGAAAGCCGTGTTACCGCAAATGCGCGAACAACGTTCCGGACTGATTATCAACATTACGTCGATTGCGGGTTATATGGGTTTGCCGTACCGCGGTATTTATTCGGCTTCAAAAGGCGCGCTCGAAATCCTGACTGAAGCGATCCGCATGGAAGTCAAACCGTTTAATATCGAAATTACCAATGTCGCTCCGGGAGAATATGCAACCAATATCGCCGACAGCCGTTATCATGCACCGGTACTCGAAAATTCGGCTTATAAAGAAATTTACGGCAAAACCGTAAAATTGATCAACGCGCATGTCAGCGGGGGAAACAATCCGCTCGAAATGGCAGAAGCGATTTATAAAATTATCAATACGCCAAAACCAAACGTACATTATAAAGTAGGCCCGTTTTTGTCGAAATTTTCAATTGTTTTAAAGCGCATTTTGCCCGATAAAAAATATGAAAGAATGTTGATGAAGCATTATAAGTTGTAAGTGCGCTCAGGGCATAAGGCTCAAGGGCCATTTTTAGATGCAGCTGTAATTTATGCTTTTTTATTTACCTTGTGCCTTGGACCTAAAACTTTGTACCTGTATAAAGTTAAGGCGGAGCCAAAAGATACAATCGGAAGTTGAAAACCAAAAGAAAGTTGTAATTTTGCGAGGGCTTTTTGATTACGGAGACCGCGTTAGGGATTGCAGCAAGTACCGCGTACTGCGGAAAGCCCGACGCGACGCAGGAAGCGGAACGCCCAAAGAGTAAAACACAATTTAACACACATTATATGAAATTTTTTATTGACACAGCCAATCTGAAAGATATTAAAGATGCTCAGGATTTGGGCGTTTTGGATGGCGTTACTACCAATCCGTCATTGATGGCTAAAGAAGGCATTAGCGGCAAAAACAATATTTTGAAACACTACGTAGATATTTGCAACATCGTAACCGGTGATGTAAGCGCTGAGGTGATTGCGACAGAATATGATGCGATGATCAAAGAAGGCGAGGAGCTGGCGGAATTGCACGATCAGATCGTGGTAAAATTGCCTACGACAAAAGACGGGATCCGCGCTTGTAAATATTTTTCTGATAAAGGAATCCGTGTCAATATGACGTTGGTGTTTTCTGCAGGACAGGCTTTGTTGTGTGCGAAAGCCGGAGCTGCTTATTGTTCGCCGTTCATCGGAAGGCTCGATGATATTTCAACCGATGGTTTGAACCTGATTGAGGAAATCCGTTTGATTTATGACAATTACGGTTATGAGACTGAGATTTTAGCGGCTTCTGTGCGCCATACGATGCACATTGTAAATTGTGCAAAAATCGGTGCAGATGTAATGACCGGGCCGTTATCGGCAATTTTGGGATTGTTAAAACACCCGTTGACGGACATTGGGCTGGCACAGTTTTTAGCAGATTACCAGAAGGGAAACCAGTAATTAATTGATAATTTTTCACTTGATAATTGATAATTAAAAAGGCTTCCATTTGGAAGCCTTTTTTTTGGATAATAGGAGCATCTCAATCCTCTATTTAAGCTTATCTTCAAATGTCACGTCGAAAATATTTGTAAAAGCATTTTTGATGGTTCCGTCACTGTTCAGGATAATGGTGCGGTGTACTTTTGTGATGGCCCATTTGGCTTTCAGATACTGGAAGTTTGCGACACGGAGTTCGGTAATACCGGTTGCGTTGTATTTGGCTAAAGCCGTATTCCATTTGGCTTGATTGTTATCGAGATTCACAGCGATGAACTGGTAATCAGGATATTTTTTTTGTAAAGCATTGACCTTTTTATGTGCGGCTATGGCATGGGAAATCAGGTTTTCTGTCCAAAAGAAAAGAACGGTTTTCTTTTTTGGGAAATTATCGGAATCAATTGTTGCGTTAGACGGATTTACAAAAGAAACTTCCGGTAGATGATTGCCTACTTTCAGCAATTGGATTGCATTGCCAATTTTGAGGATTTCATTTTTGCTGCTTTTGTCCGTTGAATATTTGTGGTAGGTTTCGAGAAATTTCTGGTTGTTGATCATATTTTGGTCTTCCAGTAAATACGTAAATGCGATGTTGTTCAGGATTGTATTTTTTACTTTTTCATCCTTGATCAGCGTATCGGCGATATTGAGTTTGTTGATGTTGGTTTTCAATTCCAGATCAACAACAGTAAAATGGTTGTGGTAATTGATGGCCGCTACGTTATTTAACATGTGCGTCAGGTAATTGACAAACGGGGAATATCCGGAGAGTTTACTATTGTTAAAATCGATCTTTTTCCTGTAATCGTAATAATCGGCAGGAAGTTTTTCAACAATGTCTTCACCGGTTCGCATTTTATGTACCTGCGGATAAAATTCTTTTTTAGAATAATGGTGAAAGTCAAGTGCTGCTTTGGCAAATTCATCAAAGGAATCATCCCATTTGATTTCTTCTTTTTTGGCTAAATAAAATTTTTCCCTTGATTCGTATGAAGAATCGATTGATGCGAGGAATTTAGGCACCTCATAGTCGAAAATGTCAAAAATCTTACTGCGATCGTCTTCATTTTTAAGGTACAATTCCATTAAAAAATTGTTCTTTTGGTCGCCGCGCCCGCAAAATACGACGGAATTGTCAAAATCCTTGGCGTTAATGTGCACCATAATGCTGTCATTCTTATCGAAATAGACATATTGGTATTCTGGTTCATTTTTAAAAGTATACATCCCCGGAGCCAATGAATCGAATTTGATGAAAAAACGATTGTCTTTGTCGAGTTTAACGCTGTCCAATACGCCTGAATTGTTGGAAAACAGCACGTAAGGATTCGTAGGATTCGTCACTTCGCCGCCAAAATACGCAGTGTAATTGTCGCTTTTGAATCCTGAATTGCAGGAACCGAGAAATAGAATCAGGGAAGAAGCAAAGAATATAAAGACAGTTTCCTTTTTAATATTCATTTATAGTGGGTTATAAGAATACAAATATATCGACCAAGCACTATAATTCTTGTTAATGCATAGTTAAAACTACGCGCCAATGCTGTTAAAGATGAAATGTTTGGAGATTTTAAGCGATGCAATTTCGAATGATAAAATTCGGCAGATATTCACTACTTTTGCAAAAAAATAAATCTACGATCAATGCTTTCAGTAAATAATTTATCGGTTCAGTTTGGCAAAAGGATTTTGTTTGACGAAGTGAACACTTCTTTCGTACACGGCAATATATATGGTGTTATTGGTGCCAATGGCGCTGGAAAATCTACATTTCTTAAAATCCTTTCGGGCGATATGGATCCGACTTCGGGGCATGTTCACCTTGAGCCGGGAAAAAGAATGTCGGTTTTAAACCAAAACCACAACATGTTCGACGAACATACGGTTTTGGAAACGGTCATGATGGGCAACAAAGTATTATTCGCCGTTAAAAAAGAAATGGATGAATTGTATCTCGATTACAATGATAAAAACGCCGACAGGATAGGCGAGTTACAGGTGCAGTTTGAAGAAATGAATGGCTGGAACGCCGATTCTGATGCCGCTGCGATGTTGTCGAATCTTGGCATCAACGAAGAATTTCATTATACTTTAATGGGCGATCTTGACGGAAAACTGAAAGTCCGTGTCTTATTGGCGCAGGCGCTTTTCGGAAACCCCGATGTATTGATTATGGATGAGCCTACCAACGACCTGGATTTTGAAACCATCGCCTGGCTAGAAAATTTCCTTGCGAATTATGAAAATACTGTAATTGTGGTGTCGCACGACCGTCACTTTCTGGATGCCGTTTGTACGCACATTTCAGATATCGATTTTGGAAAGATCAACCACTATTCCGGAAACTATACTTTCTGGTACGAATCGAGCCAATTGGCGGCCAAACAGCGTGCACAGCAAAATAAAAAGGCTGAGGAAAAGAAACAGGAACTCGAAGAATTCATTCGCCGTTTCAGTGCTAACGTAGCCAAATCAAAACAGGCGACTTCTCGTAAAAAAATGATCAGCAAACTGAATATTTCTGAGATCAAACCTTCAAGCCGCCGTTATCCTGCAATCATTTTCGACCAGGAACGCGAAGCCGGAGACCAGATCTTAAATGTCCAGAATTTAAGCGCTTCTGTTGATGGCGACACTTTATTTTCAGATGTCGACCTGAATATGGCCAAAGGCGATAAAATCGTATTGTTCTCAAAAGATTCACGAGCCACAACAGCATTTTACGAAATCCTGAATGGCAATCAAAAAGCAGACAGCGGTACTTTCGACTGGGGAATTACAACCAATCAGGCGTATCTTCCGGTAGACAACCATTCGTTTTTTGAGAACGACCTGACTTTGGTCGACTGGTTGCGCCAATGGGCAAAAACCGAAGAAGAACGTGACGAAGTCTATATCCGCGGATTCCTGGGAAAAATGATTTTCTCTGGAGAAGAAGCGCTCAAGACCAGCCGTGTGTTATCTGGTGGTGAAAAAGTGCGTTGCATGTTGTCGCGCATGATGATGGAAAGGGCCAATATACTGATGCTTGACGAACCAACTAACCATCTGGATCTGGAATCGATTACGGCTTTCAACAATTCATTGAAAAACTTTAAAGGTTCTGTGATTTTTACGACTCATGACCACGAATTTGCACAAACTGTCGGAAACCGTATTATCGAACTTACGCCAAAAGGCGCAATCGACCGTTACATGACATTTGACGATTATCTTGATGATGATAAAGTGCAGGAACTCAGAAAGAAAATGTATTCTTGAATAATTGATAATTAACAATGGATAATTATTGATTCTTTCTCAGAAAAAACAATCCCGCAGAACAATCGTTTTACGGGATTTTTTTTAATTTGCCAATGAGGCTTTAAAGTCGAGCAATTTCTTTTTCTTTAAAAAATAATTGTGCTGCAAGAGGTGGTAAAAATGGTTAACGGCGGTATTTTTATTCTGGATTTCCCCCTCAATATAATTGTTGTTTGCAAAATAAACGAGGTCTTCTTTTTCGAGATAATCCAAACAATTTTCTTTGATGGTTTGCGTGATTGCGGCTTCATAAAAAGGATCGTTTAGCATTTCTTTTAAAGCTTTTCTAAAAAGGTTTTCAGTTGCATAAAATTGTTTCATCTTACCGTTGATTTGCTCAAAAGGCGTGGTTTCATAAGCAAAAGAAAAATCGTTGAGCATATCAGAATACAGTTTGATCTGGGTTTCCCAATTTTCATCGGCTTTAAAATAATCCTTATACGAACGGATATATTCTTCGTCCAGCTGGTGCAATTGCGCCTTTTGCAGGAAAGCCTGAAAAATCTTTTTATCATTTCGATCGATTATCAGGACATTTTCATCAATTTCCAGATTCACTTTTTCCCAGATTGAAATCGCATTTGAGACCTTGTATTTCTCGCCGTCATAATCAAATGTTTTTAGGCCATACGGATTGTCGGCAATTGCTTTCAGCGTATGCGCATCACTTTTTTGAGAATTGATACTGTAAATGACTTCAGTAACCGCATCGGAAAAAAAAGTTGAAATATCGGCAGTTTCGCCTGTCACTTGTCGTTCTGCATCAACATCAAAAGGCTTTACGTTATAACTATCATAATAGGAATTGAAAAGTTCAGGATATTTTTCGGTTTCGTGTTTTATTTCCAGATAAGCTGAAAAGGTTTCGAGCCCTTCGCTGGTTGTTGGTTTCGGATACGGGATTCCAACAAAAAGCTTTTCTGAAATTTGTTCCTGTAGTGTTGAAATATTGCGAAATAAAACGTTTGCCGGACGATTGTCCGGAGTGGCTTCGGGAATGTTTAACAGCTTAAATTCTGAAATCCGCTCCTGCATTGACGGATGGGAATCCCATTGGTTTTTAATTACAAGTTTAGACTTATTAAATCGTTCGGCATGGGTTTCTGTAATATGCGGCAGATTATCGATTATCGCTATTTTACTGGTTTGTGCAATAAAATTTAAAGCAAAAAGCTGTTGCGGGAAAACATTTTTTGTTACAATCGAATTGCTGAAATTGTCATTGTAATAATTCAGTACCGTGTCATAAGATTGCGAAGCCAGGTCAATGCGAAGCATCGAACTAATCATCGGGCCGGAGCCAACAACATGCGCAGCAATCGCATCTGCATGGAATTCCATTTCTCGTGAAAGGCCAAGATAACTAAGGTTGACCACTTTATAAACCAATTGTAAGATGTACTGCACGGCTTTATTAAAATAAGTAGCAATCCAAATCAGGATTATAAAATAGCCACTTTTACCAGCCCAGTTGTTCATCGCATTGTTGTAATCGTCATTATCATACAAAATATTATGGATCACTTTATTGACATTGTAAACATAACTGCCTACTTTCATCGATTTTTGTGAAAAATGCCCAAACTCATGTGCCAAAACACCTTTGAGTTCATTTACAGTTGTGGTATTTACCAATCCAAGCCCAATGTGCAGGTTTTTCCGCACCGGTAAAATCATGCTCCAGAAACTGGAATCGTAAAATACGGACGCATTAACTTCTGGCGAAAGGAATATTTTTTTTGGAAATTTAGTCCCGACTTCAGTGACTAACGATTCAATCATCTTTTTTAATTCGGGTTGCTGATCAATGTCAATTTCCGTCAAATGGGAATAATCTGATTTGTTTTTGGTAAACATAAATTTCACCATGAAATACAAGATAAATACTCCAACAGCTATAATACTGATTCCCAGTGCCAATGTTGCAAATGATGGTTTTGCCGAAACCATTAATAACGCCGCATAACCACAACCGATGGCTATTCCAATGGCGGCTGCAAACAGCAGCAAATAAACGGCGATAAATAAAATGATAGAAAAAATGGCTCTGGTAGCCTGGCTTTTAAATTTTTTAGAGACTTGTATTGAAACCATTGGATATAAATGTTATAACTCAAAAATAACATTTTATCGGTTTTGACAACAACCTGCGGCATATTTTTTCTTACAAATAAAAAACCTGTTAGCGTAACTAACAGGTTTTTCAATATCCAATTTGATTTTTATTTGCTTCCGGAAAACTTGCTGATGATAAATATAATGACAGCAATTACAGCAATCACAATAAAGATTCCAACGCCCATTCCGGCTTTGAAAATACCTTCTACGAGCTCGCAGCTCGTTGCTGTAAATAAGATCATTAAAAGCAATAATGGTTTTAAGATTTTGTGGTTCATGGTTTTGGTTTTTGTCAGGATTATTATTAATGTAAATTTCCAGAAACCAACCTTGAATCACCTTACAATATTTGGAAAATTTGTTACAGCATTATTTATGCTGGAAGATAAATGGTAAAGGAAGCGCCTTCGCCTAGCTTGCCGTCTGCCGAAATGTAACCGAAATGGTTTTCGACGATTTTTTTAACGATAGCCAATCCGATTCCGGTTCCTTTATAAGTCATATCGTTGTGCAACCGTTGAAAAACCTCAAAAATCCTGGCTTTGTATTCAGGGTCAAAACCAATTCCGTTATCTGCTACCGTAATTTTTGAAAAATGTTTATTGGGTGAAACATTTTCAAAAGGCACATCATAACTCCTGACAATCAAGTGGTTTATGCCTATTTTTAAAGGTCTTTCCGGATCAGAAAATTTGATGGAGTTTGAAATCAGGTTGGTTAACAGTTGGCGGAATTGCGAAACAATAATCGTTACTTCTTTATTTCCTGAAACTTTGATCGTTACATTGTTTTCCATGATTTCCTCTTCAAGGCTGCGTTTCACATCGTCAACAATTTGCTGTAACGGAATGCTTTCTACGGGAAATATTTCTGTTTTTAAACGTGAATAGGCTAACAAGTCCCGGATGAGCGCCTGCATCCTATGGGCCGATTCATTGGTTTTGTTGAGATAATTCTGGCTGTCAACCGATAAACTTTCATACTCTTTATCGATGATCCTTGTAACAAATGTTTGGATCTTGCGCAGCGGTTCCTGTAAATCGTGGCTCGAAATGTAAGTGAACGATTCAAGTTCTTTATTCATTTTGGCCAGCGATTCATTCTTTTTTTCCAGATCTGATTGGAGCACATTCGATGTTTTTAATTCCTTACTTATTGCATAATAGGAAAGAATTAATACAAGAATGAGGAAAATGATCAGAAAAAACGTAAAAAGTGGTGTCAACGCGGTTTCTTTTATCAGTGATTTCGTTCTAAGCTTAAGCAAAAACTGTTCTTCATTGACCATTTTATCCTTTTGTACCCGCAAATTTTCCATGAGTTTCCTCGCAACAAGCCATCTTTCAACAGTAATTTTTGTTTGCGGGGAATCCTGTATGATGGCTTCCATAAATTGGATTCTTTTATCGATCAGTGTGTTTAAAACTTCAAGGTTGCGCTGTTGCGAATAATTGTCAAGCGTCAGGTTGTAAAGGTTTTTTTGCCTTTTTTGAATGTCTTTTATCGTTTTCCTGAATTGTGAAACATAAGTAGTGTCTTTCGTCAGTACGAATCCGCGTTGGTCAGAATCGGCATCTTTAATCCTTGAAAAAGTACTTTCGAGTTCTAATTTTACTAAACTGGTGTGGTTTAAAAGGGTTGAAGACTTTAAAAGGGAATTGATCCTTAAATATGAAAAAACCGATAATGATATCAGGATTACCGAAGCAAATAAGAAAATGATCCTGAGTTGTAATTGGCTGAACCTCTCCATAAATTAAAAGCAATTAAGCCATACTGATAACAAATTTTTCACGCAATGGTTGCTGGCTGAGTTTTTTGAGGTCGAAAGACAGCACAAAAGCAATGGTTTTTTTCAAAAGGCTATATGATTGCGGTTTACAGATGTAATAATTCGCACCGTGCTCATAGGTTTTATCGACGATATCATTATTAGAAGATGTAGAGAAAATGATAATAGGTATGTTTTTAAATTCTGGCATTTTGCGAATTTCTTCCATGCATTCAAAACCGTTTTTTCGCGGCATATTCAAATCCAGAAAAATCACTTCAGGCGTATCTTGAACCGATTCTTTTAAGGCGTCCATTAATTTCACGCCATCACTTGCAATGGTAAGTTTTGGTTCATCTTCAGGGAATAATTCTTGCAAAGCTTCTGAGAAAAGCATGCAGTCGTCCGGATCATCATCTGTAAGAAAAATATTTTTCATGGCAGGTTGTAAAAACATTTTCATGGAATTATCCGCCTAAAATAGCAATTTTTATTGAAATTTCTGTTGGCTTATTAAAAAAAAATTCAGATATTTTTGCAAAAAATGAAAATATTTTAATGTTTGGCAGGCATCAAAAAACTATTTTTTCTGTACTTTTACAAACCAAACACAACACCTTCCCATGAGTCAAAAAATATTGCTCACTTCCAAAGAAGTCAATATCATTCTGCATCGTTTGGCGTGTCAACTGATAGAAAAACACCTTGATTTTTCAAATACCGTTTTAATCGGGATCCAGCCGCGTGGCAAATTTTTGGCAGAACGCATCAAGGAATTGCTCGAAAAGGAATATGGCATTAACAATATTGCTTTGGGTTATCTGGATATTACTTTTTTCAGGGATGATTTTCGCCGCACCGACAAACCGCTCGAAGCGAATAAGACTCAGATTGATTTCCTGACAGAAAACAAAAAAGTCATTTTTATCGACGATGTTTTATACACCGGACGCAGCATTCGCTCAGCTTTAACTGCGATACAATCTTTCGGAAGACCTGCAGAAATTGAACTGTTGGTACTCATCGATAGAAGGTTTAGCCGCCATTTGCCCATCCAGCCCGATTACCGCGGCCGCCAGGTGGATGCAATTAATAATGAAAAAGTCAGTGTCCATTGGGCAGGGCAGGACGGGGAAGATGTCGTTTATTTAATTACAAATTAAGAACATGAAAGAGTTAAGCGTTAATCATCTGTTAGGCATAAAATACATTACCAAAAATGATATTGACCTTATTTTTGAAACCGCCGACCATTTTAAGGAAGTTATCAACCGCCCGATTAAAAAAGTTCCTTCACTTCGCGACATTACGATAGCCAACATTTTTTTTGAAAACAGTACCAGAACGAAATTGTCATTTGAACTCGCACAGAAACGTTTATCTGCCGATGTGATCAGTTTTTCCGCGGCGCAATCGTCTGTTAAAAAAGGAGAAACGTTGATCGATACGGTCAACAATATTTTATCAATGAAAGTTGATATGGTCGTAATGCGACATTCAAATCCCGGAGCGGCATATTTTTTATCGCAAAATGTCAAAGCAAGTATTGTTAACGCTGGCGATGGCGCACACGAACATCCTACGCAGGGTTTGCTCGATTCCTATACAATCCGCGAAAAACTAGGGGATGTTGCCGGAAAAAAGGTAGTGATTGTAGGCGATATTTTGCATTCGAGGGTTGCACTTTCTAACATATTTGCATTGCAGCTTCAAGGTGCGGAAGTTAAGGTCTGCGGGCCAAAAACACTGATCCCGAAACACATAGAATCACTGGGTGTAACGGTAGAACCCAATTTGCGCAAAGCACTCGAATGGTGCGATGTGGCCAATATGCTGCGGGTTCAAAATGAGCGGATGGACATCAATTATTTTCCATCGACCAGGGAATACGCCCAGCAATATGGTGTTGACAAAACATTGCTCGATTCACTTAATAAAGAAATTGTGATTATGCATCCCGGCCCGATCAACCGCGGTGTCGAAATATCTTCGGATGTAGCCGATTCACAGCAATCGGTGATTTTAAATCAGGTAGAAAACGGCGTCGCGATCAGAATGGCTGTCATTTATTTATTGGCATCAAAAATCCAGTAAATTCAAGCTTTTAACGGTCAATGTATGTAAAAATTTTTTAACTTTGAGGTTTGGAACTTTATTACGCATACGACATGAAAGTTGATCACAAAGGACATTCGATTATTATCAAAGACACTCAGGGCGAATTGGTTGCTTTCCTGATGAAAGTGACGCACGAGTATAAAACTTTTGAAAAACACAATATCATACTCGATATCAGTCTGCATAAAGACCTTTCAGATAAAGAGGTAAAAAGTTTTTTGCCGCTTTCCAAAATCCACAAAAAAGCAAAAAAATCATTTGTAGTCGTGGCTTTAGGGATTGATTTTAATGCTGTTCCGGAAAAACTTACAGTTGTGCCAACCTTGCTCGAAGCGCATGATATCATCGAAATGGAAGAAATCGAACGCGATCTGGGCTTTTAATTAATGGATATTCACAATGGATAATTGATAATTACTCCTGTCTGGAATGATCCGAAAAAATCTGAATGGAACTTACAATATTAGGTTGTTATGCCGCTACGCCACGGACTTTTACAAATCCGACTTCACAGGTACTCGATATAAAAAACAGGCTTTTTTTAATTGATTGCGGCGAAGCAACGCAGGTACAATTGCGCAAAAACAAAATCAAGTTTACAAAAATAAATCACATTTTTATTTCCCATTTGCATGGCGATCATGTGTACGGATTAATCGGATTGGTATCTACATTCATGCTGCTCAACCGCACCAATGATCTTCATATTCACGGCCCGAAAGGCATCAGGGAAATTATTACTTTACAATTGCGATTGTCACATTCGTGGACGAGTTACGGTTTGTATTTTCATGAATTGGAATCCAATGAAAGTGAAATCGTTTATGAAGACGATAAAGTTTTGGTGAAAACAATTCCGCTGAAACACCGCATTTATACCAACGGTTATTTGTTTCAGGAAAAAATGGGAGAGAAAAAACTCAATGCCGAAGCCATGAAAAAATACCAGATTGAAACCTGCTATTTCCAAAATATTAAAAACGGCAAAGATATTACCTTAGACGACGGGACTTTTATTCCAAATAGCGAACTCACATTTGAACCGGTGCCGCCAAAAAGTTACGCATTTTGTTCGGATACCGTTTATGATGAAAGTTTTATCAACCTGATTAAAGACGTAGATATATTGTATCACGAATCTACTTTTCTTGAATCTGAAGCCGCATTGGCTGAAAAAACAATGCATTGTACAGCAAAGCAAGCAGCAACAATTGCCTTAAAGGCCAATGCCAAACAGCTGATTTTAGGACATTATTCTACCAGATATGAAAACATCTCATTGTTTAAAGAGGAAGCCCAAACCATATTTCCAGAAGTATTACTCGCAGAAGATGGTAAGGCTTTTGAATTTTAAACCACTAAATTTTTCGAAATGAAAGACCTCAGTAATTATAGAAAATCTTATGAAAAAAGTGAGTTGCTCGAAGATTCAATCCCCGATGAACCAATAAGATTATTTGAAAAATGGTTTCATGAAGTCGAAGCTTCCGGTGGTGTTGATGAAGTAAATGCAATGACAGTAGCAACAATCGGACTTGACGGTTTTCCAAAATCACGGGTAGTATTGCTTAAAGAATATACTACAGCAGGTTTTATCTTTTACACCAATTACAACTCTGAAAAAGGAAAGGCCTTGGCTAATGATCCGCACATTTGCCTGTCATTTTTCTGGCATTCGATGGAAAGACAGGTCATCATTAAAGCAATAGCTGAAAAAACAACGGCGGTTTCTTCTGATAATTATTTTGAATCTCGCCCACAAGGAAGCAAACTCGGTGCTATCGTTTCAAATCAAAGTGAAGTAATTGAATCGCGTGCTGCACTTGAAGAAAAACTGTATGCCATCGAAAATCAATATGAAGGGAACAATATAAAAAGACCTGAATATTGGGGCGGTTACATAGCAAAACCAGTTGAAATAGAATTCTGGCAGGGCAGGGCAAACCGTTTGCATGATAGAATACGCTACCAAATGGAGTCCAATAACACCTGGAAAATCGACAGACTTTCACCTTAAAACCAGCTAATTTTTAATGCATACATTCAAGACTGCCAATGGCGGTCTTTTTTATTTCTAAAAAATAAATTTTGTAGGAAAATTATTTTATAAAAATTAAAAAAGATGTATTTCATCGATTTTATTTGACACTTAAACGTCATTTGTTGTACACTTGTCTCAACAAATCAAAACAACGTTCTTATAATAACCATAAAGAAGTTTGCCCCACAATCTACTTTAAACTTATTCCTACTGTTATGAAAACAAAATTACAAAACGCCATCCTTCCGGTGGCATTCGTATTGGCTTTAGCTTTATCAATGGTTTCCTGTTCTTCTGATGCTTCAGAAGATTTGGCAACTACACCTGCGGCATTGGTTCAAAATTATGAATATAGTGCTGATGAACTTGAAATGGCGGCTTTAATAAACGAATACAGAGTAAGTATCGGTTTAAATCCTTTGGAAACCATCAATCACATTTCCTATAAATCTGAAGAGCATAACGAATACATGATC
>Ga0081606_1000354_pt1 | contig 20516 bp, 14 predicted proteins | sample EareggfetidaYelm_FD_71127 | JGI IMG/M metagenome (GOLD analysis project Ga0081606, IMG submission 71127) | Earthworm egg capsule microbial community from the University of Washington, USA - E. fetida Yelm (SPADES assembly) (version 2) | ecosystem: Host-associated > Annelida > Reproductive system... | reverse complement strand
AGAAGAAATAATGAACCTCCATTTTGAAAGCAGAGTGATTTTGAGTTTTCGGGCAAGCCTTTACGAATTATGGAAGTTTTAGAAATTATCAAGCTGATTGAACGAGGATTTGAAACAAGCTCCGTTCAATTTAAAAGGAGAATTGATCATATCAATCAACTGTCGCAGGAGATAGTTGCCTTTGCCAATACCAGGGGCGGTTATTTAATTATCGGGGTTGAAGATAACGGAGAAGTCATCGGGTTATCGGCTGCCGAAATCCGAAAATTGAACCAATGGATTGCTAATGTGAGCACAGAGATAATCAGACCGCCCATCTCGCCATTGACAGAAGTTATAAATATTCAGGGAAAAAATGTCTTGGTTGCGGAGGTTCCAAAAGGCGCTAATATTCCATATTATACCAATGAAGGAATTGCATTCGTGAAAAAGGGAAGCGATAAAAGAATAGCTCCTCCGGAAGAAATTTTGAGGATGTTTCAGCGGGCGGGTAAATTGTATGCCGACGAGGGGATAGTCGGCAATGCGTCGGCGAGCTGCATAGACGAACAAATTTTCAAAGAGTTTCTTTATCATAAGTTTTACCAAAGAAGCGCCCGTGAAGCCATGAGCGTCGGAGAGTTCAAAAAGTTGAGAATGGATGAGGCGCTTGAAAAAAGCGGAACGCAGGCGTCGTTTAACACGGCTTTGAAAAACATGGCTTTTTCCGACGGGAACCATTTAACTCTTGCCGGGTTGCTTCTCTTTGGCAAAAACCCGCAACAGCACAGACCCATGTTCGCCGTCCAATGTATTTCTTACGCGGGCAACGATATTTCAGGAACTTCTTTCAGAGACAGCGCGCCGCCATTTGAGGGAAATTTAAAAATGTTGTTTGAGCAAGCCATGGCTTTTGTAAAACGCAATCTGAAATTAGTGCAGGTTGAAAAAAGTTTTAACAGCTTAGGCGAACTGGAAATTCCTCAAATCACGCTGGAAGAACTTTTGGTAAACGCATTGGTGCATCGCGATTATTTCATAAATGCTTCCGTCAAGGTGATGATGTTTGACAATAGAGTAGAAATTATCAGTCCGGGCAAAATTCCAAATTCATTGACAATAGAAAATATTACTCACGGGCAATCCATTTCCCGCAATCCGGTGCTCTGTCAAAATGCGCAGTTTCTTTTGCCCTACAAGGGAATGGGAAGCGGAATCCCGAGAGCAATAGCGAATTACAAACACATTGAATTGCCTAAAACAAACGAAACGGAAGAACAATTTAAAGCAATTATTCACCGAACCGTTTGACCGTGAACTCCGCCCTTGACGGCAATATGGGCGGAGCAGATTTTAGAAAAGGTAAAAACCCGTCGGCGGTCATTCGCGAAAGGGGCGTTGAAAAATCCGCAAAACACGCGCGAATAGATTAGCTTTGCGGGGAAAGATTTAATTTTGCTCGCTTAATAATATTTTTAACCCGTTAAATAAACCAAGACCCAAAAGTTGCATTTGTGATTTGAGGGCGACAATTATGAATAGCGTTGAATTAAAAGGACTCCTCGAACACGGCGAGACCACAAAGGTTCAGTTTAAAAGCAATGTAAACAACGAACAAAGCATTGCGCAGGAAATGATTGCATTTGCAAATACTAAAGGAGGCGTTATTCTAATAGGGGTAGATGATAAATCTTGGAAAGTGTCGGGGTTATCCGACGATGATTTGCGAAGATTGACAAATCTCCTTGTAAATGCTTCGAGTCAGCACGTACAGGAACCCATTTTTATTGAAACAGCAGTTGTTGATTATGAGGGCAAGAAGGTCTTAGCGGTGGCGGTTCCGGAAGGAACGGCAAAGCCTTATAAAGACAAGGACGGAATTGTTTACATGAAAAACGGAGCCAACAAACGAAAAGTAACAAGCAATGAGGAAATTTCGAGACTGTTGCAAAGCGGCGGCTATTTGCATGCGGAAGAAAAAGTGATAGCTCAAAGTTCAGCGGGCGATTTAGATATTGAAAAGTTCAAAGCCTTTTATGAGGCAAAATATAAAGAAACTGTCGAGAATGAGAAGGCTGAGAAATACTTACAAAACCTAAAACTATCGTTAGACGGAAAAGTTACAATAGCAGGCGCGTTGCTCTTTGGCAAAAGGGCGGAGAAACTCATCCCTGCATTTTTTATTACCGCGATTTGGTTTCGCGGCAATGACATTACAGGCACGGAATACAGGAGCAGCAAGAATTTATCAGGAACTTTGGATAAATTATATCGCGAGGGGTATGATTTCATTGTTCCAAAGCTGGACAGCCTTCAAGCCGGACAATCGTTTAACAGCATTGGAAAATTAGAAATACCTGAAATTGTAATTACCGAATTATTAGTTAACGCATTAATCCACAGGGATTATTTTATAAATGATTCCGTTAAAATATTCATATTCGACAATCGGGTAGAAATTATAAGCCCCGGCAAGTTGCCTAATAGTTTGACCGAGGAACAAATTCGAAAGGGAATAAGGCGAACCAGAAACGCCGTTATTGCTTCCTTTGCCCCTGACATTTTAGAATACAGAGGCGCCGGAAGCGGCATCTTGCGTGCCTTATTGGCCTATCCCTCGATTCAGCTTATTAATGATGCGGAGGGGAGGCAATTCAAAGCCATCATCCCGCGCCCGGAGAAGAAATGACCCTCCGCTTCGACAACGCCGTATCAATGGGATGCCGTAAAAAGCATTGCCCGACATTATTTGAAGGGCAGTCTTTGAGCCGCCGCGATTTTGAATTTTCGGCAAGCCTTGTTCGGGGCGTTGCTTTCTGAGAACGGCTTTGGCAACCATCTTGCATCATTGGCGGAGCAGATTTTAGAAAAGGTAAAAAACCCGTCGGCGGTCATTCGCGAAAGGGGCGTTGAAAAATCGGCAAAACACGCGCGAATATATTAGCTTTGCGGGGAAAGATTTAATTTTGCTCGCTTAATTTAACCCGTTAAATAAACCAAGCCCCAAAAGTTGCATTTGTGATTTGAGGGCGACAATTATGAATAGCGTTGAATTAAAAGAACTCATCGAAAACGGCGAGACCACAAAGGTTCAGTTTAAAAGCAATGTAAACAACGAACAAAGCATTGCGCAGGAGATAGTTGCATTCTCCAACACCAAAGGAGGATTAATTCTTATTGGCATAGATGATAAAACCGGTAAAATTCTTGGTCTTTCTTTTCAGCACATTCAAAGAATAAATAACCTGTTGTCTGCGGCAGCCCAAGACCATGTGAAATCGCCTGTTCTTATTGGCACAGAAACCGTGAATATAGATAACAACAGGGTTATTGTTGTAACTGTTCCCGAGGGTTCAGACAAACCGTATAGCGATAAGGACGGAATTGTATGGGTTAAAAACGGCGCCGACAAAAGAAAAGCGTTAAGCAAAGGAGAATTATCAAGGCTTTTGCAAAGCAGCGGTAATTTGTATGCGGAAGAAATGCTATTGCAACACAGCTCTTTAGACGATTTGAATTGGGATAAATTCAAAGCGTTTTATGAAAAAAAATTTAAAGAGACATGCGAAAAAGAAGAAATATTGAAATACTTGGCAAATCTAAGGCTAGGCTCAAACGGAAAATTGAATGCCGTCGGCGGTCTTTTGTTTGGCAAAAACCTGCAAAAACTGACTCCTGCATTTTTTATTACTGCGATATGGTTTTGGGGGAATACGATTACAGACACTGAATACAGAAGCAGCGAAAATATTACGGGCACATTAGACCAACAATTCAAACAGGGATTCGATTTTGTATTGGCCAAATTAGACAAAGTGCAAGCCGGCCAATCATTCAACAGCTTGGGCAAATCGGAAATTCCCGAAATTGTAATTACGGAGTTGCTTGTCAACGCTTTAATTCACAGAGATTACTTTATAAATGACTCAATAAAGCTATTTGTGTTTGAAAACAGGGTGGAGATTATCAGCCCGGGAAAATTGCCCAATAGCCTGACAGAAGAACAGATAAAAAAAGGCGTAAGAAGCACAAGAAATAATATTATCGCTTCCCATGCCCCGGACTTATTGGAGTACAGAGGAGCAGGAAGCGGAATTTTAAGGGCTTTGCAGGGATACCCTGATATTGAGTTAATCAATGAGCAGGATAATGAACGGTTTATCGTGCGCATCAAAAGACCCGTAAGAAAATAATGCCCCTCCGCAGAGCGGGCTTCAGTCTGCTTCGCCTTTCCCGATACTCCCAACTTTCATCGGAAAATTTACCGAGAAATCAAATATCATTAGCGCAATTACATTCCGTCCGTTATATTTGTGTCAAACTAACCATTATGAAATATAAACGAATACTTCTCAAACTTAGCGGGGAGGCGCTCGGCGGAGCGAAAGAGAGTATTGACGGGGAAAAGCTCGACCAATTCGTCGATGATATTAAGGCATTGAAGGAGGAGGGGGTGGAATTGGCTATCGTGATGGGCGGGGGGAATATTTTTAGAGGGGGGAAGGCTTCCCTGCGCATCGACCGCGTACAGGGCGACTACATGGGCATGCTGGCCACGCTCATCAACGGAATGGCTTTGCAAAGCGCGTTAGAACAACGAGGAGTTTATACAAGACTTATGTCGGGCATACGAATGGAACAAGTGTGCGAGCCGTTTATTCGCCGCCGAGCCATCCGTCACTTGGAAAAAGGAAGGGTGGTGATTTTTGGGGCAGGCATCGGCAATCCGTATTTCACCACGGATTCCACGGCCAGTCTTCGCGCCATCGAAATTCAAGCCGACTTGCTTTTGAAAGGAACGCGCGTGGACGGCGTGTACAGCAAAGACCCCGAAAAGTTTTCGGACGCCGTGCGCTATGACACCCTCTCGTTTCAGGAAGCGTATGAAAGAAATTTAAACATCATGGACATGACGGCTTTCACGCTGTTGAAAGACAATAAAATCCCGGTGATTGTTTTTGATTTATTTAAAAAAGGAAACTTGCTGCGAATTTGCAACGGCGAAACAGGCGGCACAATGATTCATTCGTAAAATTTAAAATAAACCGTATGGAAGAGCTAAAATTGTATTTGGAAGAGGTGAATGAAAACATGGCTAAGTCATTAGCTCATGCAGGAAATGAATTGGGGAAAATTCGCGCAGGCAAAGCCAATCCCGCCATGCTCGACGGGATCATGGTGCAGTACTACGGAACGCCGACGCCCATTAATCAAGTGGCTTCCGTCACTTTCCCCGAAGCCCGCACGATTTTCATCAAGCCTTGGGAAAAAGGAACGATTCCCGAAATTGAACGCGCCATTATGAACGCCAATATCGGACTCACGCCCCAAAGCGACGGACAGCAAGTAATCATCCACATTCCGATGTTGAGCGAAGAGCGCCGCAAACAGTTGGTGAAGCAGGTGCATCAAGAATGTGAACAAGGCCGCATCAGCATCCGCAGCATCCGCAAAGAGGCCAACGAAGAAATCAAAAAAATAAAAGGCGCGTCGGAAGACGAATTGAAAAACGCCGAAGAAGAAGTGCAACGCCTCACCAACGACTTCATCGCCAAAGTGGACGGATTGATGAAAAAGAAGGAAGTCGAAATCATGACCATTTAATTTATGCATCCTGTTCTTTTCAGCGCGGGTCCGTTCACCATTTACACTTACGGATTCTTTATTTCCTTCGGCGCTTTGCTCTGCCTTTGGTATTTATACCGCCAAAGCAAGATGCGCTATAATTTGACATACGAACAAATCCATAATATTTTCCTCATTATCATCGTGGCTTCGGTGGCGGGCGGAAAACTTTTTATGATTTTTGAGTCGCCGAAATATTATTTTGACGATCCGCGTCGGCTTTTTTCGCGCAGCGGCTTTGTGTTTTTCGGGGCGCTGTTGGCGTGCATTCCCGCGATGCTTTGGTATTTTAAAAAAATAAAAGCCCCCTTGTTGGGCATGTTGGACATTATGGCCGGCGTGGCTTGCATTGTTCACGGCGTGGGGCGTTTTGGATGTTTCTTTGCCGGCTGTTGTCATGGCTCAAGCGCCGATGTTCCGTGGGCGGTCACTTTCACCGACCCGAAATGTTCGGCGCGACCTTTAGGCGTACCGCTTCATCCCACGCAGTTTTATGAAATTGCATGGATTGCATTGGTCTTTGCCGTCATTCTTTTGGCGCAGCAAAAAAAGAAATTCGACGGGCAGTTGTTTCTTCTCTATCTCATTCTCTACTCTATCGGCAGAAGTTTCATCGAAATCTATCGCGGAGACGAAGAACGCGGCTTTATTTTTGGCGCGGTTTCCAACTCGCAATTTATCTCGGCTCTTGTGGTTGCCGCGTCCGTTTATTTCTTCATAAAACTTGGAAAAAAAGGTTTTATCGCGAAAGGAATAAACTCGCCGCGTTAACTCTGCCGACGCCGCTGCGCAAACAATTTGAAGGCGGCAAAAGCGGATTAGGGCTGTTGGATTTTCAGGATGGTTTCATTCGGCATAGACGCGACCCCGAAGGGAAGGGGCGGTATTCCCCTCCTCGTCGTGTGTTTACAATCAAATTAGAATTTCAATTGGGGCGCTTTCTCTGCGCCGGCCTCGGCTTTGAAGTAGGTTTTCTCTTTAAACCCTAAAATCGCGGCGATGACGCTGCCGGGGAAACGCTTTATTTTAATGTTGTAATTGCCCACGGTTTCGTTGAAGCGATTGCGGGCTACGTTGATGCGGTTCTCGGTTCCTTCCAACTGCGACTGCAACTCCAAAAAGTTTTGGTTCGCTTTCAAATCGGGATAGTTTTCAGAAATGGCTAAGAGGCGTCCCAAGGCGCTGCCTACGCCGGCTTGTGCCTGCTGAAATTTTTCTAATTGCTCCGGCGTAATGTTCGAGGGATCCACCTTCACTTGGGTGGCGCCGGCTCGCGCTTCTGTCACTTTGGTCAATGTTTCTTCCTCGTGTTTGGCGTATCCTTTCACGGTGGCCGCCAAGTTGGGGATAAGGTCAGAGCGGCGTTCATAGGCAGACTCCACATCCGCCCAATTTTGACTTACGCCTTGTTCCGCGCTCACCATGCCGTTGTAGCTGCCGATGCCCCAAAGCACAAGGACGCCGATAATAATCCAAGGCAAAAATTTCTTGATTGACTCCATAGCGATTTTGTTCTTTTCAGGGCAAAGGTACGAGTTAAGACGAGATATGAAACAGCCTGCCGACCGTTGCCTGCAATTCAGCGAGCAATGGCGGGTCAAGCCGAATAATGAGTTTGAGAGAGAGAGGGGAGGGGGGCAGAAAATATTTTTCGGGCTAATGGCGTGTTGAATATGCCTTTCACGCGGGGCAGGCAGGATTATTTTTCATTCTCAAAAAATGAAATTTACTGAAGGACTAGGCAAAAAAAATTCTAACTTTGCGGCAAGCAACCATAAAACTATGAACAACAAGTACATCAACCCGCTTACCGATTTTGGATTAAAAAAAATACTCGGGGAAGCGGTTTTCGATATTTATTGTAAAAACCAAAACGGAGAAAAATTTGCCGCAGAGATGCAAAAAAACAGGCATCATTCTTTCAAAGATCGCAACATTTACTATTCCGCTTTTTCCATCCGAGAACAGGCCAAGTCGGGTAAGGCTTGGAGGTATAGTTTGAAAGCCATCTTAACAGCAGGCTATCTCAATGACCGCCATGAATAATTCTTCTGTAATTGAAGTGCTTGACTATATCAAGCACGTTGAGAAACTAACAAAAACGGCTCCTTTCACGGTGCCGACCGACTCCTTTTCTGCACTTGAGGCAACCCTGCGTGAAATACCGGGCCTTGAATTTAATCAGGCAGAGAATGGAGATGACATCTGGCTCCGAGTGCCGCGGCTGAGGGAGGTGCATCCGCCGCCGCCCGAAGAAGAGCTTGAGCCCTGGATGATTTTGTCCAAGTCACCGATCAAAGAGCCGGAATTGCGCGACATTGTGAATACCCCCGCAAAAAAAGACACGGAGGGCGTGACGCTGAAATTAGAAGAGCATCCGCAAATAAAAGAGCAGTTTGACAGGTATGTTGAACAACTCTGGACACCGTGGTCCATCGTAGAGAGAGAGCGCCGTAAGACGATAGCAGTGTACTCGAAACTCTTTTCGTTGCAACAAGACATGGCGACCGAAGGAGCGGAGACGCCAATCGAACTCGTTTGGGGCATCGGACACGCAACTTGGAAGCCTGAGGGAAAAGGCAAGACAATTAAGTATCCCCTCATTGCCCAGTTGTGCGACTTGACCCTCAATGACCACACGTATGCTCTGGAAGTTCGTCCGCGCGACTTGGAGCCACGCTTGGAGCTGGATTGCTATGCTGAGATGGAAAATAGCGGAGTGCATGCGGTGACGGACTCTTGGAAGGCTGACCAGGCAGCTGCAATCAATAGCATTACTCCGTATGACCCAATAACCTTCGAGCAAATTTTGAAGAGTGCGGCAGCGCACCTTGATGCTAATGGAAAATACATAATTCCGGAAAATCGGCAGATGCCCAACGCCGGCGAAAATCTGTGTGTCACAGACACCTGGGTGTTGTACGCACGTAAGCGGTCAGAACACTTCCTATTGCAGGACATTGAAAGACTGATTGCCAAACTGAAAGAAGACGTTGAAGTACCTGACGTTATTCGCGGATTCGTGGAGCAGGGCAGTGCTGAAGTGAAAGTCCATGAGCGAATTACGTTCCGAGGACTATCTTCAAGCAGCGCCGTTGATGGCGTGCGTGAGTTGTATTTCCCTATGCCCTATAACGAAGAGCAGGTGTCCATCGTGCAGCAACTGGAAACAGGCGATGGTTCTGTTGTACAGGGACCGCCTGGTACCGGAAAGACACATACTATTGCGAACATCATCAGCCATTACTTGGCGCAAGGCAAACGCGTTTTGGTTACCTCAAAAGGGGAGGCAGCGCTTAAGGTTGTCCGAGAAAAGCTCCCCAAATCAATTCAGCCGCTCTGCGTTGCGCTTTTGTCCGAAGACAAAGCAGGCAAGAAGCAGTTTGAGGCTTCCATTCAGGAAATCGCTACGCGTGTGAGATCGTTGCAACCTGACCGAGTCAGGTCAGAAATCAGCAACTTGGAGCAACAACTTGATGGGTTGCATCAGTGCTTGGCGGCCATCGATGCCAACATTGCCGAGTTCGCGCGCCGCCACATGAGTGACTTCACCCTGTTCGGTATGAAAAAGAATCCTCTCGACCTTGCCCGCTTTGTGTTGGAAAACGAGGACAACTTCGGTTGGTTGGACGACTGTCTCGATGCTACTCTTCACGGGACTCTTCCTTTCGCTGAAAGCGACATTGCCGAAGTACGCGCAGCTCGAATTTTCGTGAAGAAGGACCTTGGCTATTTAGGGACCAAGTTGCCGGCCACCGAGGAATTCTGCTCTGGCGCCGACCTTGCGACCCTCCACAATGACTTAGTACGAGCCCGACAAATTGAGTCCAAGGTCAAGTCCGGCGCCACCATGCCGCTGGTTGACGCTACACCAGAAACTTTCCAAAAGGCTAAGAATCTGCTTACTTTCCTTGAAGGATATCAGCAACAAAAACTTGCGATCGTTGCACACAAGGGTGCTTGGGTGGCCAAATTGACCAAGGCCTTTTCTGTTGAGCAACTGGATCCAGTGCTTGTCCAGCTCAACGAGTTGCTGTCCGCGGTCGATGACCTGGAGGATCGGCGCAAGAACCTGATGAAGACACCGGTCGAACTCGCAGCAGATGCTGAAGAGCATCCGGGTTTCACCGAGGCGTTGGCTCGGCTAACTCAAGGGAAGAGTCCTTTTTTGCTCCCGCTCGGGAAGAAGGAAGCCAGAGAGATTATTCAAGCAGTGAGGGTATCAGGAGCGAAGCCAAGCGACAAGCATGCGTGGCGAGCCGTTGCCGAAACCTGCCGACACCGGCGGGATGTACGCCGGCTGTTGACTCATTGGAACGAGGTTGCCAATGAATACGAACTGCCACGCGTGGATAGCAGTTCCCAATCTCAAGCGTTGCGCCAGTTGGCAGACGTGTCCGAAAAAATTGTCCATCTCCAGGAATTTGTCCTCTCCCACGAACGGGTGTTGCCAGTGCGGGTGGGGGAAGTGTTTGGTAAAGCCGCGGCGTTCAACAGCAGCAAATCTGTTGATAAGATGTTGGGGAGCCTTACTCAGCATCTGGACAAGGGGCATCTCCGCTACGCGGAGTTGCGCGTTGCCGGCTACTTGGAGAAGCTTGAGCAGAAGGGCGGTGCTGTTGTAGCAGAGATGGATGATTTCCTGCGACACAAGGTAGGAAATGCGAGCCGAGCGCCTGAGTACATTGCGTTGGAGTGGAAAGATAAGTTGGCTGAACTGCGCCGCGTACATGCGTTGCGCCAGCATCTTGATACCATCGTACGCGTGGCGGACAACATTGAGAAAGCGGGTGCGCCGCGATGGGCATCTCGTATGCGAACAGAGCCGGCGAAGGGAGAGGTCGACACACTGATGCCGGCGAATTGGCAAACAGCCTGGTTCTGGCGGTGTTCGCGGACGTTCTTGGACAGTATTGATGTTCATGATGAACTCAAGAAGTTGCACGCACAACGCCATGAAACAGAGTACTCTCTGAGCAATATCTACAAGGAGCTGATTGCGGCCAAGACCTGGTTGGGAGTCTACAACAACTCTCCAGAGTCGGTTCAGCAGGCGTTACAACAGTACCTCAACTCGATTCAGTCGATTGGCAGCGGCACCGGCGTTCGAGCTACCCGACATCGTCGTAATGCGCAAGAAGCTATGAGGCGAGCATATTTAGCGGTTCCATGTTGGGTTATGTCGCAACAGCGGGTGTCTGAAAGCATCCCTCCTGAACTAGGGTTATTCGACCTTGTCATTGTTGATGAATCATCTCAGTCGAACATCTGGGCCTTCCCGGTTCTCTTGCGCGGCAAAAAGTTGCTCATCGTGGGTGACCATAAGCAGGTGTCGCCTGGCGCCGTAGGCATAGCTGAGGAGAAGATCAAGGAGCTTTGTCGTCGGTTCTTGCCCAACCAACCGCATGCTTCGGAGATGGCCCCGGATAAATCCATTTATGACCTGGCACGCGTGGTGTTTGCCGGTAGCTCAACTATGCTTAAAGAGCACTTCCGTTGCGTACCTGCAATTATTGAGTTCTCCAACCGCGAGTTCTATCAGAACGAGATTCGTCCGTTGCGTATCCCGAACCGTACGCAACGTCTTGACCCGCCATTGATTGATGTTTACGTCAAAAGCGGCTACCGAAAAGGAGACACAAATCCTCCTGAAGCCAAGGCCATTGTTGATGAAATTGAGAGCATCATCGCAGACCCGACTTTGGCGGGGCGGACCGTTGGCATTGTCACCTTACAAGGCACTACACAAGCCGCGCATATCCATGATTTGGTGCATCAGAGAATCTCAATGAATGACATTCTGGAGCGTCATATCATGGTAGGTACACCGCCAACATTTCAAGGCGGTGAGCGAGACATCATGCTTGTATCAATGGTGTCCGCAAAGGGGGACCGCGCTACCAGCAGTGCCGCAACCTTCGAACAGCGCTACAACGTTGCCGCTTCGCGAGCTCGCGAACGCATGATGCTGTTCCGCTCAGTGGATGAGGCTGACATGAAGCCGGAAGACCTGCGCTCTAGACTGATTCGGCACTTTTCTTCTCCGTTCAAGCAAGACGCACAGCAGGTCAGCGACCTCAGAAAGTTGTGCGACTCTGATTTTGAACGAGAGGTCTACGACATTCTGACGATGAAGGGCTATCGTGTGAAGCCTCAGGTAAAGGTTGGCGGCTACAAGATTGATTTCGTGATCGAGGGTGCCGAAGACCGGCGGCTTGCCATCGAACTCGACGGCGACCGATTCCACGGACCTGACCAATGGTTGGACGACATGGCACGTCAACGTATCCTAGAACGGGCGGGTTGGACGTTCTGGCGCTGTTTCGCATCCAGCTATTACATGCGTAAGAACAAGGTGTTGGGTGACTTATTCGCAACTTTGGCAAAAATGGGTATCAATGCCATAGGCGCAGAGTCGGTGGACAGTACCATGTACGTTGAGAAGCGGGTCATTGACCCCATTGCTGTTAGCGCTATGGAACCGGCGAACGACGAGGAGGCATGAATCGTCCATTCATTAACCTATTGATAGTCGCCCCCGAAACCAATCAGTTTTTTGAGAACAATCTCAGTTTGCCAATGCCGCCAAGCTCTTGTATTCTCTTTTTTAACCTCGTTGTTATTCCGATGGCGGCTCGCTGAATCTCTGATCGCCGCGATATAATTTTTCAAAACAAGTTATATATTTACATAATTTACGCCATGAAAACTACCGCCGGCAACAAATACAAAAAAAGCAGATCCAACAGACAAGTTTTCCCCGGCTAACGATCCGCTTGGATTGGAACGCTTCTTTCAAAAAAAATGCTTTCAGACATTCGGATGCCATCGTCAATAAAAGCCTTGAGCGCATTTTTTCAACCCCAAGCACGGGGATTATTGAAAATTTAAGTGCAGCCATTGACGCCGAGCAAACCCGGAATTTCACTGCCGAGGAACTCTTCAATTATCACAGTAGAATGACGGATGCCGAAAGCCTGATGCCAAAATTGTGCCCCGATTTAAAATATTATTTTGAAGGCGATGCGGAGGCGCCCCTTCTGCAGACTTTCCGCCGCTGATAAAACCGCCCCTATATGGAAAGCATGAGCACGCACAACGCCCTAAAAAGTCGGAGCAACGAATTAGAGGACGTCCGCGTAAAAAATTCAGGCTTTCCCGAGATTGACGACAGAATATAAGCGTGTAGAAAATTTGCGCGGACTATAACGGGAAAAAAACTTGAATTTTGCAGAAAAAATAAGCCCTTAATTATTATGAAACTAGTCGTCGGTTGTCCGCTGAATTTGCCGCCGCCCCGTTTTTTCCTCTGCATCTTTTCAAATAATTTTGTACGTTTGCAGTATTCCTACATCCAATGCGGCTATTTATAGTTTCTCTGATAGTGCTTTTTGCGGCGGGTTGTTCGCCGCAACGGAAAATCATGCGCTCCTTTCGCTACGGCGAATATCAAAAGGTGATTGATTTTTATTCCAAAGAGTTGGCCAAAAATCCCGACAATCCGTCGGCCAATTATTATGTGGCGGAGTCGTATCGCCTCAGCAACCGCCTGCGCGAATCGTTGCCTTTTTATGCCAAAGCCAACATGGAAGGAGGCAAACTCGATTCCTCAAAATTCTATTATGCCAAAGCCTTGGCGTCGGCGGGGAAGATTGATTCAGCCTACTCCATTCTTCAGGATTTGATACGCGACTCGCGCAATCGTCGCATCCAAACCCGCGCCAAGCAGGAACTCGCCGTCGTGAAGGCACAGGCCGCGTTCACGCCCAAGAAAAATTTCTATCAAGTAAAGAATCTCGAAGTCATCAACACGGCCTTCTCGGAATATTCTCCTTATTTTCAAAACGGCGAACTGTATTTCACTTCCTCGCGCACGAACGGAAAAATTTATGAAGCCACAGGCACTCCCTTCTCGGACATTTATAAAGCCTCTTCCAAAGGCGCCGTGGTGGATGCGGAAACTATCGCCCCCCTCCCCCCGGCGGTGAATGCCCCGAGCGTGAACGAGGGTTGCATAGCCTTCACTCCCGACGGGAATACGATGGTTTTTGCCAAAGGAAACAACGGCAAACGCAAAGACTCCGGCGATGTGGATCTCTACATTTCCCGCTTCAAAGACGGCCAATGGACTCAGCCGTCGCCCATCAATATCAATCTGCCCGATTCATGGGAATCCACCCCTGCTTTTAGCGCCGACGGGAAAACGCTTTTCTTCTCCTCCAATCGCCGCGGCGGCGCGGGCGGCCTCGATATTTATTCCTCCGCCATTGACAGTCGCGGAAGGTTCGGCAAGGTGCGCAACTTAGGCCCCTCGGTCAATACGGTAGGCAACGAAATGTTTCCTTACCAATCATCAAACGGAAAACTTTATTTCTCCTCCGACGGATGGCCGGGCTTTGGCATGTTAGATATTTTTGAAATGAACCGCGTGAAGGGAAAACCGATCGCCGAAAATTTAGGCGAACCCGTCAATTCCCCCGGCGATGATTTTGGATTCTTTTTGTTCAAAGCCGACCGCGGATTTTTCGCCTCCAACCGCGAGGGCGGAAAAGGCGACGACGATATTTACACCTTCGTAAACAAAGATCCGAATTTGAAAATTGTCAACTACCTCTTGCAGGGCATTACTTATTTTCAGAAGAAAGACAACAGCAGAGAAATCCTTCCCAATGCACGCGTCACCTTGCTCGACGACGAAAATAAACCCATGGAAAGCGCCCGGGCAAGCGCCGCAGGCAAATTTACTTTCAAAGTGTATGAAAACGAGAACTATCGCCTCTTGGCCGAAGCAGACGGATATTTGGTGAAGCGTCAGCCGTTTACCACCCTTGGAAAATCTATCCCCAAAGATTCGCTTAAAGAATTGGAGACCACCGTAACGCTCGACACCGTGATGGTGCTCGATGCGCTGGAGAAAAACAAAATTTTTGTGTTGGAAAATATTTACTTCGAATACAACAAAGACAATATCCGTCCCGATGCGGCCCATGAGTTGAATAAGCTCGTGGTGTTGCTCAACGACAACCCGGAAATCAAAATAGAAATGGGCTCTCACACCGACAGCGTGGCCTCTGATGCTTACAATAAAGACCTCTCTCAACGCCGCGCCAATTCCACCGTGCAATATTTAATTCAAAAGGGCATTGTCGCCGACCGACTTTCGGCCAAGGGCTACGGCGAAAGCGTACCCGTGGCACGCAACACCAATCCCGACGGCACCGACAATCCCGAAGGGCGCGCCCGCAACCGCCGCACCGAGTTTAAAATAGTGGACATCCTCGACGTACCCAAAAGTCAGCCGACAGAGCCAAATGACGACGATGACGCCGCCGCAACAGACGAGAAAAAAGACGCTCCCGACGAAGCCGACGAGGAAAAATTCTTTAAAGATGAATTAGAGAAAGAGAGGATGCCGTAGCTCGCTTTGACCTTGACGTCTTGGCGAGAAATAATCTCTCGCATTGAAGCGGCTGAAAGGGCGCGGAATGAAACAGACAAGAAAAGGAGCATGCTTTCAAATGCGAGTGGCATAATATTAAGTAATTGCAACAAAATGGGCAGTTTATTCAATATATTTTTAGCTTGTTTTTATTTTGGTTTGCCACTTTTTGGAATTCACTATATCTTTGCTCCATAGTCGTTAGTTGCCAACGAAAGAACAAGACAGCAAAAACAGTCTGCAACGGACAAGTTTGCTCAATATATTTTTAGCTTGTTTTTATTTTGGATTACGGCTTTGGGGGACTTACTGTATCTTATGCCCCATAATTGTTAGCCATTACATTAGCACATTGTTTATGATTAAAAGGAAGTCTGTTTTTGTTTCATTTATTTGTGTTTTGCTAACGGCGGGCAAAGAGGCTTCGGCGCAAGAATTTTTCTTAAAAGGCATGGCGGTGAATAATGCGGGAAAGCCTGCGGAGTATGTCAGTGCGTCTCTTTTGAAAAGCGATTCAACGGCAGTAAAACAAGCATTAACTGACAGTCTCGGGCTATTCTCTCTGTCTGCGGAAAGGGGAGACTATACATTATTGCTGGAACAGTTTGGAAAGGAAGTTCTAAAAAAGAAAATTTTGTTAAGCAACAATATTGATTTGGGAAAAATTGTAATAGATGAGTCTGTCATGCTGAAGGAAGTCGATATTAAGTCCAGAAGAAGGCTCATCGAACACCAGGCCGATAGATTGGTTTTTAATGTAGAAAGCATGGTCTCTGCCTCGGGGGGAGATGCCGCAGAACTTTTATCAAAAATTCCGGGGGTAAAACTGCAAAACAGCGTTATTTCGCTGGTCGGGAAAAGCACGGTAAATGTGATGATCAATGATAAGCCATCGTTATTGACAGGCGAAGATTTGCTGAATTTTTTAAAAAGCATCCCTTCTGATAATATTTTAAAAGTAGAGGTTATCGCCAATCCGCCGGCCAAATACAGCGCAGAAGGAAACAGCGGTCTCATCAACCTAGTCCTGAAGAATCCGAAACAAAAACAATGGGACGTGGCGCTCTCTTCAAACTATACTCAAACGGCGTATGCAAGAGGAACAACAGGCAGCAATTTTAACTATCAGAAAAACAAACTCAGCGTCTTTGGCAATATTAATTACGGAAACGGTTCACGACAACTTATCTTTTCAAGTAAAATGTATTACCCGGACAAAGTATGGACTTCGAGTAACCCCGCAAGGTATTTTACCAACGGATTTAACAGTAACGCGGGTATTGATTACAAAGTCAGCGACAAATGGTCGACGGGCGTCCAGTACCTAGGTGATTTTTTTAAAAATCCGGCCGAGGGCGCTGTGAATGTAGATCTAAGATCAAAGGCAACCGCGCCAATTGATTCCGCCATCAAAACCCTGTCGGGCAGCAGAGAAAAGAACCATATCGTTGCCTTTAGTTACTTTAATAAATTCATCCTTGACTCATGCTCAAGAACTTTGTATTTCAGCGTGGACTACTTTGCCTATATATCAGATTTAAACAATGATTTCTCCACCAATTATTTTCTTCCAAACGGATATGCAATTCCCAGACGCTTCTATTCCGCTAACAATACGGGGTTGCAAAACACGCAAAATATTTCTGGTCAGGCAGATTTGGAATTTCCGACTAAATGGGCAGACCTGAAACTGGGCGGCAAAATTTCATCGACTGCCAACAAAAGCGAAGTAGCCATCTATAATACCACTGACGGCATGCCTGTTTTTGTTTCCTCGCAAAGCAACCGTTTTCAGTATGAGGAGCATACCCGGTCATTGTATGTGTCGGGCAGCAAAGCAGCTTCCAAGAAGCTGGAAGTTCAGGCGGGGCTTCGTTTGGAAAACACCCAAACCGTGGGCACCTCGCTTACCTTGTCTGAGAGAAATGCGAATGATTATCGCAAGCTGTTTCCTACCTTTTATCTTCTGTACAAACCGGATTCGCTTAGCGATTTCAGCTTTAACTGGAACAGGCGGATCAGCCGTCCGTCTTACCCTTATATGAATCCGTTCCGATGGTATGCCTCAAGCATTTCCTATACAGAGGGGAATCCGTTTCTCCAACCCTCATTCAGCGAGAATTTCGAACTTAGCCATACCTATAAGGGCAATTTCAGCAATAAACTTTATTACACTCGCTTGAGCGAAGGGTTTAACCAGATTACCCTGGTTGAAGCTCGGTCAAACATACAAATATTTGTTCCGCAGAACTATATCAATCAATATGGCCTTGGTTTTTCTTCTTCGTACCTGTTTGACAAACTGAGCTGGCTGCACACAAACAATACGCTTGAATTGACCTACAATTCCGCAAAATCCAAGATTCCGCTCACCAAGCAAGAACTATCAGGCGCCAGTTTATATTTTTCGACATCCAATGATTTTATCCTAAATGCAAAACAGACGGTCGTTGCCAATCTCACCTATTGGTACAATACCGCAGGCGTTTACGGGCTTGATAAGTTTTCTTCTTATAGCGAATTGGATGCCTCGGTGCGCATTCATCTGATGGAAAAAAACTTCAGCTCTCCCTTGTGTGTAACGACATATTCAGGACTAGCATCACCACCATGACAGCCTACAGTAATGATATACAGCAAGATTACTACAACTATTATGCCAGCAGACTATTAAGGTTATCAGTTCGCTACAAATTTGGCGGCAAAATCGCCGACGTCAAAAAAAATACATTCAGCAATGCCGACGAGCAAGACAGGACAAGACAGTAAAAACAGGTATTGTTAATTTAATATAGTTAATTCATTATTTAGGGCTTGCTCATAAACTCACGAGGGAAAAATAAGACCTCTTTGTTTCCTCAATCGCTCTGAAAGATAATACCGTAAAATGAAGAGTCAAATGCAGATACTCACTGCTATTTTAAAAAATTACTTCCCCCAATTTCCCTCGCGATTGGTTCGCATGATGAAAGTATATTTTTTAGTGCACACTTTCTGAGTGCTCTACTTGTTTTTCCGTACATTAAAAATTGACATAACGCCTCCTAAAGGCGCGTCTTTATTGAATTTTTTAGTTTTTAAGCAAGCCCTAAATAATGATTAATGGGTTATAATGCCTCTTCGCGGACACCGGGGGACGGAGGGGTACAAGGGACACTTGGGGCACGGGGCATCCCAGGGGGAACGCGGGCTTGTGGGTTTTATCATTAACCATCAGCACCCTTTGCTTTTAACTATGATAGCAGTGCCTGCCACCTGATAGGAACCGCCAATGGCGCGGCATACCGCCTGAAGGCGCGTGAACAAATCTTCGTCCTTCAAATTGACCGTAAGAAGGCAGGAAGAGAGTTTTTTTTGGTCAAAAACAATTTTCACGCAATAGGCGTTTTCGAGGGCTTTCAAAATTTCAGTAACCGGGGCTTCTTCATATTGCATGACCCATGAAGCCGGGTTTGAATCGGAGGCTTTGACTTTGGCGTTGCCGCCGGCGTTGCCGAGGCCGCCGACAAGAGCAGTAACCACTCGCGGATGCTTCACCACCGAAGCTATCAACTCCTTGCGTACCTTGTTATACTCCGCCTGAAGGTTGGGGGTAATGGCGACGTACTCGGTTGCGAGGTCGCTTTTTTGTTCTTTGGGAAAAACAGCCACGCGCCCCGTCTTTACCTCTACCGTCTCCCCTTCGCCGACTGTATTAATAGTGAAACTGGTGCCCAAGACTTTGGTTATCAAATTATCTGTGTAAACATAGAAAGGTCGTCGGACGTTGTGCGCCACGTCAAAAGACGCCTTGCCCTGCAAGCGGACTTGGCGGACAGCGTCAGTAAAATTTTCGACGGTAAGTTTGCTTTTTGACTCCAATATAATTTTTGTTCCGTCGGAAAGCGTGAGCGGCTGCGGCAATAAGGTCTCATTTACTACCGTCTTATCGGCGGCATTTTCCTTGCTTGTCGGCAGAAAATCGCCGACCGCGCTCAAGAAATAAAAGGAAATGCCGAGCGCCGCCAACAAAATAGCCGCCACGCCTGCAATTGCCCGTCGTCGGCGCATCTTCCCGCTTCTCCCCAACTTTTCATTTATATTCTTAAATATTTGAGATTTTGCCTTCAAGGAATCTTCTATGTCCTTCGGCGACTGTAAATTTTCATACCACTGTTCCACCATGCGACGCTCCTTGTCCGTGCCCCGGCCTGACGCATATTTTTGCAAAACCCTGCTAAATTCTTTTTGTTTCATATCTTTTTACGGTATTTTAACGGAATTATACCTTTAAGACGTTGCTTTCCCTGATTTTTCGCCTAAATTTTTTGATTTTTTTATGTGTTTGTCCATTCACTTTTTGCTCCCGCGGGGACACGAGGGACACGAGAGAGGCAGGAGGACACGGGCGCCTCGTTAACCCCAAACTCTTCAGAAATTAGGCAGCATTTTTTTGGATTGCCTTATAGCCTAAGCATAGAGGGGGAATGGATGGAGCATAGATACAGCATGGACGGGGAATAGACGGGGGATGGATAGGGGAATGGGCAACATATTGTGTTTATGATTTTGTTAAATCGACTAGTTTGGTATTTATAAAATGAGCATTCCATGAATCGTACATAAAAAAGTCATCATCATTTTTTAATCCTACATTAAAGTTTAATATATAGTTAAAGCATTCGACAGTAATGCCCTTATAGTCTATGTTACAGAGCGTGAAAAAAACATCATTATAGTTTACTTCTAAATCTATATTTTTATACGAAAATATGAAGTAATCCTTTAGTTTTAAACTTGAAAAAAGTATTCTTTTCTTAAATTTTATTGTATCATTAGTGATAAATTTTAAAAAAATCACAATACTTTCCCAATTTGGTTGTTTTTCACTAATTGTAATATTAGTCGCATACCCCAAATTGAAAATATCAAATTCATTATAACCTAAATACCAAACCCCCCCTTCTTTATTAAATTCAAATTTGAAGACCAACTCATTTATAACTATTTCTTTGTTATTCATTTCCTATAATTTTCACGCCATTAATAATTTGAAAACAATGAGGGCACCTACACATATTCTCAAAACCACGGCTACTAACTTTACCCTTTACTAATACGTGTATTTTATTTAAATCTTGAATACCATTAACCCAACTTGCAGGCAGGGAGTTGTAAAATACTGAAAATGAGCGCTTTCATTTTTTTTTGGTGACGATTTGTACACTACAAATTATCGTTTGATAATGAGTAGATAAAAATGGAAGCGAAAAATATATGAGCGCAAACTTAGCTAACGCCATACATAAAAAAAAATTCAGCCTAATTTTTTTTGCAATAAGCTGACTTGTATTAAATTGCGTGTAAAATCATAATTTATCAATGCACCTGAGTTCAATACTTTGTCACAAACCAATAATAACAATGAATAGCAGTTAACCGTCAAGCGAAAATTTGTAGTGCACAAACCGGTACTCAAAAATGAGACTATTCA